>Ga0310786_10002717_pt1 | contig 26589 bp, 22 predicted proteins | sample AusTroGonzalo_MG_FD_203881 | JGI IMG/M metagenome (GOLD analysis project Ga0310786, IMG submission 203881) | Bovine rumen microbial communities from tropical cattle in Woodstock, Queensland, Australia - Gonzalo_03 (v2) (version 2) | ecosystem: Host-associated > Mammals > Digestive system >...
ATCGGCTTGAGGAGGCCTTCCACAGCGTTCTTGATATCTTCAATGCAGTCGTAAATCACGCGGTAGTTGCGGATTTCGATGCCTTCCTTCTGGGCCATTTCGCGGACAGCGAGAGACGGCATAAGGTGGAAGGAGATGATAATTGCCTGTGCAGTCGTTGCAAACAAAATGTCGGACTCCGTAATCGTACCCACACCCTTGCGGATGATGTTGACGCGGACTTCCTTGTTGGTAAGCTTTTCGAGGGATGCGGCCAAAGCTTCTGCAGAACCACCCACGTCGGCCTTGACGATGAGGTTGAGTTCGGAGAGCGTACCTTCCTTCTTGGCGTTGAAGGAGTTTTCGAGAGACACAGTCTTACGGGCGCGGAGATCGCGTTCACGAGCGGCCATACGGCGCTTGGAAGCAATTTCACGTGCGGTCTTTTCGTCTTCCACCACGACAAGTTCGTCACCGGCCTGCGGAGTACCGTCAAAGCCGAGCACCTGACACGGAGCAGAAGGAGGAGCTTCCTTCAACTGGGCACCACGTTCATTGAACATGGCACGGACACGGCCAGCGTAGATACCGCAAACAAACGGGTCACCCACATGGAGCGTACCGTTCTGCACGAGGATCGTAGCCATGGAACCCTTACCCACGTCGAGCTTGGATTCAACAACAGCGCCACGGGCATGCGTATCCGGGTTGGCCTTGAGTTCCAAAATTTCAGCTTCGAGAGCGAGCGTTTCGAGGAGGACATCCATGCCCTGACCCGTACGTGCCGAAACTTCGATACAGCTGGTCTGACCGCCCCACTGTTCGACTTCAACACCGCGTTCTGCGAGCTGGGCGCGAATCTTGTCCGGATTTGCGGTCGGAAGGTCCATCTTCGTAATGGCAACGACCATCGGAACGTTTTCGCGCTTTGCAAGTTCAATACATTCAACCGTCTGCGGCATCACCATGGAGTCGGCAGCCACGACGAGAACGATAACGTCGGTCACCTGGGAACCGCGAGCACGCATAGCACTGAATGCTTCGTGACCCGGGGTATCGAGGAAGGTAACCTTGCCCTGCTTGGTGGTGACTTCGTATGCACCGATGTGCTGCGTAATGCCACCCGATTCGCCAGAGACCACGTGAGTCTTACGAATCCAGTCGAGGAGAGAAGTCTTACCGTGGTCAACGTGGCCCATAACAGTAACCACCGGATGACGCGGCTGGAGATTTTCCTGAGATTCTTCCTCGATGCCGAGAGCTTCTTCTTCGTATTCTTCCATCAGCTGAGCTTCGTAACCGAATTCATCAGCCAAAATCTGGATCGTTTCGAAATCAAGGCGAGCGTTGATGGTCACCATCATGCCCATTTCCATGCACTTTGCGATAACGCGTGCCGGCATCTGGTCCATAAGGCCAGCGAGTTCGCCCACGGTAATGAAGTCCGAAGTCTTGAGGATTTTCTTTTCTTCACCCGTGTTGTTTTCGGAGTGATCCTTGTGATAAACTTTCTTGACCGGGTTCTTGGAGAGGGATGCCATCACGCGGGAGACGTTCTGACGTACGGCTTCCTGCTGCTGTTCCTTCTGCATTTCCTGACGGTCTTTAGTATTGCTACGACGGTTCTTGTCGTTGTTATGGCGGCCGTTCTGGCCCTTGCCATTGCCCTTGCCGTTCTGATTCTGGCCGAGAGCCTGGTTATTGTTATTGGAAGCGTTGAAAGCTTCCTGCATGGAACCGCTGGAGAAACCACCGTTGCGACCGGTGTAACCGCGGCTACTGCTGCTAGCGTTACCACCGTTGTTCGGACGACGGTTGTTATTGTTGTTGCGGTTATCGGAACCGTTGTTGTTGTTGCCGTTGTTCGAAAGACGGCCAAACGTACCCGTGTATCCCTGACCATTGTTGCCATTATTGCGGGAGCCACCGTTCGGACGGTGGTTGCCGCGAGCAGCCTGAGCTTGCTGGCGGGACTTTTCAATACGAGCAAGGATAGCGGCATCGGGTTTGAACACCTGAGCCTTCATCGGCGGCTGCTTAAGTTCCGTATTCGCAGTCATCATGGTCGGCTGCGGAGCAGCGGGCTTTGCAGCGGCAGGAGCCGGTGCAGCAGGCTTCGGGGCAACTGGTGCAGCGGGCTTCGGTGCCGGAGCGGGTGCTGCGGGCTTTGCCGGAGCAACCTGTGCTGGCGCGGGAGCCGGAGTTGCAGAAGCAGCCGGAGCAGCTGGCTTTGCGATTTGAGAAGCGGCAGGAGCCGGTGCAGGTGCAGCAGGCTTTGCGACCGGTGCGGGAGCCGCCTGAACCGGAGTCGGTGCAGTGGGCTTCGGTGCGGGAGCGACCTGAGCCGGAGCAGGTGCGGCAGGCTTAACAGCGGCCGGAGCGGCGGGCTTTGCCACCGGGGACTTCGGATCCTGTTTTGCAACAGCCTTCGGGGCATCCTTACGGGCGCCCGGGCCTTTCTTGAGGCTCACCTTCAAACCGAGTTTGTTCGTCGCAACCGACGTTTCCTTCTTCTTTGCAGGAGCGGAAGCGGAAGAATCAGATTCAGAAGCGGTCGGCCTCTTGAGATTCTTGTTACGGGCATCCTGCTTCTGTTTTTCGGCAGCGGCAGCCTCCTCGATTTTTTCAAAGTCTGCCATATCCAATTTGGACATATGGGTACGAACCGCAACGCCTGCATCGCGAAGCAGCTTCATCACCACATCAACCTTCAATCCATGAGCATCTGCCCAATCCTTAGGTTTCATTTGAGAATCATTCGTCATGAATAGCCTATTCAATTCCTTTTCTTTTTCTTCCGTTAAACGATTGCCCTACGCAAAAGTTTTTAAGCGTTCACGTCCTTCTTGACAGCCGCGGCCTTAGCCTTTCTGTCTTCGTCCATACGCTTTGCTCTCATTCTTCTTTCATCCTCATAGTTTGCGGCGAGGATGCTATTCTTGGCCTCTTCATCCATCTGAGACCATTCCTGTTCACCGTGGACGTCGAGTTTACGATCCACGAGACGACCGGCAAGTTCCACATTCTGGCCACCCTTACCGATTGCCTGAGCGAGGTTTTCATCATCAACGATGATAACGATGCGGTCCGTATCCGGAACCGGGAACATCTTGAGGACAGAAGCCGGAGCCAAAGAACGTTGTACGAACACGTCGAAGTTTTCGTCCCAGTGGACGATATCGATGCGTTCGTTGCCAAGTTCGCGAACGATAGTTTGTACGCGAGCACCCTTCATACCGACGCAAGCGCCAACCGGGTCAATCTTTTCATCGCGAGAGTAAACAGCAATCTTTGCACGACGATTCTTGGAATCACGAGCCACAGCCTTGATTTCGACAGTACCTTCGTAAATTTCCGGAACTTCCTGACGGAGCAAAGCCTTGAGGAAGTCGGCGTTAGATCTAGACAAAATAACTTGAGCACCGCTCTTCGTAGATTCTTCGACGCGAGCGATCACGGCCTTCACAGAAGCGCCCTGAGTCAAGCGTTCGTGCGGAATCTGTTCGCGAGCCGGGAGTTCAGCTTCAATCTTGTTGCCAAGGTCAACGATAACATTACGTTGTTCCAAACGAAGCACTGTACCGTTGATAATCGTACCAATGCGGCTGCGGTAGATGTCCATGATGCGCTGGCATTCAGCACTGCGAATATGCTGGGTCAAGAGCTGCTTTGCAGTCTGGATAGCCTGACGACCGAAAGAGGTTGTCGGGAGTTCCATATAAAGACTGTCGCCTGCTTGAGCATCTTCGTTAAAGTCACGAGCTTCTTCAACGAGCATGTAGCCTTCGTCCATCTCGGCAACTTCATCAGCGGTCATGTTCGGATCGTAGTCTGGATAATCGTCCACAACTTCAACATTCAAGAACACATGGACTTCGTTTGTTTCCATGTCGATATCGACGTTGATCTTCTTTTCGATGTGCAAATACTTGCGAGCCGCAGAAATAAGAGCCTTCTTGAGGGCATCCAAAATCACGGAATCATCGACACTCTTGTCTTCAACGACTTCCTTGAGCACGTCGAGCAAGCTAATTTTCGGTTCGTTCTTCATAAGTTGACCTTCCTATTTAATTTCTACTTCGACCTTGGCCGAAAGCACTTCGGACCGCGGTATGACGATTTCGCCGGCATTGCCCTTGAGCTTGAGCTTCAAATTTTCTTCGTCGGCATCTAAAAGTTCGCCCGTCACTGGCTTACCCGTCGAGCGGGTCACGCGGAGCAGACGGCCCTTGTTGCGGTTAAAGTCCGCCATAGACTTGAGGGGGCGGTCTATTCCCGGAGAAGAAACTTCAAGCGTGTAAGCGCCCTCGATCAACTCGGGATCCAGGTCCAGCGCATCCGAAAGGAAATGACTCACGTTCGTGCAGTCATCGATAGTAACACCTTCGGGCTTGTCGATAAAAATCCGCAATGTTTTGCGTTTGCCGGCACGGAACACATCAGCTTCTACAAGCGTCACAGATGCAGACTTGCAGGCGTCGGCAATGAGAGAATTCAGTTTTTCTTGGGCGACCAAATAAACCTCTTATATTAAAATAGACGTTCGCTTACGGACCTTCTCCAGAAACCTTTTGGACCAAAATCCGGGGTTTCAACGGAAAAAATCCACGAACAGTCTAAAACCGATACAAATAGAGAAATTTTTTCGCACTCAGGCAACTGTAATTATAAAAATAGGGGCTAATTAGTGACAAGAGTATAAAATTTATCAATGCGTGAGGCAATAATTCCGATCGTATATAAGGCGGATGGGGAGACGAGCTTTTCGAACATCGTCCGTCATCTCAACCGCCGCCTCGCCATCTTCATAGAAGCAGTAATTGGCCAATTTACTCGGATTACTCGGACTATCTAACCTTATCCAGAAACAGGTTTTAAGTTTTTTATTGCCCGTAAAATTAATGAAGAGAGCATCACGACTGTAGTAACCAGCCGGGAGAAGGTTAAACTTGGATTCGTTGAGCCCGCCCATTTCTTCAGAATAAAGTTTCTTCACATCTTTACCAACAATACCTATCAGTCCCTTAACTTCTTGCGAGTCCGGCAAGACCCAGCAATCATTCGGATCCGTAGACAGCCTATGGATGAAAAGAGCCTCCTCTGCATTATAATAGCGGCCATACTTTTCGCAAAGATCAACACCATTATCTTGTTCGTAAGCATAATAATCATCAAAGCACGTCTTTTCTGTTGATGTAAAACTATCATTCCAATACTGCAAGTTTTCCGCCATCCATTTTTGATGAAGATTCATGTTTCCTTCCTCGGCATTGTAATCAACAATCGAGTAGGAGCCGCCAAGAATCGTCTCGGACCGCATCGAGGCCGTGAATGACGAAGAGGACTGCACTGAGCTGCTTGACGACTTGGCAACCGTCTTTTTTTCGCCCTTGATGCAGCGGGTAGAAAATAGAGACGTGTTCACTTTATTCTGCCACTTGGCTTCGCTTTCATCGGTATAGAAGCACAGGACTTCCACATTATCGCCATCCGTTTGGCTATCGGACCAGAAACAGGTTTCTGAGGCATCGAAACTCCGTTTCGAAGTTCCAGTAATTGCACCAGATCCAGCAGCAAGGACTCCAAAACCGAATTCATCCAAGCCTGCCCACTTTTCAGACTTGAGCTTTTTAGCAGAATTTTTGCCAACGACTTCGAGTAAAGTTTTCCAGTCCGATGCACTCGGCACACGCCATCCATCGGGGCAGGCATTTTCCGTCAGGCTCAACGTATAAAGCCGGCCGTACATATCGCAGCTCTCTTTTCTGTCCTCGAAACAGTAAGGCGACATCAATGAATAAAGATTTTCAGCCATCCAGGTCTGCGAACCAATCGTTACAATATCGTATGGTTCCGAATAATCGCCCCAATAAAGCGGAACGCCCTTTTGCAACACAGCACCCGATGCCAAAGTTATCGTCGATGAACTACCGGCGGATGACGACGAAACGGCCACAGATGACGAAGATTCCTTTGCCGAAGATGAAGAATTTTTCACAGACGAAGAACTCGTTGCCGAAGACGAAGAATTTTTCACAGACGAAGAGCTCTTTGCCGAGGACGACGAAACATGCACAGACGAAGAACTTTTGACAGAACTGGAGGATTCACAGCTCTTTCCATCCGAGCTTTCTGACTTGGATTCGCTAGAACCATTCGTATAATCAAGCGCCCCGAAAGCATTGTCAAATTCTTCTTGATAATCCGTACAAGCGGAGAAAAGGAGTAATGAAAAAATGAATAATGAAAAATAAACCGCACTGGATCCTTTGCGACGCTCAGGATGACACAAGGTTGAAGAAAAGGTCCCTGAGTTCTGCCAAAGGACCGCACCTCTTTCGTCTCTCGTCTTTCGTCTTTCGTCTAACATATTCCCCTCCTAAAATGCAAAGCTCAAACCAACGCCAATTCCACCAGCAATCGCGACACCAATACCAACGGCACGCATCGTCTGGTAAGACCCAATATCATCATGACGACGATCGAATTCCCCTTTCGAGTTCGGCTTTTTCTTGCTTTCGGTTTTCGCCTTGCTATTCCCGACCACAGCAAGCACGACTCCTGTCACAGTCGCGACAGCACTGATGCTGAGCGGCACCCAACGAACACCCTTCTTTGCGGACTTCTCTTTCGTCGCAACATCCTTACCGACATTCGCAGGGATACTTTCACCAATCTTGCTCTCGCCAACCTTGCTATTCAAAGAGCTAACGCTTTCATCGGCTTGAACAACTTCGACCGTTGCCTCGGTTTTGGCCTCTTGCACAACAGATTCCGATGGCGTCACCTCGCGAATCATCCCAAAAAATTCACGCGATTCCTTTACAACAACATCGAGAAGGTCCTCTACACTTTGACCGCGGCCATTAAAACTTGCTATAAGCTTGTTTCCCGCCGTCTCGTAAAGTTCAGCCGAAAGCGTAAGCGAATTTCCAAAACGACCCACGCGAGCTTGGCAAATATAATCGGCCGCAATATTCTTGCCCGTTTCAACAAGGCAGCTTCCTTCGCATTCTTCAACCGCCTTACCGGGAGGCAACATCTGCTGGATGTTTTCGCGAGTCATGATAGTATAATTTTGAGCCGCAGGGAGTTCCTTGATGGCCTGCTGACGCAACACATTCGTAAGGTACTGACGGTCCAAAAACGGCACGCTATCCTTAGCGCTGCCATCAGCCGCAGTTTCAAGCACAGCAACATAGGCTGCAGAAGCATTTACGGAAAGGGAAAAAATCAAGATAGCAAAAAATAAGCGATTCATACCCATAAAGTAACATTTTTAAGAATAACCGTCAAACCACTTTGCGCTAGTGTTTGTTCCACATCACGTTTCCAGGAATAAATCACATGATTTAATTTATACTAAACACAAAAAAAAGCCCCCGGAAGGGCTTTTTCGCATGCAAGCAACATTTTAGCGATTTTCAAGATTTCATCAATCTTCAAGACAACGGATGGAATTCGAATGATCCGGACCAGAATCATCGGGATAAACAAATATACCCGTCGTATTAATGCCAAGCGATTCAGAACGACCGTCTTCTAAATCGATAGAAACTCCCCAAATAATCGCAAGGTCAGCCGTAGATCCTGTACTTTCCCAATCCACCCTTATCGGGACTGCAGAAAAACCGTAAGAATCCGTAGCAGCTGGCCAACCACTTATTCCTAAAGATTGCAGGACTTGCGGAGTTTCACCACCACCAACTGTTTTTATCAAAACCCTAAATTCTTCGGTTGTCGGCAAGTGCCAACCCTGAGGACAAATTCCACGCACCGGATAAACAGGTGAACATTTAGCGGTTCCAACCCCTTTATAATCATAGCCGCATCCTTTACTATTATTCGAAAACTCCCCTATACTGTCCATAGCCACGGCCCATATATAAAGGCACCCTGATGGCGTGCACTTAGAGTTCTGCGCATTATAATTCAAATTTTCAGCCATCCAAGTCTGCGTTCCAATTTTCACAGTTTTGTATTTTTGACCATCTCGCTCGTCTTCTAACAATCCATATTCACAATGATCCTCTGTTTTAGTTTTGCAAGGAGGCGCAACGGCGATACTCGACGATGACAAAACACTCGCTACATTACTCGAAGATTGAACAACGAAAGAAGACGAAGAAACGGAAACACTACTACTAGATTTTGCTTTTTCACCAACGACATTAAATGTTTCTGAGTTCGCGCCCTTGTTCTGCTTGCTATAAGGAACAACACGAATAATACCCGAAGATGTTTCTTTAAGGCCCATATTTGCAGAGAGCTTGACCTTCACTTCGTTACAAGTCTTGCCATCCATGACAGCGTCATAAGCTTCATCGAGCAAATCAAAACCTTGATCAGAGGTTCCATTCTTGAATATGATGCGGTAGCCGTAATCTTCAATAGCGGTTCCAAAGACAACCGTAATCTCGTCACCAAACTTGAACGTTTCACCACCAGCCGGATAAACTACTTTAACGCCGTCCGTCACGGAACAATCATAAGCCCCGCTATTTGATTTTGCACTACTACTCGATGCGGTCTCACTCGACGAATAAACGGCTTTTTCTTTTTGAGCAAGCCTCCATTCATCGCGATCATCTTCAATTTGGCTTACGTAATCAGTACATGCAAAAAGGAATAACGCCGTCAAAGCAAGAACAAGTATTGCCAATTTTTTCATAAACCTTCGCCCCCTTAAAAAGCAAAACTGAGTCCTATACCAACAGCGCCAGCAATAGAAAGCCCGATACCAACACCTCGCAACGTTTGTCCCGACTTGGCATCATCAATATTTTTCTGGAAACCGTCTTCGGACGAAGCGCCCTTATCCGCAGCATTCTTGGCTTTGTTATTCCCGACCACGGCAAGCACAACACCTGCCACTGTCGCAACAGCACTGATGCTAAACGGCACCCAATGGACACCTTTCTTTGCAGACTTGTCATTTACCGGAGCTTGCGGACCGACATTCACAGGAATACTTTCACCAATTTTATTTTCATCTACCGTTTCTGTTTTTGGGGCAAGCTGCTGTTCTACAACAGAAACATTAACCGGTGTCGAATCCGGCAACGAAGCAACATTTGTATCAGCTATAACCATTTGATTTTCAGCAACAGAAGCTTCGGCATTCCCCCTTTTCAACATTTCCAACTCTTTAACGCTATGGAAAAATTCGGGAGCCTTCACTTCAATAACAGCCAGAAGTTCATTCACGTTAGAACCACGACCATTGAAACTTGCAATGAGCTTGTTCCCCGCCGTTTCGTAAAGTTCCGCTGAAAGCGTAAGCATTCCGCCAAAACGTCCCACGCGGGCTTGACAAACATAATCGGCCGCAATATTCTTTCCGGTTTCAACGAGGCAGCTACCTTCGCAGTCCTCAATTGTTTTATTCGGCGGCAACATCTGCTGGATATTTTCGCGAGTCATGATGGTATAGCTCTGATAAGCAGGAAGTTCCTTGATAGCTTGCTCGCGCAAGACATTCGTAAGGAAATGGCGGTCCGAAAAAGAAACACTATCCTTAGCATTCGCATCCGCAACAGTTTCAAGGACAGCTACATACGCAGCAAATGAATTTATCGAAAGTATCAAAACAAGGAGAGTAAAAAACAACCTTTTCATACCCATAAGGTAGCTTTTTTTCATATAATATGTCAATTCACTTTGCGCTAGGGTTTGTCCTGCATCACTTTGACCAACCGCCACAGATGCCGCGAAACAAGTCAACCACCCCCAAAAAAGCACAATCTCTAAGTTCTAAGCACAAAGTTCCAAGTTCTAAATACTATATTTGAATCATGGCTTACGTATTTCTCATTCTTATCAGCATTGCAGGTCTTGCTCTCTGCGGTTTTTATCTCAAGAAAAACATTGTCCGCATCAAGGATAAGAATAAAGACGAACCCAGCAAATACAAGCGCATTTGGAACTACGTGCCGACAGGGCTCTGGTACGGCTACCTCATCCTGTTCTTTGCTGGATTAACCATCAATAATTTGATCTTTTAAACAAGTTGGCTGAACTTAGAGCTTTCAACTAATTTTCGTTCGTCTATCGTCTAGACGCGAGCCAACGTTCGTACAAGAACAGTGCGATAAAATTCTTTCCGTCAATAAACTTGTGTGCCGCCTCTTCGTATGGCAGCACTTCCGTACGAATCCATTCGTTCTCGTCGGTGTAAGTCTGATTCTTGCCGTCCATCGCATTAAGTTCTTCGCGAGTCACGTTGCGTTCGATGGCATAAAGGCGAATGCGTTCATCCAAAAGTCCGCAGCTTCCGGCAAAGCCGTCGCTTGCGCCCTTGTACCAAAAGTCCATCAAGTCAATGAGTTCGGAATCGTCCGCCTTGATTTGCGCTTCTTCTTCAAGTTCCGATAGCGCCACCTTGCGGAAGTCGCCCGTCCAGTCGAGGATTCCCGCCGGAATTTCGAGCGATGCCGTTTCTGATATGGCAAATCGCGGTTGGCGCACCAAGAGCAAATAACGCTCGCCTTCGCAATGGAGCACGACAAGCACGCCCACCGCATGCCCGCGCACAAGCACAATTCCATGCACCGGCTTGCCATCTGGCAAGAACGCGGTTGCATTCAGCTTGATAAACAGCGGTACATGTTTTTTGCTAAAGTAATCGACCGAAGCAAAATGCACCTTTGTAATGTTGAAGTTTTTCTCGGTCGCTTCAAGCCACTGCTTGTAAATTTTGCTTTCGAGAATTATCGGTTTATCTTCTTCGGGAATTTCAGCAGCAAAGGTATATTCAATCATTTTTTCTCCGTCGAATCGGTGCGGAGCGTATCTGGGGCTATCGCCGCCGATTTCCAGACTTTATACAAACTATCTATAACGTCTTTATTTTCGCCTTCAGCGCCTTCCATCAAGATCGTGTTGCTCTCTAATCGGTAAGCTACCCAATCTTTCTTTGTCGAAGGGCCACAAGAGCGTTCCCTTTCATCGGGCACAAAGAGTTCACGCACAAAGGTCGCCTTATTGTTATAGGAAAAGCCATAAACCACAAAATCCGTCATCATCGCACATGAAGGAATATTTTCAATATAGTACGTGCTTATATACCAAGTCGTATCAGGACGCGCATTAACCTTGCCAAGAGCCGTCGAATCGTATTCCCACTTCGTTTTCAAGCAGTACGTAGAATCTTCGGAAGCACAAGCGTAGTGCACTGGCACAAGCGCCGTATCATTCACATTCCACGTCGAAGGATAAATCGTATCCGCCACAACGGAATCGCACATATCCACACGCATCGCGCAGTTTGCACGGAGAGTTCTCCAGTAAAATTTTTGCGTAGAGATCGAATCCAACACACGCACAACAGAGGGAGAATCTTTTGTCCGTAACGGGAACGAAGCTTTTTTTGCAAAAGCGGAATCCACAAAAATGCGAACCGTATCTCTTTGAATTTTTCCGCGACGAAGCATTATGTCATCAAGCAAAGAATCCGCATCATTTTTCACGACGATATTCGTTATATTCTCAGGGACCTCGTTCGTCAACATTCTAAATGTTGTATCCGGGCGGTACATCGGCGAAGGGCAATCTTCCGTATTCACCTTGATTTTCACCGTCGGAGCAAAAACGATGAGAGAATCTTCAAAAGAATAATTCAAGTCAATTGACGAGAGCGAGCAATCCGAAAACGACCAAATTTTCGAAAGCGTGATATAAAGCGTATCCGAAATCAAGTGAAGAGTCTTGCCAGAATCAAGCATCGCAGCTTCAAAAAAGCCTTCACCGTCTACAGACTTTCCGTTAGGCATCACATCGAGCGGGCCATCGCCATCTTGCGCACACGAGGCCAAAAGCGCCATCAAAAGGGAAAGCAAACCAAAAGAACGAAACAACATTGCAAATCGACGTTTCATACAGACTCACTCAAAAAGGCAAATTCTTTTTGAATATAGCAATTTGGGCCGAATCCACCGGATGCGTTAATTTGTAGAATTCCTTCCAACGCACGAACAGTCCATTCTGGCGAACCGTCAAGAAGAACGAAGAACTGTCCTGAGGCGAGAGGCGTCCCACCGCATCACTGACATCAAGAGTCCTGCCCACAACAGGCGCCATCTTCCAGGAACCAATGCCAAACATGCGAGAGGTAATCCCGTTTCCGTGATTGAGTTCAACAAACATGCCAAGCGAATCACGGCCAGCTTCTAGCACAACTCCTGGTAGCACCGGATGAATCGGCGCCTCGCCAAGCCCTTTAAAAACATCTGCCGAAAGAAGTTGTTCTAGACCTTCAAAGTCAAAGTTGTCTACAATGGCAAGAGCCGACCATCCAAGAGGAACATGCGGACACGGCCCCGGGAAAAGGCAACCCGTCTTGCTAGAAATCCAGACTTTCGTAGAATCTTCGCGCATCATGTGCAAAAACACATTGCGGGTCGAATCCTCAAGCACAACAAGAAGAGCATCGCCAAAATCTTTCTTCGCAGCGACCCAATGGATCTTGGCGCCGTCATGGGCCAGATTTTTTATGTAGCGCAGGAACGTATTCGGGAGTTCCAATGAATCCGTTACAATCCAAGAGCATTGGCCATAACCGCTTTTGAGTTCAAACGGAGTGCCATCATACGACGTGCAGCCGGCAATCCAATCTTCGACAGCCGGAAGAACCGGTTCCTCATTCCCGGGCAAAGGAAGCATGTCCACAAGTTTGTGGAACCACCCGTTCGTATAGGCGACAATAATCAAGGAGAAAATTAAAATAATCCTTATCAGCGGGAATTTACGATGTTCACGCCTTTTCTTTCTTTTCCCTTGATACTCAGAAAACTCAACAGCCATCGGTTACAAAACAAAGTAAGAAACAACACCGGCGACAATCAGCAGCAAAAGAATCACGAAAATGAGAGCCCCATTCGAAGACGAAGCCTCGTCCACAAGCGGATTCTTATCCATAATTTTCGGTTGTTGCACCGGTCTGGTTTGCGGAGCGGGGGCAGGAGATTTTACCGGAGCAGGCTGCGTTTTTTTAGCCGGTTGCTGAGGTCTCGGAGCCGGTTTAGAAACAACCGGAAGTACAAAACCAGTCGGCTTTACAGGTATAGCAGTAGCAGGCGTTATCTTTTGTTCAACCGGAACATACGATGCCATTTCTTCGGCGCTCTTGAAAATTCGGATATAACGTTCAAGCCCAACTTTCTTGAGACTTTGGGCAAGCGACTCCTTATTGGCAAGAACAGCAAAGGTACCATTGCGCTTGGCAAGTTCCTGATGGAACTGGATAAAGGCATTGTAAGCATCGCTATAGACAAACTCGAGTCCCGACAAATCGACACCGACACACTTGGCATTTGGATTTTCCGTGACTAACGTTCGGAAATTAGCCTTGAAGACCTCCGCATCAAAAGCCCCGATAGGATTGAGTGGCGCCCGAAGCACAAGGAATACACCCACATTTCTTGTATTTATCATCATGTTGTAGTCCTCTATTCCAAAATTTCGTCGTCAGTTTCAATAATCGGAGTCGAAGGTACAGTCGGTGTATCCGGAGCAGGCGGTGCTACAGAAGTCGCAGGTTTAGTCGTTTCTACTGCAGGAACTTCAGAAACAGGCGCAACCGATTCCTTTTGCGGAGCGGGTTCAGCAGGAGTTTCTTGAATGCGTTCCTCAACAAATTCCTTAGCCGGCAATGTCTCTTCAGGGTCTTCCGTCACGAGTTTCTTTGCAGCAGCGGTCTTATTCAAGTGGCCTTCTTCCCTCGGCTTATGGCCAAAGAGGTACGGGCTAAAGCTCACGCTCACACGATGGACCGGAGAGAACACAGGATGTGATTCAAAGGCATAGTCCACAACAAGGAAGTTCGCAATCGTAAGACCGGCACCCGCCGTCACACTTTTGAACGTTGTAAAGCTACTCAGGCCTGCGCGCAATTTGAGTCCAAAGTCAAACGCAAATTCGATGCCTCCACGACCACCAGATAGCCAATCCAGGGGATTTTCCCAAATGCGATCGCCACCATGGGTATCTTCATCAAAATCTAAATCTCTTGAATCATGATGGAAAAGACCTGCGCTCTGCCAGTAAAAATTGAACTTTCCATAGAGGTATTCCACCGGCAAACTGTAACTCAAAGCCAAATAAAATTCAGGTGCAGAATATTCAAACTCGCCCGATTCCCAGGAAGCCGCCGAAGAAGTCCATCCCTTCAAGAGACCAGACACAAAGAAATTATCCTTGATTTCATAACGCGCACTAGCATCGCCACGAAAACCCCAACCGCTTTGATCCATATCGCGGTAAAGCACATGGAAGGCCAAGCCCAATTCCAAGCGATCTATAATGCGACGGCCCCAAGCGACAGAGAATACCCAGTCCGCAATAGAGAGCGTATTGTAGTTCGAACCTTCAGGCACCGGTTCGCCATCCCGAATGTAAGGGATATCGTCTGCACCATATCTCGAAAATGCAATTCCCAGCCCTTGATTCTGAGGGAGCGGGATAACCATCGACGCATAATCGTACTTGGTATCTTCATAGTAAGCGGTATGCGAGAACGAAGCCCACATATACTTCGCCCGCGCAAGCTGGTAAGCATTGGTGCCAAGTCCGAGATAATCGCCTTCAACCGCCAAGGTCGTAGAACCCAAGGCCGCAGAACGTGCACCCGGTTCAATATCAAGAGTTGCATTCGCGCCAACGACACGATCAGCGGCAAAAGCCGACGATACAAACGCGCAGGCAAGGATGCAAGTCCGCAGAGATAAAAAATTTTTCAAAAAAGACATTTGGTGACAACTAAAATAGATATTTTTCTTTTAGAAATCTGTGAACAAAAATGCTTTTAGACGAATACATCCAAAATTTTTTGATATACCTGCAAACTCAGCGCAGGTATTCCGAAAGAACGATTGACACATACCGAAAATCGCTTGAAAAATACCGTTCGAACATCACCGGGAACGGGACTCGCAGTCCAAACACGCCTCAAGAAACCGCCGCTAAAACAACCTCATGCACCGCGGCTCTCGAAGATTTCTCCGAAATGAACGTCAAGAAATTCGTTTGGGATTTAAAAATCAAACAAAAACTTGCGCCCGCAAGCATCTGCGAGCACCTTGCAGCTTTAAAAAGCTTTGGCAAATACCTCGTACGTTCCAAAATTTTGCAAAAAAATCCTGCCGAAACAGTCCCCATGCCCAAGCGCCCCAAGCGGCTTGTGTCGTTCCTCGGGCAAAAGGATCTCGCCGAAGAAAAATTTCCAGAGTTACCTGAAAATCCGACGCTCAAGCAAATCCGCGCACGGCTCTTGCTCGAGCTCATTTACGGGTCTGGCCTCCGCATTTCAGAATGCCAAAGTCTCAGCTGGAATCAATTACAAATAAAAGAACGTTTAGTTCGCGTTATCGGTAAGGGCAATAAAGAACGCATCGTTCCCATCACAGACACGCTAATTTCTTGGTTGGAACAATTCAGAGCCGCCGAAATCGAAGCAGGGCACGCCCCAAGCATCACGAGTCCCGTATTTTTAAGCGAAGACGGAAAGCCTTACGACGTGCGCACTCTCCGAAGCGACATCCATGACTTGTTGCGCGAAATCGGTTGGGAAGGCAAAGCGAGCCCGCACGTGCTGCGTCATAGCTTTGCAACGCACCTGCTTGAAAACGGCGCCGCAATCATGAGCGTTAAAGAAATGCTCGGGCATTCAAACATTTCGACCACGCAAATTTACACGCACGTCAACGCCGAACGCCTCCGCGAAGCCTTCAAGAAAACGCACCCGAGAGCCTAGAGGTATGGGTTCGGGCACCAAAGGCGCCCTTTGAGGTATGAGTTCGGCACTACGTGCCTTAGAGGTTTATTTCTAAAAACTCGTTTATAGCCCAAAGCGAAGCGACCCCAAAGCGCTATAGCGCGCCCTCATCGCTCACAACCTAGAAGAAACTTCCCTTCACGCCGACAGCGATGGTCCACTGCTGGCCGATATCACTCCAGTCCGGAGCGTTCCATTTTTTCATGGGCTTTTCGCTATACTCGTTCATGGGGTCAGAACCACCGGCCTTGTCATGAATCGGGAGCGAGAATGCGAGGAACACCGGGAAGTCCGGATTCGAGAATTCCAAGCCGTACACAAGCGATACAGACCATGCCTGGTGATCCGGGTCCGGCTTCGGGTCATAAGAACCGACGGATTCAGAAGAAATCCATGCCACACCCAGCGGAATCGAGAAGTTCAAGCCGAACGACTGAACAATCCCCGTACGACCGCGATAACCGTAAGCGATAGAACCGCCAACGGAAGGAGGTGTAAATGCACCAAGATCATTTTCGCCATACGGCTTAAAGCGGTACTTGAAGCGGTCACCATGTTTATTAATACCACTCCAGTAGCTGTCGTTGAATTCATTTTCGCCCGAGAAAAGGTGCATTGCAAACGGGTGCGTATAGCTCAAACTGTAAAGCCAAATGCCCTTGTCCGTATCGCGGCTATAGTCCCATCCAAGAGTAAGCGAGTAAAGCCCGCTCCCTTTCTGGAAACTGCTCGGCAAGATTTCCTTTCCAGCATCCGTTCCACGCTTAATGTCGTACTGACCCGTCGGGATTGTGAGCGATGCAGAAAGCGAAGCCGCACCACCACTGCCAATCGTCTTCGAAAAATCAAACGAGATATCGCCAAAGCCACCGGTGCTACGGTCTGCCGGCGACTGATTACTGCGATACTGCACCTCACCGCGATGGCTCATCAACGGAATCGAAACGCCAACCTTCGTATCCCATGTCGGTTTAATCGAGAAATGCGGAGTCACCGAAAGCGCAGAAAAATTCTGCCCCACATTGTACTTCGTAAAGACTTCCGCCTCAAGATAACCGCCAGAAACGCCTTGGCCAATCCACTTGATGCCATCGCCAGAACCGCCACCGGAACCGCCAGCACCGCAACCGCCAATAGACTGCCACGGAGTCGAGGGCGCTACGGGAGAATTGAAGCCCGCATAAAAAGCAACCGCAGCAAGTGCGACAAGAGAACAACCTTCAATCAAAAAATTCTTTTTCATGTCGAACCTCACGGAAGCTTAAGCAAATACGCGTATTTATAACCAGTCGCCAGGAACTTGCCATCAGGGGAACGCCCGCCAATCATTGGAACCGGAGCAATCTCGCGATTTTCGCCCACCCATTCCGCAGCGATATCTTTCGGAGCGCCAGCCGTTAAACGAATTTCACGCATCACCGTTCGTCCAACAGAACCATCTTGAGCAGACGATTCACTTAAATCAATCTTGTTGAAATAGCCGTCCTTAGTAGACTTGAACTCCGTCCACAGCACAAACAAACGGCCTCCAAATTCAAACCAATGCGGTTGAGACGGGTCCGACACCATATCCTTCGTGCGTTCAATCTTTATCGGTTCAGCATCTTCCGAAAGTTCCTGAATGTAAGATTCCCACGTACTCGCATTCTTTTCCATTGCATAAACGACAAACTTACCATCCGGAGAAATCATCGGGCTTTCAACGCCCCAATCGCTACGGTCTTTAGGTTTCTTTAGCTTAATAGCCTTAGACTTGCCGCCATTCGCAAAATCGACAAACACGATATGTTGCGAACTCTTGTTTTCGCCATCAACATAAGTCAAGCGAACATCCTTCGTGCCAAAGAAGCCTTCCACGGTCGAGATATCACCATTCTTATCAAACTTGGCTGCAGGATTCACCCACAAATGCGGCGTAGCCGTTTCGATAATTTTCTTGTCATAGAACCAGAACTTGGCTTTATCTGCAGTGCGAACCGCAAAGATGCCAAAGTCCAAAACATCCGGGCAACTCGTGCTACCATCAGGGTCTTGACCGCGCAACGCAATAATGAAATCAGGATGCGTACTCCATTCCGGATCTTGGAACTGGCACTCGCCCTTGGAAAGGTCGCGCATCAAATACCACTTTACAACGCCAGCCGTATCCGATATGGTCAAACGGTCGTGCTGCTTAACCTTAGCCTTCGCAATCGTATATACCGTAGTATCCGGACTTTTCACTTTAAGATCGCTTTGGAAATTCAACCAAAGCATCGAAGCCGGAAAGTTCACCGGATCCTGTGAAACGGATGGGTTACAAATCTGGTTATCTCCATTTACAGTAAAAATCTTCCCAATAGAGGAAGTTTCATTCTGTTTAGATCCATTGTCCAAAGATTCCGCTTGGAACGGATCGGGGCTATAGCACGCGATAAGCGTAAGGGACAAGAGTCCCAGGAATAAGGAATTCTTTTTCATCAGTTTGTAATATAGTTATTAGTCACTAGTCAATAGTTACTAGTCTCTCGCTAATAGCACTTTTTGTGCAATTAATAGATTATAACCACCAGAACGCAGTATACAAAAGACTGAAATTTAGTGGCGGAAGGAAAGTAATTAGTGGCTAATGATTCATAATGAGTCTCACGGATCTCCGCTCAAGACTCACTGCTTTCGAGCTTTCTTAAATTTTTCGCGAATCAGCTGCAAATCGTGCTGGTACGGATTACGAATAAAATCATCGAACGCCCAAGCGGTCGGGTGGAAAACGCCCTTCGCGTACGTCAAAAGCATATCGAGCCAAACGCCCTTGCCCGCATAAAGTTTGAAAGGTCCACGTTTGTAGCTCGGAAGCACAACCTTGTCCATGTCCATATAGCCAATGTCTATGTTCACATGACGCAGTTCCGGGGCTTCAGCCGAAGCCGTCGTGAGTTCCAGCGCATTGCTGCGCTCCTTCTCTTCAGCAATCGTCTCCGGCGGGATTTCCTTTTCAAACGATATTACACCGCGGTACAAATCATCGCCCATCTCGGGCTTGTAATAATCCGTCTTGTCAAACGCAAAGAGCCGCCCTTTATGGCGAATCTTTCCCCACGTTTTTTCAAGAAGTTCTATAACGTCCGGATTCCATTCGGAACCTTTTTGCAAAACAAATGCAATCAGCTGTGCGTTTTCAGAAAATTGAGAAGCTTTCATTTTTTAATGCGGAATAATCGATAGCGTCGAACGAATCAAATCAATTTGCTGTTTCGTAAACGAGACTTCATGATGCTCGTTAGTATTAATCGGGAACATGATGTTATCCAAATCCTTGCACTCATATATTCCTTGCGGTGGTAAAACGTCGCTTACACCATTTAACCCTTCAGAGCCCTTGTCGTAACCATATCTTAAAATATAATCACAAAACGGAGTGTCCGTCATTCCATCTTCGATATTCGACCAGTCACCCACCAAGATGCCCGTTTTTTCATCGCCTCCTACATACTGTATCATGTCAAGCGATGTCGCCGACGTATGCCTTAATCCAAAGAAATGTCCTGATTCATGCACCATCGTCATCACGATGTCGTAAGACGAGAGTTGCACAATTTTGCCTTTTCCGTCAGAAAAATATTGTCCCACAACAATCGCATTATCTTTGTATGCGCCAAGTGCACCTACAAAGAGTCGGGAAAGTCCCATGAGGTTGTCCCCTTTGAGTCGGTTCACCAAAAAGATATTCAACGTATTATGATGTTCCGTATCTATTGAACTTGCGAGATCACCCAAAAAAACATCATCCGAATTTATCCCGGCAATCCAAGGATAATCGGCCTGATACTTGCTTCCCAACGTCGGATGCTCATGAGCATAACGAACATAAAGAGTGTCAATTTGTACACCATAATACTTTTCACGGAAAGCACTCAACATGTAACGGGAAAATTCATCTATTTCCATACCGTCTTTCGTTTTTTCAACAGCCCCGACAACTACCAAATTGATGGCAAAATTTTCGCTATTAGACCCAATGCCCGTAAAACTGATGTTATTGACTTCGCCTTCGTAATATTGACCATCGACACCAAGAGACGTGTACCACACCGTCATTTCTTTTTCTTCACAATTAAAAGAATAGACATACCTATTATCGACAATCGTTGGTGCCAAAGTGCGAACCTTGCTGAGGTTGAAAAGTCCTGCGCCGACACTATATGGACGGAACAATTGCAATTCGGGAGCAGGCATCGTAGAGTCAACATCAAAAGAAAGCTTGTAAGAAGCCCCAGGATGCACCACGAGCATAATTCCACGTGCAACGTTTACTGACGCTGAATCATTTTTCGCCATGTCATTCGGGAAAAGCTTATGAACAATAAGCCGGCTCGTATCGGGTTTGAGAACAACTTCATCATCCCCATCAGCAACCATAGAACACGATGTAAATGAAAAAGCCCACAAAGCGCTCAAAAAAAACAACACCCATGTTTTTTTACAAAATTTTTTCATAAAACCCTGATCCAAGAACTCCTCAAATGCGTGTATAAAAAATAAACACCTACCTAAAATACAAAAGAAAAAAGAAAATGAAAAAAAATATCAAAGAAAAAACATTTATGGCATTTCAGGAACTTATCGCCCCTCTCGATGGGAAGCCAGCCCTAGCAAGCGCAATTGCCGTAGTGAGTGCAATTGTATCCCTTGACGAGCCCAAATTTGCCGTTTTTATGCTCGGAATGGCATTTTTGCTCACACATTTCTTTCGACGACACCTCCAATGGGTGATTTTAGTCTCCTTAGTCGCAGGAATTGTCGCCCACGAGGGAATTTTCGGTTTAAAAACGGACAGGGCTGCAACAAAAAGCGCAAAAATAAGCATTGACGGATGCGGAATAATCGAATCACGACTGCCACGACCTAAAGGAACGGCCTTTATCATCAACACAGGGGCCGAAAAAGTGCGTCTTACCGAGAAACGAAACGTGCCTGACCTTCCCGAACCTGGAGATTCTATCTGTTATGAAGCTTCGTGGTACCCCGTAACGCCACCGAGCGTTCCCGGAGGATTCAACACTCAAAATTGGTTGAATTCGCAAAATCTCGCCGCCTACGGCAAATTCAAGCATTGGAAATCTTACCCAGGCCATTGGACATTCGAACGAAGTTTCTTTAAATTTCGGCAATTTTTGCAGGCGCGATTCGCAAGATTTCTTGATCCAGCGGAAACAGGACTCTTGATGGGGCTTTTGGCAGGCGACCGTTCTGGCATTCCAGAAGTTCTACGCAGCGATTTTCAACGGTCTGGACTTGTGCACGTGCTTGCGATTAGCGGTTTTCATGTCGTTTTGCTCGCCGGGATGCTCATGATATTCCTGAAAGCGACAGGACTTCCACATAAAGCAGTCACCATTATCGCCGTAATCCTCCTTGCTATTTATGTTCCCGTCACAGGAGGCTCGCCAGCAGTCAGGCGCGCGGTCATGATGTTTGCCATCCCGCAAATCGGCACTTTATTCGGAAAACCCGCCAATACGCTCAACAGCTTGGGCGTTGCATTGCTCCTCATCATCTTACCGGAGCCAAGCGTTATCTGGAATCCGGGATTTCAACTTTCTTTTGCGGCCACTGCCGGGATTATCATCGGAACACCACACAATCCGATAAAACTGTTGCCCGACAGCCTCAAACAAAATAAGCTTTGGCAAAAGCTCCAAGCATTTGCCATAGACCCCACATACGTCACGCTCTGCGCAACGCTTGCCACAGCCCCATTCTTGATTCATCATTTCAAGACGCTTTCACCATTCGCCTGGTTCGGAAACATTATCATCGTTCCTGCAATTTCGCTCGGCATGCAAGCAGGGCTTTTCGCGCAGCTCTCCCCCATTGACTTTATCAGCGGAACATTCTGTGCCACCGCACGATTTTTTTTGCGGCTTGCCTCGCTCCTCACGCGCATTCTCTCAGACAGCGCCGCCGCCTCGATGACCGTCGGGCCGTTTTCGCCAACAATACTGCTCGCACTCGGGTTCCTGATTTTACTTTTGCCGATTTGCTACAAGAATTTTATCGCACGCAAATATGCGTTTTTATGCATTTTAGTCGCCGCCGCTTTGTTCGCATTTGAAAGCTACCGCGAGGTGCTGCACCCATCATGGACGCTCACGACCATCGACGTTGGGCAAGGCGACAGCCATCTCATCAAGGCGCCATCGGGCAGGCATTTTCTGGTTGACGCGGGCGACAACAGCCGTCAAGATTCCGGCAAGGACATCATCGTTCCATTTTTGCACCACATTGGCGTGCGGGGCCTCGAAGCGCTAATCATCACGCATCCCGACAAAGATCACTTTGGCGGAGCGCTATCGCTCTTGAAAATGTTCCCCGTCAAAGAGATTTGGACGAGCAAGTGTTCGCTAAAAGAAAGCAAACCCGATTGGCAACAAGTCATCCACGAGGCAAACAAACGAAATATACCTATCCGCAGCATGCACCGCGGAATTTTATGGAAAGAGAAGTATTTTGAAATTCGAACGCTCCACCCTGTCGAAAACGTCTGCACCGAAGCAAACGAAATGAGCGTCACGCTCCGGCTAAAAGGACTCGGGCATTCCGCCGTCCTCACCGGAGATTTAACCACCGCCGGTGAAAAAACAATTATGAATACCGACATTTATCTGAAAAGCGATGTACTCAAGCTCGGGCATCATGGGTCAAAAACGTCAAGCAGTCTACCTTTCTTGAAGGCTGTCGAGCCCAAGTACGCCATTATCCCCAGCGGTCGCAAGAACCGATTCCGCCACCCGCACAAACAAGTGACCGACCGCCTCGATTCACTCCACATTCCCTACATCAACACCGCCAAAAAAGGGACGATAACATTCACGTTCGTCCCTGATTCGGTGAGTTATACAACAATGTGGTAGGATTTTAGACGAAAGATAAGCTATTTACTTGTTCCAGCGCCCCCTATCTGGAAGAAAATAAGGCTCCACCCAAGGAAAATAGAGCCTCGTCAGAAACTTTATTTGGATCAATGCTAACATGAAGCGGATCAAATCCAAAATAGACATCAAATAAATTGCCTACATGGAAAGCGTCCGCTTCAGTCCCTGACCGGATATCAAACAGAGATATTTCCGCAGTAGTCGGATACACATAAGAGGCATGAAAAGTCATTCCATAGGGCAAATAGCTTTCTTTGACCGGTTCTTCGCCCATGCCATTACAGCAAAGTCCAAGAACCAGCAAGACTGCAAGAATTTTCCTCATACAATTTATCAAAAAAAAGTTTGTAAGAAGGATATTCTATTTTCTCAAGCATTCAAGCGCAACATCGTGCAACAGCCCATTCGTCGCGATGCTCGTGAAGCCTTCGTAAATCGGAGATGTCGGCTTGCCATTTGCATCGAAGAGTTCCGTCTTGCCATCGATCGTGCTGAACTTGCCACCCGCTTCCTTCATCAAGAGCGGGAACGGGGCAATGTCCCACAGCGAAACGACCGGATCCACCATGATTTCGGCACGGCCTGCCGCCACGAGATAATAGCCGTAGCAATCGCCCCAGCCGCGATGCAGGCGAGCGCTGCGGCGAAGCTTCGTAAAGCCTTCGCCAAAGCCCTTGTCTTCCATCGTATTGACCGTTCCCGAAAGCACAAGCGCATCGCTCAACTGCGACACCTTCGAAGCGCGAACCTCGCGACCGTCCAAGAACGCGCCGCCGCCGTTCACCGCCCACACGGCGCTCTTCATCGCCGGCAAACGGATAACGCTTGCGATAGGAACATTCTTGTGGTAAAGCGCAATCAACGTACCGAACAGCGGCACCCCATGGATAAACGACTTCGTGCCGTCAATCGGGTCAATCACCCACTGGTATTCTGCATCCGGGCTTTCTATGCCAAATTCTTCACCGATGACGCCAAAGCCGGGAGTTTCCTTTGCCCAAAACTTGCGAGCAAGTTCTTCGGTTCCCTTGTCTGCAATCGTCACGGGAGTCTTGTCGGCTTTCCATTCGACGCCCACATCGTTCTGGTAGAACTTGAGAATGTTCTCTTCGGCAAGTTCCGCCGTCTTAAGAGCAATCTTCAAGAGTTCCAGATTTTCAGGAGCGACGCCCGCTTTTGCAATTTCGCGATTTTCCATAGCAAGCTCCTAGCCGACCCACTTTTTTACAAGCGAAACGAGCAGTTCGTTTTCTTCGGGCTTACCAACCGTAATGCGAATGTATTCCGGCATGCCAAAGCTCGTGAGGCCACGGACAATCATGCCGTTCTGTTCCAAGAACGAAACAAGTTCCTTAGCACGTGCGCCAACGTAAACACAAATAAAGTTCGCCTGCGTCGGGAGCACCTTAAAACCAAGCGCTGTAAATTCGCGGTTCAAGTATTCAAAGCCAATAGAGTTGTTCTTGCGAGTCGCTTCAACGTGTTCCGTATCAGCAAAAGCAGCCACCGCCGCCACCTGGGCCGCCTGGTTCACGTCAAACGGGGGCTTGATTTTCCACATGTGGCGTACAACTTCGGCATTTGCAATGGCATAACCCACGCGGAGCCCTGCCAAACCATAAATTTTGCTGAACGTGCGGTTGATGAACAAGTTCGGGAATTCGTCAAGCGCAGAAGCAAGTCTCGGAAAATCGGCTGCCGTTGCAAATTCCGCGTAAGCTTCGTCCAAGAATACGAGAACATTCTTCGGAACTTTAGCAAGGAATGCACGAATTTCAGTTTCAGTATAGTAATGCCCAGTCGGGTTGTTCGGGTTGCAAATGAAAACAACGCGAGTCTTTTCATTAATCGCAGCCGCAAGCTTATCAAGGTCTGCGCGTTCTTCGCCTTCACCCACGCCGATAAAATCAGCGCCATTCGAAAGCGTCGTAAACTTGTAGACCGAGAACGTCGGCGTTACGCCAATGCAGTTGTCACCCTGGCGGATAAAAGCCTTACCCACCATGTCGATAATTTCATCAGAACCGTTACCGATAACGATTTGATTCGTCTTGACTCCAAACTTTTGGGCAATCGCATCGATCAACTTCGGAGCATCGCCACGCGGATACAAATGCAAAGAATTTGCAATTTCATGGAATGCTTCCACCGCCTTCGGGGAAGCGCCGAGCGGGTTTTCGTTAGACGCAAGCTTTACAACATTCTTAAGACCATACTGTTCACGAATTTCGTCGATGGACTTGCCAGGGACATAATCGGAAAGTTTTGAAAGTTCTGGACGCGGATTGACCACAAATACCTCCATTTTAACGCATGTAAATTTAGCTTTTACTAAACGATTTATCTAACTTTGATGAACATGAAACACATTCTTTGCCTGCTATTTGCGATTTTAGTTACAAACGCTTTTGCTGTCGACCGTTTCTGGGACATGCGTTACAACTTTGGTCCCGAAAGTCGACCATCTCCCAAAATGGGCATCGGTGTCGGCATCCGTTCGCCCTTCAACTCCGATGTTCTGTTCCCCATCAATTTTACAACGCGCCTCAACAAGCAATTTGACGTAGGTGCCAAGCTCGACATAAACACTTACGGACAACTCGAAGAAATTAAGACCGCGCTCGACTTGGGCGTTCGCTACCGCTATAGACCAAGCTCTTACATCGCATTCGACGGCTACCTCGATTTGAGCGAAACCAGCCAAAGCGCTTTGGCATTTACCATCGGCACCCAGCAATTTATTGCAAAATGTTTCGCCAACTATTACGAACTTCGTGCAGGCGTCCTTGAAGGAGCGGCAGGCAAAAAAGGCGACCAAAGCGGATACGTTAAATTTTCCGCATCTATGATTCCGACACTTGTATTTGGACAAGTTCTTCGCATGTTCCTAGAAGTTACGTCATCCGCAAGCGTTGGGCTTCTCAAAGACGACTTCATGATTGATATCATTCCCAAGATCGAACTCACTTTCGGCGGAACACACATCCGCATTGATTTCGACGTGGGCGTAATGCAAGAAAAGAACAATGATCGTAAGACCATTGCTCTTTACGTTATGACATCACTATAGGTTTTAGGTCTCAGGTTACAGGTATTAGGATAAGTAACACGCACTTCGTGCGTTATTATAGTGCGGCAAAGCCGCGATTATAATCCTAACACCTAATACCTAACACCTGTTCCCTAAGCAACCACAAACGCACCATTCTGGTAATCGACCACGGCAGGCTTTGCGGCACTTACCGTTCCCGAGAGAATGGCGTGGCTCAACGGGCGTTCAATGTTACGTTCTATATAACGTTGTATCGGACGAGCACCGAATTCCGGCTGGTAAGCGCCTTCCGCAATTGCATCAAGCGCAGCATCCGAAAGCGTAAGCACCAAATCCTGACGAGCCGCACGCTTTGCCAAGTCCGCAAATTTGAGCTTGACAATATCGCGGATCTGCGGTTTCGAGAGGCTCTGGAACACAAGCACTTCGTCCAAACGGTTCAAGAATTCCGGGCGGAAGAACGCATGCAAATCAGCTTCGACATCTTCGAGCGACACCTGCGGCGGTACACCGTTCTTGGCGCTAGCAGCGCTCAGGCGGAACTTTTCGGCACCCAGATTCGAGGTCATCAAAATCAAGGTGTTCTTGAAGTTCACCGTACGGCCCTTGCCGTCCGTCAAACGGCCATCGTCCAGCACCTGCAACAGCGTATTGAACACGTCCGGGTGTGCCTTCTCGATTTCGTCGAGCAAAATCACGCAGTACGGATGCGTACGCACGGCTTCGGTCAGCTGGCCGCCTTCTTCGTAGCCCACATATCCCGGAGGAGCACCGATCAAACGGCTCACGCTATGCTTTTCCATATATTCGCTCATGTCGATACGCACAAGCGCATTTTCGCTATCGAAAAGTTCCACAGCCAAAGCCTTCGCGAG
>Ga0310786_10002718_pt1 | contig 26580 bp, 23 predicted proteins | sample AusTroGonzalo_MG_FD_203881 | JGI IMG/M metagenome (GOLD analysis project Ga0310786, IMG submission 203881) | Bovine rumen microbial communities from tropical cattle in Woodstock, Queensland, Australia - Gonzalo_03 (v2) (version 2) | ecosystem: Host-associated > Mammals > Digestive system >...
TGGAAGCAGGAACTGCTGCCGTTGCGGGCGACGTTGCGGTAGACGCTGTCTTTACCGATTTTTCTGCCGGGAATAGCTGTTCCAAGTCGCTTGGTTTTACTTTAAAAAACAGTTCGCCTTTTTTCCACGCTTTATACAAAGCATAAGACGGATTTTGTGTGCGGAAAAAATCTACATGACGGGTGCGGTCAGCCAGGGCTAGTGCATTTACATGTAGAACTCCCACCTTTTTACCAATCATATTATCTCGCACCTGATAATCTGCCACGCGGGCGAGTACTTTGAGAGAATATCCTTTTTGAATGCCGCTCATGGTTGCAGTTTCTTTGTGGAACGAGACTAATAATAAACCGTAAGAAAGTGTGTCCTGTCCGGTGGCATAGTAGTACAATGGTACGTCTATTTTGAGCACCAGTTTAATACGGTGCGTGTCCTCCACAATGCCTTTTACTTCTCCGCTAAAAGCAACTATTTCTCCTTGGTGTGCAGATAAGTTTTCCGTGATGCGGTGTAAATCGTCCAGTGAATTATCTTTATACGGGATCATGGCACTGCATGAAAGCGTAAACAGGGTTAATAAAAGAAGAAGATGATAGTGGCGGAACATAGATGAAGATAAAAAAATAGCCCTAGTAGGGCATAAAAAAACGCCTTCTAGGAGAATCGAACTCCTCTTTTCGGATTGAAAATCCGACGTCCTAACCGATAGACGAAGAAGGCTTAATGGTGCGCCCGGTGAGACTTGAACTCACGGCCCCCCGCTTAAAAGGCGGATGCTCTACCACTGAGCTACGAGCGCGAAAATTGTAAATAATTCAGTTAAAAGAACAACCAACTCTTACCTATTTATTATACCAAAAAACACACGAAGTGTACAAGGTTTTTAAGGGGAGCTTTCTAAAAGCGATACTTTATTATAGCACTTTTTCTATCGTTGCGTCAAAAGAAGAATCGTGTCGTAGTAAAAAGCGTTTGACAGTGCCGCAATACCCTTGCTACCATATAAACAGGACGTATTTTAAGGAGACGTTATGAAAAAAATTATTAATTCTGCCAGCGCACCCAAAGCGATTGGTTGTTATTCGCAGGCGGTTGAAGAAGGCGGACTGATTTTTACATCCGGTTTGTTGCCCACAGATCCGGTGACGGGGGAGATTTTTAACGGGGATGTGCGTGTACAGACGGAACTGGTATTAAAGAATGTAGAAACTATTTTAAAAGAAGCCGGTTGTTCACTCAAACAAGTGTTAAAGATAACGGTATTTATGACGGATCTTTCCCAGTTTGCCGAGATGAATGATGTGTATGCTTCTTTCTTTAAGGATAATCCGCCGGCGCGTACGACGTTGCAGGTAAGTGCCTTGCCAAAAGGCAGTACGGTGATGGTGGACGCGATTGCTAAAAAATAATTTATGACCATACAAGATCAATTATTAACGGGCCGCACCAGCGGAATCCTGCTACCGGTAGCGGCTATGCGCACCGAGAACGACTGGGGCGTGGGTGATTTTAATTCTCTGACACAATGGGTATCTTTTTTTGCGGGACAGGGCACAAAAATTATTCAAATTTTGCCGTTACAGGAAACCGCTCCCGGAGAGAATTGCCCTTATTCTGCATTAAGTGCATTTGCTAACGATCCTGTTTATATAACAGTAGAACAAGTGCGCGACGTGCAAGTTTCTATGGAGGCGGGCGAATTTATCCAATCGCTGGCCCCACAATTAGCTGCGTGGCGCCAAGCGAAAAAGGCCCCGTTTGCCGAAGTAAAACAGGCTAAAATAAAAGCTTTGTGGATGGGATACAAACATTTTTTGGCGGAAGAACAAAGCGTTTATTCTGCGCGCTATCAATCGTTTGAGGCATATTGTGCGGCACAGAGCAGTTGGCTGAAAGGATATAGCCGTTTCCGCGCACTGAAAGAATTTTTTAAATGGCAGACGTGGACGCAATGGCCGGAACCTTTAAAAAACGCAGACGAAGAAGCTTTGCGTGCTTTTGAAGCGGAACATCTTGAATTTGTTCGGTTCTTTGCTTATATGCAATGGCTGGCGGACGGACAGTTGCGTGCCGCCAAAGCCGCGGCGCAAGCGAAGGGAATTTTTATTTTCGGAGATATTCCTTTCGGTACAAATTTGGATAGTGCCGAAGTGTGGGCTGAACGTGAAAATTACCGTCTAGGATGGGAAATCGGTGCGCCGGCAGATCAGTTTTCAGAAGGTGGCCAACGCTGGGGACTCCCCGCGTATGATTGGGCCTATCAGCACGCTAACGGGCTTGGTTTATGGCGCCGCAAAATACGCCGTGCGACGGAACTCTATGATATTTTCCGCTTGGACCATCTGGTAGGTTTTTACCGCACGTATATTTTCGGGCCGAATGATACGGTCGGTGCATTTGACGTACAGGGTGAGCAAAACCAAATTGACCGTGGGTATGCTTTCTTGCATATGGTACAGGAAGAAGCACACGGTAAATTGGCTGTCGGTGAAGACTTGGGTGTTATTCCCAATTATGTGCGCCGCATGCTGGTAGATTTGCGTATTCCCGGTTATAAAGTGCTTCGCTGGGAACGTGAAGATAACGGCTACTACCGCGAACCGCGCAACTATCCGGTGGTGTCGTTGGCTACTACCTCTACCCACGATACGGAAACAGTCCGCGGTTGGTGGGAAACTATGCCGCAGGAAGAACGTAAGAATATATGGGAAATGATTTCTGCTCAAAAAACGGACGGTAATGTACCGTGGAATTTAGATACGCAGCGGGCTATTTTGCGCCGCGTGTTAGATTCTTCTTCCGCATTGACGTTATTTGCCTGGCAGGATATTACGGGTACATTGGAGCGCATCAACACGCCCGGCACTGTGGGTAGTGAAAACTGGACATACCGTAGCCCGGTCACCCCGCAACAGGCATGTGAAGTGTATGCCGAGCAGCTGGCTGTTTACCGCGAGTTACTCAAAGAAACCGCTCGGGCGTAATCATCAATTATTTTGATAAAAAACACCGCTTTTACAGCGGTGTTTTTTTATTGGTCAAATAAACAGAAGATTATTGTTTTTCCTTTGTTGTATTCGCTTCCGGTACAGTAGGGGACGGAGTTTCCTGTTCGGGTGCCGGAGTCGCAATTTCTTCGGCAAGGAGAGGTGTTTCTTCCGGTTGTTGTGGGAATAATTCTTCTAACATTTTTTCCACTTGCTGGCGGGCCTGATTATATTCCGTGCCGGCTTGTGCAAAGCGGGAAGTAGTGCGGTTAGCGGTATTGTTTTTAGCCATTTCCAGTTCCAAGCGGAGCTTTTTTAATTCAAAATTATCCAGTGCTATACGCAAACGAAGTTCGTTGAGCAAGCGGTCTTTTTCCGTGCTTGAAATAACAGAGCAGGAAGACAATGCATCATTTAATAAAATTAAGTCTTTTTGGGCCTGTTGGGTAGAAGAATTTTCCAGTGCCGGGTTTTTGGAATTGAGTGGCGGCACGGCTACTGTAGCCGATAGAGAAGAGCTGCTTTCCGGCAACATTACATTGCCGACTATCATTCCGCCTACAAACACCAAAGCCAAGGTAAAAATGTATAAAATGTAACGCATAACTGTATACATTTTAGCAAAAAGCATACGGGTTGGGCATGATTTTCCGTTTTGTACGGCAGGGAGATGCGTTTTTGCTATAATGAAAGAGAAAGTTTTACCGTAAGGAGAATATATGAAAAGATTTTGTTTGGCGTTCCTGCTGGCTTGTTTGTGCACGTCGGCTTGGAGCCAAGAGAAAACAAGTTCGTTTGAAATTATGGGCGAAGTGCAACAATATACCTACCGCGAGCCTCATATGGACCATCCCATCAAAATTTCGGGCCCCATGATGGGGGCCAGCCTGATGTACACCCAACATAACATCGGGCAAGGCGGCTTTGTGTCGGGAGAACTGCGTTACATGGAAGGCCGCACCGACTACGACGGCTATTTAGATATCCCCACGCATCCTGTCTATAAGTTTGATGATATCGGCGATTATTATGTGGAAGGCCGTTTGATTTACGGACAAAATTTGCAACTGGACCAAGTGTGGACACTTTCACCGTACTACGGGTTGGGTTATCGCCGCTTACGTGACCATGGAGACAAAGATCCGTTAGGGTATTTCCGCCAATCGGAATATTATTACATGCCGCTGGGTGCTTATTTACAAGTGAAATGGGACGGCGGTTATATCCGTTTTAACGGAGAGGCCGACTATTTATTGCAAGGGGAACAATACAGTGGCCGTAACGGTGGGGTAACGAATACGCAACGGGAAGGTTATGGTCTGCGCGGGAGTGTGCGCATCGGTTTTGGCGGATCAACCAGCGTGTTTGTAGAACCGTTTTACCGCTATTGGCATTTGCAAGATTCCGATGTGGTCAGCGGATTAGTGGAACCGCATAACTCTACTCGCGAGTACGGCATTAAAGCCGGTTTTACATTTTAATACGTGGCTATTTAGTATAAAAAGGCCCAGCAAACTGCTGGGCCTTTTTTTCTATGGTATTTGATGTCGATTTCCTTTATACTTAAATTATTAATTTTAAAAAGGAGAGAGCCTATGTTGAAGAAACTTAGTTTGTTAATGTCTTTGCTGCTTGCTTTTAGCGGTTTGTATGCCAAAGACATTGTCATTTATCAAACGACGGATATGCACGGGCATTTTTTCAGCCGTCCCGATAAACAAGGCAACGAATATGGCGGATTTGCCCGCTTGTCTGCCCTGCTACAATCTACCCCGCAAGACTTTTTGTTATTTGACAGCGGCGATTTCAGCAGTGGGGCCTACGAGGCTAACCAATCGCAGGGGGCCTATTCCATTGATTTAATGAATAAAATGGGATATACGGCTTTGACCGTGGGTAACCATGATAGCGATTTTGGCGATAAAGGGTTGAGCAAAATGCTTAACAGCTTTCAAGGCGATGTGTTGGCGATGAATATGTCCAACATTGCCGGTTTGGCGGCAGGCAAACAAAAAGCGCATGCCGTGTATGATGTGGACGGTATCCGCGTGGGTGTGATTGGGGTTGCCATGGACGGTTCCGGCTCCGAACGCATGAAAATTGTCAATGCTCCTTCTGCAAAAGATTTTGAAAAGGAATTGCAAGCCTTGCAAGAACAGCATGTGGACGTGATTGTAATTTTGGCCCACGATTCTATGCTGGCAGGTGAGGACGTTTCCAAGGATAAACGTACCAACATCTTGGGCCCGCTTGAACAAACCCCGTCTTTCTATGAGATCGATTTAATGTTGGGCGGTCATGCTCACACCCAAAGATTAGTCGGCAAAATAGCCAATGAAAAAGGCCAAGGTCCGTGGCTTGTAGAAGGCGGCCCGTACATGGGCAGTGTGACCAAAGTGGTTGTTCATAAAGACGATGAAACCGGCGTTATCAGCGTGGACGAACCGCGATTTATTACGTTAAACGGTGCGGAAGACGAGCAAATAAAGAAGTATTTGGATTCCATCCGCGAACATTCATTAGATGGTAAGATCTATGCCGTGGTGCCTACGTTAATCACCAAATATCCGGATCCTAACAAACCGGATAGAGCCCCGTCTGTGGCGCGGTTGATGGCCGACCAAATGTATAAAGCCATCATCCCGCAGGAAAAGATTGACTTGGCCGCTTATTCTTTGAACTCCACCCGCAGCGATTATAAACCGGGCAAATTGACGGGACGCTATTTCGCGGAAATGGCTCCGTACGAAGAACATGCCGGCTCGTTTACTATTTCCGGTGAACACCTATTGCGTGCCATGAAAGAATCTATCGGTTACCGTGACGGTAAATGCTTCTCCGTATACGGCTACTCCAAAAATGTACACATAGAGTTTACCTGTAACAAAGGGGAAAATGTAGTGCTGGACCAAGTGACCATTGACGGAAAAAGAGTGCTACCCAGTAAAACGTACCGCATGGCCATGCTCACGCACTTGCCCAGAGGGTTCTATGAAGGCAAACCGTTCCAAATTATGCCGGACGGTGCCGAAGATGACGGTAAAATGATTACACACTACCGCAAAGTGACCAGTTCGGCGATGTTGTTTAACGTCATTGAACAAATGAAAGAAGACCAAGGGAAAGAAGTGCCCGATTTCATTGCTCCGTCCGACGTGCAAATCCTTCAACGTCCCGATAATGAAGGAGAAGATATGTCGCAAGCATTGAAAAAAGGTCTCAAAGCAAAAAAGAAAAAATAAGTATTTCTTTTATTGACATGCCCCGGTGTAAGCCGGGGCATTTTTGTCGGGGGTAAATGGTATAATAAAAAGAGAGGAGAGATTATGGCAAGTTATTCATACCCGACGGAAGGTGTTTGTTCACAGGAAATTCAATTTGAAATTACCGCAGACGGCAAATTGCATCAGGTTCGTTTTATCGGCGGTTGTCCGGGCAATTTGTTGGCTATCGGCAAATTGACGGAAGGTAAAGATGCCCGCGAAGTGGCAACGCTACTGAAAGGAAACGATTGCGGCGGGAGAGGCACTTCGTGCGCGGACCAATTGGCGTGCGCGATTGAGCAGGCCTTAGCGCGGAAATAAGCATTTTCTTTTTTAAAAAGAGGGTAGCGGCTGCTATTTTATGGCGGCCGCTTTTTGATGTTTTATATAATATAAAGAGAATATAGTAGGAGCTTTTTATGTCTAACCTTTCACCTTTTACCATACGCCGAGCCCAGCCGGCAGATTTAGATGTGCTGGTAGCTTATAATAATGCCCTTGCCGTGGAAACGGAAGGCCGTAATTTAGACGGCGATATTTTGCGTCAAAGTATGCAGGCTATTTTGGAAGACGAACGAAAGGGTGTGTATCTGTTGGCGTGCGAAGGGGAAAAAGTAGTTGGGCAGATCATGTACGTGTATGAGTGGAGCACGTGGCGTAATGCCAATTTTATGTGGCTGACCGATTTATATGTATTGCCGGCTTATCGTAAACGGGGTGTATTTAAAGCCCTTTTTGAGTCCGTTATGCACCACTATCACACGACACCTTCTATCATCGGCTTACGTTTCTACGTAGATAAAGAAAACACCGCTGTTGTTCCGTTGTATCATAAGGTCGGGTGGAAAGAGTCCAATTACAATTTGTGGGAAATTAAGAAAGATGGTTGCCAATAAATCTAAAAACATTTTAATCGTAGACGGATTTGCTACGGGCAGCCAGTACGCCAAGCAGATCCGCGCCCGCGGGCTGGTGCCGTATCATATTACTTCGGGATTGGAAAAAACTTCGGCTTTAACGCCGCAGTTTATGGAAAAATATATCGCTTCGCAAGTAGGAGACGCCTACGAAGCATGTTTCCGCATGCCGGATGATTTAAACGAAGCGGTGGAACAATTGCGCAAATATCATTTTTTGGCTGTCATCCCCGGAACGGAAACGGGCGTGGTGGCGGCAGAGCGTCTGGCGCAGGCATTTGGTTTGCCGGTCAATAATCCGAATTCACTTTATGCGCGGTGTGACAAATATTTGATGCAAAAAGCACTGGAAGACGCCGGCCTTGCACATATTGATTCGTTTTTAACTTCTGATGTAGATGAAGCCGTAGCATGGTTCCGCTCCGGTGGGCACAAGCGCATCATTATCAAGCCTGTGCGCAGTGCGGGTACGGACGGCGTGCGCAGTTGTACCAGCGAAGAAGAAATCCGTGCTTATTTTGCTCATTCCTATCTCAATAAATACGATGCCGCCGGCAATTTCAACAGTGCGCTACTGTTGCAAGAATATGTGGAAGGCGACGAAATGGTGGTGAACTGCGTTTCCCGCCGCGGCAAGCACATTTTAACGGATATCGTTTTTTATAATAAATTACTGACCTCTTCCGGTGTGCCGGTGTACGAAGCCAGCCGTTTAGTACATAAACCCGATGCCCGCATGGAAGAAGCCGTCAAATATGCCTTTCAGGTGTTGGACGCGCTGGGGATTATGTACGGCTCGTCCCACAGTGAAATTAAACTGACCGACAAAGGGCCCGTGTTGGTGGAAACGGGTGCCCGTGTGATGGGCAGTACACCACCGATTTATTACGAAGCCTTAGGGTATAGTTTGATTGATTGGTCGTTAGATGCATATTTGAGCGATGCTGCCCATGCCCGCAACGCCCGCCATGGCTATGCGCCTAAAAAACATTTCATGGCTAAGTTTTTCATTTCTTCCAAAGAGGCGAACGTACAGGAAGTGACGGCCGAAAAAACATTGCCCTTGTTGGAAACATTTGCTGCGTGTAATTTTAATACGCTCAAAATCACCAAGCGTTTGCGCAAAACTGTAGATATGCCTTCCAAACCCGGCGATTGTTTGTTGGTGTCCGAAGATGAAGCCGCTATCTTGCGCGATTATAACCTGTGCCGCTATATGGAACACCGCGCCCAAGGACTTTTGTGGAAATGCGAGGGTGACGGTGAAGCGACCGAAGAAGAAAAAAAGTTGCTGGAATGTCTGCATACGCATGTTTATCCCATTCATCCTATTAACCGCTTTTTGTACGGGTATAGCATGGCGTATAAAAATTACAAAACACCCGTGCTGTACGTTCTTCGTCCGGATTTAACCCATTGTGAAGTGGGCGAAACGGGAAATATCTACGTGGCCGGTGCCTATATGGCCAAGAAAGCGTGGGATATGCCTTGCTTAAAGCAGGAAAATTTCGTCACCAATCCTTTTTATACCACGGCTTGTAGCGACCAGATTTCCTATCCGTTTTTATACAATACCGGCGAACAGGCCGAAGTAAATGATGACGGCACTATCACGTTTATTGATTCGAAAACAGGGCGGCGTATCCGTTCGTTCGGGCGGTCTCCGTTGCGGGAAGAGTGGCCGCTGACTTATACGGAACGCCAAATGGTGGCCGAACAACAGTTATCGCCGGATTCCAATGCGTATAACACCAAATTTACATTTCATATTACGGGGAATGTGGAAGTGCCCCGCATGGAAGAAGCCCTTAAAATTTGGCTTAGCCGCTACCGCATTTTCCGTTCCTATTATCCGGCTGTTAACGGCAAATTTGTCCATCGGCTGATGCAAGAGGCTCCCGTCCAATTATCTCTTAGTAAATGCACTTTTGATGAAGCCCTGCAAAAAATAGAACAACAAAATAAACCCTACGATTTAACATGCGGGCCGCTTTACCGTTTTGCCTTGTTTGAAGTGGGACAGGAAGAATACGTCTTCCATATCAACATGCACCACATTATTGCTGACGGTACCAGTTTAATCAGCATTATCGAAGAATTGTGGAAATTATACAACAATAAACACGCCAAAAAGTTCCGCTTGGAACGGCAAGATTTTTTGGACTATGCCGACTGGCAAAACAAACACGAAGATCCCGCCGGAAAGAAAGCGTTTTTCTTAGAGTTATTCAAAGACGGTGTACCCGAAAACGAAATGCCCACCCGCGGTGCGCGTCCGGAAATTTTACCGCACGCCACCGAGGTCAGCCGCACGCTCTTGTTTGACGTGGCTGAAATTGATGCCGCCGCTCGCTCGTTACATGTATCTACGGCCTTGTTTATGATGATGGCTTCTTCGCTTGCAGTAGCCAAATATTGCGCCAGTGAAGACATTACCTTGGGCATGATTATGAACGGGCGCACGCATCCACAAACCAAAGAAATGTTTGGGATGTTTGTGAACTCCGTGCCGGTGCGTTTTCGCCCCGATCATAAACTGACATTAGCCGAATATGCGCGGTTAAGTGCCGTGATGTTTCGCGGTGTGCTGGAAAACCAGATGTGCCCCTTTGAATTATTAGCTCCGTTACTCGCTCCGCAACGCAATTTGTCGCGCAAACCTGTTTTTGATGTCATCGTCAATTACCGCGGGGAAATCCGCCCTTTTGAAACGGACACTTTAAAGATCCGCTCCGTGCAAATGTGGCAGGCCACGCAGATTGATATGCAGTTTGAAATTGTCCGCGGGGTAGGCGGTATGAATGTATCTATTTCCTATTCTCGCCAACTCTACGACGATAGTTTAATTAACGGCATGTTAGATTTACTGGAAAAAATTATTCATACTATGTGCCGCGTCCAATCTGCTTCGTTAGATTTGGGAGAAGTTTGCGAGCTGCCCTTGCCGCATAAGGAAATTATTTTGAAACAATTTGCCGGTAAACGCGTTCCATGGAATTTGACACAAACTCCGGTAGATTTGTTCCGTGCGCGCGTTGCCCAACAGCCAGACCGGCCGGCCGTACGTTATGCTGATACTATGCTGACATACCGTCAGTTAGATGACGCTTCGGATGCACTGGCTGATTTATTATCCCGTTCGGGTATTTCGCCAAAAGATAAAGTAGCCGTATTGCTGCATCGGAGCGAATTATTTATTGTTAGTGCATTGGGTATTTTAAAAGCAGGGGCGGCTTATGTTCCGCTGGATGCGGCGCATCCGTCGGAAAGATTACAGTTTATTTTGCAAGATACGCAGGCAAAAGCTGTTATAGCAGACGAAGATTTGGTTCCGTTGTTGGGTTCTTATGCGGGTACGGTACTCACCGCACCGCAAATACGCAAAGAAATGCAACGCAAATTAACCGTTGCCCAACGGCAAGCCGTGCAAAATTTGCACCCCTTACCGGAAGATTTATTTGTCGTACTCTATACGTCCGGCACAACGGGCCAACCAAAAGGGGTAATGCTGACGCACAAAAACCTGACGGGTTTATGCTATGGCGGGACGCAGTATTTTTCACTCGTGCCGCAAGATAACATTGCGTCGGTGGCCGGTTTTGGGTTTGATGCGTGTCTGTCCGATTTTTATCCCACGCTTGCCGCGGGAGCCTGTTTGCATATTATCGAAGAAAGCAAACGTATTGATCTGCTGGCACTAAACGACTATTTTGAAAAGCACCATGTTACGGGTGTATTGTTGACCACGCAGTTAGGGCGGCAGTTTGTAACGGGAATAAAAAACCACTCTTTGCGCTATTTGATTGTAGGCGGGGAAACTTTAACACCTGTCCGTCCGCCGGCAACTTACGCGCTCTATAATGCCTACGGGCCTACCGAGTGTACGGTGTACACATCTTATTTTCGTGTGGATAAGTTGTATGATCGGGTGCCGCTGGGTAAACCAATTAATAATGCTTCCGTGTACATTACCGGTAAAGACGGACGCTTATGCCCGGTGGGAACATTTGGCGAACTATGTATTGCGGGGAACCATGTATCCAAAGGGTATCTGCACCAGCCTGCTTTAACCAAAGAGCGCTTTTTACCTAACCCGTTTAGCAAAGAAGACGGTTTTGAAACGCTTTACAAAACGGGCGATGTGGCGAGATATACGTCTAAAGGAAATATCGATTTTATAGGCCGGCGCGATTGTCAGGTGAAAGTACGCGGGTTCCGCATTGAACTGAGCGAAATTGAGACCTGTTTGCGCAAATACCCCGCGTTGCAAGATTGCACGGTGGTAGCTTGTACGGACAAATCGGGTGGCAAATATGTGGCGGGATACATGGTATCGGCGCAGACATTGGATATCGCTGCTGTTAAACGCTTTTTAGAAGATCGCTTGCCGCCATATATGATTCCGGAATTTTTGTTGCAGGTGCCGTTTATTGCGTTAAACCCCAACGGAAAAGTGGACCGCGCGGCCCTGCCGGACCCGTTACAAGGGGCGGCACGCACGACGGAGTATGTGGCACCCAAGGGACGCACGGAAAAAGAACTGGCATTTATTTGGGCCGACGTATTAAACGTGCCGGTGGAAAAAATCAGCCGCGAAGATAATTTCTTTGATGTAGGGGGAACGTCTTTACGTTCCACGGAACTTTCATTGCGGGTGCGCGAGACGTTTAAAGAAAATATGCCGCCTGCCGTCATTTTCAAATATCCCACACTTAAAAAACAAGCGGCGTATCTGGAAAAAAACAACCGTTTTTCCATGGTGTATGCGTTTAACGAAACGGGCAAAAAAACGCCGATTTTCTTTGTACACACCGCCAACACCGGTGCCGAGGCGTATGTGCCGCTGGCCGCCAAACTGCCGCCGGACCAACCGTTCTATGCCGTGGAGCCGCACAACATTTTCAGTGAGGAAAAACCGATCCGCGGTATTAAAGCCATTGCCAAGCGTTACGTGCGTTATATTCAAAAAGTCAGCCCTAACGGCCCGTATAAATTGGGCGGTTGGTCTTTCGGTGCGCTGGTGGCATACGAAATGGCCGTCCAGTTGCGCGCGGCGGGCAAAAAGGTGGAAAATGTCTATCTGCTGGACCCCATTATCGAACATTCCGCGGAAGAAAAGAAACTGACGCGCCAACTGATGGACAGTTCTTTCTTCCAGGGCTATTTAAATAACGATCCGCTATTTGGGCGTTTTAAGAAATTGGGTTTTATGGATAAACTGATTCAAAACAACCAGCGGGTACTGGAAGATATGTTTGCTTATTCGCCCAGTCATTACGACGGGAAAGTAACATTGTTTAAAGCCACTCGTCTGGCCGAAGTGCCCAAGGATGTGGACCCGCAAATGGCGGCCGATTTGCATAAGTGCCAACTGATTCATCATGCTCAAAAGCAAAACGGTTTTGAAAAATACGTCAAACATCTATCCACGGTGCGCGTCAACGCTATTCACGATTATATGATGCGCGGCAACGCGTTGGAAAAGATTGCCCTTTCCATGTTTCCGCCAAAACGCCGTTTTTCCAGGAAACGCTAATGTCTCATTTTGACCGTCAAACTTGGTTGTTTTTTGTGATAAACGCCCTTGCCTGTATCGGCCTGAATATAGGGGTGGTGGGGGTGAATTGGTTTATTATAGAAGCCACCCGCCAAAACATGATGTTGGGGTTGTACAGTGCACTTTCGCTGCTGAGTGCGTTTTTAATGTTGGTGTTTGGCGGAGAACTGACGGACCGTTATGCCAAAATGCGCATTTTGCGGTTTTGTTGCATGGGGCAAGCAGTGCTGTTTTTTGTGACGGCGGCGTGTGTGCACAGCGGGATGCCGGCTTTGTGGATTATTATCGGATTGGCCGTATTAAATATGCCGCTAATGGTGCTGTTCAGCACGGCTTCGCGCGGAGCGGTGGCATTTGTATGGCCGACAGAAAAATTAAACCGCGGAAATGCTGTATTAGAAGTGACTTTGCAAATCGGTGCGATGTGTGCGGCATTGCTGACGGGTTTTTTATATCACCGCTGGGGGTTTGAGTGGCTGATGGTGTTGGGGGGTATTTTGACGTTGGCGGCGGGACTAGTGTTGTTGTGGCCGCATCCGTGGCCGGATGCTTTGCCTGCCGAGCGGAAAAACTACTGGCAGGAATTGCGCGGGGGTGTTGTTTATTTGTGTCAGCACCGCCGTTGTGCGTGGTACGGGCTGGCGGCATTTATACCGACAATTTTAATTTTTGTATCCAATACCGTGGTGACGGGTTTTGTGCAGCAGGTGGTGGGTAAAAACGCACTGGTGTACGGCGTGGGGGAAGTGTGCTTTGCGCTGGGGGCGTTGCTGGCCGGCATGGCGGGCGGGCGCTTACTTAACAGCAATAAACCGCAGCGGGCATATTATCTGCTGGGCGGACTGATAGCCGCGCTGGGGTGGTTGATGTACAATCGTTCAACCGGTATATTTTTTGTACTGATTTTTGTAGCAGGTGTATTATTGTCCGGTTTAAGAATTGGGTTGAACACGCTGTTTATGAAGAATACGGAACCTTCTTTTATTGGACGGTGTTTATCCCTATTAATGGCGGTGGCGATGGTGTTACAAGCACTTTTTTCGTTGGCGGCGGGCCACTTGATGGACTTGTGCGGTGCGCCAAGCGGGTATTGGGTGCTTATCGGCCTTGCTTTATGCGGCGGCGGTTTTTTGTGGCTGGGCGGTAAGACACAACCGGAAAAATAATCAGTGTCGTTGTGATTTTTAACTATTCTGCTTGCGTTTATTTCTTCCGCTGGGTTTTAGCAGCGGTTTTTTACTTGGTTTTTGGTGCGTATTAAAAGAGGGTTTGGAAGCACTTTTTTGCAAAGGTGTTTTAACTTTTTTCTCTATGGGTGTACTGTCCTTGTCAACTTTAACATTATAATTTGCATTATCCTCACCTTTGTTAAATGCTACGACTCTAAACCCTACGGTATTATAACCTGTGTTTGGGTGTCGGCCTTCACCTTGCATAGAAATCTTGCAGGAACTCGGATTGGCATACCAAGAACCACCTTTAATCGCATACACATTTTGCCCTTTTTCCGCACCGTTGGTAGCCGTAATTAAGGAACTTGTCCACTCCCACACATTGCCGGCCATATCCCATACGCCAAATGGGCTCTTACCACCGGGGTATTGGTCAACAGGAGTAGTGTAACCCCCTTTCTCCATCAATTCGGTAAATAAATCCGTATACACAAACCCTATGTAATTTTTATGGTCTATCCAACCCGAAATGCCGCCTCTTGAGTTAATGAAAATGACTTGGTTGAGGGGCATGCTTTTGCCATACTGCGTGGACTTGGAATTATTATAAGTAACTGTCGGGTTTTGCTTTAGGTAAATAGAGGCCACCAGTTTATTGTAATTAAACTTACTATCATCTATTTCATTCCCCCAAGGAAACTGATAGCCCTTACCGCCGGATGCCGCATACTCCCATTCCGTTTTAGTGGGAAGGCGGAATGTATAACTGGGATATTTGCTTTCCAGCCACTTACAATATGCTAATGCATCTTCGTAAGATACAAAAACCACCGGATGTTTTCCTTTGCCTGCTGGATAGGTGGCGTTTTCCCAATATTTCGGAGTTTTGGCGTTTGTGGACAACACAAAAGCCTTGTACTCCTCATTGGTAACGGGATATTGCCCGATATAGAAAGGTTTGAGATTGACGTCTGCGGGGATATTTACAAACCCCGTTAATTCCGTGGCTTGCACAAATACACTTATTACAAATAATATGAGAAAGAGTGATAATTTTTTCATAATTATTCCATTTTTTATTGTAGCAAATAGTGTGTGGAAAAACGTGCCGATACAAAAAGTGTCATCAGTTTTCCTGGGTGCGGCGCGCACGCAAGGTGGGGTAACGGCGGTTGATGTAATGATAGCGCGAACAGTCTTCCGTATGGTCGTTAATTATGCCGCAGGCTTGCAAGTGCGAATAAACCGTCACCGGTCCCAAATAAGTAAACCCGCGGGATTTTAAATCCCGGCTGATACAAAGCGATAAGGCATTGGACGCGGGAAGAAGCCCTTTTTCATGATGGGTGTAGAGCAATGTTTTACCGTCTGTATATGCCCATAAATAACGGCTGAAAGATCCTTCCTCTTTGCGCAAACGGCAGAACGCGCGGGCATTTTGAATAACGGCGTTTATCTTGCGGGGTGATTGGAGCATATGGGGCGTATTTAAAATGCGTTGGACGTCTTTGGCTGTGTAGCGGGCAATCCTTTCGTAATCAAACCCATCAAAACACCGGCGAAAAACTTCTCTTTTAAGTAACACCAAATGCCAATTGAGCCCGCATTGCATTACTTCTAGCATAAGGTATTCAAATTGTTTCCGGTCGTTATGGACGGGAATGCCCCATTCTGTATCATGATAAATTAGGTCCACCCCAGTCAGTCCGCAGTTGCAGTAACTCATTTTTTCACCCTTTTTCTTTTGATTATACAAAATGCTCCTTTGAAAATGATATGCTACTAAAAAGGAGAATTTATCATGAGTAAAGCAGAAAAAGCCAAAGAACTTTTTATGCAGGAAGAATATAATTGCGCGCAGGCAGTTTTCGGCGCGTATGCGGACGATTTTGGGTTGAATAAAGAGTTGGCCCTAACCGTTTCCGCTTGTTTTGGCGGTGGACTGGGACGCCAGCGCGAAGTGTGCGGCGCAGTAAGCGGCATGTGTATGGCATTGGCCTTGCGCTATGCCCCCAAAGATCCCAAGGATCACGCACAAAAAGCCGCCTTCTATACGCGTATTCAGGAAGTGTGCAACCGTTTTAAAGAAGAAAACGGCTCTATCATCTGTCGCGAATTATTAAATCTGTCCGCCGGCACTCCGCAAAGCCCCGTACCCGAAAAGCGCACCGCGGCTTATTACCAGCACCGCACCTGTGCGGGACGAGTAGAAAGCGCGGCTGCTATTTTGGAAAAATACTTTGAAGAAAACAAATAAAAGTGCCGCCTATAAAGGCGGCACTTATCATAATAAAAAACACTAAAAAGCCTTGTGAAAAGGGTCCGGCACGTCCGGGACGGGGTGTTGCTGTAAATATTCTTTCCACGGCTGACCATCCAGTAACAATTCCTTAGCGTAAGGCGGCTGGCCTGCCTTGTAAGAATACAACACCTCAAAGGTGGGCGGCGGCGGAGCCGGCGGTTTCTCTTGGGATGCATTGCGACGTAATGTCGGCGCACCGGAACGGAAATTACGTGAGCGGTTACTTTGGCGGAATAATTCTTCTATCTTTAACGCCTCTTTTTCCGGTAGGTAAAAACGGTTTTCCTGCCCCCAGCGAGCTTTTACGCCAAAGGTTTCTTCCGGCGGACATTGATGCGAAGGAAATTGCGAACAGTCGGCGTTCTTCCAGTCTATTTCATACACCAAATAATGGCCGGAGAATAAATCACGCGGATCATAACCGCGGATAGGCAGTTTCACTTCCGTGCCGCCGTTGCGTTGTAACGCGATGGAACATGTCCACACCAGCAGACAGAAAAACGGTAAAAATAAACGGATAAGTAAACGAATGTTTTTCATTGGAAAACCTCCATTTTCTTAATGTAAGAGGTCGTTTTCTTTAATAAATAAATGAGTAACAAAATACTCATTCCTCCGATAATAAAGCCAAGCCCTGATGTCCACAAATTGCCAAAACGCGAAGCGAAAATGGCAAAGATGTACATCTCTACTAAGAATGCGTTGCGCTTAAACGAGCCGATGTTCTTTTCATACACGGCCCATGCCATTCGCACCGCTAAAAATAAGAACACCACGCACCAGCCGCCCCACATTTTGCCGGGTGTATTGTGCCAATGTACAAGCCCCCAGCGGATGCCGATAAACACTACCGCCCCGTACGCTAGCCATAAAGCAACGGTTCCCATTGCCGACGGTAATAAGACGCTGTGGCGGATAGATTGGTCCAAGCGTTTGGCTACATAATGCAACAGTATCAGCCCCAGTAATGTGCAAATGACTAAGGAGTCTAAATTCTTTTCGGCATAAGAAAAAATCTCACTCCACCATTTGGGCGGCATGGCATTGAGCAGTAATAGCCACCAGCCGATATTCAAAAAAGAGGCGCGGCTGTGGAGCACAAACGGAATACAAAATAAAGCCCATGCTAAGGCGAGCGAATGCCAACTGCCCTGCAATTGAAAAATTTGACCGTTTAATCCAAACGTAGCACCCACCATTAAACAGGCTAACACGGTAAACAATTCTTTCCAGCCCTCTTTTTTGTGGACGGAAAAGAAGAAAACAGCATAAGAAAAACTACCTAAAAGTGTAAAGTTACCTATCAGTTTGACGCTGTTAGGTAATGCAGCCCAATTGGCCGCCACCAGCAGACAAATGCCCAGCCCGATCAGTAAGGCGGCAATAATAAAGGCCGTCCGCCAGAAAGTGCGGTTGCTGTTTTTTTGTTCAAACGACAAAATTTGTTTACGTTGTTTGGCCGTAATTAAATGGTGTTGTACCCATTTCTCAGTTTTAGAAGATAAAGACATTTTTATGTATCCTTGTTGGTTATAGCCGGTCGTTCGGGAAAAGCGGCCACAACAAAAACCCCGACGTCCTATATCCTGCGGTGGCCGTTAGGGTATTATAACATAATTTGGGTAAGGTGTCGTCGGAGTGATTATGGTGCGGCTTGTAATACTCCGCGGCCGGCATAAATAGAAGCAGAGCCAAGTTCTTCTTCTATGCGCAGTAAACGGTTGTATTTAGCTACCCGTTCCCCGCGGCAAGGGGCACCCGTTTTGATTTGCCCTGTATTGAACGCGACGGCTAAATCGGCAATAGAGGTATCTTCCGTCTCACCGGAGCGGTGCGAGATGATGGTAGAAAAACCAGCCTGTTGGGCCGTTCGTATGGCATTAAGTGTTTCGGACAGCGTACCGATTTGGTTGGGTTTAATTAACACGGCATTGGCACATTCTTCCGCAAAACCTTTTTGTAGGCGTTGCTCGTTAGTGACAAATAAATCGTCCCCCACCAATTGTACGTGGTGGCCGAGGAGGCGTGTCATTTGCTGCCAGCCCGGCCAGTCTTCTTCATCTAAACCGTCTTCAATGGAGGCAATCGGATAGCGGTGGGTTAAATTTTTCCAATAAGTAATTAACTCTTCGGTGGAAAACTCTTTGCCGGACTTGGGCTGACGATAATAACCTTTTCCTTTGGGGTGTTTCCATTCCGAGGCGGCCGCATCCAATGCCAGAACAAAATCTTGATAAGGGGTATAACCGGCCATTTGAATGGCACAGAGAATGTGCTCAATGGCGTCTTCATCAGATGTTAAATCGGGCGAAAAACCACCTTCGTCTCCGACTCCGGTAGATTTTCCTTCTTTTTGGAGACGTGTTTGTAGAGCATGAAAAACTTCCGCGCACCAGCGTAATCCTTGACGGAAACTTTGTGCGCCGATGGGCATAATCATAAATTCCTGTGTATCTATGGAATTAGCCGCATGTGCCCCGCCGTTTAAAATGTTCATCATTGGCACCGGCAACGTAACGGCGTTAATTCCGCCCAGAAAACGGTACAGCGGCACTTGTAAAGACGCTGCCGCCGCCCGCGTACTCGCCAACGAAACGGCTAAAAGTGCATTGGCACCCAGTGATGATTTATCCGGTGTGCCGTCTAAAAAGGCCATGGTGCGATCTAAGGCGTAAATGTCATCTGCGCGGTGTCCCGTTAAGGCCGGCGCAATAACAGTGCGAATATGATTGACGGCTTTATTGACGCCTTTGCCACTGAATTTGTTGGCGTCACCGTCGCGTAATTCTAATGCCTCAAACTGGCCGGTGGACGCTCCGCTCGGCACGGCTCCACAGGCCGAAGTGCCGTCGTCCAGTATTACTTCTGCTTCTACGGTGGGATTGCCGCGAGAATCTAAAATCGCGCGGGCGGTTATATGTGCAATGTTCATAAATATCCTCCTATAATGTTGTAGGGGGACCGTTTTGTTCCCGTTTGACTATATCGCAGGAAACGATAGATTTAGTCTAGCATAAACAGTGCAAAACGAAAGATGTAATAATAGGTTAGAAAATGCCCATTCCACTTCCGCTAAATATCACTATAAATTCTGTTCTAAAATAGGGGTAAGGCCGAGTTGATCCCGATATAGGATCACAACGGCTAGCAAGATAATCAACGCCGTAAAGCCGACCAGCGCACTGAGCCACGTGGAAGAAGGCTCTGGCAGACGGCGGGAAATTTGATTTTCCTCGGCGTAGGTCAAATAAATACGCGTGGCCGCGATGATGTACAACGGTCGCAGGAATATCATAATGATAAATAACGCCGCCAACAAGGGCACTCCGGCATATAAATAGAAAGCGAAAATACCGGTGATGTTATGAGTATGCGCAAAGTTTTCGGCATGCGGGAAAAGATAAAACATTGCCACATACGATCCGATACCGATGATCCAGCAAAACATTGAATAAATGCCTCGTAACGAGCCCAGTTCAAAGAGATAATTTTTAAGCAAGGATAAAGAATCACTGCAGGCTTCCATAACGCTCCGCCCGTACACGAGTGCAGGAATAACGCCCAACGTGGCGGTTTTCCATGCTTGGTAGACCAATTCTTTAAAAAGTTTAACTGATCTTGGCGTTCGGTCATTCTTTTTTGGTAAACGCTCCAGAATCTGGTCAACAGTTATCCAGCCGTCCACCCAACTGAATATCCACAACGGCCAAGCCCGTTGCAAAACGATTTTCAAACATTCCAGAATAGTAGATTCCCGCTGTTCATGGTGTAATGTGTAAGAGGCCCCCATGCATGCTGTAAAAATGCCGATGGGAAAGGATGCCACACCCACACAAACAAAAGCCCATGCTGCAAAAACCAACGATATCATTCCTCCGCTGTTTTTGTCTTTTTCGATGGCGTCCCAAACCTCTTGCGGAATCCATCCGATAATTTGCACCCAGATATAATAGCCTATTGCAACGGCGGCGAGTTGTAAAAAAGCAAAAAGGATATTTTCTTTTTCCGTTAAGATGAATTTTAGAGACTCTCCGCATTCGCGAAAAAAGCCGCCGATAGCTTCACTTCTTGTCGGGAAGCAAAGATATTCTGCATTATTTTCAATCTCTTTATGCAGGTCTTTAAATTGTTTTCTTATACTGGTTTGGGGCATAAAACCGTTCTCCTTCCTGAATGTATGTGAACTGACTTTTTATTGTAACATAATTTACTGTCGGTGTTGAGTCATTTACATTCAAGTGTTTTTCTCGCTGATAATAAGAACGCCCCGGATAGAAACCCGGGGCGTTCTTACAAACAGACAAGAAATTATTTTGCTTTTTCCGGTTTGTTTACTTGGTATTGAGGCAATAAAACTTTTACATTGGCTTTTAATACCAAGTCTTTTACTTGTTGTTGTACTTTGTATTTTATTTGGAAGGCGGCTAAGTATTTGATGATGTCATTGCGCAACTGCTCGTAAGAGAGAACCTTTTTAGCTTGTCTTTGGTTGACGCGTAAGACATAAATGCCATCTTGTTCGGTAATAGGATCCAATACTTTGTTCAACTGCGCTTCAAAGATTTTTTTATCTAAACCGGCCGGTAAAGTTCCTTTCAATACGGTTTGTTCCCCGTTAGTGCGTAGAGCTGCTTTATCGTCGGAATATTTTTGGATGGCATCCACAAAGGTAATTTTTTTGTCTTTTAATTCCTGTGCGATTTTTTGCGCCGATTTTTGTTTTTCTTGTACTTTTTCCTTGGCCAAGCTTTTGGGCGTAGCTAAGAAAATGGCGGAAACAGTAGCTCTGGCTGCGGTGTTCTTTTGCACTTCTACCGCAAACGGAGTCATTAAAGCCACATCATCTTTGGAGAAAGATTGTAAGGCTTTTTGATCGTTAGCAACGAGCGCCATTGTGCCTTTGTAGAATTGCTGCAATGTATCTTCTTTCAGTTCCACTTTTTGTTTGGAGGATAAATCGTTCAGGAACAGTTGTGCATTAAGTTCTTTGTGAATATTGTTTTTGAGTTGTTGAAGCGAGATGCCATCTTTTTTTAATTTTTCTTGAAAGTTTTTATCTATTTGAGCCTCATCTGTGATGCGTTGACCGTCTTGTCCGAAGGCAAAACGTTGTTTGAGATTTTGAATATTGGCATCAATCGTTTTTTCATCAGCGTTGATGTTGGCTTTGGCTGCTTCCTGGGCGAGCACTTCGTTAGTGATTAATTGCTCTAATGCCATTCGTCCCAAGACAAGACGGTTTTGTTCGTTATCGACAAAATTGGTATTCATTTGTTTTTGCCGGGCAACTAAATTTTCCAACGTAGCCTCATACGTTTTCTTTTCTATTTTTGCACCGTTTACTAATGCGGCCGTATTGCTGTTATTAACTCCGCAACCGGCTAGTGCCGCCATAAAAACAGCACAAAAAACTAGGTTCGCCTTTCTGTTCATGATTTACCTCGTGTATTTGTATTATTAGAAAATCCCTAAAAGGGAACTTTCGGAAGGGGAGGGATTCGAACCCTCGGTAGAGTTGCCCCTACATCAGTTTTCAAGACTGACGCCTTAAACCACTCGGCCACCCTTCCTCTACTATCTATTTTATGATTTTTAGAACGGTTTGCCTAGTTGCTTACGGCAGGCGGTAAGTGTTCCAGACGGCATGGGTATGCTTATTGCTGGAGGAAGTGCGCCAACTTTTGGTGCCGGTTTTTACACCACCCATGCTTTCACAAACTTTGTTGGGTGTCGTTTGGGAAGAATCAGCCCAGCATTCGCGGGTGCCGGCTTTTTCGGCCGGTTTGGCATGTTTGCCCCATTCCACGTAGCCAAGCCCGTTAAAGTTGGTCAAAAAGCCGCCGAATTGTTGACTGTTGGTGCTTTCTTGATAATCGTAAATGGCGTTTTTACAGGTAAAAATACCACTGCTGGCGGACGTTGTACAGCCGGTAATTTCAAGTGATAAACCGCTGACATCATCGCTGGGATATTGGCCATTAGCCAGATAATACTCCTCTAAGGCCATTGTGATAGATTTAACGTTATTCATCATCGTGGCCAAGCGGCTTTTGAGCACCGCTTTTTGATATTGAGGCAAGGCAATGGAAGACAAAATGCCGATAATCAGCACTACTACTAACAATTCTATTAAAGTGAACCCTGTATAAGTGGAAGTTTTTGTTTTCATAAAATATCCTGTGTTTGTATATTTCAAACTATTATAAGAAATTTATCATTATTCTGTCACTTGGTTTTGCTCAAGAGTAAATTGGTATAATACATAATATAGAGGTTTTTATGGAATTAACTACCCCCAAAATTGTGTATCGCTTCGGTGAGGGCGTCTATATCAATTTGACGAACCGCTGTCCTAATTTATGCGTGTTCTGCATTAAAACCAAATGGAAAATGGATTTCCACGGTAATAACTTGAACTTGGCCGGCGACGAGCCTTCCGGCCTACAAGTGGTGGCTGCCTTGGAGCAGGAACTAAAACGCGCGCCGTTTAAAGAAGTTGTGTTCTGTGGTTACGGGGAGCCGACCATGCGCTTGGATACGTTGCTTTTTACGGCCCAAACACTCAAAGGTTGGCAGGCGCAGTGTAAGTATCCGCCTTTTAAAATACGTCTTAATACCAACGGTTTTGGCAATATGATTCATCACCGCAATATCGTGCCGGATTTAGCGCGCGTGGTAGATTATATTAACATCAGTTTAAATGCCGAAAATGCAGATGTATGGCGCGCTTTAATGCAGCCGGAGCCGGAATATGCCGACGGATACGAGGAAATTTGCTCGTTTATCCGTTTATGTGCGCAAGATGCGTTTGAGCGGGTGGTGGTGTCGTGTGTAGCCGGCACGCAGGCCAATCCGCAAGCCGTCAAAGAAAAAGCCGCTGCGCTGGGGGCTACCTTTTATCTGAGGGAATTTTTAGATGAGCAAGCATAAACAGGCGGGGCCGCTGTTTACCCTTTTTTTATTGTTAATTGCCTTATTTTTGACATGGTTGTTTGTGGTGGCGGATGATTATTTTTCTTACACGGCAAGTACGGTGGAAAGTGCCGCTTCTGTTGCGCCGTTAAATAAAGAAAGCGTACTGGAACGTACTAAAAAGAAACCCCAACCCTATGACACCGAAGTAAAATACCGTACTTTTTACATTACGGCTCCCAATGCCAAACAAGTGGAACTGGCCGGCGATTTTAACCGCTGGGGAAAAGATCCGATTGTGCTGAAAGGGTACCGGAAAGGATACTTTGAAACTTCTGTCGCGCTAACGGCCGGTGAATATAAATATGTATTTTTGGTGGACGGGCAGGACCGCCTGGACCCCATGAATAAAGACCGCATTGTGTTAAACGGGCGGGAAGTGTGTATTAAAACGGTGAAATGATGAAACAGGCTCAACTGATCAGTCATTCCCAGCAAGAAACGCTCCGTTTGGCGGAACGTTTCGCCGGGGTATTAAAGGGGGGCGAAGTGGTGTTATTGCGCGGCCCGATTGGTGCCGGTAAAACCATTTTTGTTAAAGGAGTGGCTGCTGCATTGCACTTGAAAAGTTCCCCTACCAGTGCCAGCTTCAGTTTGATGAAGGAATACAAAAATAAGCGGGTGCGGTTATTCCATATTGATTTATTCCGTCTAGAAGCGGGGGAAGTATTTAACTTGGGTTTTGAAGAAATGTTAGAAGATGATCAGGCCATTATTCTTGCCGAATGGCCCGATCCGATTGCTGCCCTGTTACCTAGTGATAGGTTGGAGATGAATTTTATTCTTAAAAACGGAGACGAACGCTGTATTGAATTGCGTTCTTCCGGCCGTACTTCGGACGTTTTATTGGAGCATTTATGCAAAGCCGCAAACAATTAACGCTAGCCTTGGATACATCGGCCTCGCCCTTATTAATTGCCGTTCAAGCGGGGGAAAAACATTATTTCCGCCGCCGAAAAGGTATTAAACAGGAACGCCTTTTATTCCCCACGGTACATGAAGTGTTAAAAGTCGCCGGTGCAGGGTTAACAGATGTGAAAAGAGTGTTTATCGTGCGCGGGCCGGGGCGCTTTACGGGTATCCGTATTGCGCTGACATTTGCCTCTATGCTGCGCTACCTAAATGGCGCCACCGTGCGCGGGGCTACATTGTTTGAGTTGTTGCGCTACCAGGCTGAACATTCCCGCCGTTACCAAGCGTGGAAAAAACAATACCCGCAAGGGCGTTTAGCTGTTGTGTTACATGCTTTTCGTGAAGAGTATTTTTTACAATTTTTTGAAGGAGAAACCGTTTTCCCCGCGCAGTGGCTTTCTCGTGAAGAATTGATAGCACAATGTGCGGAAGTATCCACAGCATTGTTTGTGGTGGGTAGTGGCAAAGAAGGCGAAACACTGCACGATTTGCTGGGTGAACGCTATACACTGGCCGATGAGCGTGATAACAAAGTTCGTCCGGAAACGTTATTAGCCTTGGCTGACCATGACGAATTAGAAAAAAATGCCCTGGAACCGCTTTATTTAAAACCGGCGCGTTTTGAACTGGTAACTCCCCGATGAAATGCCGTTTAGCCACTCCCTTAGATGTAGAAAGGCTGGTACAGATTGAACAGTCCCAGCCGATGTGTGCTCACTGGGGCGAAAAGGGATGGCAAAACGAAATTAAAAATCCGGCTGCGCAGATATGGTGTTGGGAAGAAGACGGCGAACCGGTTGGTTTTGTGGCGGCGCGGCTTACGGCAGGGTTTGGGGAAATTTTAAATGTAGCCGTTTTGCCTACTTGCACACGCAAGGGGATAGGGTTTCGTTTGCTGGCACGGCTACTTTCACAAGCCCGTTTGCAGGGAGTAGAGCAAATTAGTTTAGAAGTAAACGTGCGTAATGTGGCGGCTATTTCGCTATACAGTAAAGCCGGTTTTGCTGAAATGGGCCGGCGAAAAAAATTTTACAACGAGCAAGATGACGCTTTGATTATGGGGAAAGATTTATGCGCAAAGGATTAATCTTCTTATTTTTATTACTGCCGTGTATCGGGGCCGCATTGCCGCTAACGAAAGCCGAAAAAAAAGAAGCGCAATTTTTTACTGATTTCTTGCAGGCGGTTTATGCGTTGCGTGATGGAGATAGCAAATCGGTAGAATACCTCAAGAAAACACTGGCCGCTTCACCTGATTCCAAATATATTAAACGTTTGCTAGTGGGAGTATTGCTGGAAAAGGGAGAGGTGGAAGAGGCCGCTGCATATGTAGATTTTGCCCAAACGGGGGAAAACGATGCGGAAGATTGGAGTATTTACGGCCAATACCAATGGAAAAAAGGCGATTTGGAAGATGCCCGCGCTTCTTATGAAAAAGCATTGGCCCTTAAACCCGAAGACACATTTATTCTCTACCAATATGTGATGTTGCTGTCGCAGATGGCCCAGCAAGATTTTGAAGGAACGGTGCGTTCGCTTGAAAAACTGGCTGTTGAAAACTCCTCCCTTACCAGCGAGGCGTATACCGCGTTGGGGCAAATGTATGCCAAAAAACTCAATTTTAAGACGGCACTGGTGTATTATAATAAAGCGATCGAAGCAGATCCCAACGATCCGATGCCGCGTTTGTATCGGGGGGAATTGTACGAAAAAGCATCCCAGTATTTTCTCATGTTGCACGATTTTGAAGAGTTGGAAAAAATGGGATACTCTAATGCCGGTACACTTTCGCGGATGGGTTCGGTATTTATTTTGGTGCAGGATTATGAAAAAGCGGAAGATTATTTTTTAAAAGCTAAGGAACAATCCAACGGAGATGTGCCGTCGGCATTTTTCCTGTCGTTGCTGGCTGAAAAGAAAGGTGATTATGAAAATGCTATTCGCTATCTCAAAGATGCCGATGATTATGCGCAAAACGCAACGCGCCAATTGCAAGTGAGTTTCTTTCAACAAAAATTAAACCGCCAGAAGGAAAGCCAGGATACGTTGGCCGCAGCTTATAAGGCGTTTCCGGACAATGTAGAAATCGGTTTTTTCTATGGGTTGTGCTTAAATGATGCCAAACAGTATAAAAAAGCTCGTTCGGTATGGGAAAGGGTGTTGTCTATTCGTCCGTCGTATACAGAAGCCCGTTTGCACTATGCCTACACATTGGAAGTACTGAAAAAGTACAAACAAATGGAAGAAGCATTGCGGACAGTGATTGAGGAACAACCTAAAAACGCAACAGCACTCAATTTGTATGCTTACTATTTAGCCACCCGCAACGAACGGTTAGAGTTGGCTCAACAGTATGTGTCCCGTGCATTGGCCGTGATGCCCAATGAATTTGAGTTTATCGACACGCAAGCGTGGATTTATTACCGTCAAGGCCACTACCAGCAAGCATTAGATTTGTTGCAATCGCTTTCCCCGGAAGTGATAAAAGAAAACGCCGA
>Ga0310786_10002720_pt1 | contig 26578 bp, 41 predicted proteins | sample AusTroGonzalo_MG_FD_203881 | JGI IMG/M metagenome (GOLD analysis project Ga0310786, IMG submission 203881) | Bovine rumen microbial communities from tropical cattle in Woodstock, Queensland, Australia - Gonzalo_03 (v2) (version 2) | ecosystem: Host-associated > Mammals > Digestive system >...
GGAAACGGCGGCCGGTGTCCAGGGTGGAACGGGCGGCACGGGCGGCGAGGACGCAGCGCTCGATGTGGGCGGCAAAGTGGATCGGGCGGCAGAGTGGACGGGCGGCGAAGACTCCGGCGGCAAAGTGTGTTCGGGCGGCAGGGAAACGGCGGCCGGTGTCCAGGGTGGAACGGGCGGCACGGGCGGCGAGGACGCAGCGCTCGATGTGGGCGGCAAAGTGGATCGGGCGGCAGAGTGGACGGGCGGCGAAGACTCCGGCGGCAAAGTGGATCGGGCAGCAGAGTGGACGGGCGGCGAAGGCACCGGCGGCAAAGTGTGTTCGGGCGGAGCTCGATCGGGCAGCGAGGATCGGGCGGCGAAGTGATTTGGCGAGGGAAACCGTTCGTGTGGGCGGCGAAGTGGTTTGGCGAGGGAAACTGTTCGTGTGGGCGGCGAAGTGGTTTGGCTAGGGAAACAGTTCGTGTTCGGGCGGCAGAGTGGACGGGCGAGGGAATCCGTTCGTGTGGGCGGCGAAGTGGTTTGGCGAGGGAATCCGTTCGTGTGGGCGGCGAAGTGGTTTGGCGAGGGAATCCGTTCGTGTTCGGGCGGCGAAGTGTTCGTGTTCGAGCGGGTTGTTAAACCTGGTTTGTAGCCGGTTTATCTAGCCGGTTCGGACCCCTTGGGGTTTTGTTCGGTTCGGTCCCGTTAGGGGGGGGGTAGTCTTTAGCGGGCTGGGGAAAATTGGAGTGCCATCGCGCGGGGCAATTCCTAAAGTCGGCTGGAAAGTTCCTTAAGTCGGGCGCGAAAATACACTTAAATAAGAGTGTCCGCAAGGCCGAAAATATGATACAATTTCGGGCGGAGGAAAACCATGGAAAGAGAAGGAACAGGAGACATCATCGCAGAGAAAAACACAGCGAGAGAAACGGCGCTGCAGGTCACGAAGAAAATAGAGCGGCGGATAAAACGGCTACGCCTGGCGTGCGTGATGTCGATTGAATACGCCAGGAGCAAAGAGGAGGCCGAGGAGGCTCTGGACATCATGGCGGAAAAAATCACGCGCTATTGCAAAGGTGGATGGAGAGCAATAGCGCGTGATGAAAGTTCTGGAATAGTCGCGGATCAAGATGATCGAACGGTGAAGGGTTGATTGGCGTAGTAGTATTGATCGACCTCGCGCGTGAGAACGGTGGGGCCGTCCCAGAAATAAAGAATGCGGTCATTGAAGGTGCATGGCTGGGAAAGCGGGAGAAACCGCTTTTTCAGCATGCGCAGATGCGTGTCGAGGATCTGGAGGAAGAGCTGCAGATCGGATTCCGCAAGGTCGAGATAGAAGCTTTCGGCGTTGGATGTCCAGACCGCGCCGCGTCGGGCGCGGAAGACAACAGCGTCGAAATAGGAACGAGCGGCGGCAGGCTGGAGGCGCTGCAGCTGCATGATTTGAAGAGTGATAACCTTGATGCAATAGGCGTAGCGCTTGGCGCGGTCGATGGCGTAGTCAAGGGCGTTTGCGAAATCTCCGGCATCGGTGGAAAAACGCAGCAGGCACGAATCGTAGCCGGTCTTAGTTGTGATCTGCTTGATTGAGTCAACATGCGCGCAGGCCTGAACTACTTCACGGTAGTATCGATCGGAAGCCTCTTTGTCGAGGCCAAGGACAAATGCAGCCTTGCGCATCTGCGCGAAGAACTTCCGTGTAAGAGTGGGTGTGATTTTGAATTCTGCCATGAGGAAACTCCTTGATTAATTGGGCGATAGAAGACGAACGCGGCCGCCGAGTTCGATGAAGAAATGCGGCTGGTCAGGCTCGCCCCATTCGGGATGAAGGCAGCGATCTGCCGGAAACGCGACAAAAGCATACGGCATTAGTCCGCTGGTGGTCTCAATTCCCTTGCACCAAAAAGCAATGCGCGGAGCATCGTGCGCGTAGCCACGGCGAAACTCGACAACTGGCGTTGTATTTTCGGTGAATTGGCGATCCCAGTTATGAAGCCGCTTCCGCCAGTAGAGCGTGGGGAGCCGGTATTCCTCACGCTTCTCGCCGGATGCGATCATGTCGAACCACTTGCCCTTAAGGACTAGCGGAAGGATGGAACATTTACTGCGAGGTAATTCTATCACGTGGGCACCTCCTATCATGAAGCGGGCAAGCCGAATTCGGAGTAGTATCGGGCGTTGGCGCGCCGCCGCAGCTCGATGCGCCAGCGAATCGGTGAGCAATTCGACGGGCGCTCCTTCACTTTGCTAAGCCGTTCGACGGAGCAAGGCGCGTAGTAGAAATGCGCAGTGTCCATTGGCTCCTTCTGGGGAGTGGGATGCTGCTCGCGCAGCGCGCGCGCGTGCGCGCGCTGCTTCTTCTCCTTGATGAGCTTGGCTTTGTTCTGGCAGAGCCGAGAGCAGAAGAGGCCATGTCGAGAAACGGTCTCGTATTGGCAGCCACAGATCTTGCAGGTCTTAGTGTAGGTCATGACGGCTCCTGGTTGTTGGAGGCAAAGGAGATATAGGCATTTATAGCGGCAACAAGTTTCATGGCTTGAGAAAGATTTAGGCGGATATGAGCGGAAGCCTCGTTAGGTTCCTCTTGAGAAACGGCAACGCAAAGGAAGTCGCAGCCGACGGTGTTGCTGTCATAGACTTGCAAACGGCCCCAGGCGCGTTTCTCGGTCAGAGAGCAACGGCGGCCGCGCGTGTAGGTTTCATCGGAAAGATCGCAGTAGGTCATGGGAAGCTCCTAATTAAAAATGCCAGTTGCATTGCGAGCCGCAGAAGCAAGCTCGGAGGAAATCTTCATGCCTTCGCCTAGAATAGCGACAGTCTGAGCAATGGCATTGAGATCAGAATAGAATTTCACCTTTGAAGGTGAGGGCTTTAGAATCAGAAGAATCAAGGAATCTCGATCTTGCCCGCGAAGATTGTTAAGAGGGAAACCCAGAGCATAAGCGCGATGAACAAGAAAATTTTCAAGCTCGAAATCATCAGCTAAGGCGGGGTGGATTACTTTTCGAATAGCATCAATAGCTTTCATAGATCAGCCCTCCAGTCTAGTGAATACGCCGGTGAAACGGCCGCGCTCGCGGTCGAATTCGTCGCGAAAGAATTTAGAGGAAAGTTTGTATTTGCGCCAAGGCGTGATATCGAATTCGCCCTTGAAGCGCATCATAACAATCTCGCCGACCTCAATAGAGGCAAGGGATTGCCGGACAACAATAGCGGTCTTGCCGTAGCGTGTGCAGCCGGACATGTCACCAACTGTTAACTTAGTCATCTTATTGCCTTCCATGGCCTTTCACCTTGATTTCATCGACTAGATGGAGTGTCATCATGTAGCCGAGCATTTTCTTGTCGTTCAGTTGGATAGCGCGCTTTGCCACGTGTTGAAGGACGCTGTGAATGATGGCAATGCCGAACTTGATACCAGGATGGTCAGCCTCCGCGTGCAACTGTTCTAGCAGATGCAGAGAGTCAACCGTGAATCCAATCTTTGCCATAGTCATTCCTCCACATCATCAATGGTGATATTGCCGTAGTTCTTGAACCGCAACTTGACGCACGCTTTCGCACACTCGATGGCGTCCTTAGGTGAGTCCCACCGATGGGTATAGTCACCAAGGTGAAAACCCTCCCAGTCCGCGCGCTTATCGGCTAGATCGTCCTCCGTCACGGGGCGGTTAACGTCTATGTGGTGCGCGGCGAAGATTCTTCCTAGCTTCAATACGCCTAAATGTCCAGACAGGGAGTAACCGCCACGCGTGAGAGTAGGCCCGAAGAAACAAATGGAGCAATAGTAGTGAACAGCTTCAATGCACAACCCACGAAAAGTGGTCGTGCTTATCCTGATATCTCGCCACACCTCGATGCCGTAGCCCTTCGGCGGCTTTATCGCAGCAAGTTCGTCGAAGTCGATGACCTTGCGGAAGTAGTCGGACTTGTAGGTGTATGGTTTGTCATCGGGGAAAAGCGAGACGAGGGATCGAGTCATTCGCCACGCCATTTCCAAGTCAATGCTTTCTGGGTTGATTTTGTTCATTGGCTTAGTCATCGATGTGCCCTCCGTCGTTGTCTTCATCATCGTCGATAAAATAATGATCGATGTACATGCCGAGGCAGAGGCCGATGCCGGTCCCGACAATCATAGCGAAAAGTATTTGCATCATTTCAAACCGCCTTTCTTTTGCCATTTGCCGTTGATAAATTCGTAACGCCCGTAATGGTCAACGCTGCCATAACGGAAACGATAAGACTTGACCGTGGAAAGCGCGATGCGTTGGGTAGAGAAGTCGTGATAGGAGATAATAATCTGTCCATTGCGAAGCGGTTGAAAACATGGACGGTCAACTTTCACCAAGGAGCAAACGAGGGTCTGTTTAGAGCCGTCGATATATTCAATGTCGCAAAAGTTGTCGAGCTCGCACATGGCGGGTTCGTCGCAGCCGCAAAGAGCAAGAGCGAAGAGAATAGCGAAAAGCCTCATTTAGATCCTCCTTTCTTGGGGAAGCGGATAAGCGTGCTGGAGATAGGGCCCTCGCAGCGACGATTAACGAGAGTGCCGGTAGCAGCGTCACCAATAGCAGTTCCGTAAAAGATAAAATCGGAATCGGGATTAAGGCGAGGGGCAACAAGGCGAGGCATGAGGAAAAGCCGCCAGTTGTCGCCGACAACATAAATGGTAGCATGAGGATCAAAGCCGTCAGAATAAGCGGTGGCGGGGCCATGGATGAGACAGACGCGAGCGATGAGCGCTGCGTAGTAGGCGCTGACGATCTGTCGCGGAGGAGTGTCGAGAACAACGGCGGCATAGCTCTGCTGCACGGTGCGCTCGTCGCTCTCCTCTTCGGGATAATCGTCATCGACGGAGGATTTGAGATAATCCATGTCCCAGACAAGATCTCCGAGGGCGGCGCTTGCTGCGGAGTAGGTAAGGCCAAGGTCGAACGGCAGATATTCACCGTTGGCGACTTTGGCGTCGAGTTTGGGCATGAGGTCCCGGAGCAGACTGGAACCAATCTGAAAAGAATTCTCCTGGGGCTCGTAGCAATCATTTTCGTTCCAGACGGCAAGGGCAATGCGGCCATCGGTGGCGCACATGTAGTTGTCATACCAGAGCGGTTTGCAGAGAGAGGGGCGATTTACATCCGTGCTGAGGAAAAGCGGAGTAAGCTCCTTGAATTGTCTTGCGGTAATCATGGGTGTGCCTTTCAGTTACTGGTTGAGTTCGAGGACGGCCGAGGAAAGATGGTCGGCCGCGTGAGATAGTATGAGAGCGCGCGGGAAGCGGAGAAGTGCTGCATGGTATTCCTTTAGCTCTTCTTCGCCGAGGCCAAAAGCGCCCATGTGCCAAATGATGGCCGTGCGGACTTCCGCCGAAAGCTCGATGCCGAGGTCGGCGGCGATCATCGCGGAGCAGATTCCGTGCCCAGGATAGGGAGCCTGGGCGAAGGAATAGCCCTTGCCGGTCTTGGCGCGTCGATAGCAAAAGCACTTCACAAGATCATGGAGCATTCCAAAGCGGTAGCAGTCTGCGTGGTCGTTGAAAGCCGTAAGGCTCAACGATACGCGAGACACATTGATGGAGTGCTGGATGAGGCCGCCGGGCCGGTTGAGGTGATGACGCATTGAGGCGGGGGCGGTGAAATAGCCGATGCGCTCCAGCTCCTTTATCTGAGAGGAGGTCAGCTTAGCGTTGAGGAGAAACGCGAGGGCGGTTTCCCCGATATCGTCAGGCTTGTTTTTCATTTGTGGTTTTCCTTTTCGGGTTGGATTGTGATGCAGGGAGGCAGGGAATCATTCTGCGGCAGATCGCAGAGAAGCGCCGAGACAAACGCGATAGCGTTGCGGTTGAACTCGAGCGCGACAGCGCCGAGGCACATAAGTCGCGACTCGACGGACATGTCGGAAGGTAGAAGAAGCGAATTGAGGATTGCAAGCGTGTGCCGCATCTTGCGAAGCGCAGCAATTACATTGGGCGAAAGAGGAAGCTCCGACCGGCGGCGAATCTGTTTGTGCCGTGCCATTGATCATAGCCCCTTCTTCCAGTCGACGAACTTAACAATATTTGATCCGACTTTGCGCCAGTCATAGGCGCGCCAGCGTTTGGGCAAGAGCCGATCGAGCATTGCCTTTAGGTGGTTCTGTTTGAGCATCATGGTTTTTCTCCTGTTCGTTTAAACGCGCTTTAAAACGCGAGTGTGGTTTGTTCGAAGTGATGGCGTTTCAAAACGCCGCGAGCTATGAGCTTCTTGCCGCGCTCGACAAGATAGTCGGACTTCTCCAGAGGGTCGAAGAAAGCGCGCGCGTAGATTTTCTGCTGCTTATCTCCCCAAAGGATATGCCGCCGCAAATGCTGCAGAGCCATGACGGACTTTATAAGACATTCGCAGAGCGGAGCGTCTTCGGAGCGAAGAATCTCCGAGCGGATCCAACAGAGGATGTCCATCAGCTGAGCGCGCTCGGAAGGATCCAGGCGGCAGTTGAATCGGTAGGGCCTGGGAATGCTGCCGGAGTCGGGAGCGTGTTCCCAATCTTTCTTTGGCTTGTCGTTTTCGGTCATGGCTACTCCTGTTCAGTTAGCGGGGGAAGAGTCGATAGACGCCGATAGCCCAGGGCGTGCCGTCGCGGGTCAGCTCGATGTACGAGAGGCCGCGCGGGATCCACGCCTTGGGGTATTCGGCTGGGCACATATACATCGGATGTTCGCGCCGCCAGAGGTCGCGCCAATCGCCGAAGTAGAAAGTATGCCCAGCGCGGAGCTTGGCAAGAAACTGCTTATAGCTGGGTGGTATTGCCATGGAATAATCAGTATTCAGGTTCGATGTTGGAAAGGGACTCAAAGCCCTTTGCGAGAGCGAGGAAATAATCCCAGTCGAGCGTCTTCTGATCGTCGGGATTCTTGGCGTTGTGGTTGTCGATCTTGCGGCGCGCGTTTGCGAGGTAGGCGCAGAAAACGCCGAGGCCGCGCGTCTTGATGAGCGACTTCACATAAAGAAGCTCGTCACCGTGCGGACAAGGCAGATTGTATGCGCGCGCAAAATCGTTGATGTCCTTCACGGGCGGCACATCGGCAAGCACGACTTTCAGGATCCCGCGCCGGCGGAGCTGGTCGAAGACAAGCCGGTTGGGGCCGTCCTCAAGGGCGGCAAGGCCGACGCGCGTGGAGCAGAGAACGAGACCGCATTTCGAGAGGTCGTAGATCTCGCGGATGAATTCAACAAGCTGGCGCGAAACATCCGGCTTCACGGTGTTCAGGCACATGTGGAATTCGTCGAGAATCAGAAGCGAGGAATCATTGAGCGAGGCAACGACTCCATCGATGATGTCATTGGAGGAAAGCCGGTCGAGGTTGCGGAGGTGGCAGCACTTGCCGAGCAGTCGGGCGAGCCGAGTCTTTGTCATGCCGGAGCGGCACCGAAGATATTTTATCGCAGAGGAATTGCAGCGGCGCACAAATTCCTCGAGCGCGCAGGTCTTGCCAAGATGAGAAGCGCCGTAGATGAATGCCGGCATGTTGTCGTAGAGGGCTTGCTTGCAGAGCTTGAAGATAAGCTTTGCGGTCGTGGTATCAATGAATCCGCAATCGGCCTTGCGGATAAGATCGTCGGACTCCTTCCGATACTTCACGATCCTGGCAATGATCTGCGTCCAGTCTTCGGCGGGATATTTGCCGCTGAATATCTGTGAGAGCGTAGCCTTTGATATGCCGGTGTTGCGAGAGAGCTGAGGAAGAGTCAGCGAGTGCGCGAGGCCGTGACCGTGCAGCCAGAAGATCTGCTCTCCCTGGTCTGCGGTGATCTGCCCGTGATCGACCGCGCGGTCGATCACCGAGCGCACGGTCGCGTCGGTTCGTATTGCCATGGAGGCGGAGGCCTCTTCGGCGGCAGGGCTGGTGTTTTCTTTCATTGGTTGTTTCCTTGGGTGTGGTTTTTTGGAGGCTGAATCAGGAAAGCTGATTCAGAAATTCAAGAGCGTTTGCGGCGTTGCTGGGAACGCCGGAGGGAGCGAGCACGGGATCATCTTCGTTGTCGAAGGAGTCAAGGATCTCAGTCGATGGAAGCGCGTCGCGCTTGCCAAGGTCAGGCACCTTCTGCGCCTCTTGCGCGGAGGTGAGCAGAAACTGGTTGAACTTCTCAGCGACCATGCGCTGGACGGTATCGGGAGCGTGGCGCGCGCGCACTTCGTCCATCATGTTTGTGATCTGGTGAATCTTCTGCCCCATGGCTGCGCGGATTGTTTCTGGCGAAGACCAGGCGGCAGTCTTGAGTATCGGACACATGCCGTAGATGTTCTCGCCCTTTTCGTCGGTGATCCAAATGTGATTCTGCAAATCGCCTAATGGGTTCCAGAAGAAAAAGAGCTTGGTGCCAGGCGAAAGCCGACGGTGAATCCCGTTGCGGTCAACGATTTCGGCGATGTAGGTTTTGCGTTGCCCTGGGTAATAGACTGCATCAGTGAAAGAAACTGTGCCATCTCCGCGAACAGTGCTTTCGCGGATATCTCTTGGATCGGCGAAAGCGGGCATGTCGAAGAGCGGCCAGCGGATGAGGTCTCTTCGTCCGGCGTTCCATACTTCACGACGAGACATTTTCCGCTGCCGGAGTAGATTGGTTTTATCGGCGTTAATGATAGCCATGGTTGCCGTGACTTCATTCGGGGACATATCATTGAATCGCTCGCAGTTAATCCAGTCAGAAGTGGGAGAGAGTCGATATTCGATGACTTCGCGCCCCGCCCATCCTTCGAGGTTGTGGCGAGTTCTGTCCATGACTTCATCTTCGATGGCGTAGAAGTATTGCTGGTATTTTTCATATTGGAGAATTGGAAGCATCAGGTGGGAAATGAGAGTCGGGTCGATTTTGCTTGCAAGCTCGATCTCGCTCTCGGAGTATTTGACAACCGAGCCTTGAGATTCGTGCATGTGGGCGGCATCGCGGCCACGATTGCCGGTGAGGGAGGCGGTAGCGTTGTGCAAGATGTTGTGCGCGCACTCGCAGAGGGATTTCATCCGAGGGTTGCCGCCAGCGTTGCCCATGAGGAGGCCTTGATGCGCAGGCTGGTTGAGGAGGCCGGAGACCTGGAAATGTATCAGCTTTCCGAAGCCAGGAACGGCGGCGATCCGGCGCTGCACATTCTCGCGGATTGCAGTCGTGCCGCGCTCGAGGATGAAGGTCGCGCCGTCTTTGTGGAATCCCTTGCAGCACACGAGATACTGCATGGCAAAGCGGAATTGAATTTCCTTGAGGTTGTCGCGCACTTCCTTGCCGGTCTTGGGATCGCGAACGAGCAGACGCGGTTTCATGGCCGACACGACCTTGAACGCGGAGCTTACATCGTAGATGGCGAATTCAAGCGGCTGGAAAGTGCCGGTCTGCCCAGGGGCAAAGACATCGATGTTGTGCCACACATCGTCTGCCTGGAAGAGAGCGCCGACGGGAAGCCCGACGCGAGAGCGCACTACAGGCAGGGTCGATGAGAGGGCGGCGAACTGGCCGACGCGGTTCCACGCAAGCGACATCTGGCGCGAGGAGTCATGCTGCCTAAGCCGCATGAGGTTTGAATAGGTCATGCCGGTAGGCGTCCAGTTGATCGGGCATGTGGCCGGAACGGGCGAGGCCGGAAACTCGATGCGGTAGATGTCCCTCCAAGTGCCGAAAGAAAAAGTCTCTCCGGCGCGGAAGTCGCGCATCATTGCGTCATAGCCGCCTTGGTCGGTGTTGCGGTCGCGCTCGCAGTAGGTCACGAAGTCGCGGTAGAACTTCGAGCCAGGCGTAGCCTTGGCGAGCTTGCGCTTGTCGGCGAGAACGAGATCATTTTCGCCAGAGTCGCGCCAGAGCTTGAAAAGCCGCTGCAAGGTCTTGCATGAGGTTCCCTCGCGCGCGGCAAGCTCGGCGTATTTATCCATCTTTGAGGAGCTGTCCCGCAGCTCGACCATGCAGGCGGAAAGGCGCGCGACGCGCTCCCGCTCTGCAAAGTCGGCGATCACGGAATAGTTCTCGTATTTCTCTGAGGCTGTCATTTTACTCTGTTGATTCGGGTTGAGAGGAATGCCAGAAACGACTTGCGAACGATGCCATAGCGCGCGCGCTCCTCACCGGCGGTGAGGTCGATGTATTCGAATTTTGAAGCGCGGATCCAGGCGTAGATGACATCCTCGCAGATGGGGAGCACCTCGGTAATCTGCCACGGCTTAAGGATTGGATTCTCCGGAAGCGCGTCGGCGATTAGTTTGAGGACGGGCTGAGACTTCAAAAGCAAAGCCTCATCGACCTCGACGAACATGTCTCTTTGGATTGCGGCCATGGCGGGTGTGGTGGCAAGTTGTTATTTGAGGCGGGCTTCGATTGCGCGGAGGAGCTGGTCGAGTTCCAGCTTGGCGTTGCGCGCGTTCTCGATGGGGAGAAGCTTGGCGGCCTTGAAGAAGGCTGCGCGGTTCGACATTATCAAGGTGAGGAGCTTGGCCCAGAGACGCTGCGCGGATTCCATCGCCGTGTAGGAGGCGGTGGCCTCGCTTGCGCCGGTGCCGGTCGGGCGGCCGGAGGATGTGCCCTCGGAAGCAAAATCGAAAACCTGCTGCGTGAGCTTGCGGAGGGAATTCGCCTCATAATAGGAGTTGAGCCGGTCAGTCACCTTGGAGGGGACCTGCACGGAATCATCGCCGGAGAGCAGCTTAAGGGCTTGCTCGGAAGTGCATGAAAGAGAGTTCGCGACATTGGCCGCGAGAGACTTCCAGCGCATCGCCGTCTTGTAGTTCACATTCGGGCAATGCTGGGCAAGCCAGCCCTGCATGCCCTGGCCGCCCTTGCGGTTGTTAAGGAGGCCGCGGCGGCCTAACTCGAGTTCGGCCTGGGCAAGAGCCGCGCCGAAGTGAAGAGTGCGGCGGACGATCTCGTGTGTGGCGTTGATGAGGAAGTCGTATTGCTGCGACAGGGACTCCGCGATCGTTGATTCGGGAATCTCGACGGGAGCGGGGACATTGTTTTTCTTTGAAGGTGTGGTTTTCATGGTTTGATGAGGGGTTAGTTTTGTTCGATGATTGTTATCTGCGATCTCTTCTCAGGAGAGAGCGCGGAGGGCAGCCGCCCCGAAACATAGTTTGAGACGGCCTGCTTGGAAACGCCGAGCGCGCGCGCAGCTGCGGCAATGCCGGTGAAGCGAAGCGCATTGCGACGGACGCGGACTATGATTTTCTTTCTGCGCATGGCCGGAGGAGAGGTAATCAGTTGGCGGGTGCGTTGTCGGGGTCGATGTAAGTCTCGGGCCAGCAGTCTGCGATGTCGAGGCGGATGGTGGAGAAATCGGCCTGGGTGTTGGCGCGCACATCGCACGAGAGATAGCGCTTGCCCTTCTGAGGCTTGATGGATTCCTGCAGAATCTCCTTTGCGGCTCTCCAGTCGGGATCGTCTATCTCCATGCGAAGGAGGGAGAAAATCTTGGAAGTGGAGAGAAAGCCCTGCGAGTTCGCGCGGAAAGCCTCATGGATGATGAGGCGGAGAGCCTTGGCGTCCTTCTCGCCAACGCGGGAAAGAAGACGGTCGACATAGCCGAGCATGAGTTCGCGAGCCTTGACAACGCGCTCATCAAGAAAGATGTTGTAGCGCTGCCGGATGCTCACGCGGATAAGGCCGTCAAAGGAAGTGGCAGAGAAGTTGCCCTTTTCGCCAAGAGACTCTTTCAGCTGCGAGAGCCGGTCAAGCTCGACGATGGAAGCGGCGACAAGCTCCTCTAGCTGCTTGCGCGCCTTGATGAAGCGCGCATGGATGCGGCGCGTCGCGAGGTCGCGCGCACGATCGTAGGGAGAGACATACTTCAACGGAATCTCGTTGCCGTTGCAGTCTTTCATTGTGGTTGGCTTTTTCATTGTGGATTTGCTCCTTTGGGTGTGGTTTGTTTTTGGCCGCGCGGTATGCGTGGCCGAAAAAGATTTATTGTGAGCGTCGATGCTCGAAATCTTGTTGATGCGTGTCATGGTGATTTTTGATATACTATAAATTTACAGTAAACCGAACGCCTAGAATTTTACAACAAATTTCTGATGGGCGCAAGGGGGAAAATGAAAAAAAATTATTGTCATAAAAAGGAGGTCAAATGTCCATTGGGCAAAAGATGAGAATGCTGCGGGGAAAGCTCTCGCAGAGAGAGGCGGCAAACCGCATAGGCATGAAACAGCAGATGTGGCGCGTGTATGAGGCCGACAGCTCCGCTCCTGGGGCGAAGCTCATAAAAAAAATCTGCGAGGCTTTCGGATGCCGAGCAGACTGGCTGCTCGAACTCGAAGAGGAACATGGTAAGATAGTCGCCAACAATTCGGCGGTGGTGATCGGAAGCGGCACGGCAATCAACATGGCGGAGCCGGGCGAGTCGCCGATATGCCGCAAGTGCGGAATAAAGAAGAAGCTGGAAAGAATCGAGGCTATCTGCAAGCCGAAATAAATTGCTTGTGAGAAGATCGGGCGGCAAAGTATCTTCTCGCGTGTGAGAAGATAGGAAATCGTCCAGCCTAAAGGGCGAAATCGGGGGCCGAAAGCGGGTTCAGAGGCGCGCAAACGCCTAGACCCCGTTTAATCCGCGCGTAAACCCGTTCAAAATCGCGCGGAGAGGAAAGAACGGGTATTTTCCCATCCGGCGGCGCGGACGCGCCACAGGCCGTTTTAGGCGGGTGTTTTGGAAGAGGCGTTTTGACAGCAAATTTAGGTCAAGGGGCTTTATCTTCTCACGCGTGAGAAGATAGGCGAAAGGCCAGGATCGACCGGCGGAGGAAACCGCCGGTCGTTTTATCTTCTCACGCGTGAGAAGATAGACGGAATAGGCAAAGTAGAGGAAGATAAAGGCTAATCCTCGCGTCCAGTTTCCCGCTTCCAGTTTTATGATAGACTATCGGCGCTTGCAGGGCATAGTCACATGGGTGTGGTAATGCCGGAGGAGTAAAGGGGTGGCACCGCCCGTAAACGGTGCAAAATAAAATTATGTCAATCGCAACAATCATAGCGGCCTCGGAGGCAGGGGCGAAAGCGGCGGAGGTTTCCGGCGGCATGTCGATAGTCAGCCCCGAATTCATGACGGCGCTTCTGTCGGGGATCTCGGCGATAGTCTCGGCGGCGCTCGTGTATTGGCGCATGAAGGGCAAGGGAGAGGAGGTCAAGATGAAAAGGCCGCTCGACCACGACGATGTGTATGTCACGAACGGGCAATGCAAGCAGTATAGATGCGCGCTCGAGAAGAGGATCGACGAAGTGGGCCCCGCGCTCAACAGGCTATTCATGAAGCTTTGCGAGAATGACAGGAAGAGCGAGGAGCGGACTATCAGGCTGCACCAGCGCCTGGAGCCGGTGATAGAGAAGGTGGCGGCGAATTGTGCCACGATTGAAATGATGAAGCTGGAGAAGAAGCAGAAGAAGGAAGGCGAAGATGAGAAACAGAATGCTTGAGACGGTGATCCTGAAAAATCTTATGAGGGTCGAGACGGGCTTGAAGGAGAAAAGCCTGATGTGCGCCGTGGAGATCGAGATGGACCGGCCGGACCTCACCACGGCGGAGTTCGAGGACGCGGTGCGTGTCCTGGAGGATAGAGGGCTGGTCGAAAGATTCCAGAATCTTCTCGGCGAGACGGTGTGGGGAATCACGGCGGCGGGGCGCGACGCGCTGAAAGGATTGTGATCGATGAACATCAGGGCGGACAGTTGGGCGGCAAAGCTGACGGAAGAGCAGGCATGGGATCTGTTCTACAAGTCGCGTCGGTGCGATTGGCAGATTGCAGCACGGTGGGCGCAGAAGGAATTCAAGCTGCAGAGCATGCCGAGCAGAAGCGCGTTCTACGCGTGGAAGAAGCAGATGCAGGAGGAGGAGCATGCGCACAAGATAGCCCAGGCGCTGATTGCGCAGCAGGAGGCAAGGTCGATTGCGCAGAACTACGAGGTGTCGGACGAAGAGAGCGTAAAGGCATTGATGAGCGCAGCGACGAACGCGACTATAATAGCCGACGATCCAAAGCTCGCCAGCACCTTGATTGAAACGGCGATGATGGTGAAAGACAGGCAGCTCAAGGAGATAGAGCTTAGGCAGAAGAAGGAGGAGCAGCGGGTCAAGGAGGAGTATCTAAAGCTGTCGCGGGAAAAGTTCGAATTCTCCGCTGCGCGCGAGGCGATGAAACATGTGGAGAAGATTCGCGAGATAGCGAAGAGCGACAAGCTCGATGCGGACGAAAAGATTGCGAAGGTGCGCGAGGCGCTTTTCGGGAAAACAGAAAAAGGAAGCAAGTAGAAAATGGCGGAGCCGCTGATCAGATTCAGGGAATATCAGCAACCGATCTTCGATGACAGGGAGACCGGCATACTGATATTGCACTGGTCGCGGCAGATCGGGAAATCCTTCACGCTCGCGGGATGGAGCGTTGATCGACTCCTGACAAGACCAGGGCGGCTCGTGACGGTCCTATCGAACAGCAAGGACAACGGCGCGGAGTTCGCGTTGAAGTGCGTCGAGATAGGGCAGAAGCTGAAAATTGCGAAGGAGGATCTTGGCTACGAGGCAACAGATGATTTCGTCGACTTCGAGGACATGAAGTATGAAATCAAGATAAAGGTCAAGGGATTGTGGGGCCGCATAAAGGTGTTGGCGGCATCGCCGCGCACGGCGCGCGGTTTCTCCGGCGATCTTATCATAGATGAATTCGCCTTCCACGAGGACGGAGCGGCGATCTGGGACGCAGCGGAGCCGATACTTTCGAGCAACCAAGATTTCTTGTGCCGCATTGCGTCGACAGGCAACGGCACAAACAACATGTTTTATCGCATGGTGACGGAAGGCCGCTACAAGGTGAGCACGGTGCGCCGCTCCGACGCGTGGAGAATGGGAGTAAAAATCTACGACTCCAAGACGCGCAAGCCGATCACGCCGGAGGAAGCGCGCGAGCAGTCGATGGACAAGGCGAGCTACGACCAGAACTATGAATGCAAATTCACATCGGAGACAGGCAGCCTCTTGACGAACGCGCTCATCAACAGGGCGAAGGAGGCGAGCGACGGCGTGATCCTGGAGGGCGGCGTTTCGGAGGAGGCGATCAGGAGGCTCGACGAAGCGAAGGAAAGAGGAAACCGCGTAGTGTGCGGTTTCGATGTGGCGGCAACGAGGGACTTCACGGTCATTAGCGCGTTTGAGGAAATCGGCGAGACGATGCATGGGCTCTTCATAGTGAGGATAAGGGGCCAAAGGCTGCCGGTGCAGAAAGCCGAGACAAGGAAGATCCTCGGGCATGAAGCGGTCGACAAGATGGCGATCGATGAAAGCGGCATCGGCCTGGGATTGGTCCAGGATCTCGAAGACGAATTCCCAGACAAGGTGATTGGAGTAAACTTCGCATCAAGCGAGGTGGTCGAGGAGTATGTCAACGAAAAGGGCGAAACGAAAACCCGCAAGGCGAGAGTCACGGAGATAATGGCCACGGAACTTGTGGAGGCGCACGAGGACGGAACGATCAACTATCCCGTCGACGGAATTGTAAGGGAGGATTTGAGGAAGCCGAAGAAGATCCGAATGGGCAGCCGGATATCGATTGCGGCGGAGTCGACGAAGACAGGCCACGGCGACCACTTCTGGAGCATTGCGCTTGCGAAGAAGGCGAAGAAGACCGACACGAGCGCGGCGGCGGAGCCGCCGGAGGAGGAAGTGCCGGAGGACTACAAGTATAAGCGCGGTTGGGGGAACATTTAGAGGGAGCCTAAACGATGTTCAAACAAATCAGATACTGGTTTCAAAAGGCGTTTAGCGTTCTGTCGGGAGCGGATGTAACGGCAGAGCAGCGCGGACGCTACAACGCGCTCATGGGCGCGGATCCCGACAAGATCGTCGCGGCGATCACGGCATACAACTGCGGGAGCCTCGCATGGATGGCGCGAATAATAGAGGAGTATGAACTGCGCGATGACAAGATGCGCACATGCTCGAAGAAGCTCAGGGCGTCGGTGGCGCGCTGCGACTACACGATCTTGAAAAGAGAGGGCTACGAGAAGGACGAAAGAGCGGAGAGGCATGCGGGGATTCTAAGCCGGTTCTGGTCGGGCGTAAAGGCCACGAACAGATTCAAGATGGACGAATGCGGAGGGTTCTCGCTGCTGCTTAAACAGATGATGGAGGCGGAGAGCCTTGGTTTCACGGTCCATGAAATGGTCTGGCGGATCCTGGGCGATGGAGAGATCACGGCTGAATTCATAAAGATCCCGCTATGGCATTTCGAGAACCACACCGGCAAGCTGCGCTTTCTGCCGACAACATCGGTGATGGAAGGCGAGGAAATGAAAGAGGGAGAGTGGATGGTCTCGACAGGCGACGGGATAGGAATCGCGGCGGCAATCTGCGCATGCCTGAAAAGATGCACGCTCGCGGATTGGGCGGTTTTCTGCGAACGCTGCGGAATGCCATTCTTCATCGGAAAGACAAGCGCGCAGTATGGATCCAAGCAATGGAAGAATCTCGCAAAGGCGCTTGCGGCGATCGGGCGAGACGCGAGGCTGCTGGTGGACCGTGGGACGCAGATCGACGCGGTGCAGACCGGCGGCAGCGGGAACCAGCCGTATTCGCCGCTGGTTGAATGGGCGGACAGGGCGATATCTAGCCTTTACAGAGGAGCAGACCTATCAACGATGAGCGGAGGGCAGCAGAGCGTCGGAGCGAGTCTGCAAGGCGACGAAATGGGCATCATAGAACAGGATGCATGCCAGAGGATATCGGAGACGCTTCACGAGCAGGTCGAGAAGTTTGTAATAAGGTTCGTTACAGGCGACGCGGAGCCGCTGGCGAGGATAAAGATAGAGCCGATGAAGAAACCGAACATCGACACGGAGATCAAGATCGACGAACATCTTATCAGGCACGGGGCCAAGATTTCAAAGACCGACGCGCTGCGGCGCTACGGAAGATTCGAGGCGGCAAAGGGCGAGAAGGACAGCGCGCTCGAACCGCCGAAGGAAAACGAGAGGGCGAAGGAGGCAAACGCATGAAGAAGAGAAGCAAGAAAGTTTGGAACAACTACGAGATCGCCGATGAGAAGGACTTCGGCGAGCCGCTGAGGCTTGAATACGGAACTTGGCCATGGGGCCAAATGACGGAGCAGCGCTTCACGAAGGAGAGCGCGGAGAAGATTGCAAGGGATCTTGCAAGCATGATAGAGTCTGGCGAGCCAGGCATACCAGTCTACCAGGGACACCCGGATGTGCCGGAGCTTGCGTCGAGATATCCAGACAAGGGCGCGCTTGGATGGATAAAGAGGATCGATGTCGAGGATGATTGCTGCTGGCTGCAGGTCGAATGGGACAGATTCCCAGGGAAGGGATTCGGATGGATGTCGCCGTATTGGGGCGGCGAACAGACGATGAAGAAGGAGGGAGGTTTGCTGGTCGAGATCAGCGAGCTGTATTCTCTCGGTCTCGTGAACAATCCGAACATAAGGGATTTCCGGCTGCCGAACGAGGAAGCGGAACAAACCACAAATAACAAAGGAGTCAAGATGACGCTAGAAGAGTTGTTGAAGCTGCTTGGTTTTGCCGAGGGCGCGACGCCGGAGGAGATCAAGAGCAAGTGCGAGGAGCTGGTGAACGCTCTCGAAGCACGAAAGGCGGACGAGGCCAAGACCAAGGCCGCTTGCGAGGAGGCCGCCAAGGCGGCGAACGAGGCCAAGGCCGAGCTCGAGCAGGCCAGGAAGGAACTCGACGAAGCCAAGTCGGAGCTTGCGAACTGCAAGGCCGAGGCGGAGAAGTCGAAGGCCGAGCTTGCGAACAGCAAGGCCGAGGTGGAGAAGCTGATGAGCCTGAAAAGCGTCAGCGTCACCATGAAGCTGCAGAACGAGGCCAAGGCCACGGAAGACCGCATGGCTCTCGTGAATGAGATCATGGCGAAAAAGCAGATGAATTTCGATTCGGCTTGGGCCGAGGCGAAGGCAACGAAACCCGACCTCTTCAAGTAAGCCGGCGGTTCCGGCAGACTTGAGGGTCACAAAGTAAGGAAAAAGAAATGGACAAGTGCAGTCCTAACGGAAACAAGACATACACCGCGGGCGGTGCCATCGCCAAGGGTGATGTTCTGAAGTTCAGCGAGGGTAAGGTCATCAAGACCACCGCCGCTAACGATGCGGCCATCGGAATCGCGCTCGACGGCGCGGCCGAGGGTGACATTGTGCCGGTTGCCATTCTGGGCAACTTCACCGGCACGGTTCAGGTTAAGGCCGGAGGCGCTATCAGCGCGGGTGCGCAGATTGCGGCGAACGGCACGGCCACGGCAAACGCTTCGGATGTCATCATCGGGCGCGCGCTGGAGGCTGCGTCGGCGGCAAACGACATGATAGAGATCGCCCACTGCGTCGGAGCGGTCAAGTAAGAAAAGCAAGGTGAAAAATGAACAGACCTGCGCCAACTGAGTCGGCGGGGTCAAGTAAGAAAGGCAAGGTAAAAATGAACAGACTTGGTTATGATCTCTCCATACTCGGCATCAGTGCCGTGCCTGGAGTCGGAAAAGTAGCGATCGCGAACGAGAACGCGCTCAATGCGTCATTCCTCTCGGAGCCGCTGTCGGACTACGCGACTGGCTGGAAGACGGATGACGGGCAGCTCGAGAAGGAACTTGACTTCATGTGCCCGGGCGTGCGCGTGCCTCGCAAGTTCGAATACTTCAAGGGCAACAACGCCGACACTTTCGCCATGGTTGCCGACGGCAGCGATGTGCGCGCTCTCTTCGGCGAGTTCGCCATGGTGAAGACCATCGGGGAAACGGTGGACTCCCACACGGTCTCGAAGGGACTCACTACCTTGATCGACAAGGACAGCGAGATGCCGGGCGACCGCGAGGAAAAGGTGCGTTGGCTCAAGAGGATGCTCTACAAGGCGGAGATCATCCGCGCGCATCGTCTCCTGAACTCCATCGCCACGAATGCGGGGAAGACCTGGGGCTCGAGCGCCACGCCCGATCTCGATCTCATCAAGGCCATCACGGACTTCGGGGACAAGGTCGGCATCGATGCCAACCGCGTGCTGATGGGCTCCACGGCTTGGCAGAAGCGCCTCGGCGCTTACATGGCCCAGGACACCAAGAACTTTGTCCCGCCCGCGACTCCCGATGGGCTGGGCCAGTTCCTCGGCGCTGATGTTCTCATCGGCAAGAGCCGCTACACTAACGGATCCGGCCGTGACCGCATCGTCTCTGCGAACACCGTCATGATCTTCCAGGGCGAGAAGGGCGCGAGCAAGGACGACCCGTCGACGCTCAAGCGCTTCTGGACGCCGGAGACCGGCGGCAAGGAGTATGGCGTCTATGTCGACGAGACCAATGCGAAGCTCGTCAAGATCACGGTCGCCCACCAGTCGCAGATCGTCGCGACCTACGACCAGGGCGTGCAGAAGCTGACGATCAGCTAAGGCAATTCGGCGAACAGCCGCCCCGTCGCCGCAAACGCCCCTGCGGCGGCGGGGTTTAAATGGGGCTTGAAAGAGGTTTGGAACATGAAGAGGTTTGCGATAGTTTTTGCCGCCGCGTGCGCTGCTGCATTCTGGTCGGCTGCGGATATTTACCTGCCTGGTCTCTCCGGCGAGATAACGAACGGCGGGATAATGAAAGGCGCTGTCTTGGCATCGACGAACGAGTCGCAGACCGCAACGGTCAAGGCCGTTTACGAATGGCCTACATACGGAGTCGTGAGCAGCGAGACGGTGGAGCGCAGAGTTTACGAACAGCTTTACCAGAAGATAGAGACGCTGACGAACTGGTGCGCGTATATCACGGACAAATTCGTCGTGGTGTCTTCGTCGACGAACTACTACGACGGGATCCAGGTCGTGACGAATGAGGCCTTGCGTCAGGTCGAGAGGTATGTCACGAACACGACTTCGAAGGTGGAGATAGTCGGGCTCACGGCGATAACGAATTCACTCTACACGCTTGAGGCGAGCGGCGGCGTCGGGACAAACGGAACAAAGCGGCTTGTGGGAGCCGGAGCCAAGCTGCTGATCGAAAGCGCGCCGGTGACGATTTTCTGGGAATGAAGAAATGGGCTGGCGCATACCGAGTGAGGATGATATAATCGCCACGATCTCAGTGGCGGAGCTGCAGGCATACCGGCAGAGCGCGAACTGGGAGCAGGATCCGGTCGACATTCTGTGCAAGCGCGCGGCGGCGCTGGTGCGCGACGCGCTGCGCACCAACGGCAATGTCACGATGTCGCCGAATGAATACGAGATCCCAGAAGGTTGCATTTCAGCGGCTATGGATTATGTCTGCTTCGATGTCGTGAAGCGGAACGGAGGATCTGCGACGAAGGAGCGGAAAGAGGCGAGGGAAAAGGCCGAACTCTTTTTCGAGAGGATAGCGAGAGGCGAATATACGCCGGTGGGATGGATGGAGTCAGAGGCGCAGATAACGGGCGGCGCGGGAGCCGAGGTTGTTGTCGCGTCGCGGCACAGGATAACGCCGGCGAAGGTGGAGGGCTTGTAAATGAGCGACGGAAGGAACAGGCACGCGGGAATTCTCAGAAGCTCGATGGCGGCGCTAGTCGAGGCGCTGAGAAACGATCCAGTGATGATTGAGAACGATGTAGAAGTAGTTTACAGGCTAGACCATCCTTCGAAACAGATTGAGAACGGAGTGCATAGGCTCACGCTGCGAGTCGAACCGGCGGGCATCTCGCAGACCAGGGGAGCGGGAACGCTCGATCTGCAGTATTACTCGTGGCTTGTACTGAAATGCAAGCCAAGCCAACTCGGCCACGATGAGGAGGATTCGCTGTCGTATCTGAGCGAGTATGTCGCGGACATGCTACATAGAAAGATATGGGGGGAGATGTCGACATTCGTCTCGCGGATCCTTCTCAACTACAAATCATGCACGCTGCAAAGCAACCACAGAACGGTGAATGTGAAACTTGAGGAGGATGAAATAGCAGCGGTGATATGGGTGTGGCAGTCTCCGAAGTCACTTGAGCAGATAGAGGAAGAGGGAACAGAGGAATTTGAAAGCGCTACAACGGTGAAGATCGAGGGCGCGGAAAGCGAGGAGCAATGAAAAGAGCGATAGCGATAGCGGCGGCGGCGGCGGCGCTCGTGTGCGCGGGCGGAGTGCCGATAAAGTGGACGGTCGAGACGAGCCGCGCGGATGAGCGCGTGATCGATGTCTACCACGGCGAGACGCTGGACATCGAGGTGACATTCAAGAGCTACGGCGAGATCCTGACGCTGCCGACGGTGGAGCCTGCAGCGACATTCTGGCAGACAAACGGAATGGGCACGGCATACTGGCGGACAAACGATGTGGAGGTATTGTCGACGAACGGAATCATGAGGACACATTTCGGGCCGGAGAAGGATGTGGGCGCAAAGACGCTGCGCGGATTCATCGGGATCCCAGGACAGATATACAGGGCGGCGTTTGTGCTACGATTCAAAGACGCGCCAGGCTACGATGTCGATGTGGTCGAATGGCCGTATAGAGTGCTGGACTTCCGAACAATAGAGGTTCACAACGAGCCGTATTATCTGAAAGAGGAGGTGGATCAGATCTCGCACAATCTGAATGTAGAAGATGTGTTCTACACAAACAGGGTGGGCGAGGTGAAGCACATGCGCCACGGCTGGCACATCAACAGACCGACGGGCGAAGACGATGAAGACGGATTCATCTTTTATCGGAAGAACAATAACGGTTTCGACTTCCCGCTCTACTGGTTCAATTCAGACGGGTGGATATGGCTCTACAACACGAACGGCCAGCATGAGGCATCGCTGAACTGGCAGGGAATCTGGGACGGCACGGTGATGATGAACTGGCGCAGCTTCTTGACGGAGGAGAAGCTAGTCACGACGATAACGGAGAACCAAACCACATACGGAGCGGCGGATGCGGTAGCGGTAAAGAACTATGTGGAGGGAAGAGCGGCGACGATAACCGGCACGACCGTCCCGGGCCAGATTGCAGCGCACGCGGAGACGGAGGCAAGCGAGAGAGCGGCGGCAATCGGGGCGGTGTCGGCGGAGGTGGAGAAGATCAAGGGGTCGTTCGTCCAGACGAACAGCGCAGGTGCGTTGATGGTCGGCGAGAAAATGATCGGAACGAGCAGCATCATTGATGAGGAGCAGGGAATCTGGCTCAACACTCGATTGATGGCGATGGGTGAGGAGGTGGCGGCAAAGCCGACGCACGAAGAGGTTACGAATATTGCCGATGCGGCGGCGGCGAAAGAAACAGCGGCGCGCGTGGAGGCTCTTTCCAACGCCGTGTATGGCGTGCTTGGCGGATTGCCCGACAACAGCGCGGTGCTTTCCACGAACGCGACAGGCATGGTAAACAAGCCAGTGCTGGGCTTGATCTTTACGCGCGAGTTAGACGCCAGTCCGGAGAATGTCAAAATCTACCAGCCCGAAATGGATTATCTAGCGGTAAACTTCCTAGGGGTTGATACATATATGTTCACATTAGCATATGAGCTTTATGATTCATGGCAACTTGGCACATACCCGCAACTAGTCATGCGATACAAGGACGTGACGAATGTCGTAAACGCCGCAACGAACACGCTTGCGCAGTCGATGGGCGGCACTCCGGAGGAGATCACGGTAACGGACACTGTGCCTTATTCAAAAGGATTGGTGAATCTCACGGTGACAAGCGGCGGCACTTTGGCATGCAACACGAACGGCTGGGCCAATGGCGCACAGGTGATGGTGAACGCGTCGCTACCGGCGGCATACACGGCGGCAAGCGGAGTGGAGCCAGCGGGATATTCGTCGATGCCGACGGATGGACAATATCTGTTGGTGTTCACGCGGATATGGGGAAAGGTGTATGTGTCGGTGATAACATCGGAGGAGTAAAAGATGAGAAAGACACTTGCGATAATATTGATGTTCGCGGCGGCATGCGCCGGAGCCGAGGACAGATATGTGTTCACGACCAATCAGGCGTTTGTGGCGCGAGGCGGCGAGCGCGCGTGCCCGACACAGGCGGTGAGGTTGACGGACAGAAAGCTAGTAATCGGCTTGCCGGTTCTATCGGACGCAGAGCGGGCGGCATGCGGCTACTATCGATGCCTTACCAATCCGCCGCCGGTGGCGGTCTCGAATGAGTCATACAAGGTCATCGGGTATCAGCCGCTGCCAAGCGGATGCGCAGAGAGGGTGTATGTGCCGTATTTCCCAAGGCCGAGGGTGAAGACATACAGCAAGTATCTGATAACGCGCGCGCTCATGGCGCGGGAGAAATACGCGCTGTTCAAGGATGTTGTCACGGCTGCCGGTTATTGGGATCTGTGGCTTGCCGCCGAGAACCTTACGAGCGACGATCAGCAGTTCGCGGAGATACGAGGGCAGATAGGGAGCGCGCTAGAATTGTCGGATGCGGAGATCGATGCGATCCTGGAGGAGTGCCAGTGGCAAGACTAGCGGCAATAATCGCGCTGGCGGTCTCGCTGGCGGCAAGCGCTGAGCCCTTGCCGGTAAGCACGGGAACATTCGTCCCGCGGCAGATGCGGCACGAGGTCAGGTATGGGACGAAAAACAGGGCGTGCCCGATAGCGTTCTACATCGGCAATGTCTGCACGGCCTACACGGCTGTTTGCTGGTTCAAGTTTCCGTATATGGAGAATTCGAGCTTGGCCTACGCGCCGTTTCCGATGTGCTCGACATATCCGGCGCGAGCTACATTTGAGGGCGGCAGGCAATCGGACTTCAACGCGCCGATATTCGACTACACGGAGATAGAGCTTGATGGAAATGGGCAATGGGTCATGCCGGTGGATCTTCCGGCGGCGACAGATCCGCATTTCGCGGCGGCGGGAAAGGCATGGTCGAATGGCTGCTATTCGGTGAACATATTCACGCCGTGCGCGGTGACGCTGACGGTGGCGGGGACTGAAAGAAACTTCGCAGCGTCAAACGAAATGCAGCGAGCGGAGATTCAGGCGGCGAACTCTTCAAGATCGGTGGCGCTTTCGGCGGCAGACCCGGCGGCGGTAATTTACTTCGGGATAAGGGAGAATGTGCCAAGGCAGTTTTTCCAGGGAACGGTGGATCAACGCTACGGCACGGAAGTAAAGAGTTTAAGCAATGAGTGGGTGATGGTGGCGGCGGCAGCGAGCATAACGGGAATGGCAGTAAGGCTGACAACTTCGCTGCGAGACTGGGACGGTTTGATAAAGGATGGAGTGATATCGTCAAAGCAGACGGTGCCAAGAAGCACATTCGCGGTGAACTCGACGATGAGGTTTTGCTTTTGCGGAACAGGCGCAGTCGATCCAGGGGAATATGAGTTGTACGGCTGGAAGCTTTTCAGCGGAGACTTGACGGAGGCGCAGCTGGACCGCATACGCGATCTCGACAAGGCGGAAATGCAGCGAAGAGGCATTGAGAGATTCAGAGACGATTAGGAGGAAAGTCATGGACTACGATAGAACGATGAAGGTGATAGAGGAGGCAGAGAGGCTGCAGCTCGAAGGGCTGGAGCTGCTGGAGTATGTCTCGGAGGAAGAGGCGGCGAGGGAATACAACGGAATCGGGCCAGAGTATCTGCCGCCGGAGATACGGGCAAAGGTCACGAAGTTTGTAGGCCTGTTCGAACCGGCGGCGCTGATCCACGATCTAAGAAACTATCTGTCGGATGGTGAAGTGGTGAGATTCGATCATGCAAATCTTGAGTTTCTGAGGAACTGCAGAAAGTGTGCCAACGACAGATATCCGTGGTGGTCGTGGAAGAGGTGGCGCGCAAGGGCCGTGGCAAAGATGATGTTCGATTTCGTCAGCAGCGAGTTTGGGTGGAGAGCCTGGATGGACTGCTACAACAAAACCATAAACCAATGAAAGGAAAAACAAGATGAAGTGGAGATACGTAATGTTCATGCTGCTGTGCGTGATCGGGATGATCATGCTGCAGGGCTGCCGTGTTCTCAAGGTCGAGGACAAGGGAGAGGAGGCGCTGCGAGACAAGGACGGCAATGTCCTGGTCGACAATCAGGGCGTCGTTCAGAAGGTCAGGAAGGGCTACGAGATTTACCACAACGGACATTGGCTAAAGACCGAGGCCGACAAGATCGAAGGAGGCATGAACCGCGACGGCGTGATGCAGTTCACGGCAAGCGGAATCAAGTCGGATCCAAGCGAAGAGTTCAACAAGACCATGCAGACCTACACGAAAGCGTTTGTGGAGGTTGCGCAGATTGCGGCGGCGGCTTACAATCCATCAAGCTCGGCAGTAACTAAGGCGTCGACAAGCGCGGCGCAGCAGCCGGTGTCGGTGAATGTGCAGACATCGACACCGGCTGCAGTCGAGAAAAAGGAGGAAGCCGCAACGCAGACGCAGGCCCAGACAACGGAGGATTGCCCGGACTGCAAGCCGCAAGAGTCGGCGGCGAAGTGACAGGCAATGAAAGATTCCGCGCACCGCGACTGACCCCCTCCTGTTCCCAGTCGCGGTGCGCTTATTTTCTCGCTGTGAGAAGATTGCGGGGAGCGGGAGAAAATGATATAATGTTCTGAAACGAACAGGAGGAAAAGATGGGAGCGTTATTCGAATACAAAGGCATTGTGAAAAAGCTGCTGCCGGTGCAGACATTCGCGAGCGGTTTTGAGAAGCGCGACTTGGTTCTCACTGATGATGTCGGCGAAGTAGTGAAGTGGCCGAACATAATCTGTTTCACATTCAAGAAAGAGCGGATGCAGTATCTCGATGGACTCCGCGAGGGCATGAGGGTAAAGGTCGTGTTCGCGATCGACGGAAGAGAGTGGAGCGATGGCGCGGGAAAGGTGAGATACTTCACGGATCTGACGGGAATCAAGCTTGATGTGCTTGCGGGTAGCGAGCCGGAGCAGGGAGGCAATGAGAGAGGGGCGGCAAGCGCGGAATTGACGCCGCCGGAGCCGCCGAGCGAGATAGAAAATGGGGTAGATGATCTGCCGTTTTGAGGGTGAGATTTTGAGCAAATTCCCAATGTCGAATCCAGCCTAATCCGCGCTGATAAATCTAGCGGAAGTTTAGACATTGGAAAAAGCCGAACAAAGACAGGATTACCTTGGATTTGTAGGCGTTTGAACGGGGTTTGAAGGCTGGAAATCTGGACTCTGGACATGAGGAATCCGGCCACCAAAAACCCGTCATTCTAATTAAGTTGAGGAATGAACTGGCCTGAAAAAGGTTTGCTCGAAAAGAACTTTGCGAAGCTTACAGGGCAGGAAGGATGGCAATTGAAACTTGGGCAAGGGCGAGAGCTGCCGGAAAGAGGCAGATCATAAGGCGAAGTATGCTGAGCCGTTGAAGCGAATCGAGCTTTTCGAGACCACATGAACGAGACCTGTCACGAGGGCATGGCCGAAGTGCAGGCGCGCGAAGTGATTGTGCCGTCGAGGGAAGGGAGATGAGCGTATCGAAGCCCGCGCACAACTTTCAGGCCGTCGTTTCTGCTTAGTGCGGATCGGAATCGGTCTCAAGTGAAACTTGGCAAGGATCTTGGACGCAGCCAACTTTCAGGAGGCCGATTGCGAAAGTTCGTAACGAGAAAAGATTTGCGAAGCTTACAGGGCAGGAAGGATGGCAATTGAAACTTGGGCAAGGGCGAGAGCTGCCGGTAATAGGCAGATCATAAGGCGAAGTA
>Ga0310786_10002722_pt1 | contig 26574 bp, 39 predicted proteins | sample AusTroGonzalo_MG_FD_203881 | JGI IMG/M metagenome (GOLD analysis project Ga0310786, IMG submission 203881) | Bovine rumen microbial communities from tropical cattle in Woodstock, Queensland, Australia - Gonzalo_03 (v2) (version 2) | ecosystem: Host-associated > Mammals > Digestive system >...
GTCTTCCGTGGTTTCGAGGGAGGTCGGCTCACGGGGGGCTATCTCGCCGTCACCCGACCGAACTCGTCGACCGTGTAGCGCTTCAGAATTTTTTTGTGCTCGTCGCCGTGGCAATCCCTGCATAAAAGCTCGAGATTGTCCCACGACAGCGCCACGTTCGGGTCGTGTATGTTCTCCGGCGTCAGGTGTACCTTGTGATGCACGATCTCGCCGGGCTTGTACAGCCCCCGCTGCAGGCACCGCTCGCAGAGCCCGCCCACGCTTTTCGCGTACGCTTCCCGGCACTGCTGCCATGCCTTCGACTTGTAGAACGGTGCGGCAAACTCTCTCATTTGCCGTACCTGTCGCGGTATAGCGTCTGGATCCAGCCCTCGTATTTATCGCGGGCCACGATGTCCCGCTGGCACTTCCGGTTACATCCCTTCCGGTCAGCGTGGCAGATGCAGACGGCCTTTCCTTTTTTGCCGTAAAGGATGAACACCGGGATCAGCTCCTGCTCTTTTATGGCAGACCACTCCCATATAGCAAAGAGCCCGACAGTTTCCTGCCGAGCTCCCGCTGCGTATTCACGTTATTATATTACGCCTGTTTTTATGGTCTGAAACATATATTTAAAAAATACGGAGATATGCGTCCACGAGCTTTACGAAGTCGTTGTGCCACGCTCTGGCCGTCACCAGCGCAATCGGTATCTCGTCCGCCGCGTAGATCATGGACATGTTCGCCCGGCCCCGCCAGTACATCAGCTCAATCAGGCGGACGTGGTGCTCGCCGTTCCGGTACTGCCTCGTCGCCGCGATGGCCTCCTGTACCGCGTCGAGCTCCCGCTGTGCCTGTTTCGGCAGCTGCCGGAGCGCCGCGTTCTCCGTCGTCCGGGAGACGCTCGTGCCGCTCCTGCCGCCGCTGGCCGAGGCTGTTATGCTCACGGCCCGCAGCTGTTCCGCGTCACGCCTGTGCTGCGGATAGCGCCGGATCGCTCCGTATGCTTCAGACCTCCAGCTCATTGTGGCACCTCATCGTCGACCGTTATGCCACAGGCCGTGCACTTGCCGGCGACGATCTTGCCGTTCCCGCAGACGGGACAGACGCCTGCCTTGAGCGCTGTGACGAAGTCGCACTCCGTGCAGTCCTCGTGGCAGCTGCGCTCGTTAAGGCACCCGACGCAGTATGCTTTGTATATTTCTTCATCCGTCATCGTCTTCACTCCCGTATCGTCTATTCCAGGATGCCGCAGCTTTTTCTTTTGTTGCCTCGTCTCGACCGCAGGCTCCGCAGCCGAGGCAAACAACAGCGTATTTGTCGATTATGTCGAGTTGCATTTCAAGCTCTTCCGAGCCACAGAATGGACAGGGTTTCAATTTGACCATTACTCCACCCCCTTTTTATACAATTCGATGAACCCCGAGAGCGTCATTGTCACCCGCCAGGGTTCCCGGGATCTCCGGAAGAATACGCACGGTATGCCGCCGAACCGCTGGGCGTCCTGTTCGGCCTGCTGGCACCATGCTCCGATCTCGATACGTTCATGTCGTTTGACTTCGGCATGTATGCCGGGTATACCGGTCAGATCCGGCTCGGTTCCGTAATTAAGAGCCGCTCCCGGTTTCGCCGGTATGCCGGCCTCGTTGAGTAACCGACTTAATTCGAGCTCGGCTGCTCTTCCCTTTTTCTGCGATGATTTGCCCATAGTCACCTCCAGCAACGATAACAACGATTTTTTGGCGTTTTCCACACCTGCTATTTTAATAATTTTTATTTTCCTCAAAATAATCGTTATATCGTTGTTTTTTTTTAAAAATGTAGAAATATCAAAGGATTAACAGGCAACGATTATATTCAAATAATCGTTGTAAATCGTTGTTATTTGAGAAAATAACACCGTTCGCCGTTCCGGACGTCAGTAACATACCCGGCGCGGACGTTCAATTCACGAGAGAAGCGCTTCTTCGAAATGACATTGCGGTGGCCCGCGTTCAGGCACCAGTGATAGAAGTCTTCGTATACCGAGTCGGTCGTTTCCCCGTCGATCCTCATCCTGTGTTCGTCGAGCCAGCCGAGGACGGGATTATTCTCCATTTCGTACTCATTAACGAGAGCCTTGACCGCGTCCGGCATAATGAAGCGTCCGTTCTTGATAACAGTCTTCAGACCGTAGTCGATAGCGAGCCGCATGAGGTACGTCATGTCCGCGTCCGTCCAGTGCCGGTCCTTCAGATCCACGTCGCCGTCCTTCGTAAAGTCGTGCTTGAGCGGTATGACCATCAATCGGGAGAAGAACGCACGGGACTTATCCGAGACCGGCGGCAGGCTGTTCGCTGCGAAGAAGAACTTCGCGTAGGATCTGAACGGGATCGGGTCCATGTTCTTCTGCTCTGCGATGACGACCTCACCCGTGACGAGCTTCTTATATATGGACGAGTCGTCGAGAAGTTTGTCCGGGATGTCGTCGCCGATGTTCGCCGCCTTGCCGTAGATCATCGCGCCCCTGAAGCGGTTCGCCGTGTCCTGGAGCGACAAATACGACACGTTCTGATCGCCGACGAACTGCGTGATCATGTTCAGCAGAGTGCTCTTTCCGTTGTTGCCGGACGGACCGTACAGCATGAAGCTCGCTCTGTACCGGTTCTGGCGGAAGAGCACGCTGCCGATCGCCTGGAGCAGCAGCATAAACACATCGACGTCTGGCTTCCCGTCGCCCCGGTCAGTGATCGTCGTCAGCAGATTGTCGACGGCTTCCGTCGCCGGCGCGTTCGGATCATAGTCCCACGGGAACCGGTTCAGGAAGACGAGATCAGGCGAATAATCCAGGAACCGGTCGTTCACGATGTCGTACACTTTCGACTTCAGCGGTATGAGCTCCGGCGGTGACGGTTCGCATACAGGCGTCTGGGACGAGTTGCGAAGGTACGCCCGGACCTCACTCCGCTGGTTCTTGTTGATGTCCTGCAGCTCGTCGATCATGATCTGCTCGAGGAGCTTCGGCGTATATATGCCGTTAGAGTAAACGTGCAGCCCTTCATTGATCAGACAGATATGATACTTTTTTATGAGCGTGTCGCCGAACTCGTTATGCAGGAATCTGCTCTTATCAAAGAACGAGTTTCTGTGCATGCGTTCGTCGCTTGTCATCTTCCCACCACCCCCTCCAAGCGGAATCATCAAAAAAGTCGAGAGCGTATTCTATCATCGCCATCTGTTTAACGGACCAGGCCTCCGCATCGTTCAATTCCCGGCCGGACATTAACGCCTGATGACCGACCCGATAGACCATAGCGAGCTGGTTCTGTTTCTGTTCTCTCCATTCCCTGAACAGCCGCTCCTCTTTCATCTGCGCGGCCTTCTGGCGCATTGCCTCGCGGTCTTCCCGCGTCTGCTCCGCGTCAAGCGGAAGGTTCAGGCCGAAGTCGCGGTTCAGCTTGGCCAGCGCGTCCATGGGCTTCAGCCCGAAGTACATGGCGACGTAGTCGATGCTGTCACCATGCACTCCGCAGCCGAAGCACCGGAAGGAGCCGTTCTTGAACGACATAGACGGTTTATCGTCGGCATGAAACGGACAGCACGCCGTGTTGTTTGGCCTGATGTCCAGCCCGTAAAAGCGGGCGGCCTCGAGGGCCGGCACCGCTTCACGGCAACGGCCGAACAGATCAGAACGGAAGATCTGACTCATCCAGCAGCTCCTCCATTACGGGCTCGACAGCCGGACCCACTTCGCCGTGGCCCACGCCGGCCAGTTGGTCTTTGTACGTCTCGCTCTTCTTGATGGTGTCCTGGATCCACGCCGGCAGCACCTCGATTTTCTCCAGCGGATCATTATCCAGGTCGAACAGGATGGGCGCCATCGTGGCCTTCGGTTTCTTCGTGCCCTTGGGAGGCTGCATAACACCCGCGACGAACGTCTTGCCGGTGCTCTCCCTGCGTGCGATATTGAGCAGGCACGGCACGCCAAGGATAGACGACAGGTTAAAGCCCTTCAGCTCCTCGGCCGTGAAATCCTTCCCGCGCCACGCTGCGAGGACCTTGCGGAGGTTCGCCTTCTCGTTCAGGCTCATGGTATAGGTCGCCGAGACGACACGAGACTTCTCTTCCCCGTCGATCGTGATTTTCTCGTCCGGGATCTCCCACATGATGACGACCTTCGGAGAACTGTTGCCGAATTGTTCACTATACTGCCAGCCGATATCAATAAGGCCGTAGCAGACTGCTGTATACGTTCCGGGTTCAAGCGGCTTGGCTCCGCCGCCATTAGATTTAATGATAAGTGACATAATTATGATTCAATCCTTTCTAATTCTTTTGTCCAATAGTTAACGTCATTAAATCCACAAGGAAGAACAAAATAATCATCTGTCCAGGTTGTATGAGGATTTCCAGATATATAACATCCGTAAGGTTCATTTTCCATGATGTAGTCATAAACCTTTTTGGCGTATTTCTCTGAAACACCTGCCATGCGACATATCGCCAGTAATTCGCTAACGGCAAATAAAGATTTGTCATATGTTTTTGCACCATTACTTATACACATATGGCAAATAAACTTCTTAACATCGTCTGAGAAATTGTCGTGGGCCTTCCCCGATTCAGCATCCTGAACGCCGCGCCAGTAACCGTGTCCCCATTGTTCGCGGCTCACTTTGTTTCCTCCTTTTTAAGTAGTTTTTTTAGATTCGGGTGCTCGGCGCAGAGCTTCTGGATGTACTCGACCGCCGCGCCGATGGCCCGCCTGAGCTCGGCGTCGTCGTCCTCGTCCGGATCCGGCAGCTGCAGATCCAGCGGGCACCACATCCCCTGAAAGCGGTCGTCCTGGATGTATTCACCGGTACGCCGGCACTGCTTCCTGGCGTACGTTTCGAGCATCGGGCAAGTCGCGCACCGTGCTATCCCTTCCGGGAAGTATATGTCGACCTTCGCCTTCAGGTAATTCTTGACGCCTGTCCCGGCGTGTGATACATTTGCCATAGCGTAAAGTCCTTTCCGAGGTCGCCGTGTTGCCGCACGACGGCCTCAAAATTTTATCCATTTGTCGTACTCCTCCGAGAAGTACGTTCGCACGTACTCGCCGAAGGCTTCCGTCCAGTCGTCCAGCCGGTTGTCTTTCAAAAACGAGATAACGCTGCCGACCTGGCCGTCCTTCAGCAAATGCACGATGAAATCGACGGCCGTGGAGCCTTTGTACGCCACTTTGTCGCACTCCGGGCAGATGACGTCGAGGTCGTACATGTGGTCGGTGTTGTATATCGGCTTACCGCACCAGGCACACTCACTGATTGGACCGGAAATATCCGGCTCCGTGTAGCGTTCAACTAGACTCATTAAGCACAGCCTCCCTGTAAAACTGTTTAACGGTTGCCAAGATTTTCTTTTTCTTGTCGGCCGGTATGTCAGTAAACTCCGGACCGTCGACTCCGCAGATAAAGCAGTCGCCCACAAACATGGGCAGCGCCGGGTTCGGCGGAAGATTGGCCAGCAGCCCATCCTCGTTGCAGACGATCACGACCTCGCTGTCAGCTGTCGGCACGACCTCCAGATAGCCGCCGACGGTGCGCTGCATGGTCTCCAGCTTGTCGCTGATATTGGTCACATAGGGCACCCGGTCGGTCGGGCACATTATCACCTGGATCATCTTCTCCTCCTCGCTCTTCTGCGCCTGATTGCCGGTATCAGCGTCTCAAAGATGAACGCCCCGATGGTCATTGCCAGAATGAACGGGCCGACATAGATGACGCATATTGCTATTGCTTCAGCCATTTTTTCCTCCTTTCAGCTCATCCAGCGAGCTAACCCCGTTACCGGGATCCGTCGCTGCTTTCCTATCTCGACCGACATGTCGAGGATCTCCTGGGTGCTCAACAGGGCTTTCGGATTGACGCCGAGGATCTTCGCGGCCTCGTAAACCGAGATAAGCATCTTTCCGTTCGTCCTTTCCCGAAGTTGAGCCAGATTTTCGCGATAATCAGCTTTTTCCCTCATTGTTGACCACCTCCCGCATAAACAGCTCGTCCTTCTTCATGTCCGGAAAGAACTGCTCATTGATTTGACAGACCTCCGGCCATGTAAAAGCGCTTTCGCCGTTCAGTTTGTTCCGGAACGTCCTGCCCGTAATGCCGAGCGCTTTAGAAATGGCCGAGATCTTGACACCACGACGTGCAAGCTCGGCCCGAAGCACTGGATACGTAACCATTTACTCACCTCCTATTAATTCCGTAAACGGAACTGCTGGATTTAATATAATCCCTTAAACGGAACTTGTCAACACTATTTTGTGCTATTTAGTGGCAAAAACGGAATTTTTTAGTTGACGCACGCTCCGACCTGTGTTAAATTGCCCGCGGAGGTATTTAATATGGAACTCGGAACTTTGCTTTCAACATATAGAAAAGAAGCCGGTCTCACGATCGACGAGCTCGCCGCCCGTTCGGGTGTGCCGAAGGGCACGATCAACAAGATCATCGCCGGCACAACTAAAGCGCCCACGCTGGAGAACATCCGCGCACTCGCTGCAGCTCTCGGGAAGACGCTCGATGACTTCGACTCAAAAGCAAAAAAAGCCCCGTCCATTTCGGACGAGGCGTTAACGATCGCTCGCAAATATGAAGCTCTGGACAGCACCGGCCGCGGTGCCGTGTCGGCTTTGATAGACTATTACGGAGGACAGCGGGAGAAGCCTGCCGGGAAGATCATTCCGTTTATACAGCAGTCAATGGCTGCCGGCAGCGGCGAGCCTGACTTCGGGAACGTCGAGCTTGACACGTACGAGGCCCCTGCCGGCTCTCTGGCGGAGTTTGCGTGCCGGGTGCATGGCGATAGCCTTGAGCCGTTATACAGCGACCAGGACGTCGCGCTGGCTGTCAAACGAGCTCCAAAGGACGGCGAGATCGGTGTTTGGCTAGTCGACGGCGAGTATAAGATAAAACAGTATGCCGGTGATCCGTACGGGAATATGTATCTATTCGCCGTGAACCGCGACCGGGCCGATACGGATCAGACGCTCCGTGCCCACGAGGAGCACACTGTATACTGCCTGGGCACGCTGCTCACGAGGAAGGTGCCGCTACCATGAAACAGCGTACGGATGGCCGATACTGCGAGACCATGATGATAAACGGCCGGCGTAAATGGTTCTACGGAACCACGAAGGCCGAGGTTTTACAGAAGATCCGCGAGTATTCCGAAGAAAAGGAAAAAGGCCCGCTCCTCGAAGCCGTTGCCGATGCCTGGCATGAGGAGCGGATCCGGCACGTCCGGTATAAGACCGCCGAGGCGTACACCCGGCCGTTGGCGGAGATAAAAGAGGAGTTTGGTCGCCGGCATATCAGAACGATCACCGCGCCGGAGATCACGCAATGGATCCGTGAGCTGGAGCATAAAGGGTATGCACGGCGCACGGTGCAGCTGCGGCTGGATGTCCTTCGGATGATATGCCGGTACGCGATCGCCGAGCTGGGCGTCATGACCGACAATCCGGTTACATCGGTCCGGCTCTCCGAAGGGCTTCCGAAAGGCACCCGCGAGCTGCCATCGAGTGAGGACCTCCGCCTGATCGCCGAGCATCGGCTCGACGACAGGTTCAGCCTCTTGCCGTTCCTGCTTGTTTGGAGCGGCCTGCGACTCGGTGAGGCGCTTGCACTCCGGGACACGTCATTCGCCGACGGCTATATGGAAATCGACGCACAGGTCAGCTGGGAACCTAACAAGGGCGTCCTGGCACCCGTGAAAACGTCAAAAGGCGTTCGACGTGTAGCCATACTGGACGTGCTGTGCGACGCATTGCCGGAATGGACCGGCTTTCTGTTCAGCATGGACGGCGACGGAAAGGAACCGCTCTCGAAGTCGGCGTTCACAAAGCGCTGGAAGGCGTATGCGGAGCGGACCGGCGTGACGTGCGACCGGCACAGTCTTCGACACGAGTACGCGACCGTCCTTTTCGACGCGAAAGTCGACACCAAAGTCGCGGCCGAGATGATGGGCCACGACGAGGCGGTCATGCGCGACATTTATACGCATATCCGGGAGTCCCGGCGGACTAATAAAACGGCCGCCCTCAATCGGTATGCTTCCAGAAAATTTGTCAAAATGTTGTCAGATAAGCCTGCAGACGTTGATATATAAGGATTTTTATATGCCTTTTAAGCAGGGTGTCCGGAGTTCGAATCTCCGCTGGGTCACCACGGAAAACCCTTGATTTACAAGGGTTTTTTCTTTTTCTCTAAAAATGTTCACTTCGCAAAAATAAGCAAAAATGGGCATATTTTAGCATAAATGTGTGGTCAAAATGTAGTCAGAAATAAAAGACCCGCCTGCCATCCGTAGAAGACAGGCGGGTAAGAAAGGAGGAAACGCCCCTCAAGGGCCATAGCATGGGATCACTTGTTTTCAAGGTCGGCGATCCGGTGGTTGGCGACGTCTATCTTCTCGTCCACCACGGCCGCCCGCTCTTCGAGCGCGTAGATCCGCTCGACGGCGTTGTTGTGCAGCTCCACCTTCCGCTCCAGCTGTTCGACGCGGTACAGGATGAGTGCCGTGCTTTTTTTGTTCGCTGAATACGCGCCGACGATCGTGCCGGCGCAGGCGAACGCTGCGACAATGACGGCGCTCCAGAAGTTACCGTCCATCGCTCTCCGCCTCCTCGACCTCCGGCAGGCCCGTCGCCAGGCTCGTCAGGATGGAAAGTATAGCCGCCAGGACGGACGCGGAGGCCACGACGGGCCAGTTGACGTCCTCGATCAGGGCCGTCGTGCCGATGGTAGCGACGGCTGTCTGCGCCAGCGTTCTGATCGCACGGATGCCGGCGGCCAGGAAAAACCGTTTCCAGTCTTTTCTCATTTGCCTATCACCGCCCTCTTGCACATGATCGCGGACTCGAGCCGGGTCCCGTATACCATCGGCCGCGTGGCGTCGGTTATACCGGCGTCCTTGGCCTCCTGGAGCTCCTCTTCCGCCCAGCCGGGGCAGTCGAGCTTGACGCGGTACTCATACACGCAGCCGTCCAGCTCTTTGCCGAGGGCCTTCCGGTCCTCCGGACTCGCGTCTTTTATCAGTTCTATGAGCTTTGATACATCCATATCCTCATCCTCCTCAAATAACGGCCGCCCGTAGCCGAGGATCCTGTAATAGCGCCGCAGATAGCATTTGCGGGCGACGCCTCCGCCGTTGGCGACCACGCCCGTCTCCGCCGAGGTGTTCCCCTCGACCGTGTAGACGTAGTCGTCGTCGACGTCCACGACGAGCCCGGTGTGCGCCGGATCCACGCCGTTAGCTTTACTGAAGAATATCTGGTCGCCGATCTTCGGCTCGTGGTACCATCTGTCCATCTTCTGGTACTGAATGATAGCGTCGTCTACCAGGCTGTCGTATATGCCGTGGTTCTTCATCTTGGCGGCCGCAGGCTCGCCGTACGCCTTTATAAAGCACCAGTCGACGAATGTGGCGCACCAGGCGCCGTACTGCACGTAGACGGCGAACCAGTCCAGCTGATCGAGCTCGTATGCGTACTTGGTCACATTGTCGTGGCCGGCTCCGTCGATCTTGTACCAGATGCAGGCCGGGTTCCGCATGTAGGCGTCCCGGCTCTTTTCTAAATAGCCAACCTCGCCGATCGCGATGTCAACGACTTTACGTGGATCCATATTTATCCCACCCCTGCGGATAGGCTGACGGCGCGAAGACGTTGTTGTCTATCTTGCTGACGTAGATCTCGCCGTCTTCGGTGCAGCAGTCACCGGTCATGTACGGGCTCGTCGACAGGGCGATGAACGGCAGAGCCTTCGCCGGGTCTTTTGACCACTTGAAGCCCCACTGCGCCGGCAGCTCCTCCGGCTCCTGCGTGTATATCGTGCTGTCGTAGGGCTGCAGCAGCCTCACAATGCGCCCGGCAGACGAGCGGCATGTGAACCCGGCCGTGCGCTGCAGCATGTTCCTGCGCTCGCAGGCGGCCTTAAAATCGGGTATATAGTCCTCGCTCTCGTAGAGCTCGGTGCCGGTCATCTCGCCGGCCTTCGTCTGGATGCCTTCGGCGATGTTCTTGCCGTAGCGCCGCATGACGTCGAGGACGTATTCTCTGTTATTCAACATCATTCACCCCGTTCCTGATGGCCTCGGCCAGCTCGTCCCAGACGGAGCCCTCCGGCTCCGGTTCGGGCTCCGGTTCCGGTTCGGGCACGGTGCCCGCCGTCATGGCGGCGACGGTGCCCTCCTCGACGATGATGTTTACGAAGGGAAAGGTCGCCGGTAGCTCCAGCTCGTCCGGTATGACCGCCCAGCCTTCCGGGATCCCGACGGCAGCTTCGGCCGCCTGGTTCCTGTGGGCCCCGTTTTCAAGGGCTTCGATCTCGATGATCCTCATTTATTCCACCCCCAGGGCGATGTAGTAATACGTCTGGCCGCTCGTGTTCATCTGCGCCTTTGCGCGGGTCGACGTGCTCGTGGTCGTGCTGGTCGTGATCCAGGACAGCGTTTTGTCGTTCAGGCTCACCACGTTGTTCGTGGCCGCCGTGTTCGGGTTCTGCCACATAAAGCCGTCGCCCTGCGAGGTCGCGAAGGACCCGCCCGCCTGGACGATTATCACAAGCCGCGGCTTATATGAGAACGTCAGCGAGTTGGCCGTTCCGGATCCGCCGGAGCCGGCCGTGCCGGTGCCGGTATACGAGCCCGTCTCCACGTGGACGAGGCTGCTTGCTCCCAGCCCGGACAGCACCGTTGCCAGGGCCGTCAGCGCCTCCGTCGGGAGGTCGGGTGTCGTGCCTGTGAGAGCCGCGATCGCGGACGCGGTGTCGTCGGTGAGGAATGTCGCCTTGTTCAGCGGAGTGCCTGTCACCGTCGGGTCGTCCGCACGCGTGAAGTCGTAGGTGTTCGTCTGTCCCGCGACGGGAGTGAGCACCCACCTGTTCGGATGGTTAGCTATTCTATCCTGCATTATGCCTCACCTTCACCAGAGTAAATTTCGCCAGAGTAGTTGACCGCCAGTGCCGAGCGGATGAGTCCCATCCTTTCTGCTATCAGCAGGGCGAGTGCCGTGTGGATGTCTATGAGCACCTGCTCGATGCCGTTCGCTCCTGAATAGTCGAGCCTGTCCATCGAGTCGGGCAGCCATGCCGCCGAGGCGTTCGGGATCGCGGCCTTGATGAGCACCACATTGTTGAGATACCTCGCCATTTGTGTCGTAGACGGTTTGCTCTCGTCGTTCCAATCGGTCTTTGTCGTGAGTGAATAGGACGACGGGTCATAAGGAAGGGCGAACGCGGCGCTCCATGCCACCCCGAGGGATGTCGCGTATGCCCGCAGGTCGGTGTCCGCCTGTACTAATTCGCCCGAGACATAACCGACCGCTGTCTCGACTCTGTTCCAATCGGTATAGTTATATGCACCTCTTTGGACGGATGCCTGTGAGTACAGTTGCTCGTCCGTGCTGTCCTGTAACCAGATGCCGTTGATGTCCTCGAGCGGGAATATACCGTCGTCGTACTCTTCCCGCTCTTCCGCCGTCATGCCTTGCCAAGTCTTTTTTATTAACTCTTTCAGCCTGACGACATCAGACTCCATCCTGTCGGTGATAAGCTCGTCTATAATCATCTGCTCACCCACGCATTATTCCCGATACACTTCAACTTCAAACTGTTGTATGCCGTTGTGATTGTTTTATTGGATGTCGCTCCGTTCAGAGTTACCCCCGAAGCGGGTGATATTGTAACAGTTGAAGTACCCGTCCGCATGACTTCTATTTCCGTTCCAATGTCTATCCCCGTGGGAATTGTGATAGTTGTCGCACCCGTCACCAGTAACAGACAGGAATAATCATCTTTCGTTATCGTGTGCGCTGATGAATATTCCTTTATCGGTGCTGTCGCCTGTGATGGGTCAAGTTTGCCGATTGCATCCAAGGTAGCGAAGTCTGCGGGGAATGATACCTCCACATCACCGCTGTCCGCCCATATATTGTTGATACCTAACAGGGATGTAATATTGGGGATTTCTGCAAGGTCATATTCAACAGGTGTTGCTATTTCATAGTAAAGGTATACACCGCTTAATGCCGTCTTTACCTGTGCTGTTGTGTAGTTGACAAAATCGGTATTCCGAATGCCAAACCAACTCGAACTTCCCTCAAACCAAAACGAGTGGTCTGCCCTTTGATCATCTTCACGATAACTTGCACTAACGCCCTTATACGCTTCCATCATTGCGTTCATCGGTGTATTGCTGTTCGGTGGACGCTTAAGGTTTGGAACAATTGTGGCATTAAGCACCCAAAAGATACCCAACTGTGGATTGGTAGTGCTCCAGTTAATAGAACCCAAGTCAAGTGCGTGCCATGTCTTAACAATCTTCCCCCGTGTTAAATCAACATATCCACCGTAATATGTTGAACCTAGAGAGATGTTTGTTGTGTTGCCTGTGTAAGGTTCGTATGAGGTGGCGGTGGAACCGACTTCTAGTTGGAAGTTCTTAACGTACATATCGCGGTTATTGCTTTTCAAGAATGTTATGCCAATAACCGTTTTGTCCAGCGCAGATACCGCGCTCAAATGCGTCCATGTGGTAGAGTTGCATTCAATAGGATATTGCACGGTGCCGTCTGAATAGACAAACTGAAAATATCCCGCCCGTCCAGACGCTCCATAATAATCCAAAGACATAACTGCACGACTAGTAGGCGGTATGCTTAATGTTTCCCCGCTTATATTTTCCGAAGCACCCTTTAAAGACCCATCGGTTTGGAGAGTAAAACTGTTATCTGTAAAGTATGTCGGATTCCACAGATTTTTCCCCGTATTAAATACATTAACACTAGACCATCCGCTTATTGCACGAACATTGGATGGCGAAGGGTCACCGCTCCCCGCCTGTTTAGGAAGTATGTTTGCGATGACATCAACGGGCATCCCGCTTCGGTTTCTCTTGAAAGTGGCGATTGCTCCGCCGATGGATACATCGTTGCCGAAAGGATTGCCCGCAAGTGTGTTGACTTCGTTTATTGCGGAAACAAGGGATGATTTATCTGCTGTGGTAAGGTTAGAGAGCGAACCCGTGTTAGCCGCGGCGATGGCCTTTGCGAGCGCCGCGTTAATCTCCTGTATTGAATAATTGAGTCGTGCCATGTCGTCACCTCGTGTAGAATATGAGACAGCATCCCGAACCGCCGTTGCCTCCGTTTTTGCCATTTGTGGGAAATTTTGCGACTATTGCCTTCTCCTGATCCATGCCTCCAGCCGGATCAAAGCCATTGAGCCGCATGATCCTCTCGACCACTTCCGGCGGCAGTTCATAGCTCGGCACCACGTCTTTCGGCGTAAGCCAAACGACGACAGCCTCACCGCCGCCGTCTCCGCCCGCACCGCCGAAGCCCGTGTTCGGTTTGCCGTTCTTGCCGTTCTCGCCGTCTCTCTGCCCTGTGAGGCCGTTCTGGCCATCCAGGGCGAAGATCATGTTCGTCAGCAGGTCAGCATACCCCGCCGGCATCCGGACGCCGTCAGCGGACGTATACGTCGCAGAGAAGGTGGCCGCGGTCGGCGATCCGGCCGCGCCCGCTGCGCCCTTATTGTCCGCAGGTTTGGGCCTGTACGACCACTTGCCGCCCTTGCCGCCGGCCCCGCCTGCACCGATGGACACCGAGAACTGCTGACCGTCGTTTATTTCGAGCGGTATCGTGTAGACCTTGCCGCCCTTGCCTCCGGCTCCACCGGCTCCGGAGTCTTTGTTTGCGGACAGATAGTACAGGGTCGCACCGTCTCCTCCGTCGCCTCCGTCGCCGCCGCCGATCAGGACCAGCGTGCACTCGGTCACGCCTGCCGGCATCTGATAGCTGCCGCTCTCGTTGATGACGATGACGTCTGTGTAAAGGGTACCGCCGTTAGCCTGGAGGCATTTGAGCGGCACGTTCGTCATGACGCCGTTGTCCAGCGTCAGCTGCTGCTCGAAGATCCTGGCCGAGACGTTGACGCCCGGTATCACTTCAACGGACACCATGTCGCCGACCTCGCGGCTCATGTCGCCGCGGGCCCGGAGCTCCAGCACGTCGCCGCCGTACTGCGTCAGAATGACCTGCGCGGCCATGGCTGCGTCGTTCGCGGTGGTTATGAACGGGTTCTTGACGTTGACCGTCGTGTCGCTGGCCTCCGCCGTGCCGGGTACGTTGTACAGTGTGCCGTTAATATCGAAAGACAGGAACGCGATATCGGTGTTGGCTCTGCTGTTGGCCACCGTGTTCTGCATCCTCATGGTGACGTAGTCCTGCGTCGTGTTGTTCAGTGCCTTTATATGCAGATAGCCCGTCACCGGATCGGAGACGGGGAAAGTGTTCGACGCCTGGCAGATAAAGCGGAGAAGATCGCCGCAGGTTATCTCGTCCAGATCTGACGAGCTGCAGGTGAGCGCCGTGCTGCCGAGGTCGCCGTCGATGGTATAGTGGCCTTCGAAGGTAGCGCCCAGCTGCCCGACGATCTCCGCGACCCAGCCGGCCAGCGTCGTCGGCTGCGTGCCGGCAAGCTCAAATTTGCGGTCCGCCAGCAGGCCGATGATGTCGATGAGATCCCACTGGATGGTGAGCCCGTCGTTCTGGAGCTGCCAGCCGAGGTTCTGCTGATAGTACACGCCGATGGCCACATACTCGGCCGAGTCGCCGGTCTGTACGCCGAGAAACAGCGGGACCGGCTGCCTGGCCACCACGCTCTTGAATACGCCGGCTTTATTCGCCGGGTCGAAACGCTTCGACGTGTTGTCGATAGTGATCGACGCGGACGCGTACGGGATAGTAAGGTTCGAGAAGTCGGCCTTCTGGATCACGTCCAGACGGAATATCGTCTCACCGCCCCATACTTCCACGAAGCCCGGCAGGAACTCGACAAACCTGAAATAACGGTTCGGCAGGCTCCACTCGGTGACGGTGAGCACGAGCTTCGTCGGCTGCGTAACGGTGAAGCCCTCGAAGTAATACTCGCCCGCCTCCGGTTCCGCCGTGCCGGAGTAGAGCAGGCTCGAGCCGGAGTAGATGTCCAGCGAGAGCCCCACCGGATAGCCGTCCGCCAGGACGCCCGTCGGGGCGACCGTCACGACCTGGAGCGTCTCGACGCCGCTGATGTCGATCTCGAGTGATTTGTTCAGGCTGCAGTCGGCTCCGGACAGTGTGTCGCCGATCACGCCCTGCTCGCCTCCGCGGGCGAGCGGGTCATCGGGGAAAATGGAGAAGGACCCGTCCAGGAGCCACCGGTTATGCTCGCCTGTCGCGTAGACCTCGCCGGAGTAGCCGGCGTCGCGGTCGTACAGCTGGTCCGGGAACGAGTAGCTCGCGTCGTAGTCGCCGGCGACGGCCGACACGTCCAGGTCCGGATCCGCCAGGTCGATGACGGCCTTCGGCACGATCTTCCGGGTCGGTGCGTTTATAGCGTCTTTATACGCCTGCGACGTCGTCTGCAATCGTCTCGACCCCCTCCAGCTCGAAGGCTATGTTGTGCCAGCGCCCCTCGGCCGCCTCGCCGAAGCCCTTCGAAAAGGCGAAGGTCGGCTGCGGGAAGGACGTACAGCGGAAAAGGCCGGACCCCGTCGTCCCGTCCGGGAGAAGGAAGCCGACCTGGACCTCGTTGCCCGCCCGGAGATCCGTCAGGCATTTATTCAGTAAAAACGGCGTGAAGTAGTCGTACTCGTAGCGGATCTTGTAGATCTGGCCGCGCTTCTCGAAGACGAGATTGCCGCCCGCCATGCGGAGCATCTGGCCGAGATCCTCTTTCCAGACGATGTACTTGTCGCCGCTTGTTTCGGGATAGGTCGTACCGTTTATTACGAGCTGTACCATACTTATCCCCCTTTAAAAGTCGTTTACGATGATCGGGTTCTGGGCGTTCACAAGGCGGAAGTCCTGCAGGGTCGCCCGATAGAACTCGCGGCCGTTGACGTTGAACACGATATTCAGATCGCCGTTGCCGTTGTAGCTCATCAGCGAGCCGAGGGCGTTCACGCCGTCCGCCATGGCCGACGTCAGACCCGTGCCGCGCATGGCGCTCACGACGCCCGCGTTGGCCGAGGATCCCGGCAGCAGCGAGCTCATGGATCCGTTTATATCTCCGGCCACGTTTTTAAACTCTTTGTCCCACCCGACGGCCAGCCCGGCGGCCATCTGTTCGCCGATGGTCGAGAAGACCTTCGACGGACTCGCGATCCCTAGGAACCGCTTCACGCTGGAGACGACGTCGCCGAAGAACCCGGTGATCTTATTTATGAGCCACTGCGTCATGTTCTTGATGCCGTTCCAGATGCCCTCGATTATGTTGCGCCCGAGGTCCTTAAAGAACTGCGGGGCATTTATGAAGAAATTCTTGATATTTTCCCACGCGGTGCTGACCCACTCGACCACGTCGTTGACCGCGTTGTTTATCCAGTTTATGACGTCGTTCCAGGCTTTGATGCACCAGTTGCGGAAGTCCTCGTTCGTGTTCCACAGCACGACGACGGCCGCCACGAGTGCGGAGAGCGCCGCGATCACGATGCCGATCGGGTTGGCGCTCATGACCACGTTCAAGGCCGCCTGCGCTATCGAGGCGCCCTCGTTGGCCAGCTGGAACGCTTTGATCGCTTCGACCAGGCTCATGATCAGGCCGGTCACCTCGAACGCCACGAAGCCGGCGGCAATGGCTGCCAGCACGGTGACGATCGCGTCGCCGTTCTCGGAGACGAACTCGAAGAACGTCTTGATGCCGTCCGCCACGTTTTTTATCTTCTGACCGACGGCGTCCCAGTCGACCGACTGCGCCCACGCCGTGAACTTCCCGGTGAGGTCCTCCACGATCGGCGCGAGGGCCGTGCCGAGCTGGTTCTTGATAGAGTCGGTCAGCAGGTGCAGCTTGTCGAAGGACGTCTGCACGTTGCCTAGCGACTGCAGTGTCTCGCCGTCGAGGACGTAGCCCATTTTGTGGGCCTCTTCGGCGTAGGCTGCGATCGTATCGGCCCCGGCGTTTATCAGCGGGTTGAGAGCCTGGGCCGATTTGCCGAAAAGCTGCATAGCCATGGCGTCCCGCTCGGTCTCGTTGGAGATCTCGCCGAGGGCGCCGATGACTTCCATGAACACGTCCTGGTTGTCCCGGAGCGTGCCGTCGCTGTTAGTTATCTGGACGCCCAGCTTTTTGAAGGCGTCAGCTGCCGTCCCGGTGCCCTTTTTGGCTGTGTTCATATTGGTGGTCAGCTTGGTCAGCGAGCCGGTGATCGTGGAGAGCTCGGTGTCGACCAGGTTGGCCATGTACTGAAACTCCTGCAGCTCATCAGTTGACAGCCCGGTCGTGTCTGACAGCGTCAGCATGTCGTCCGCGTAGGCGGCCGAGTCGACCACGACGTCCTTCAGCGCCTGACCGGCCTTTTTGATGCCGTTGGCCAGGGCCTCGACGCCTTTCATGATGACGTCGCCCAGGACGTTGGCCTTGAGGACGTCCGCGAAGGACGCGGCCTGCTTGCCGGCGTCGTCAAACTCTTTGCCGACCCGGTCCGTCTCGTCGCCGAGATCGTCCATGGCCTGCGTGTTCTTTTCGATCTGTGCCTGGGCCGTGGCGATGGCAGCCTTCGTCTCGTTGACGGCCTGCTGCCATTTCATGGTCTTTTCGTCGGCTTCGCCGTACTCGTCGGCGCTCGCTTTGAGGGCCTTCTGCTGCAGCTCGAGCTTGTCGTTCAATGTCAGCACGGTCTTCTCGAGCGTCTCGTTCTTTTTGGTCAGCGCCTCTTCGGACTTTTCGTTATTTGTGAACTCGGCAGTGACGAGCTTCATCTCGGACCCGAGCGTCTTCAGCGACTGATTGACGTTCTTCAGCTGGTCCCGGAACTCTTTCTCGCCGTCGATGCCTATTTTCGGCCCTATATCAACAGCCATTTCCTCACCTCACGTGCTGCATCTGCTCAAACAGCGACCCGGTGGGCCGCTTCCGCTCTTTTGCACCGTGGAAGATCTGATAGCATGCTATCTGATCCAGAACGACGCCCAGCGGTAAATGGGACACCTCGGCGCGGGTAAATCCGGCGAGATGTCCCATGTAATACACCCACGCCGAAGCTAATTCTCCGGCGTGGCCACTGCGTTTTTTTCGGCTACCTCCACCTCGCGGTCGTTTCCGGCCTTCATGGCGCGGAAGATCGCGGTCACCGCTTCCGGATCCGAGAGGTCGATGACGTCCGCAGCCCTGCAGGGCAGGGGAGGCGGACACTCGATGCCGGCCACGCTGCAATACTTCTGTCCGGCCTCCAGGAGCACGTCCAGGATCTTTGTGATGGCCTTGACAGAATTTTCACCCATAGCGCTCTGCATGTTCTCGAGGCTGCCAAACTCTTCGGTCAGCTTCTCGGTCGCTGACAGCGAAAAGCAGAGCGGGTAATCTTTGCCCAAAAGGTTGATATATGAGATCTTCATGCGTTCCCTCCTCTAAAAACGCACCGATCAGGTGGTAGCAGCGCTGGCTGCGAACTTGTCGGTGATGAACTGGATCGCGGCCGCCTGGGACGGGAACACGCGGGTCATGAACCACGGGTTCGTGCCGTCGCCTTCCTTGCCGATGACGGTGCCCACGATCTCGGGCGTCTGCCACTCGATCTGGTCGCCCATCGTCTGTGCCTCGATCGTCGGGAAGTTGAAACTGACGTTGCGGAAGAGGACGACCTCGTGCTTGTTGCGGTCGTTGTTCTCCTGGCACCATCTGATGAACGCCACGCCGACGGGAGCGCTCTGCTCGTCGCCGGAATAGTCGAAGCCGCTGCCGACGACGGTCGTGCCGGCTACGGTGACGTTGCTGGTCTTCAGCGTGAGACCATAGAGGTCCGCGGCTGCCGCCTGGGAAAGACGGTCAAGCGTCAGGTTCAGCGTGCCGCCGGAGCCGGAATGTCCGTCTTTTTCGGCGATGCCGTTGTTGGCCCACAAGGGGTTATCGTTCGGCTCGGTCTGTTCAAACGAAGCGCTGATTGCCTTGCCCATCTGCTGGACGCCCGCGTAACCGGTGACGACGCCATCAGCGACGGTTGCTTTGGAATAATAAACACCATAGAGGCCTATGCCTGCCATTTGTGTCACTCCTTACTTCATGTACTCTTTGATCTTATCGTTTAGAGCTTTCTCTATTGAAAACTCGGCGGCCTTTTTGACTCTGTTGACCGCCGGCCGGATGAACGGCCGCTTCAAGTGCGTTGAGTTTCCGCTTTCCAGAACACGTGCCTTGATAGGGTTAGGCACGCCTTTTCTGTCGTAGCCGGGAAAATAAACGCCCGTATGAATAAAGCCGTCCTGGTTTTTAAAGTTGTACAGGGCCACGCACTCGCGCAGGTCTCCGGAGTCGACGGGTGTGTTGGCTTTTATGGCGTCTATCACCAGACCGGCAGCGTCGTAAACAGCGTATTTACAGATGCCTTCGATGTTGACGCCGAGATCTGTAAGCCGGGCGCGGTATTCACCGAGCCCCTCGAACTCTATCTTCGCCATCAGACTTGAAACACCCACTCGTAATGCACGTAGCCGGTCTCCTCCTCGAACTGTATCGAGTTGAGGTACCAGGCTATCTTCCCGTTGTTGAGAGCCGTCTCGATCGTCGTCTGCGGCGTTCCGGAGCCGTCTCGGGTGTAGTAGTCCACCGTGCCCTCGACGGCCTTCTCCGCGTGGATGTCGTCGCCGTAAAGGTCGTTGGCTCCGTCCTCGGCGTAGACGCCGTGGTCGCCCAGAAGCTCTTTTGCGCCCTTGGCCCATGCGAAGTGCGCGAAGGGCAGCTGCGTCGCGTCGAGTGCGTCTTTAAGTGTTTGCAGTGCCACTCGTCGTCGCCTCCTCTGTCGTCGCCACGGGCGCGATCTCTTCGCAGGTGAGCTCGATCGAGAGCCCGTCCGTGTAGGTCCGGACCAGGCGGTAATACTTCGAGCCCCACCGGAGGATCCGCTCGTCGTCGTAGTCTGCCTCGTCGGCCAGAACGAAGACGACGGACGGCTCCAGGCCCTGCGCGTGTGCTCTGTAATACTCGGTCATGCCGACGGAGCGCACGGTGCAGTAGACCTCTTTCTCGGTGTATGTCGGGCTGTCGAACCAGCCATGGTTGCCCGGATTTTCTTTGATGAGATAAATGACGTCAGCTCGTAGCAACGAGATCACCCCAGTCTGTGTAACCGGTCGCGGTCTGCAGCTGCGCCTTCTGCTCGTCGTAGGACTCTTTCAGCTTTGCGTAGTCCGCGTCCGCGGAGGCGCCGAAGTGCAGCTTGATGTACGTGATGACGGCCGTCCGGCACAAGGCGTCGAGCTCCGTCGGCAAAATCACGCCGGCGACGCCCAGGTCCGCCTTCGCCGCGTTGATCAGGTCGGTGATCTGGTCGTTGTACGCGTCGGTCTTGAGCCGGAGCGCCATTTTCGCCTTTTCGAGCAGTGATAATTCAGCCATTTGTCTCTCTCCTCTTGATAAACTCCCGATAGAGCTCGTCCGTGAACAGATGCTCCGCGGGACAGTGTGTGTCCACCCACATCTCGAACCCGGCGCAGGCGGCGCGGATGCAGAAGTGTCTGTCCTCGCCCCAGAGCGCCTTTTTTATGTTCGGGATCGGTGTGTAGTCGATCGCCTCGACCACTTTCCGCTTGGCCAGTGTCAGAGCGCCGGTCATGCCGACCTGATAAAGCCCCGGCTCGTGCCATTCCGGCAGCATGCCGGCGGCCTGGTCGTACATCCAGGCGTTGCACCAGTAGGCGCCGCTCGGCGCCCTCGTCCAGAAGATCTCGCTGACTATGTCTTTATCTGCACTCAATAAAACGGACAGTGTTCGCGGATCCGGGACGAGGTCCGTGTCGATGCTCCACCAGTAGTCGTAGCCGCCCTCCAGCGCCCGCTGTATCGTCAGGTTCCGGAGCAGGTGCATCTTGTTGAGGTTCTCGTACGTCCATATATGGTCGTTGACGGCCTTCTCGTATTTGTCGCCGGTGTTTACGACGATATAGTCGCCACGGATCTCCGGGACGACAGCGGGGCAGTCGTTGACGACCCAGAAGCGGTCGACCGTCACGCCGTCCGGCACGATCAGCTCGTCCAGCGCCCGCTGATGCTCGCGGAATATGCCCACGTCCTGCTTCAGCGGTGCTGTAATCAAAACTTTAATGGACTTCATCAAGATACCTCGCGCAGTCGTCCGGCCAGATGATCAGGTGCCCCAAATGACCCAGGCGGACCGTCGGCTCGCACCAGATCTTATAGCCGAGAGCGGCTGCTCTTTTACAAAATGACAAGTCCTCACCGTAGCGGGGGAACGGTGTGAAACAGGTGCCATCCTTCATCTGGACGGCCCGGAGGATCTCCGTCTTTATCAGCACGCAGGCCATGCCGCAGCCGGCGACCTCGAAGGCGCTGATCGGATAGTCCTCCAGCTGCCACCGTTCCAGGTGGTCCAGGTCGATGTTCTTGAACACGCAGCTCATGAAAGGCTTCCGCCTGCCGTGCGCGATCCCGGTCACAAAGTCCTCACCGCAGAATTGGAGGTCGTCCACGATGTTTTCGGGGAACACCATATCGCTGTCCAGCCAGAGCACGTGCGTCCAGTCGCCGTTTATGGCCTTGCAGGCGAGCCTGTCCCGCGCCATGTAGACGAGGGTGCCTGATTCTATGGCGACGTCGTGCGAGATGCCCTGGAGCGTCAAGCGCCTTGTGAGGCGTAGCAGGCTCTCCATGAATACGACGGGGACGGTGTCCATCGTCGGGATCGCGATTAGCAGTTTCATTTTGTCGTAGCCTTTCGTGTACGTGTTTTCGGTTTTTCGGGCACTTCCTTCACTTCGAGCAGCTGCGCCGCATTGATAGCCAGAAGGAACTGCGCCTGGGCCGGGGAGACCTCGACGACCTCCCCGGCGTTGTAATTTATTCTTGCGGCCTTCGTCAGCAGCAGCTTCATCAGGTGGTAGCTGCAGCCGGCTTGGTGATGTTGACGAACTTGCCCGGGCCGGTCACGGCGTGGGCAGCGTACTCACGGCCGACGATCTTGATGAGATCGGCCTCGGCGAGAGACAGGTCGTCCCACTTGATGACGACGCCGTCACCTTCGGGGAAGTTGATGGTCTCACCGGAGAGGTCGCCGACGATCGCGTAGACAGCGTTGTCGCTGGCTGCGCTGTAGGCGGACAGCTCGGAGGTGTAGACCTTCTCCATCCCGTAGAACGGGTCGATCGCGAAGTTGGCGGCAGCCTGCGCTTCGATGAACGCGGCCTCGGTCAGCCTGTTAAGGATGACGACCGGGTTGCGGGCCTCGGGGCCGAGGTTGGCAGCGGCGGTCGCGATGGCGGTCACGCTGGGAGCGGCCGCGACCTTCGGTACGCCGACGTAGGTGGAGCCGTTGGTGGTGTTGGCGCCCTTGATGTCGTCGACTACGAGGTCGGACAGTTTCTTGGTGATCTGGTATGCGAGCTCCGAGTATACGAAGCGCACGAGATCCTCGGAAAGGATGCTCGCTTCATCCGAGATCGTGATGTACTTTTTCACCATTTTGGGCACCATGGTGACGATGCCGAGAGTCAGGCTCTCTTCGGTGATGGCGGTCGTGCCTTCGGTGTGAGCGTACGCACCGTCAGCGGAGCTCTCGAACGCGACCTTCAGGTTGCCGCGGACGTTGAGCCTGCGGCAGCGGCGGAGGATCTCGTCGTTTTCCCATGCGGTGTGGATAATGCTGTCGACGAACTCGGGGACAGGAACGGTGCCGGAGACGTTCTCGGTGAGAAGACTGCGGCACTCTCTGTCGTCGCCGGAGCGGAGGTAATCGGCGAACGCGTCGATGTATTCGGCGCTGTTGCGGATCTCGTTGTTGGTCATGATGGTTCTCTCCTCTGTTTCGATTGTTTTGGTGACTTCGCCCTCGCCAGCGGCGACGGCTGCGCGGAGCTCGGCCCTCTGGGCCTCGGCGGCCTTACGGGCCTCCAGCTCCTCGTTGATCCCGCGGACCTCGGCCTCGAGGGCGTCAAGATCGGCGTCCTCCGCCTCGACCTCGCTGCGGATCTCGGCCTTGCGGGCCTCCATCTCTTCGATGGTCATTTCGTTGATTTCCATGTTTTTCTCCTCTTACATGTCCAGCAGGATCTTTATCTGCTGGCGCTTTCGCTCCTCCGCCTGGATCCGGGCTCTTTCGCTCTCCAGCGAAGCCTTGGCGCTCTCCAGCGCTTCAGACAGTCCGCGGGCCTCCAGAGAGGTCTGCTCGTACGCCGGCCACGTCACGGCGCTCACCTCGAAGACCTTGTCGATCGCTCTGATCACGCGGGTCGGGTGCTCGCTCTTGGCGTTGAGCCAGTTATCCTCATCGACCGTGAACATAAACGACATACCGGAAATGTCGCCACGCTCGACGGCCGAGTATAGGCTTCTTGCGTCGCTGTTGTTCTCCGTGTCGAGATCCACGCGGATGTCCATCCCGTTCTCGTTCACGGACAGCTGCATCGTGCTGTTCTCGTTGTTGTTCCTGCTTCTGGCAAGCGGGATCATGTCAGTGTTGTGATTGATAAGGAAGCGCACGTCGCGAAGATCCGCGTTATCGAGCGCCGTCCGTTCGATTATCTCGGAGCACCAGCCGAGGTCAGACTCGGCGTCAAACACGATCGGCGTGCCGGCGAGATAGTGGCCGTGCTCTTCGTTCTGCTCGGCGCGGACTTCAAAGTTAAACGCCCTGATCTCTTTCTTCATCGCTTGTATCATCTCCTACGTTGTAATACTCGCCCCTGATCGGGAGCTGGTTGCCTATTTCATCCGGCAGCGGCGGCAGGTTCCAGATCTCACGGATCTCGTTCCTGGTCATCAGGCCGCGGTCGGCCATCTGGGCCGAGACGGCCAGCTTGTCGCTGTTGCTCATGTACTGGATCCGGTTCGACGTCGCCATGACGTACGAGCCCTGGCTCTGCTCGCGGTACGTGAAAAGCGTCTTGGTCATAACAGTGCTAAACTGGATGGCCCACGGCTCCACGCAGCCCTCGTAGAACGCCGCCCAGGCGTCGCCGTATGCCTTATTTGTGAGGATGTCCTCATTGACGCCGAAGTAGTCGTAGACGCTCTGCTTGATGGCTGCCATCTGCTCGGCTGCCACGACGAACGGTTTCGACTCTATCTGGTGCAGGTCGGTGTAGGTGTTCGGGAAGAGGAGCAGGCCGCCGCCCTGGGCGTCCTTGCTGAAGTTTTCCTCGGAGAACCTTTTCCGCTCGAGTGCCAGGTCGCTGGGCTTCGTGAACTGTGACACGCGGCCCCAGAAGCGGAAGCTCGCCGAGTTTTTCACGCCCTCCTCGATGCCCTGGTTCTGGATCTTTATGAGGTCCATGGTCGGGAGCAGTGCATGGTTGTTCTCGCCGAAGAGGTCGTCGCGGTACTGGAACTTGGTCATCACGCCGCAGTATTCGAGCTCAATGGCGGCGTGCTCGCCCCAGGAGAACTCGTAACGCAGGTACGGTACGTCGTTATACTGCACGACTTCGCACTTGCGCGGCAGCGGCGCGTAGATCCCGCTCGGCTCGCCGTACTGGTCGTACACCGGCACGATAAAGGCCGTGTTGTGGACGTCCAGGATCGTGGAGAGCCTGTACAGGAACTGGCTCCAGGTCTGGTACTCGTTCGGCCCGTGGGCCAGCTTGGTCTGCAGCGCCGGCTTGGCCGCGCCGTTGATCTTGACGTCGAGCTTCGATATATGCGTTGCTCTTGCGTTGATGGCGGCCCTGATCAGCTCGCTCTCGTAAATGGACCCGCCCCAGCGCGTAAAATGCGGCACGTAGCCGTCGAGCATCCGGAACTCGCCCCCGTAGGTTCCTTTCGGCTCCGGGCGCTGCCCGAAGATCTTCTCAAAAAGTCCCATATCACACCCCGTTTTTTAACTGTTCGCCGATCTCGGCGTAGTATTTTTGACGCACCGTCATGGCGTCCAGCAGAGCGGCTGTCCCGTCTATGTGGACGGACGGTGTTACCTTTACAAGTTTTCCGCGGCCCCGCTCGGTCGACATCTTGATGGCGCTGTTGAGCAGGTGGGCCTTCAGCAGGTCGTTGTCGCCGATGTGGATCTTCCCGTCCTCCAGTAGCCCCTGCGTCTCAAGGCAGATGGGATAAAGGTTTTCTCCCTGGTAGACCGAGTCGAGTATGTAGCCGTAGGACTGAAGGTCCTGCACCAGATACTGTGCAGAGAAACGGTCATAGCCGACCCGGAGCGGGTAGATCCGATACTTCTCGACCAGGTCCACAAACCACTGGAAGCAGTCGTGGTAGTCGATGAAGTTGTCGCCGGACAGCTGCAGCAGGCCGCGCTGGATGTAGATGTTGTACGGCACGCCGTCCCGCTGTGTGGCCTCGTCGATGCGCTCCGCCGGCAGGAAAAACTTTGCGAAGACGTAGAGCTCGCCGTCCCGCTCGATGACGACCGTGCAGGCCGTAAGATCGCGGCTTTGAGAGAGATCTATGCCTGCGACGGCATACGTGTCAGCGTAGTCCTCGAGCCGGAGCGGCTCGCCGGAGGCGGCCTCGACGACCTTCGCGTCGAGCCAGGCAAGGCTGCTCGAAGATTTGATGCAGCAGCACTTGCAGAGGAACTCGTTCCGCTTCGACAGGCTGCTCTCGGCGATGGCGATGGACTCGAGCATATAAGAGACCGGAATGGACTTGCCCAGCTGCGGGTTCGCCTTCCGGAGCTCGTTGACGTCGTTCCACTTGTCGACGTCGTCGATCATGTAAAGGAACGGCAACAGGCGGGTCTCTTTCGAGTCGCCCAATAAAAAACGAGTCGACCGTTTGGTCAGCTCGTCGTAGATAGAGTCGTTTATGTAGCCGGACGTGGTGCAGGAGAGCAGCAGGCCGTCCGGTCTCGTGCCCATGGCGGACATCATGACCTCGTACTGCTTGAGGCCCTTGTCGCCTTCCCAGGCGGCGATCTCGTCGCAGATGCAGAGCGACGGGTTAAAGCCGTCCGACTTTTTAGCGGAAAACGCGATCTTTTTCACCGTGCTGTTGGTGCCCGGAATAAAGAGGTCGGTCATCCGGTGCCGCGGGAGCATCGAGTCGTCGTTGACCTTTTCCCGGTAGGCGTTCTTGATGGAAGTGCGCTCTTTCTCGCTCTGATACTCCGGATCCAGAGTGCACATTTGCCAAACGTCGTCGTAGATGATGTCTGTCTGCTCCAGCTTCGGTGCGAGACAGAAGACTCGGGCGCCGTAGCCGCCCACGCCGCTCCGCCAGATGTACTCGGCGATGCTCGAGGCGAGCTTGCTCTTGCCGTTTTTTCTGGCGACCAGGAGAAGGACCTCCTGCCACTGGCGCTCGCCGTTTTCGTCGACGATGCCAAAGATGGCGGACAGCATGGCCTTCTGCCAGAGCTCCAGCTTCAGCGGACCGGGCGCCAGCCGGCCCTCGGTGTGGAAGCAGTGCGCCTCGATCCAGTTGATGGCGTCGCTGGCGGCCTTCTGGTCGAAGAAAAAACGCTTCTCGTCCAGAGAAGTTATCAGATATTCGTACAACAGCCGGATCCAGCGGCCGACCGCGATCGAACCATTGCTGATTCCCTGATAGTACGCGTAAATATGATTATCTTCGGGCATTTTCCGCTTGCTCATCGTAAAATCTCTTGAATATATCTAATTCGCGAGGGCACGGGTGG
>Ga0310786_10002723_pt1 | contig 26570 bp, 49 predicted proteins | sample AusTroGonzalo_MG_FD_203881 | JGI IMG/M metagenome (GOLD analysis project Ga0310786, IMG submission 203881) | Bovine rumen microbial communities from tropical cattle in Woodstock, Queensland, Australia - Gonzalo_03 (v2) (version 2) | ecosystem: Host-associated > Mammals > Digestive system >...
GTTTTCCCACAGCATCCAGGACATATAAATTTATAGCCACGATTCCTAATGGGCTCCGGCTCCCAACTCTCCAGCAGCTCATCGCCACTCAGTAGGATCAACGACCCACACTGAGCGCAACGAACTGTGTATAGATTTTCTTTAGGTAAACGACTAGGCACGTCTTTCAATCCTTTCGGCTCTCAGTATATGATCCTCTACCTCCATGCCAAGCATTGCCGGATTCTTCGGAAGCTTATGTGCAATGTCTCCATCGACATTGAAGTCAACTATGAGCTCCTTATGCCATCCGTGAGGATCATTTGCATCATACACGATCGTTCTTATGATCTCAAATTTGATCTTTCCGTCGCCATGCTCATCGTTATCATAATCCCAGCCAACAAGACGAGATTCCATTGTCTCATCGATACCAAGTTCGTGATAGATCTCGTTCAAGAATACCTTCTTTCTTGCCGGGAGAATTGAATTCCAATAACTCTGTATCGAACCAAGTACCGCTTCGTTTGTGTTTATGTCGTCTACAGCCTCTGCTGTGAATTCAGGAGTGAAGCGAATAGCATAACGAGATATCATTGACGCATCCTGCTCGAATACTTCCTCTGTTACTTTCTTCTTTTTACCATTCTCGTCCGTAACTTCAGAAGTTATGGTTTTCTTTTTCAGGCCATACAGATATTCTTTATCTTTATCTGCGCCCTGGTCCTCTATCACACGAGCACGGTATTCCTCGAATGCTTTATTCGCTGCTGCAAGAGATGCAACAAGAACGCCCTGACGCTTCTTCATTATACCAAATGCTGAGAAGAAACATGTCATACCTCCAGATATGAGAAGAACCGGACCAGCATATATCTTAGCCACTTTCTTAACCGCTGCTAACTTAATAGCAAGTAATTCCTTCTTATACTCTTTCGGATCCATAAGACCATATTTTGCCTTATGCTCCTCCTGAGCCCGACGAATATCACTAAGCTCATCCTCAAGCTTTGTTGTCTGTGTTGCAACGGTTATCGCACCTGCTGTCACACTAACCGCACCAACCGCCATAAGTATCTCTGGCGCATGTGCCGATATCACTCTTCCTGCTCTCAATACGAGAGATGTAATTGTTTGTCCTAATGCCATTTTATTTTCCTCCTTAATTTAAACTGCCTGGTTTAGCTATTTCAATATACCAACCGCCTCTAGTAGGACATACCTTAGCGGCCATAACTGCATCTTTATACCAACCCCATTTATGCATAGTGTAGTCGTAATCCAACTCAGCCAACGCATAAAAGTCAGCAACTGTTACCTGACCATAGTCAATAACAAGACCAGCTAATGAGCCTAACACTGTCTCAGCGTCACCCTTGTCATCAAATATAATGCCAGATACATCAAGATTACCTTTTGTAGGTGTCGTAGCTGGGACATTAGATGCTTTTGTTCCACCACCGTTGCTAAATGCATTATACGCTATCTTGGATGTTAATCCACTACGTACAATATTATTATTTTTCAAGTGATGACTATCGCCAAATAATGTAATAGACAAAGCACTTGTTGCTGCTGAGAATATTGTGTCTTTTATCATCGGTATGATAACCTCTTTTAACACATATTCCCCGACCATTCCCCTATCTTCAGATAAGAAGAGTTCAGAGAAAGACGACTTCTTTTTCGCCTTTCCCTTTATAACACTCTTCACTTCTTTCGGAGGCAGGGTTTGCACTTTATCTTTGTAAGAATTAGAAGGGAGCATTGAGCCCCCTTCAGGTAACTGTACCTCTGCCATAATACCTCCTTATACTCCATAACGATACTTACTCTCATATCGTCCTCTTGGCATATGAGACCAATGAAGAACTGTACAAGCGTGACCGTTACGCTTAACAACCTGACTATCAGATACTGTGATCACACCGTAGTCGACATCAAACAAGAGAAGTTTGCCCATCTCTGTATGCGCGAGACCAATGCAATCATATAACTCATTTACATCACACTGCATCTCGCTCATTAACTTATTATTAAATTCAACAACGCCTTCTCTTATCTTCACAATATCATGCTTAAATACCTGGCCAGATAATTCATCTACAAACCAATCTGTTCCACCCCATATGGATGGAGCGCTCTCAAATTCTGCATCCGGGATATCATTCACCATATCCTGATCCGTCTTTTCAAGCACATCATTTGCCTTCGTTCGTCCGGCCAATTCTTTCATGTTATTGTAATATCTGTCTGCACGATCTGCAACCATTGTATACGCTGCTGTCATAGCTATCGTACGTCTGGTTTGCATATAATGGCCACCAATAATCATAGCACCAGATATAACACCCATACATATTGCTGGCGCCCATATCTTCCATGCGCATTGCACTTTCTCGGTTGTACTAAGCGAACGATCGAGCTCTGCTTCTCTCTCGTCAATCGTCTCTTTAGCCTTTGGTGCTGCTTCGGCCGTGAACAGCACTGTCGTTACGAATCCTGCTATTCCAAGACCAACCAAGATCTGAGGACTATATTTTCCTATAGTCGTCCCTGCTGCCTTTAACATCGGCAATAGATTCATACCTCTTTCCTCCTTTTGATAAAAATATAAGGGCCTAAATTACCAGCCCTTAAACGATATTAAGTTGTTTCTGAGCGTCAATCAGACGTCTCTGGTATATCTTCCCAGTCATCGCTGGGCTTAAATAACTGTTTCGGGTCAAAGAGACCCATTCTGTTCAGACTAATGCCTGTTGTTATTGCGGTCAGTATAAAACTTATCACTGACCATTTTACCAACCAACCGTATGTTAACGGCTTGTTCCAAAATGCTTTGATCTTCTTTATCATTTTTCTACCTCCTTTATATGCGAAAAACTTAAAGATCATTCTCTGCATTATAGGGAAGAAAAAAAATGCGAGGAAGCTAAATTACTGCTTCCTCAACCGATATTAAATTGTTACGTTCAAGTCGCCGGGTAAGTCCTCGTACGACTCCAAAATATGCTTCTCCGTTAATGTCGGAGTAAAGTGTATATGATCAATCCGGCCATCATTAACACCGGACTTGGCATATCGCAGTCCTAATTTGAACTGCTTTATTGGGTTCAATGTAAAGAACCCGGTCTCTGTGTACCCATCAATTCTCTCACGGGTACAAACTCGGATCTTCTGAGACTGTGCCCAGTTAACCAATTCAGTTACTTCCTCCTGGTACCAGTTGTACCAGTCCTGATTTCCTACAAAGACTAAACAAGGTTTCATATATTTGTCCTCCTTTTGGATTATTATAACCTTCTTAGTTGCATTATAGGAGACGAATTTTTCACGACTTATCCTTCTTTTTCTTCTTTTTGCTCTCGCTCTCGCCCTTCTGCCACCTTACCGGTTTATGAGAGTCTTCGTTCGAAGGATTGTCAAGGCACTCGTTGCACGGATCGTCCGTTTCATCTGTATCATAGAACTTACATTTCGGGCAGTAGTCACCAAAGAATACTTCTTTTTGCATCAGATACCCTCGCTTTCTTTATACTCTGTCTGAATAAGATTACCATTATCAGACGTACGTTCATCTGTAATAGCAACGTTTATACTCTTCTTAGTAGCGAGTATATCCGTAGGCAAATCAGACTTAATCTGAAGCACCGGTCCGTTCTCGCCATCCTTAAATATCATAGCACCCTCGATCTTGCCCTCAGGTGTACCGCCAATATTGGTGAGTATCGAGAATATAAAGGCTACGAGCGATACGGACGCTATACGCGCCCAGTTAAGGTCCTCTACACCAACGCCAACCGTTATCATGGCTGCTGCGGTCTGACAGAATGTCTTTATTGCCCTTTTAAGTATAGCTATAAGCTGATTTTTATCGAATATCATGATTCTGCCTCCTTTTCCCAGTTGGGTGTTCCATCCCAGACAGTCTTCACGGCCTCATTTATCTTACGCATGCAATCAATACATAAATCGGGTGTATTGAGCTCGTAGCGTGCTTTATCGACGGCCTCATCATCATCAACACCTGTATTACAATCACCATAAAGCGGATGTAAAGGCTTGTAAGTATGCTTGCTATAAATATTAATAGCAAAGAACGTATCTTCTCCATTTGCAGCGTCAACGATAGGCTCATAACGTCTCTCGTTGAATCTCTCTATTTCCTTGCCACATCGATCACAATATAATTTAATCATATTAATCTTCCTCCTTTTTAACATCAGCGATCTTAACGCCATACATCTTCTCTTTATCCTTGTAGTCGCATATAAGGACATATACCGACATAGTTATCATATCGGATACCAGGCCAACAAATACCGGGAACTGAATATCATGCATAAGTACATCTTTCTGCATCTGGAAGAAATCAGTAACGATAACATCGAGTGTGGTACCGTTGCGATCCTTCATACATATCGAACGAGGGTCTTTCTGTTTTAACTTAGGTTTAGCCATTATTTAGCCCCCTTTCTCGCTGCTACGCCGTACGTATACCGCCCGCAGCATGTGAAGAACCAGTTTTTCATCTGTTCCTTCTTAAAGTGACTTCTTTTGCTTCTTTCTTTGTGTTTCATAGTTTAATCCTCCTTTAATTTTAACCCATTCGGGTGTTTTTCTTTCCATGCATAATACTGTGACACTATTTCATATGGGGTTCTTGTATTAATAGTATCCATGAAACTACCGCCATAAATATCATATATCTCAGCAGCAGTAAGACCTTTTATTTCTCTACCCCATGGTGGGTTTACGAGTATACGTATTACTTCAAGTAACTCTGTTGTAGTTACTACCGGCATATATCACTCCTCCTTCAACATTTTTATTGTTAACTCAAGGTTACGATTGAGTCGTCCCAGCTGAGCGTAGCTGTATTTATCGGATCGTATATCTTTCATAATATCATCGATCCGATTCGATACCTCAATCAGCTGATCCATTGCTGTCTTTCTCATTGCCGTCATTTCCTCTTGCGTCTGTTCGTTCATCGTTTTCCTCCTTCTTAAACGCCAACTTCTCCCACATCTCTATTGTATTCTCGTTCGAATGCGTTATACAGCTACCTGAGACATCTTCGTACGATCCCAACTCAATAGCATAGTGCGGCGTCTTCTCCAACTTCTTAGCATCACCTATGATCACATAATACTTATCCTGATAACGTGACACGCATATTATAACAGGTATGTTTATAGCGTGTATGTCATATAATATATGGAAGTCTTCCCATGTTATTTTATAGAACTTATGCTTATCAATACGTATTACCTCATATCCTAATGATAACTTTATCATATGCACCTCCTTCAAATAAATATAATCACGAATTAGACATATCGTGTATCTGGTTGGCTACATCCTTAACGGCATCCGCCACCTCATCAACTTTGGTGGTTGCCACATAACCAAGTGTCATAGCTCCGATCCATGCTAATGCTTTCTGAAACGGATTCTTTGTATATGGTAAAACGAACTGCATTAATGCTGTGGATATCACGTATGACATAGACGTAGGTACGATTGTGTCGACTACAACCGTCTTTGCTACCTCAGTAACTGTCTCGAATGTATCTCCGCTTTTATTCATAATATAATCCCTCCTATATTATATGTAGCATCTTTAACAACGGGCGTCTCATATAAATTAGTATTTCATGTATGGCGCATATAATGTTAGTAATAGGATATGTAATATACCATAAAAATTTCATATAATCCTCCTTATTAAATAAATAGAGGAAGCTAAATTACTGCTTCCTCAACCATATTCAGTTGTAAGTCCCGATCATTCAGATTCGGGCACCTCTTCGTACTCGCCCTCAATGGGCGGTTCCTCCGGATCATACTCCGGCTCAGGATCATAGTCCTGATTCATGGCGCGCTCGTAAGCTACGCCTGTGAGAGCTATCGCTGCCCCCGCCAATAAACTTCCTCCGATTATCAGAGGAGTTTTTACTTTCGACCATACTTTGGCCGCTCCGTCCTTAACTTTCTCAAGAACGGGTTTCTTAACCTCTGCCACCTGAGTTTCCTCAGTTGCTTCTGTCTTGTTGACTTCCATTGTGTTTTTATTCTCTGCCATTTGTTTGTCCTCCTTTTGGCTTAGATACACTTATTGGTTGCATTATAGGCCAATAAAAAAATGCGAGGCAGCTAAATTGCTACTGCCTCTTTCGATATTCAGTTGTCTTTTTTCCGCAGTTTGCGGACAAGTTTTCCTGGTAGTTTGAATATAGCGACTACCAACGCTATTGTACCGATGCCGATAGCGACATCACAAAGAACCACCAAAATAGGCAGTCCAACGATTAACACGCTGATCAATATAACCAGTATAATACAACATAAAATTATCAATGTTATCATAAGTTTTCCTCCTTTTTCTTATGAATATCATTCACTAGTTGCATTATAAGGAAGAAAAAAAATACGAGGGCCAAATTGACCCCCGCTTTTGCATCATACGTGGGGCTTAATTACAAACCCCATGGCTTTGCTTATCACCGGACGTGTTTCCTCCGCGTGTATTACAAGCAAAACGGTTATAATGCTCACTAAGCCCTTAAATATTGTATCCGGGCTTATGGATCCTGCTCCCTTTTCAGCCTTCGCCTTAAGGGATTTTGCGCTCTCAAGCTGCCTCAAGAGCTCCTGGACCCTCTTGGTCCGTCTTTCTATCTCGATCGTTAATAAGTCGAGATATGCAACATCATCTTCCGTTGCTCCACCGTCATCCATGACAGCATTCCATTTCTCTGAGATCTGCTCCTGCAGCTCAGATATTGCATCCTGTTCCTTGAGGATATCATCCTCAACTTCTTTTGAGATCGTATCGATCTCGTCTACTGCTTTCTTAAACTTCGATTTAATTGCCTCTGCTATTTTCATTGGCAAATCCTCCTTTCTGCATTATAAGAGGTTATTTTTCTGCGTCCTTAGGCTCCCAGTTAGCATGATTACCGCCTGTGAATGGCATAGTACAAGACGTGCAAGGTTCTTCAAGCATCTTATATTTAACATACTTACACGTGTTACATGATTTTTTTGGTGCATCTGACGTATGCTTAGGTTTCCAATTTTTAAACGGTCCGCAACGTAAACAAGGACCTAAACAACGCGAATCTTTTTCAAGTGCACACGTGTTACATGATTTTTTTGGTGCGTCTGACGTAGGCTTAGGCTCACATTTGATCTTGACTTTTGTAATAGTTCCACCGGTGGCCAAGAGCTCACTATAATGCCTTTCAACAAACATTAGCATGTTAATATTTTCTTCTGAGATATCGCCGAATGTTTTAATCTCGATACGCGGGCTTGGTTTTTCTTCTTTCTTAGGCGGCTCCATATCACGCGCAGACATCACTTCAATGCCTATAGCATTAGCATAATGGTATTCCTGTATAGACCCTTTAGAATAATACCACTTAGGGAGCATAAGAATATAATCGCACTGGGCCAATGCTGCTAAATCAATTCTCATGATTTCTTCGTGCGTCCAAGAATCGTCAAAGTGCATTCTAGCCGGGTTAAATACTGAATACCCAGCTTTCGTAAGATACTCCTCTGCCTGATCAAATGCCGCTTTGTTGTAATCTTTGATGCCAGACATAGGACCGCTTATAAATACTTTCTTCTTCTTACTCATTTTTGTTTTCCTCCTTTGGATCCTCTTCCTCATAATCCGGTATAAGAATAGACATCACTTTACGTACGTCTTCTATTGGAACGTCGTATGCAGATATAGTCATGCTTTTGTCTTCTCCGGATATCTTATATATAGCTATATTATACATCTTTTTCACCTTTCATTCGCTCTTCCCAGCTGCCCCACTCTTTATCTTCAGCTTTTGCTGACTCAAAGCTTTCAAACAACAGCTTTTCTTCTGTCGTAGCAACTCCTGATTCCATATACGAACGTATGGCTACGGTGTATAATATGGATGCCCGTTTTATAGCATCCGGATCAGATACTACCTTTTTATAATGACCTAGTGTAGTGCGCTTTATGCCTACACATTCCTCTATATATTTCCAAGGAATATGCAGTTCTGCTCTAATTTGAGAGCATTCTTCTAACGTATAATATTGATACATTATTCTTCCTCCTTTTCTCCTTGAATTGGGCAATACTCTGACTTAAAACCATCTACTAAATCTTCTGATTTAAACCATGATTCCGTTAAATATCCATCGGTATTTAATCCACACATCTGATAATACTTATCGTCGATATATAAACAATGGCGATAATCACAGTGCAAACAATCTTTAGGTTTTTTTCCATTAACAATTATCATTTTTATTTATCCTTTCCGTTCACAGGGGCTGACTTTTCTATCGGCCTAAAGCATGGTTTTTCGTCTTTATAGTAACAACTACGGCATGGATGATCGTCTATGTTTAATGAGTCAAATCTGCAGTCAACACAATCTCGCTGTGGATCATCGCCGGTGCTTTTTTGATCTTCTTCCTCCTTTGATTTAAAGTTGTCGGTATATGGTCCCTCGTCTAAATCGTCGAAGAAGCGATTATAGCATCGGAAACACGGTTCATCAGTATGTGGCGCCTGGTTATACACACAATCGGAGCAGTCGTGTGAAACAACGATCCATCCGCTTGGAAGAAGTTCGTTTATGTTCTTCCTTCCATAAATAACCTCTATTGCGTCGTGTATCACTTCATTTACATTTCTACCTGCTGCTATGGCAGTGTTTGCAGTATTCTCTACTGTTTTAATAAACCATTCACTATTACTTTTTTCAGCCATATTATTTTCCCTCCTTAATTTCTTTAGCATATATTCTACTTCTTTGATCATACTATCTCTATCTATCTGACCTACTCCATAGAAACTATTAGCGTTAATCCGTCTTAACCGTTCTTTAATATCCATACGCGATGATCTCCTTGTCCAGACCAATGCACAGCGTTGTAGTGCGTGTCCACTGCGCAATCGATCTGCTTCTGTCTAACGCCGCCACCCGTATCCATTACAGTTCTGACACCAACTCCTTCAATGTATAATTTAGTTCCGAATGGATACTGTTTCAAATTATGGCGGTTTAAGGCTACACTATTAAATGCTTCAACTGGTTCGCCACTAGCAGTAATACCGGATCCGGTACCGCAGATATGTTTCCTTTTCTCTGTGCAATAGGCAGTGCAATACCACTCACCTATATACTCAACCTCACCACCTTCAGAAATATAACGGACGAAGAACTCCTCCTCGTCCGTAAGATATTTCTTAGCTACTTTATACATATCTTTGTATTTAGTAGCCTTATCATATTTAGTTTTAAGCGAATCATAGTTAGCCTGAAGCAGACGATTCTCCATCTCAAGATTACGTATCTTATCTTGATATTGCTTTTCGCTTTGCTGCAATAATGCATTAAGCTCCTGTATCTCCAACGTACCGTTATCTATAGTAGCCGTATTAGACGATACAATATCACTTAATACTACATTCTCTTCTTCAAGAGTTTCGATGTACACTTTCTGGTTCGCAATAGTATTTGTGCACATTAAAATTACTATTGCAGCAAATATAATCATGAACGTGTCTATTTTACTCATTAATTACCTCCTATGTTTTTATCATGGGCCTTCTTCTGTTCAAGGAATTCGTGATAGAACCAATAGCCTCCATCCTCATACCCGTCAAGGTTGATGACAAGGCCATTAGTCACATCTGTATCCGCCTGAGGATCCTTGAGGAAAATATCACGAACCTTACGCTGCGTTATAGGCTGGAACGTACGTACAGCATTCTCATAATAGCACATCTTCTCCCAGGCCTGTTCACATGCCAGTTTCCTCTTAGGCAGTTTGTCAAGAACATAATCGAGCCTGACTTTCTCTTTATTTGTTATGTTCTTCGTATTACATACGGTGGTAGTCATATCAGTCATAGTCTGCATATACTCAGCAGCACTACGATACTTATTCATAACGAAATTATCATAATGCTTCTGACCGATATTCTCATCGATGCCAAATGCATCCCATTCCTCTGCTGTGCCTATGAAGAAGAATGTAGTCTTAGATCCAACGTAGAACACTACATCCTTATAGTCTGCTGCAACCTGATGGATTGCCTGATCTACGGTCATCTTATTCAGAATATCACCGCGCTTAATCTTCATCTTAGCCATATTAATACCTCCTATATGCGTGTTAGTGAGTTAATAATATAGGGGCCTAAATTACCAGCCCCTATCTCTATATTTAGTTATTAGAATATCATTATGCATTTTTGCGCTTCTCAACATATCCGCTATAAGGATCTCTGTGCCACTCTTCTTTGCTCTTGAAGAAGTGACATTCATCACACTTAAAGCACACAGGCTCTATAAGAGCCAAACAACGTGTATCGCATAAGTCACTATGAAATACACACTGTGAATATAATGGTGACGTCTTTGCGTCGTACTTAGGCTCCTTAGACCTAGACTGCTGTCTTGCATAACCAATACATCCTGTTTCAATTCTCTCTTTGTTCTCTGCTGTTGTGTTCATTTGTTTTCCTCCTTTTGGGTGAGTGTGTGAAAAAACTTATAGGAGCCTAAATTACTAGCTCCTATCTCAATATGTGTTAATATCTCTGCATTATAGGAGAAGAAAAAAATGCGAGGGCCAAATATCAGCCCTCTAAATCTTAGATTAGATTCATGTCGTGTAAGATTGAACTATAGTTCTCTCCTGCATCATATCTGTAATCTATCTCGTCCCACTCCCATGGTTTGGGAGTTCTCTTAAGACGATACGTACGACCCTTTCTTGGATCGTATATGTCGCGTTCCCTGTGGATACGCTCCTCCTTATCTCTTGAGGCCTTTGCGACCTCCTTAATTATCCCTCCGACTATCGGAAGGACTATTGTTGCGCCTACTGTAATTTCGGCTGTATGGGTTACTACCCACTTCTTGGCTTCTTCAGCCTTTTCTTTCGCTTTGGCCTTTGCGGCTTCAAGCTTCTCTTTCCACGTTCTGTTGTCAATCGTTTCCATATTATACCTCCTATAAATATAATTGACTACGTTGCATTATAGGCTATAAAAATTATACGAAATAAATATAGGGCCAAATTACAGCCCTAATTTTTCCTTTCTCCTTTCTGCATTTTTGCAAATTATTACTAGCGCAAAGAGCGCTACCGTTACTTTTAAAATTGTTATCATATTATTACCTCCTTTATATTACTTCATTAAAGGAGTGTAAAAAAATACGAGACCGCTAAATTACCACGGTCTCAACTGTATTTAATTGAACTTCATTTGCTGGAGTTCGTCAAAGAGCTCCATTCTATGTTTGTTTGTGCTTTCGCACAAGCCTGTGAGGCGCTCTATCGCCTCCGGTGTTTTTGCACCAGCTCTAATGTTGGTTTTAATACTACCTTCGATGCTATCAAGCAATTCTGCTTGAGCCATTATCACCTGCAGTCTAAATTCATTTGTCATATCTTATACCTCCTTTATTAGTTTGCATTATAGAGGTAAATATAATTGCGAAATAAATAGAGGGCCATAAAGACCCTCTTAGGTGTATCATGACTTCATCCACCTGTTGTGGATTTCGACCGTCATGCTAAGTGCCTTCTTATCCGTGATAAGAAGCGCCTCCATTGTGAACATACCGGCTATAAAACCGATGATTGTCATCAACAATGTTATGATTCCTGATTTAACCTCATTCCTCATAAATATCACCTCCTATTTCTCTATAGCCAGCAAGATTGCCTCGCTGGCCATGCCTCCTGGGATTCCTAATAGGAACCCACCTACTATATGTACTATTGCCCGTACCCCTCCAGATACAGGTTTTGTTCTTGGAACCTTCTTCAATAGAAGATTCATGATTGCTCCGCCGGTTAATCCGCCGACGATAGAACCAATAATGATTCCTATAATTTGTGCTACTAACATCTCATCCATATTTTATCCTCCTTTTATTTAAAATATCACATTAGTTGCATTATATGGATGTATTTTTTCGCGTCCGTAGCTTTTATTAAAAAATAAAAAAGAGAAGTCCGCTTTTAGTCATGTACTTCTCAATTTTATGTTATCATACTACTCCTTTCTTATGAATCCTAAGTGGATTCTTATGTCGTGGTCTTCATTGCGTTCACAATATCTAAGACCAACTGCCATAATAGCGTCCTCAACTGATTTGAAGACTCTTTTGATGACAATTATGCCATCTTCTACGACTTCTAATGACCACATAGTCATTTCCTCCTTTCTTTATTATTTGTCATTAAAAGGAAGAAATATCATGCGAAAAAATAAAAAGACCGATTAGTATTATTTTTAATAATACCATTCGCTTAAAGACTTTTGTTCTTCTTTCGTAAGTCCGAAGACTTCAAAGTAATCATAGTTTCGACATACGTCTACTTCTACTCCATTGCCAAAACTGGCTACGTTCTCCATAATATCGCCAGCAATATTTCTGGAGAAGAATAGCCCTCCATGGGCCACAAACCCATAGCGTTCTTCATTATATATTACTTCTTTTATATCGTTCAAAAGGTCATCTCTCATAGTATTGTCCTCCTATTATTTGACTATACTAATCGGTCATTATAGTAATAAAAAAATATACGAAAAAGAAGTCTCGCGAATGCGGTAACAATATATGACTTATTGCTCTATATATCACCGATATACAGGACTTATTGCATATATTCCTATAACTCCGACTTACATCACGAGTCTTCATTATAGAAGGTAATATTGTTGCGAAAAAAATAAAAAGACCGAATAGTTTGCTAAACTACTTACTATTATACCGGTTCAACCGGCCTGCTGTAAAGATCTCAAGTATAACCACTTGGGTACGAGGTTTCCCTCTTTGTCTATAACCCATTCTTTATCTCTGGTTTCTTCTTTTACTTCTACTTCCTTTACTTCAACTTCTTTTATATTATTATTTTCCATAGTATTGTCCTCCTATTATTTGACTATACTATTCGGTCATTATATGAAAGAAATTTTTTGCGAAAAAATATAGGGCCCGAAGGCCCCGCTGATTATTCATCAACTCCTTTCTTGTTCTCTTTTCTGTTGCTTATCTTTTTAATACTTCTAATCTCCTCTAAGAGGAGATCATACCTCGTAGAATCGAGGTCGTTCTTGGACAATATTACCTTGCCAAGTTTACTTATTAATTCATCTGTATGCTTCTGACGAGCCTCCATCTCGTCAATAGTTTCCAGCAGGTCTCCAATAAGACCTGTTACCTCCATGACAATTTTTGTCATGTCAAAGGCTTCGTCACTAAAGCCTTCAGAATTAACCTTACCCATTAAGGGTATCAGACACCTCATAGTGTCCTTTGCTACATTAGTGTAAGTTTCATTCAATTTGCTCATAAGATTACCTCCTATAAATTGTGTTAAATGTTTTACATTAGTTGCATTATAGGAAGGAAAAAATGTGCGAAAAAATAAAGGGCCAAATTACAGCCCTAAATCAATACCTAACTGGTTCATAGCCAGTAACATGGCTATTACAATTAATGTCATTGCTAATACTAATATTTTATCTTTCATATTATTTTCTCCTTTCTATATTACTTCATTATATGACTAAATATTTTCGCGTCCGTATACTTAATTTACTCTCGATTTACACTCAGCCAATTTTGGCTTCGAGAAAAAAATAAAGGGCCGGAATAAATCGCGGCCCAATAGGAAGGAGGTATAAATGGAAAACAAGACGTCCTAAGACACCTTAGACATCTTAGGAACGCCCCTGTATATTATGGGAAGATACTGACCGGTTGGTGTTACTCCCCATATATTACCCGATGTATCCTGTTTGATCGTCTTTATTTTTACCACAGTATCCTTCAATACCGTAGCGCCGTTCACACGATCATGAGATATATTCTGCATATATCTCGGTAATTCATCAACATGCTTGATAACCTGCAGATTATCATTACGTACGCAGCAGTTGTTAGAGACTACGTACTTACCCTTAACCGCCTTGTATTCCTGCTTAACAAGGCCTAAGAAATCGTTCCACGCCTTCTTATCCCGTACGAAGGGTTCCGGGCAATTCTTACCTGTTACATCATAGTGACGTACTACATTCTTAAGCGGAATATCATACTGATGCATAAGCATAGCTGTCAACTTAGCAGCCTTATTCACTGTGGCCTTCTCGAATCGCCACGTCTTTCTATCAGCATTTAATCTACAGCACAGCTCGATACCTATAGCATTTTCATTACGACATATATTGTGTTTATATGCATTGGCTGCAGTTCCGCAATGCCATGCTATGTTTCCATCATCGACCGCCTGCCAAATATCACCATTAAAGCCGACAAAGTAGTGTGCACTAGTGAATATACGTTTACCGTTTTTATCGTAGTGCTCTTTTGTGAAATATATAGCATTGTTTTTAGCGTCACCTTCAGCGCCAACATAATGAATAACGACATATTTATTTATCTTGCCTGTAGATATTCTACAATTCACTGTGCTTATGTAATCCTTATGTACGTCCTTAGCCAAATTCAACATAAATATCACCTCCCGAAATAAATGTGCAGCTCTTCCATAACTGCATCCTCGTTCTCAGGCGATATAAATGTACTATAGCCCATAGAACCCATCTTCTCAACATAATACTCCTGGTGTTTCCTTCTCGCAGCATCCTTATGCTTCTTTCCCTCTAAAGCACCCCATTTATCATCGCATAGCACCAATAAATCCGGTATACCGCTACCATCGACATTGGGGTCTAAATGAAACACCATAGATCCTGGGATTTCTTTCTCGATCCGATTAATCAGATCTGTTTTGAACGTTGCCTCCGATTTCATTTTCTTTCTCCTTTTCCTCTGCTTGTTTGATTGTGTCCAATAATAGCATAACGTTTATACCCAATATCACGGAGATACTTATCCCATACGAAGTTTGTTGAGGGCATCGCTTTTAAATCGTACGCTTGCATCGTTAGAGCTATGTAAATATAATCCCACGAATGCCCTGTAGCGATGGCTATAGCCCTTACTACACAGTCGTCTATGGTATGACGATTAGGATTTGGGTTTGTTAGTTTAAACATATGATTTCTCCGAGGCAAAAAATACAGGCGCCGATATTTCTAACGACGCCAATGCCAGATGATTTTATTGAAAAGTGGCCAATCAGCTAATCCACTATTTCAATCCACTATTTCAACTTTGGTTGCATATACCCAACGTCCGTCGTCGAGTAAATATTCCATCCTTTTTCCTGCTCCTCTTACGTCCATTACAAAGTAATGCTCTCCATTATATGATACTATGTTCGGCATATTGTTGCCCTCCTTTCTATCATAGGAAAGGAAAAAATGGCGTAGCAGCGGGTTACACACTGTTCTAAAAGGAGATTAAAACAAACAAGATTATATCACATATAGGAGGTGCCACTACGCCAAAGCAGAGCTAAAAAATAAAAGAAGAGAGATAGACTAGCCGTATTGGCTCCCGCACAATCCTCTTTGCTTCACCTCGTATACTAGGTGGGATTGATCTCCATCTTGGTTCTTCTCTCCTCTATTATAGCAATAAAAAATACTGCGAAATAAAATAAGAGAGGAAGCCGACGCCACTTATCGCATTATATGCATTATTGGTACTTACTCTAATCTCCCTCTCTACTATAGAACGCTATTTTTGTACGAATATCACTTATACACCTTGCGTATAGTCAAGAGCTTCTCAATACAGTTGCGTACGTCCTCTCTGACAAGTTCGTCAAATTCCTTCGTCTTGAAGTCATCGAGATGGGCATACTTGTGTATAAGGTCAACGATCTTCTCCGCCTTGATATCCACATATGCCGGAGAAGCGCTGATATGATTGAATGTAATCCAGTTGATGCACTCGTCATAGATCTTCTCTACAATATACCTGCCCAACCATTCATTGTAACCCTCAGGCTTGTGCACGGACGACTCGAATCCCTCGCAATGGATATGGATCCACTCGACCTGCTGCCTGATTATGTCTCTCTCACGGTCTGCTGAGCCTACTGATACGGCGCTCGTATGTATCTGGATCAACCCCTTCTTTGATAGTATAGCTCCAAATATCACTATGAACGCCATAAACAGCAGTATCGCCACCGCATTACTTGATATGAGTATTTCTCCTAATGCTTCCCACATTTAAGGTCTCCTTATACTTTACCGATTACTAATGCAAGCCCACCTGTGATGATAGATACTATAATGCTTTCCATACGCCTGTCCTTTTTTTCGCAATAATACTATGTCTTGAGAACTTTGTCAAGAAATGTCCTCATAAGATATCACGTTTTTGATTATAATTTTCATGATATGTCTACTTATTCGACCACCATGCTTTGATTTGATTGTATTAGACTGAATCCTAATAGTATTAATAGCGTATCTGTATATGTTCGCCTGAACCAGGAACAATAACAGACAAATCAGTTATCGTACCATTCATATACGTATATGTCCATTTACAATTTGAACTTGATGTATCATCAAGAACTATACCGCAAATATATGCGCCACCACCTGAATCCAAAGAAGATGCTCCAAAAAATACCTTATGATCACTTACATTTCGTCCAACAAACGGAGCAACTACGGATCCACCGATTGCTATTTTTGCGGTCAGTCTGTAAGCTATTACCCGATCGCGAACCTCCGAAGTAAACAAGTCGCTCAACAACTGACCATAGGTCTTTATGCCATCAGACATAATATCAACATATCCTCTATCAACTCTACTGGTTAAATCTTCCACCCTCTCCGTCAACTGCTCATTCGTCATACTATACGGCACATAAGTAGGATCAGTTCCTGCTGGGCGGATCATGGGTTTAAAATGAAGATTACTCATGTCAACGCCTGTACCATTGATGTTTATTCCAAACCAAACTCCGCTTCCATCAGGGATTGTTGTTATTGTGGCACCTTCTCCTGCATCGACTGCATATTCTGTATAAGGACTGACATTTAACAACATATACATAGATACATTGTTTACTTTAGGACAGCCATTAAGCACCATACCCGAATATTTTGAAAAACCCTCAGCGTGTTGCGCAAATGTAAAATTGAAAGCTTTTGTTGATGTTCCGCTTGTGGCTATATCAATTACATAATCGTTGCTATTGACAGCAAAAGTAAACGTCACTCCATGATTTGTATAAGAATTTCCGCTCCATGTACCAGTGTTTATCGATTCATTCTTAATATCCGCAAGTTTCAGCGGTAACAAATTCTTCGCCCCCAGTACATTCTCCATGGCGAGGATATGCGTGGTAACAATATCATTAGCTACAGCATTTCTGCTGTTAGCGTTAAGTTCGTGATCAACCGGATAGACTGCGTCCATATCCGTTATATAATAAGCTGTACCATTGTGCTGTTCTTCATATGAAAGGGCCTGGTACTGAGCCCATGTAAGCTCGACACCTCTCGATTTCGAATCTGCCACTTCATATACGTCGTTTCCGACTTTCATATTATTCATTTCAGGCATAGTATTATCTTCCTTTCTTAAAGAGCCTACCAAGCCCAGAATTGAGCCTGGTAGGAAAGTCTTGTGCAAATGCCGATTACGGATTTGACGGAGCTGCAACTGTTACTGTTCCAGCGGTACCTGTGAACACAGGATCAGAGCTAAGTGCCGCAGTAGCGCCAGTCATAGCTGCTACAGCAGTGTCGAGAGTCGGCAGCGCACCAGCACTGAACTCAAGAGTCTTTGTGGTGGAGTCATAGCTGAATGACGGAAGTGTTCCGTTCGCAGATACACCTGTGATGTTGGTAGTTGTCGGAGTAACTGTGATGGACGGACTTGAAACAGTACCTGCCGGTGTGAATGAGCCTTCAGCGGTGTCTTCATAAGCGAGGTCGCCAAGAAGGTTCTGAAGTGCACTGAGGTCACCGAACTCCTGCCAAACTGTACCGTCATAGATAAACTCTGCAGAACCGTAGATGGCAATGTTGCCTTTCTCTGCGGTAACAGAGTCCCCGTTAATTGTGATAACAGGGCTTGTTGTCACTCCGTCCACAAGCTGAGTTGTGGTTACACCAAGGAAATCTGAGTAAGACTCCAAGGCTGAGATTCGCTGTCTAGCAGCTGCATCTGAGATTTCGTAGGTATCGCTACCCACTTTGAGATGGTTCAGTTCAAATGATGACATTTTTTTATTCTCCTTTCGTTTTGGAAGATAATATTTTAAGCTAGCACTATTACTAGCCTAATGACAAAGATTTATCATTTGGATCATACGTAGGTGTTGGCGTAAGACCCAAATCTTGTGCAGTCATATCGCCCTGCACGGTATTCCCATCGATAGTAGGTTTGTTCTGAAGATCGTTGTAATCTGTCGTTCCTCCACCCCCACCACCTTGGTTGATCAACTGAATAAGCAGGTCTTCTACTCTGGACTGAGGCACCACCGTTACGGGCTCTCCAGCAATTCCCTGCTCCAATATGGTTTCTACATTAGACATTCCCATTGGTTTTTATCCTCCTATTTATTGTCAAACAATCCAACCATACCAGTCAACCTGAGTATGATGAGGATGAATCTTGTAAAACTCTGTTTCCGGTATCATAAAGTATTTCTCATAATTATTGGCATCATTCCAGGTAGCATCGATGTAATATGCCTTCCCATCCAGCATGACCCTATTCCACATATGCGTATCGTTGTTGACACACTGACAGACTACATTGGAAATATCACAGAGAGCCTTCATAAGTATTGAGTATCCCATACAAACTACTTTCTTGCCGAATAACGTGTCATACAGAGAATCGTAGGCTTTGTTGGAATAGTCATACTCCACATCCTCGCAAATATAACTGTGTATAGCCTTGATACGGTCCTCAATAGGGCGTTTGCCAAGACCAAGATGAGCTTTGAGTCGCTTCAGTTCATGCTTGACAGTCTCATTACGTAGTCGAAGAATATTAAACTGCTTAACCGATACTTCGACGGCCTTTCCATCTACCCAATACCATGCTCGGCCGTCATTATCATCATAAGGGAAGAACAGAACCTCGATAGCATTGAATACAATCTTCGGGTGTTCGAGTCTGAACTTCTCTCGTTTGTTCTTGGAAGTTTTGAGGAGCTTGTATATACGTTTGGCCTCTGTTTTCTCAGCTTCCGTAGCCTTTTTCCATAAGGATTTTGAAGCATTTGTATAGACGTAGTTCATAGTGTTCACCTCTCAATACGGTATTCTGTTAATGTCTTTTTTTTTACCGAAGAATTGTGCTGTTGTAGATGGTCATGGGTTTAATAATGTAATGACAATATAGCACCGCCAGGGAGCGTGTTAGACGATACATTCTGGTAAGTGCTACCAACAATTTGTTCAATCGTATTTTGTGAGTACATTATAATGCGAGTCATTATAGGTTCTCTATTCGGACTAAACTCATTAGAATAAAATACCTGAGTTCCTCCTCTATTATCGTAACTCCACATCATATACACATAATGCTGGTGATTCACGTAAAGATCAATACATGATTTATGGGATACTTTACCCCAATCAACGATAGCATTCAATCGTGATAACAAACTTGCCCACGTTTCATCTGTTTGAGATGTAACCGACACAGAGCCTTTTTCTATTGCATACGGCACCCATTCTGTCCATCCCATACCGCTAAACCACCTTCTTTTATAAAGCCCAGTGCTACTTGTTGCTAATTGAGTAATTAACGTTCCATTTTCGTCACTATATGCGATAACCAGCAAAGAGCCGTCGCGGGAACCAGACGGAGTATTTAATGAAGAGCCATAATAATGATAAATACCATTTGTAATGGCATCATTTAAATCACCTACTCCATCCGAAGCTATTGGGTGTGTTGTCACCACATCCGTCAACTCCCTGTTCGTCATAGCGTAGGGGACGTATGTTGGGTCTGTGATTCTTGCGTCACGGATCATGGGGTAGAAAGTGCCGTCAAGCGTGATTTGTGAATCTATTACAAGCTCTAACTTTAATGTCCACGACTCTATTATACTATCAACCGTAAATTCCATCTCACCCGTTGGGGTATTGGTGTGAGCAATCATAGGTTGTGTGTTCGTCGTTTCTCCTAAATGAATGAAAACATGTCCGCCAAATTGATAAGAATATCCGCCATCACTCAATATATAAGTTCCTTGTTTTAATTTAAATTCCGATAACTTAAAAATAATCAGCGCTCCATCATTAGTTCCTTGGCAAAATATGCTCTTATCTTTATTTATAACAATGGGTAATGTGTTAATTGTTTGGGTCGTTGCATTATTCGGTGCTAAATTCTTCCCGCTGTACACATTCACCATCGCCTCAATCGCTTCGGTGTTGGCGGTGACTTTGCCCTTTTCCGTGTCGGAGTAGTCGTTCGTGGACAGTCCTTTGCCTGCTACCTTATCTACCTTGTTCGACAAAGAACTAAACACGCCGCCAGACTTCACTGCATTATTACTTCCTTGGGTTGGCGCATCATCAATAGGATAAATGCCGCCGTATGGAATATCGTCTTTCATTATCATTCCCATTGGTTAAAATCCTCCTTTATGTTGATTTAAATACTTCTCTTGCTTTACCATTCACACCAACGTATATAGCCTTTACCTCTCGCGCCGTACCGTTCACGCCTACATAAAGAGCCTTAACCTGCTGTGCTTTGCCGTTTACACCGACGTATAGGTTTTCCACTCCGCCTTGAGCATCCCAGTAAGCTCGAATAACTGATGGATATTCATAATCTGCATGAGCACCTTCTATTAAGACGTCCCAACCAGAAGGGCTATCGCTATTGGCAAATGTCAAATTTGTACTAACCGTATACACATCGTCGTCAGTATATCTATAGACGGTGCTTATAACATAACTACTGCCGCCATCATTACGACGCATATACATATATCCTACTTCAGGATTTGATATACTACGCAGATCGTATGCTAATACAAAAGCATATGTATCATTTTGTGCTCTATGAAATGCAAATATAACACCTCCAGGGGTTGCATTGCGCCACTCCATTGTGTTCTGCGCGCCGCTGTATTCCCAGTATATTGTGTATGCTACTAATCCTGAGGCAGAGATCATATAACGTATGTCGTCTGCTACTATTGAAAAATCAAATATAGCTGGCTTCACAAATACATCATTATTTGGTGTATAAGTTCCAGATACGTTAATATAGTAATATGTCATACCATCAACTACTACGGAGAAACTCATTTGAGCACGATTGTTTCCATTTAGTTTTAACCATTCTACTTGTGTTGAGAAAAATACTAAGTAGTTATCGTAAATACAACAAAAACCATTGTGTAATTCTGATGAATATATATTACTTGGAGAATAATAATCAGCAACATATACCTCTTTGTTACACATTTTACCGTTTTGTGTCCATGCCATATAAGTACCTCTTTTACGTCATAACAACATTCCTATACTTCACGCAGCCACGATCCACTTCTATCTGAAGATAGTCTATATATACCATATCACTTATATCCAATTCAAAGTGTGTCCAATCAGTATATGATGTAGCATTGGCGTAATATATTTGATTCTGCCCGTATGCCATACCTCTATTGGAATTCACGTATACACCCCTTACGCAAATTAGATTAGAGCCTAAACCAGAAGCATCCGTTAACTTAGCATCAAAGCTAATTTTTGTATACCCAGTGGCTCTCTTAAGAGGTATTCTATACTGACCGTACAGATATGAAGTACTACCTGTTGAGTTTGGTCTATAGAAGCAATTATCACTAACCGATATAAGATATGTATCTGCCTGGTAATAAGAATCGTGCCATAACAGTATATACCGAGAGAATATGTAGGTATTATTTGACCAATCGGTACCGAGTACCTTGTAATCTGCTACATTCTGATAGTCAAAATCCGTAGTTACACCAGGACCCCATTGACCGTTCTCAAATATAACGTTACGAGGACGTTCAGATACATCTACAGAGTCTTTGATGAGTTTGATACTATCATATGCTACTGTTGCAGTAACGCCTTCCAGCGTAATGTAATCAATGTAGTCTATATCAGATATTTCGTCACCATACTCCTCAAATACATTTACTTGAGGATTATAATTATGGGCAGAATGAACCCCAGAAGATGGTAGTTCTAACGTGGTTCCATCTGAAGAAACCCAGCATGCCCTAGAACGTATAAGTGGGTCTATAGAACTTTCTCTCGCTAACAAGGCGGCATTTACTCTAAGTTTAGTATATTCACCTCGTATTCTGTTTATCGGGATAAGATAATTATTAGCGACATCGCCATCTCCTGTATATGGTTTTACTATACGCGAACTTTGAATCTGAAAGGCTGCGGCGTTTGGCTGACGGAATACCAAACCATAACTTGTTCTAAACCATTGAGCCAAAGCTGGCGGATTCCAAGCATCTGCTCCGGCGGCGACATGCTCTTTATACTGACTTATATTAAACCCGTCAATAACAGCGTCTGTGAACGCCCCGTCTTTAAATATCACGAGTTTATTTGAATCCTGACCAGGCTTCCACAACTCAATAGTCTGATTCCCTCTTATCCAATACTTAAACGACTTGCCAAGCTCGCGAGATGTGAACGTAAGTAACTGTGAAGGAGGTTCTGTTTGAAGAGTAACCTCACCGACACCCTGACCTGGTACAAAATTGTCGAAGTATGCTCTTGCCAATGGCGCCCATGTTGAATACGGAAGATTATAGTAGTCTGAGCTAGAAGCCGTATAAGTAATATTTGGATTCGGACCATATTCTATAGAAGCGTTTACAATCGGACAAGAATAAAATGTTACATCGTTCGTAGAGTCATAATAAGACCACATGACAGGACTATCTATAGTTTGTATAGCGCCATCAGAACTCCTTGTAGTAGTACTCGGTATATGGCCGCTATCGCCAAGATTTCTTTTATCGCCATCGAACGCAAATACATACCAATACCAATTAGGGCTTACTCCCGTATAATTAACAAGTATTTTATAATATGCACGCTCATTAGCCAGAATATTTGTTGTATCAAAGTTAACACGATAATACCATAGCCACCACCCAGGATCGCTACTACAACTATATTCTATCATATATCACACCTCCGGGCAATTCACAGTTGCCAGTACAGTTCCTTCTTCGTCCGTAATAGTTACTACGTCGTCAGCAACAGTCTTAATGGTTAACACTGATGTAATCTGCGGCTGAGCATCTCTTGCAGGTCCATCATATACAACCAGGAAACATCCATCCTCAAGTGGTGTTGTTCCGGGTGTAATATCAGCCTCTGACTCACGTATAAGCTTATACATCGGTTCAGTATTTATCCTATAAGGTGACTTTGTATCGAAGTAATCCGACACATTTATCACTGGGTGCGGTACACCTTTGTTGTTTATACTAAACTGCATATAAGCCTGACTATGCTCTGGATCCTGCTTATTTCTTATCTTAAGCTGCCTTGGCGACTGTTTACTTGTGAAGTTGCTACCAGCCATTATAATCTGGTCATATACAGCCATTAAGAAGTTGTTATTCTTATCAGTCGGACTCTCCATCAAGAACATCGCTTCATCAGGGTTCTTCGGATTGCTGTCACCATCCCACCATTCGTCTATAAGCTCGACTGTATCCGAGACATCTTCGCCAAAGAAATGCCCAAGACGGTAATCATTCAACTGACTACCCTCACCGTTCACCTTATGGTACATGCCGAACCAACGAGGGTTCATTGATAACCATGCCTTGAAGCCCTCAAATGAAGATCCGTCGTCTACATAAGCATCCTCTTTAGGCTCCCAGTCGTCCGTATATATCTGAGACACACATAGATTATTACCTCTTAACCGTGTTATAGCGTTAGAAGATCTATCCTCCATACTCCAACCAGCGCCCGTCTCGTCTATAGACATAACGACCTTCTGATTGTAGTACATGGTCTCTTCGTCCTTACGCAACAGAGCGACAGCACCGACATCATTCTCGTCACAAGGCTTATATATTGTGAAGCCTGTTTGGTCGAATACACCATATGAGATAAGCTCCTCCAGCTCATCAAGGTTAATCATGAAGAACGCACCGTCAACCTCAAAGTCACCAAGTATCTTACCGTCATTGGCAGTCATATAACCTTGTGGTGTTACTTTGAATCCCGGTGAGTTAATATTTATTCTGTCAGTAGCAAGGTTGAATGTATACGAATCGAAGTTAATATTGTCGGCTTTGACATTAAACTCCGAGCCCAATCCTGCTCTTGACGCCAACTCCACCTGTACAAGATGCCCCGCACTATTAACCTTAAGGACAATCTGATTAGCCTGAGACTCTATCTCCGAGTAGCTGTATATGTCAGCTCTCTCAGCATACATAAGCTCTCCAGCGAGCTGTATATGAGCGTCTCCATCAGGTCCTTCCTCTTTAGCGGTCCAGTAATACACATATCCACCAGGAGCTGTTGCATCTGCATACCTCTCACAGACATATATTATATCGTCCGTAGTGCAATACCAACTGAACATATAGTGCTCAAGGTCTGCAGCGGCATTCATAGCCGTCTCAGTACCTCTGGCAACCTTACCGTGATCTCTCGTCCACGTTGGCTGTACCCACTCGTATTCCTGGCTTGTGCTGTTATACTGGCATTTCCATACTGCACCAGTCTCATCATCGAAGTAATACTGGTTATTGTATACCTGACCTGCCTCATAATGGCTATCAGGATCACCATAATTATAGAAACTTATGTCAATTCCCTCACCACCGGTTGCCGATGCATCACCAGTAATGGGCACCATATTCCAACCGGATGGATTACCTGAGACTTTCTGGTATATCCTATCCTCAGTCATCTCAATCTGAGTAGCCAAGTCACCGGCCTCTGTCTTAACGTATAACAGCAGACTATCTCTTGTAACCACCATACCGGCCCTATTCTCCTCAATAGCCTTACCTATATCCGCTATAGTGGACGCAAGGTTCGGTGTTGGGTCACCTATTGTTACAGAGCTATTAATATCACGAAGTACATCATATTCTATCTCTATAATTTTCTCATTTGTATCTATGCCATAGTCTGCGAAATGCACAGATACAGTATCCCCAAGATTAACCTGCTCGAATTCTTTCGAAATATCACTGTATTCCACCAAAGAACTCAACTCAACAGGGTCTATTGTAAGAGATACATGCGGTTTACATACGTTATCGCTATCATTAAGAGCCTCTAAGCCCTTAGCTGCTACCGCTGCGGCCGTAGGCTTCTTAACACCTGCTGCATCCGCTTCCCACGCTTCCTTCTCTTCATCCGTGAAGTATTCATCAACATTAACAATAGCTATACGCTCGTTAGCGAATGCAGTATGACCTTGTGCGTACTGAATAGCGCCATATACGTTGACAGGAACCTGCGCACCAGACTCGGAATCAGGGTCTGTGTAGTCCGTATGCCAATATGGGAATACAGCAGTAACTGTATTACTAAGATCCTCGTCCTGCGTGAATGAGGATACGTTCGAACCATACTGATAGCATATAGTTGAGGACTTATCAACACCTCTATTTTGAAGGAAACTGATGGTCCAGTTATCGAACTTCCATTCGCCATTCTTCCACTCTTCTTTAGACAGCATCATGCCATCATCGTCACCCATTACATCCTTAATAGTAACCGGTATATCTGTTATTAGCTCTGGAGCAGATGAATTAATGAAGTTTGTATTGAACGTAAATGGATTTGTAACACCCTCTACAACGTGCGAATTGAATGCATTTAATACTTCCTGTATACCACCTGCTGAGAAGTTCTTCAATGGTATCTCTGCAAGCTTATAGCTAACATGTTCTGCTTCTATTGTTACGTTTTTGTCGAGAGGTTTAGATATACTGAATATTCTGAAACCCTGATAATCGTTTCTATCACGCATCTTAACGGCTATAATGGCTTCCTTACTTATACTATGCATCAACTCACCCTCAACAGGATAAGTCATTGAAAGCTCAAATTCACCGTTAAGAACCTCACGTACTTTGCATGCGATGGCGTCCTTCAAGACACCAATACCAACTCCTGAGAAGTCTGTAGTCCCAGGCGCAAATAGTATAGGATAACTCATATAGTCCACCACCTTGGTATTATCTTCACTGAGCTAAACCCGGTGAAGGTGACTGTGTTTGTTCCAGGTTTCAATGTAATCCAATTATCCCTGTCTCCAGGGGTTATGTACTGATTCATATTCACACCGCCACTACTAATAGCATACAGACGTTCAGTATCTATTGTATACTCTGTATTTTCGTAGTCATTAGCTGCTACTGTTAAAGTGCATGACCACGTACCATTAGTAGCAGTTATTGTTCCATGCCCTACAAGTTTTAATGTCGGTCTCGATGTGAAATTTGTTGGGTTCGCTAACGTGCCACCACTTGCCATAGTATTGGAAGTGTCTCCACTTGTTAACCATCTCTCAGGCTTACAATTGAAGTTAAGTACGAACGAGCCAAAAGAGAGCCCTATAGCAGGCTTAACCTCTATAGGACCCTCGAAAATTGCTTTA
>Ga0310786_10002725_pt1 | contig 26567 bp, 16 predicted proteins | sample AusTroGonzalo_MG_FD_203881 | JGI IMG/M metagenome (GOLD analysis project Ga0310786, IMG submission 203881) | Bovine rumen microbial communities from tropical cattle in Woodstock, Queensland, Australia - Gonzalo_03 (v2) (version 2) | ecosystem: Host-associated > Mammals > Digestive system >...
AGCTTTAAACTTTAAGCTTTAAGCTTTAAGCTTTATGATTACTTGATTTTCAATCTTAATTATCAATTATCAATTATCAATTGCCTACGCCCAGTCGTTCTCATATTTCACGTTACCGAACTCGATCTGCTTGCAGGTGATCTCGATCTCCTCGAAATGTCCGAGCTTGTCCTCCCACTTCTCCTCGAAGTTGATGCAGTAGCCGTTGGTGAACTTGATGCTCTTCATCTCCTTGTTCGTCTTCGTCTCCAAGAACTTGATCTCGCCGTTCTTCGGAAGGCTGCGCTCCGTCATCCATGCGAGCAGGTCGGGAGTACCGTCGTTCAGAGCCTTCACACGGACAGTGATCTTACCACCGCGGGGGATACCGGCCATCTGGCCTTCTACGTCTGTTGCCTGATTGAACTCATAGGTTACCATCAGTACCTCTCTCTCTTTGTAACCATCAATGGTCATTGAAACTGGAGTCTTTGCCATAATTAATTTCCTTTCTTTAATGTTTAAATTGTTAATACTATAATTTTAATTTAATTCCCTTTTGGCTTACGCCGCTTTCCCGTTTGTCGGGAAACGCTCAAATCCTTTTGACGATGCAAAGTTACGACGGTTTTTAGTCTCATTCCAAACTTTTTCGCTCTTTTTTTATCAAAAGCTATGGACAAAGAACCCATTTATGGACAAATCGAAGAAATCCCCCCGATTTCTGTCCATAAAAGGGTATCAGATCGTCACAAACAGATAGTTCAACCCCAAAAAATAATCGGGCTCTGTCCAGACAGGCGGCTATACGGGCGATTAATATATTAGAAATAATATAAAATGTTAATTAAACGATGATTTTATATACGAAAACATATAAATTCAAATTAATTGTGTAATTTTGCATCCGAAATGATATAATTTCTTATGGGAAAGACAAAATTATCGATGGTTGTAAAGGGCTTGCGTAAAGAATACGGCCTGACGCAGGAAGACCTCGCCATGAAGTCAGGCGTCGGTTTGTGCTTTGTGCGAAATCTGGAACAAGGCAAGCAGTCACTGAGGATGGACAAGGTGAATCAACTCCTTGATTTGTTTAACTATGAACTTGTAGCAACGAAGAAGTCATGAGACAGGCGGAAATATACCGAAAAGACGTGCTTGCCGGCATACTGACGGAAGACGGAGGAGAATACCGTTTCTGTTACGAGCACTCCTATCTGGAACGAGAAGATGCTTTGCCCATAAGCCTGACGATGCCATTACAGGAGGAAGCGTATGTCAGCCCTGTGCTGTTCCCGTTTTTCGATGGTTTGATACCTGAGGGTTGGTTGCTTGATGTGGTGCTTCGGAATACCGACATCAGCATCCTCGACCGCATGTCGCTTCTGCTGCTGTGCTGCAAGGAGTGTATCGGTTCTGTCAGTGTAGTACCTGTTCCATAAATATGTAAATCGTAAATCTGTAAATCGTAAATGTCGAAGTGTCTGTATTGTTATCAAGAGCTGGAAGAAGGTCAGAAGGACTTTCATCCACAGTGTGCCAGGAAATTCTTCGGGGTACGGGAGGCTCCATTACTTGAATATCGGCACGAAGATCTCGACAGGCTGGCCGAGAAGGTGATCCGTGCCCAGACATCGTTGACCGGCGTACAGCCGAAGTTGTCTTTGAATCTTGATAAGCACGAAGGAACCAGCCGCCTGACAATAGTCGGACTCTGGGGTGATTATATTCTCAAGCCTCAAACGGAAAGCTATCCACAGCTGCCGGAGAATGAGGATCTGACCATGCACCTCGCAGAAGCTGCGAAGATCAGCGTCGTACCGCACAGCCTCATTCGCCTGGCTGACGGGAAACTTGGCTATCTCACCAGGCGAATCGATCGCACGAAAGATGGAGAGAAGATAGACATGGAAGACATGTGCCAGTTGACATTGCACCCTACGGAGTACAAATACAAGGGGGCGCATGAGCAGATAGCAAAGACGATCATGCAGTATAGCGACATGCCGAAACTTGATTTGACGAACTACATGCAACAACTGCTTTTCTGCTTTGTGACGGGCAACAATGACATGCACCTGAAGAACTTCTCACTCTACAGGCCAGGTAGAGGTTACCTGCTCACTCCTGCCTACGACCTGATTAATGTCGCCATTGCCAATCCGAAGGACAAGGAGGAGCTGGCTCTTCCTCTGTCAGGGCGCAAGTCGAAACTTCAGATGAACGATTTTCTGAAGTCAGCCACAGCGATGGGTCTGGAGCAGAACGTTGTGATAAACCTCATAGAGAATATGCATAAGGCTGTTCCAAAGTGGAGGTCGCTCATTCAGAGATCTTTCCTCACCGCAGACATGAAGGAAAAATATGAGCAACTTGTCATGCTCAGGTTGGATCGTCTGCATATGTAATCCCCAAAAACATGCACGCATTTGGGCTTCCAAATGCGTGCTTTAAAGAATCTATTTCGGCTGCAGGTCAGCGTACTCGCGGGCGACGTTCTTGATACACGGGCAATCCTTCTGCGGATTCAGGTCGTGGTGTCCCACGATCAATGCACGCGGATAGCGGCGGTGAAGGTCCGTGAGTAGTCGCTGGAGTGACGCTTTCTGCGCCTCAGTCCTGGTGTCGTCGGGTTGACCTCTGATGTCCAACCCACCCTCGTAGCAGACGCCTATCGAGTGGGCGTTGTGGTTCAGGCAGTGGGCACCTATAAGCCATTCTGGTCTTCCCGGCTCGATCTCTCCGTCTCGACGGATCACGTAATGGTAGCCTATGCCGAGGTGGAAACCCCGATCGCGATGCCATGTATCGATCTGGGCCGCCGAGCTCGTCTGGTCAGGCCGCACCGCCGAACAGTGAAGGACTATGAGTGTGATCGTTCTCATGCTACGCTACAACTGATGGTTGCCAGTGCCGTGGCGATGGAGGTGGCGATGGTGGCTATCCATTTGAGGACGGCGACCATAAGCTTACGACGGATCATCCGTTACCTCCCTCTCCACTTGTGGTCTCGGTCTGCGAGAGGGCGTAGTCGGAGACTGCGATCTTCTCGAAATAGACCTTCTTTTTGCCATCAACGGTCTTCTCCTTACGGATGAGTACATCCTTGAACTCGAAGGCACATTCGTTCTTCAGTGCACGGCTGGTAAGCTTCTCGCCCTTGGCGTTCTCAGGGCTGAAACGCAGGTGAATGCCCTCGATGATCACATTGGCCCCCAAGCTGATGGCGGTCTCGACATCGTTGGAGCCCTTGCCCTCGATGGTGGGACGGAAGGTGCCCAGGCCGTCGAGCTTCACCGACTGGCCCTGCAGGATGAGTTCTTTCAGACAGCTCACGATGTTCTGGAGCACCAGTACGAGCATATCGTACGAAGCGAGCTTGCCGTGCTCTGAGAGGTGCTTGGCAAAACCCTTGAGCGACATGGGCTCACTGGTGGAGGGTACGGGGAACCACTTGCCGAAGGCAGTCGAGTCGTCATTCGTGTTCTGACGAAGGTTCACAGGAAAGGTAATTCGTTCTCTTGCCATAATTTAAAAGTAAAAAAGTAAAAAAGTAAAAAGGTAAAAAAGTAAAAAAGTAAAAAATTAAAAGAACTCTCTCGTGTCGCGGTGCAGTCGGGAAGAAAGAACGGCTTTTTCCAGGGGAATAAACGGATTATTCTAGGAGAAAGTGCCGTAGTTTCTCGAGGCCTCGTCCGACCTTGCTTTGACAGTACAAAATTACTACTTTTGGAAAGGTCACTTTTCTATGATTAAACATCCCTTCCCATCTTTTCTCATCTTTTCCTATCATTTCCCATTATTTATCATCCACATCAATATCGAAGTGATGCACAATCCACGCCACGACATTCGGCCGGAGGATTCCCCTCGGACTCAGTCCCAACTCTATGAGTTTCTTCATATGCGGCTTCATCCAGTTTCGCAGTGTGGTGGTTGTCACTCCGGCCCTGTCGGCCAATTCCTTTCTTGTCATTGATTTCATAATGTCATCATCTGTAAACTGTAAACTATAAACTGTAAACTAAATATGGGGGTCAGGGGGTCACTAAGATTACGGGAAATCTCCTGCGTACCGCATAGGCGCGGGCGGTACGCGGGAGGGATCCCGTCCATTAGGTGTCCCCCCTGCCCCCCTCACCGCCATTATCCTCATCCTCCGGCCGTGCGTCACAGGCCAGCATGCGCCGGTTCATCTCGATCTCCTCGGGCTTATAGGCCACGAGACGGTAGCCCCGGCGGCCGTGCGACCGGTGCCGTTTGAAGCCCAGCGCCTTCATCGCACTGCCGATCTTCTCGATGGTCAGCCGCAGGGCCGGGTTGTAGCCGATCTTCCCCAGGATGTCCGTGGCCGTGTAGAAGTCCCCCCTCTCACCGTCCCTGGGCGGACGGAAGTGCGTCATGATGGCCTCCTGTTCCGGCTGGGGCGTCTCGAAGGTCTTGTTATGCTCCTTCAGCACTTCCTCCTCCGCCTTGGAGAAATAGTGACGGAAGCCCTGCCGGTAGAGGGCGTAGGCCTGGGCGTAGATGCCATCGTAGTCGAAGGGCGCCTCCCTGGGCGAGGTGATGCTCTCCACGATGAACGGCAGCCAGCGCCGGTTGCCGGTCACGTCGGTGAGGAACTGCACGTTGTTGCCCGTCCCGCAGAACGACGCCACATGCGGCATGTGCTCCGTGTAGTGGCCGTAGGCAGGCCGTTCGTCGATGGCTGGCATGGTGACCACCGACTTCATCGTGTTCACGTCGGAGGGCTTCATCACGTCCAGTTCCTCATAGCACACCAGTCCGTACTGGGACAGCGTGATCAGGTCGTCCTTCGACACGCGGCTCGAATTGACCTTGATGCGGAAGTAGTCGCGCAGCTCCGGGGGAAGCAGATGCGAGAACCAGGTCGTCTTGTAAATGCCCTGGTCGCCGATGAACACCAGCACCGCTTGGTTCACCTCGTCGTCATCGATCCAGCTCGCCACCATCGCCACGAGCCATTTCTTCAGGTACTCGTAGAAGAGCATCTGCTTCTCCGTGCCGCCCTTGACCATCACCGACACCGACAGTCCGAGGATATGGTCCTGACCGTCCCACGGCGGCAGGCGGTTCAGGTAGTAGAGGAAGGGATGGAACGGCTTGACGTAGCCGGAGTTGATGACCTCATCAAGACTGCTTTTCCGCGTGGGCTTGACATCCTGGAGGGCCGTCAGCAGGGTGTTGCTCAGGCGGTCGCTCATCGGCTGGTAGTCGTCGCTGACGAACTGAGCCAGTTCACTGTTCTGGCAGAAGGCATCCTCCGCAGGCAGACGGGCCTCCACCCGGTGCTTCACCGTGTTGTACCGCAGGTAGATGTGGTCACTCAGGAATGCCTTGATCTCCTTCGGCGTGGCATACTTCTCCTGCCACGGCACCTTGTGTTCCTTTTCCCCTCCTGAGTAGGAGGGGTTAGGGGTGGTCTGATCAAGGGTGGTCTGATCGTCCTTCTTTCGTTTCTTCTTGTTGTCCATGTTGTCGTTTACTTCTCACCGCAAAGTTACGCAAAGAAAAGGGCACATGCAAGCTTTCGCGCCACAACTTTCCGTCGCAGCGCGAAACTGCAAACAAAGCGTTTGCACCCTACTCATCAAAGAGGTCGCGAACGCGCACATTTAGCGCATCTGCGACCTCATGTAAGCGTCCGACGGTAATCTCCCGTCGTCCGTTTATCCAGTTGTTCACTGTATGGCGGGTGACTCCTATCATGACCGCCAATTCACCATCACTCACGTTTTTTTCATCATCACTCTGCGCAGGTTCAGCTGCGACTCATACTTTTGTTTCATCTTCTGTAATTCGTTTAATTAGTGGTTATAAAACGAGGCGGGCCAGAATGCCCGCCTCATGAAATGCTCCAAAATGAGCCTGGTTATGAAAGAAACGTCATCACGACGCAAGTGCTTTAAATGTTTATCTTGTACGGATTTCAGCCTTGTCCTGATCGACACCGTCATCATTGACGCTGACCGCACCAGCAGACACCTTCAGTGAATAGGTGGCCTTAGCTCCCTGAACCGTTGTCAGCGTCACTGTCACGCTGCCCTCTGTCATCAGAGCCAGCCAGCCTTGACTGTCGATGACGGCTACGTTCTTGTTGTCGGTTGTCCAACTCTTCACGGCATCGCCGGTCATTATCTCTGCCAGCAGTTGCATGCCTTTGCCGACACCGACCGTCGCACCCGAAGCCGTACCGTCAGCCGCCTTAATATTGGCTGTGGGGTTGCTCATCTTCACCCAAACGGGTGTATAGTCCGTCATATAGTCGCTCGTGCCGTCACTGAAGCAGAGAGCAACAGCATAGCCGTCGGCAGCCGAGAAGCCAGACGAGGTCACGGTCAGCGTAACGATGCCAGTGCCATCCGACACAGCGCTCTTCACACCCGTAATGCTCAAACTCGCTGATGCAGCACGGGTGACGGTCAGGCCGCTGAGTACTGAGATAGACAACTGTTCCTGATGGTTTGCCATATAAGCAGCAATTGCAGCCGGTCTCACTGCATAGCGCAGGCTAACAGTACCGTTGCCATCAGGGATGGTCATCTTGCCATCACTATAGTCGGGCATATAGACCAGGCTCTGCAGCCGGTTGCGCACAGCCTTGAACGAGTCGAAATAGGGCACGACAATACTAGTACCGTCAGTCAGGTTGAACGTGACGGTTCCAGCTTTCTCGTCTACCACAGGAGCGCCTTTGAAGAAGGAATCAGATACAGTTCCATCCTTACCGTCCTTACCTTTAGCAGAAAATGCCTGACCATCAGCACCTTTCATCTCTGTCCATGTTACTCCGTTGTCCAGCGACATTTCCCAGTTGTAGGTTGTTGGGTTAATGCGGATCATCGGCGTTACGCCGTCTTTACCATTAACGCCGTCCTTGCCATTAACACCATCCTTACCGTCCTGACCAAGGGCCTTTACACTGGTGGTTTCGCCATTGATAATCCAATAACCATCCTCGGTTAAACCGATGTTTACGATCGTCGCTTCACCGTCCACGGTAATGATAGTCGTAGTTCCGTCTTTTCCATCCTTTCCGTCTTTGCCGTCAACGCCATCTTTACCATCCTTTCCGTCTTTACCATCCTGGCCTACAGCCTTCACACCTATGTTCACACCATTGATTACCCAGTAGCCTTCTTCGTTCACGGTGATGTCTACATTGATCTCCTCACCGTCAATGGTGATATACGCCGTCTTGCCATCAACTCCATCCTTGCCGTCAAGGCCATTGGCACGTATCGGGTTGCCGTCGGCATCCTTCAGCAACTCACCATTCACCGTCCAGTAATAGTTGCCGTCACTTTCCTGACCGACACCAATCACAGGGGAATTGCCGGGGAAACCGTCCGTACCGTCGGCACCGTTATGGATGTCTGCCTCCGTGCCGTCACTGAAAGAGATACGGTAGCCATCGTCAGTATCCCTGACAGACTTAATGTAGATACGTCCATCTAACGCCTTCGTCAGTTTGTTCAGAGCGAAGATCTCATCATTCACTTCCTGTTGGAACTCCTCTAAATCAGCAACACGGTCCTCCAGAAGGTCCACACGATTTTTCACGGTGTCGATCTTCGAGTCATAGTCCGTACATGCTGACACCGTCAGTCCCAGTAAGGCACACATTACAATTGTCTTTGTTTTCATTGTCTATATCTTTTTTTATTATTTGTTCATCACTTTTCACTTCACCACAGTCTTCCGTCCATTGAGAATATACACGCCCTTTCGGGTTGGCTTCTCGATGCGGTTGCCCATCAGGTCGAACCAGCACTCACTTTCCCGTGCGCTGTTGACAGAACCGATACCTGTCTCATCGCCTGCAAGCTGCAATCGCGCTGGTGCGGCTTGATAGGTGGCAGGGTCTGGCCACTGGAGGTAGGCCTTGCCGTCGGGGATGCTGTTGTTCAGGTTCATCTTATGGAACTCGTTCATGGTCAGCAGGTAGGCAAGGCTTACCTCACTGATATGCTCGCTTTCCATCACAGGTCTCAGCTCGTTGCCCTCATAGAGCGAAGCCGGAGTGGTGCGTGTCGTTGCCACGAAGACGTGTGTTCCCGGCTTGGCGGTGAGCAGGACGCCCGTTTCACGGTTAATGACATCCGATTTCACCTCATACTTGTGAACCTGATTATCTACTACCCGGCAGATGTGCTGTCTGACGCCCTCCGGCAGTATGGTGTTGAATGCATTCGAGAAGGTAAACATGTCGTTCTGGCTTACAATGTCCGTCACCAGCAGGCCATAGGCCACCAGATCCTTGAGCTGACCGTCAGCGTAGGTCTTCAGCAGTGTCTGATAGACATGTACACGGGCCCCCTTCTCCGGCGTACACCAGCCATTGAATGTCGGGTCTTCTATCTCGAGCTCGAAATGCTGCGGGATGTAGATGTCGTGGATGTCCTCTTTGCCTTCGAAAGCATCGGCATCGATCTTCGTAACGGGAATCTCTTCCCCATCAGGCCCGATAACGGTCTCTGGGATGTTCACGGCAGGTTTGTCCTCCACTTCGGTCACGCGGCCTGTCGGCTTTCCGTCCTCATCTTCCTCAATGATGACCGTCGCATCGCCGTCTTCCACATCCTTAGAGATGATGGTCAGCAGGCTGCCTGTGTATGTAATGTCGTAATTGGCGGTCACATTCGTTCCTTGACCATCAGTAATCACAGCGGCTGAAGGTGTAAGCGTGCCATCAGTGGTCGGCATGGTCGTCGACGGTGTCAGGATTACGGCGGTCAGTTGATGTTCCGGGAGTAATCCCTCTACAGTGACATCACCAGGCAGGCTGCTCACGGCGGCACCATAGTCCACGGTCTGTGGCTTGGCCGTCACGGTCAGGGCAAGCTTTGTGATGTTGAAGGTCTGTGAGAGTGAGCCGCTGTAATTGCCCTTCATCGAAATGACAGCCTGTGCCAGACCGGCGTTGGTGTTGTTTCGGTAGCTGACATCATAGTCGATTTTTACCTTGAGCACCTTTTTTCCGTCACGCACAGTCACCGCCGGTTCGATGGCCTTGCCGGTGTAAGGCGTGTCGCTAATGGCATCTACGGTCAGGCCGTTGTCAGCCTTCGCCAGGATGACCAGCTTACCTGATTCGTAGGCAATAACGTAGTTAGAAGTGACATCTTTATCACCGAACTTGATGAGGGCCCCAGAAGCAGTGATGCCGTCGTCAAAGGTGCCGACTTCCGTCTTGTAGGCTGTCAGTATCACCTCTGTCAGCACATGGCCAGGAATCTGTCCGCTCAGTTCTGCCCAGCTTACGCCACCGATGATAGATTCACCAAAGACGACTTCCTGATCTTTGGCCTTGACGGTCACGGCCACTGGCGCGATGTCGAAACGACAGACGATGGAACCGTCGTAGTTGCCCTTCATAGTGATGACAGCCTCCGCTGTACCGGCATCCGTATTGTTCTCATATTTCACGTCATAGTCGGAACCCAGCACCAGCAATTTGTCCCTGTCCTTCACGGTGACGGTCGGCGTACATGCTTGTCCGTTGTAAATGAATGAAGTCGGAGTCAGTGTGGCCGTCAGGTTATCTGCTGCTTTTTGTAAAATGGTCAGCTTACCAGTATTGTACGTGATGTCATAATTGACGGTCACATCATTACCCTCGGCATCACTGACTGCAGCCACCGACGGTGTTAGCATCCCCTCGCCAACCTCGGTGATTGAGGGCGTCAGCGTAATGGCGGTCAGTATCTGTTCGCCAGCAAGTCCTGTCACGGTCACGTCACCCGTTCCATCGCCTGGTGCGTCGCCAAAGGTGACAGTCTGATCCTTGGCCGTCACCGTCAGGGAAAGCTTCGTGATGTTGAAGTGCTGTGTGATCGCCCCGCTGTAGTTGCCCTTCAAGGTGATGACAGCATTGGCCGGTCCGGCGTTGATATTGTTCTCATAGCTGACGTCGTAGTCCATGCCCGACTCCAGTACCTTCGTACCATCCATCACGATGACAGAGGGTTCGATAACCTTACCAGTATAAGGAAAGTCGGGGATGGTTTCCGTTGTCAGGTTCTCGCTGGCCTTCTGTAGCACAGTCAGTTTGCCGCTGACATAACTGATATTATAGTTGGTGGTCACGTCGGTCGTGCCTGCAAATATTTTCGCATTGTTTACAGTAATGGCACCCTCATGGACACCTGCCTGAGTGGCATCGGTGGCAATGACCACACTGCCGAGCGTATGTCCGGCGGCTTGGTCTGTCAGCGTCGCCCAGTTCACGGCGGTGCTGATCTCTTCACCAAAGACAATGCTCTGGTCCACAGCCGTCACCGTCACATCCTTCTGAACGATGCGGAAGGTGGTCGTGGCCGTACCGCTGTAGTTACCCATGAAACTGACGTTGGCTGTGGCGGTACCCACGTTGGTGTTGGCCACATATCCTGTCACGGCATAATCAGTGCCGAGTACCATGTTGACGCCCTTGTCCTTAGCTACGACATCTGGCGTTATGACCGTACCTGTATAGGTCTGGTCGGCTATGGCGGTGAAAGTAATGTCTCCCCCGTTGGGATAGGCCTTCTGCACGATGGTCAGCTTGCCGTAGCCGGTCACCACTTCATAGTTGTCGCTCACGTCGGTCGTACCGCTCATGACGGCGGCAGCCGTGGCATAGATGCCACTGGGATAGATACCCACGTTCCTCTTGTCACTGGTCAGCGTCACGCCGCTGAGTGCATGGCCATCCAGCAGGCCGTCGATGGCGACGAGGGTGCTGAGGTCAGCGGCCGTCGTCTTCGGGCCGCCGGTGTTATAGGTGATGGCCTGTTCCTTGGGAGTGACGGTCACACGACGCTTTGTGATGGTGAAGTTGGCTGTGGCGCTTCCGCTGTAGTTGCCCTTGAAGGTGACGGTCACCGTGGCTTTGGCCGTCTCAGTACTGGCATTGATGTTATTCGTGTATGCCACTTCATAGTCGGAATCTTTCGTTAGGGTCTTGCCATTGTCCTTCACGGTGACGGCCGGCGTATAAGCTGCAGCCTTGTAGGGGAAGCTGTTGCCGCCGTCCAAGTCGATGGTGAAGGTCGTTTCACTATAGGGCTTGCCTAAGATGGTCAGGTCGCCATCTGCTCCGTATGAGATGCTGTAGTTGGCTGTGGCATCTACACCATTTGCGTCCACGATACAAGCGTTACTGGCCGTGATGGCACTGGCATAGGTGCCAGGAGCCGTCTTATCGGTAGTAAGCATAATGCTGCCTAAACGGTGCCCGGGGATCAGGTTCGTGGCCGTGGCCTGGCTAATATCAGAACTGATGCTGTTGCCGAAGGCGATTTCCTGTGCCGACGCTGTCACCGTGGTAGGACGCGGGATAATCTCAAAGCCGGCAGACAAGGCTGTGTTGTCGCTGAACTGCGCGATGACAAGACCCTTGCCCACCTCAATATTACCCTGATACAACAAGGTGTAAGTGCCGCCACCTGTGACAGTGACAGCTGGTTCGATAGGCGCACCCGTATAATCATAGGTACCACTACCTGTGAGGCTCATCGTTGCCGTAGCGTTCTTCTCTAACACCGTCAGAGTTCCTGCCTGTATTTCCAGATTATAGTTTGTAGACACGACGTTGTTCTTACCGTCAACAATCTCAATATTGCTGACCTGTATGGCACCTACGAAATCACCGTGCTGGACGGTATTGAGCTGATTATCGATGTCCGCATCGTAAGCTACCGTTGCACTGCTCAGCACATGGCCTGACACTTGACCGCTCAACTCGATGAAGTTCATCGAGTTCAGGATGGACAGCGGTTTACTGTAAACCGCCGTCTGGTCAATCGCCATCACATAAGCCGTGCGCTTTGCAATCCCGAATGTCTTGTCAATGGTCCCCTCATAGTTGCCCTGAAGCGTGATGGTCACCGTGGCCGTACCGGCATTGGTATTGTTACTATAGGTCAAGGTATAGTCCCTACCCTCTTCTAAAACCTGCGAAATGGTGTTCGCTGCATCCTTCACCACAGGCACAGGTCGCTGAGACTGACCATTATAGATTACATCGCTGACGTTATCGACGCTAAAATCCGTTTCATGTCCTACATAGTTCTTTTTGTTGATGGTGATGGTACCGTCAGTATAGGTGATGGCATAGTTGCGCGTCACGTCGTTGCCGGAACCGTCGCTGACAGCAGCCAGCGAAGGTGTCAGGGCAATATCCGTACCTGCATTGGTCGATGCCGGCGTCAGGGTGACACTGCTCAGGACATGCGTTGTTACCAAACCGTCGGCTGTTACCTTGTCGGTTGTCGAACTGACGGCCTGGCCATAGGTGATGGTCTGGGCGTTGGCCGTCACGGTCAGGGGCTTTGGCGTGATGGTGAAGTTCTGCACCATATAACCGCTATAGTCACCTTTCAGCACGATGAGTGCCCGTGCCGTATTGGCACCAGCCTCCACGTTATTCTCAAAGCTGACTACGTAGTCAGTGGCAGCCGTCAGAGGTGTGCCGCTGTTATTCACAGTGACGGCGGGAGTCTTCGCCGTGCCGTCATAGGCTTGGTCGGCAATGGCCTCCACGGTGATGTTTGGATTGGTGTTCGGAGCCGCGATGGTCAGCGCACCGGTCTGGTAGGTAATATTGTAGTTCGCCGTCATGTCGGTCTCGCCAGCCACGATCCAGGCCCCACTGACAGTAATGCCCGTCGGATAGTTGCCCGCTGCCGTATAGGAAGTGCTCACCGAGGCACTCTTCAGCGTATGTCCGCTGACGAGACCTGTGACGGTGGCCGTACCTTCACCGGTACGGATGACCTCACCCACGAGGATGGTCTGGTCCTTGGCCTTCACCGTGACAGCCTTGGGAAGGATGGTATAGTTACGCACCACCGTTCCTTCGTAGTTACCCATCATGGTGAGTGTCACACGGGCCTCATTGCCGGCGTTCACATTATTACTATAGGTGGCGGTATAGTCCGTTGCGGCCACCGTCAGCGTACCGTCCTTCACCGTCAGGCTTGTCGGATCCTTCGGTGTGCCGTCGTAGGTCGGATATCCTGCCTCGATGGTGATTTCCGTAGAGGCAGAGGTCACAACCTTGGGATTGATGGTCAGGGTACCGATTTCCTTTTCACCGCTGACGCTGCCATTCTCCGTGGCACGCACGATAACTGTGTACGTCCCGGCCTGGACTGCCTCCGTGAGTTCTGTGTCTGCTCCTTCTCTCCTATACACCAACGTATAGTTTCCGGCAGAAGGAATCGTGATACCGTTGCCCGTAATGACAACGGTGGGAGTCTGTGCCTGCCCTGTATATTCCTTCACGTTGCCTGACAAGCTGGCGGTCGCATACTGGAGGGGAAGCTGGAGGACTGTCAACGTTCCCACCTTGGTGTTCACCTGAATTGGAGTCCCGTTATTGTTAACCAGCGTATAGTTAGAACTGACGGTCGGCAGGGCGCTGAATGAAATGTCATAGATACCGACGGGCGACTCCCTGGTGGCAGTCGTCGTCAGCGTACCCAACCCAGTGACGGCGGTGTACTGGTCGGCCTCCAGATAGCCATTGACGGTAGCGGTCAGCGCAGGCAGGTCGTCGGTATAGAACTTAGATGCATCGTATGCCTTGGCCAGTATCGGCATCGGTTTGATGGTCAGTGTACCCACATTGGATTGACTGCCCGTTACATCAGCAGCGGTCTTGGCCTCAACACTGACGGCATAGGTACCGGCGTCCTTGGGCTGTGTGGTACTCTTTGCATAGCTCGTAGTACCGGTTCCGGTATAATAGACATCATACTGGTCGGGGCCGATGAAGCCGCCGCCTGATGCTGCATCTTGCGTCACACGGACAGTTGCTCCGTGCTGTTCACCGTCGTAGGTGTATTCATTTTCATCCACGACCACAGCAGCACCAGTGATATCATAGCCGACAATGGTCAGATCGCCCGCCAAACCATTAGTGGGAGCCTCAGCAGTGGCCGTGGTCACTGTCACGTCATAGTTAGCACTCACATCCTTACCGTCTGCGTCCTGGATGACCACCGAATTGGGTGTCACCTGTAGAACCTTCCCATAGGTGTCACTAGAGGGATATTTCTTGCCGCCTGTACCCGTGGTGGTACCTTCCACGGCAATACACTCAATGGATATGCCAGTCATGGTATGACCTGAAATCAGTGAGCCGGATGCGATGACGGCATGATCCACCGTGCTGGTGATGATACCGCCATAGGGGATCTCCTGAGACTTGGCTCCTACCGATATGGGCAGTCGGGTGATCCTGTAGGTGCCCCGGGCCTTACCCTTATATTGCCCGCGCAGGGTAAAGTCCACATTCTTCGTTCCGGCATTGACGTAGTCGGCAGAGGAATAGACAGGCGTGGCATCGTACTCGCGCAGGCCATTGGTAGATTTGCGGGTAGTCTGGCCTCCAGTGGCCTCATCATCGGTGCCGTATAGCTTGTGCGTTCCGTATTTTACACCACCATCATCTCCGCCGGTGACCAATGTAGCCTTTTGACCTTCAGCATTAGCATTATAAGGCGTGTCAGTAAGACTGAGCTTGACCGTACCAGAAGGAGTGGCAGCTGTCCATGCTGCGCTGATATCCATCCGCTCATGGAATGTGGCGGTGATGGTGACATTCGACTTAGGCATCACAAAGGTAAAGTTACCCTGACCTTCGGGCGTAATTTGTCCCTTGACGGCTTGAACAGCGACTGCAATAATCGGCGGATCCGTTGCTCGAGTCTGTGCCACATCGCCTGTAGGTGTCACGATGATGTCCTTGGCCTCAATGTAGTAGCCATCAGCAGGCGTCACACTCAACGTCACTGTCGTACCTTCTGCCACGGTAGTCTGTTCTGTCATAATACTACCGTTGGTCATCGCACTGATATTCACCTTATAAGAAGCGGCATTTGCCGCTGTCACTACCGACAGCAGCAAAGCCAGAAGCATTATCCTATTCCTCATGAATTAATTACAATTTCTGGATAAAATATACTAACTATTTTTTTTCTAAAACCGCTTGCGGCCCGTCATTTCACTATGACTTTTTCACCATTGCGTATATAGAGACCCTTCCTTGTGGGCTTGTTGATGCGGTTACCCATCAGGTCGTACCACACATCCTCCGTCTTACCACCAACATCTTCCGTCGGAATGAGAGCCGTGGCGTCGTCCCCGATGTTCAGCAGCAGACGGGCACCACCGACAACAGCAGGTGTCGTCAGGAAGGCACGGTGGGCACCGATGTCTGTACCCGTCTCGCAGCCCACAAAGGCATTGTTCATCAGGATGTAGGTAGGTACGCCCGCTGGCATCACGCCCGTCGAGGGTACGCCGACAAACGATGCATAGTTCTCGGAAACAACTGCGGGAGAAGTTTCCTCCTCCAGTTCGAAGGTTGTGTCTGTATTGCCGTCAGGACGCTCCAACAGTACTGGCACTCCCTGCGGGACATGGTCCATTTCAGCCGATAGGTTTACAGTGGCATCTGTGGTTGATGTGGCGGCGGTAATGCCCGTCACATAATAGGCTTTGAAGCCCGTCGGGAGCTTCAGGCTGAAGCGCTCGTCGTAGTAGGTCGTCCATGTTCGGTTGGCCAGAGTCACGGCCAGCTTTACATTCACCGTAAGGTCTGTCGTCACAGAATAGCTGGTCGTGTTGGTAGTCTCTGTTGTAGTGTTTGTCTTACCCTTGACCACCACCTTATACACACCGATGGCATTGGCCGGGATGCTGGCTATCGGATCCTCAGTGTCTTTCTGGAAGTAGACATCGTAGTCATCTGGCGACAAGGCGGTAGTGTTTGCAGAGCCGCCAGGAAGCTTCAGTTTCACCACGAGACTATTTGAAGCCAGCGAGACGGTCTGACCGTTTATCAACGTAGTACTTACCTCAGTCTTCCTGCCGTTGAGCTTCAACTGATGAGTGTCGGTAGAACTACCGGCCATCACATAGTCGGCATACGCCACACTTGCGGTCTGGCTGCTCAGGTCGGCCGCCACGATATTGAACGTCACCGTCCTGTCGCCCTTGAAATACGCACTGGCATCCTTCGCGCGGATGGTCAGCGTACCGCTGCCCACATTGACATTCTGGCCATAGGAGATGATCTCGTAGTCAGCAGCATCTAAAGCCATCCCGCCACCAGTGCCGTTATCCATCTTCAGCGCACTGAACGTCGTCGGACGAAGCTGGCTGCCCGTGTACGTCTGGTCGATAATGGTGGCAGTCACCTTGCCGCCGCTAAGGTCGTACTTGCCGATTACCAATGGTGTCTCGGCGGTGGCGGTACCCGTCACGTTGGTGCTCTTTGCCACAGCGGTGATGGTATAAGTTCCGGGATTGGTCTGGCTGGCTTCACCGGCATACTTCACATCATAGTCGGTAGCGGGCAGCGTCCAGTAGGTGTCACCCTCGATATGCTTCTTCACGGCCACTGATTCTGGAGTCTTGGCATTGACGCCGTCATAGCCCTGCTCTGCACCTGTCACCTCCACCGTAGCCTGGGTAAGGTCATACTGCGTGATGGTCAGGTCACCTTCTGCATAGGCAATAGTATAGTTGGTAGAGGCTGTCGCTCCCGAGAGTGTCAGCTTATAAGCACCGGCAGCTGTGCCCTGTTGTAAGGTCACGGTGGTGGAGCCTTGCTTGACGCTGTAGCCAGTCGGACCTGCCGTAAGCGATTCGCCGTAAGCCAAGCCGTCTACAGTATAGAGAGCCGTCAGTGCGTTCTCGCCCGTTGGCAAGGCATCGCCATATTCAAGTGTGCGGGCTATCGGTGTGATGGTCAATGCCTTTTGAGTAATGGTCAAGTCACCTTTGACGTAAGTGATGTCATAGTTCGAGGTCATGTCATTGCCACTTCCGTCCTTAATCTTCGCGCCAGTCACTTCAATGTCACCAGTATGAGTACCGACATCTTTATGTGTTTGGGCGAAGTTGGCAGAAACCAGCGAATGGCTGTCCACCAGCGTTGCCGCCGTGGCCTGACTGGCTGCCGTCACGATGCTTCCGCCGTAGGCTACCGTCTGAGTTTTGGCTGTCACGGTGATGGGTTTCGGCTTGATGTTAAAGTTACGGATCAGCGTACCGCCGCCATCACCGTTGATGGTAATCTTGCAGGTCGCCGTTCCGGCATTCACGTTGTTCTCATATGCGACACTGTACTCTCCTGCGCCCGAACCGGCAGTCACTTCAGACTTGTCACCGCTCACTTCCTTATATACCTTCAGGTCTGTCAGCGTCTTTGCAGAACCATCGTAAGTGAAATTGGGAGAATAGTCGGCCGAATAGTCTCCTGTAGGCGCCTGGATGATGTCGAATACATCGTTGAGCGTGACGGAGCCAGTGAACAGCTCGTTGGTTGCTGCAGCCGTTATCTTGGCACTTGCTTTCCCTACAGCTGTATTATTGCTCCACTCGATGGTGTACTCGCTGCCTTCTGTCTGGGGAATATTGGCAGTCCCGTTGTGGAACGTCACCGAGTAGCTTCCGCTGGCCGGAGTGATGGCACTGCCCGTATACTGCTGGGCACCAGGACCTATCAGTGTCACATAACCTTCTGACGACGCACTGGTGTTCTGTAGGGGTATCTTCTGCTGGAACTCACCGTCCATATAGATGTCGCTGTCAACACCGGTAATCCTAGCCACATACTCACCCGTCTCGGTGCTGTAGGTCACGTTGGTGCCGTCGTAGGTCAGCGTATTCCAGCCTTCGACCTCAACGTCAGTCTCACCCGCCGAACGTGTGCGCATCACACCGGCATCGGTCACCTTGCGCCAGCGGATCTGTTTCAGGCGATAGTTGTCTTCGGGGTTTGCCACCGTATTAACGCGTGAACCTACCTTCGGACGCTCAATCGCCGTGATGGACACACCGCCTATGGTGATGTCTCCGTGCTCAATGGTCGGAGGTGTGGAAGTACCCACGCCTTCCTTCCTGGCATCATACGTGCCACCAAAGGTAGCATAGACGTGTACGTTGCCGGAGGGCATCTGGAAGGCTGAATTGACTATCACATGGGCGGTCTTCTCCTCATTGTCCTGATAGTAGTATAGCTTCGGATTGCTGTAGCCTTCATAGGCGGTACAGCTGACAGTCACTGTGGCATTCTTCTCGGCCGTGGTGGTGTTGACACTTACCTGGCCGCCGTTGATGCCGGGATAGACGTCGACCGAATACTCCGTATTCTTCCATACGGCATAGAGCGTCACCACATCCTGATGGTGTACGCCGTTCAGTTCCGAACCGGCTGTGGCACCAGAGGAGTAGGCTATCTTCTTGTTCTGTGCATCCGTCTCTGATTTGGCCCACCCCATGAACGTGCAGTCGGCCTTGGTGGGCACGGTCGTACTCAGTGCCAGGCTCTCGAAGTGCTTCTTGGTCTGACTGTCGACAGTCGAGCCGCCTTGAGCATCGTATCGGATTGTATATTGATTCTCTGTAAAAGCACCTGCCACCGTCACATCGTTGTCGGGCATGGAGAATGTCATGCTGGCCGATTCCAAAGTTCTGGTGACTTCGGTCGGCGTACCACCGTTGGTCAAGGGGAACAGCTCGGCAATGGCCTTGCTGGTATCGAAGTGCCAACCCGCAGTGGGCGTAGCGGTCACGGTGACGACATCACCCAAGTGAGCCGTCAGCGCTGCATTGCCGGCGGTAGGAGAAGTGGTGACGTCACCGCTGCTGGTCCCGTAGGTGCCCGTCATGGTGATGGTACCCCGTTCCGTCTTCCCGCCCACCGTGACGGTACGGTTTGCCAGGAAGATAGCGTCGACGGTCACGTTCTGGCCTAACATCCTCAGGGCACTGGTAGTATAGGTATCAGCCTTTCCATTAAAGAGAGAGTGCCGACCGGTCTCACTGGCAAACGTATACTCTATCGAACGCAACTTATAAGCGGACGTCGCTGTAGCAATGACTTTCACCTCATCATTCTCCATGGCCTGGGGATTGGCTGTGCTGGCTACGGCAGAACCCTCCGTGCCATTGTGTTTCACACGGTATGACACGCTACCCGTACCGGATATGGTGGACGTAATATTATACTGTTGGTTATGCTTGAATACGGCGATTACCGTGGTTGGCGCAGCATGATTCATTGTAAAGCTCTTGATAACGCTGCTGTAGCCGTTCCAGTCGGTGATGTTGACGGTCTGCTCCGTACCGTCGGTGTAGCTGTACCTGAGTTCCTGCAGATGGTAGTCGGTAGCGTTGGTGGTTGTGATCTTCACAAGGTCCTTATACTGCGCAACGGTGTTAGAGGCCGTCCAGGTGTCTGGTGATATCTGCAACGCACGCGCCAAGGTCACCGTACCGCCAGTGCCTGTGACGGAGTTGGTGCCTGTTTTGGAGTCCGTCTGAGCACCTGTGTAGTCCTGGGTGATCACATTGATATTCAAGTTATAGTTTACCTTCTGCCAGACGGCATAGAGCGTCAACACGTTCTGGTCGGAAACGGCAGAGCTGAGTACACCCTTGGCGGAAGTGGGATCACTTGTTGTGTTGTCTGCAACAGTGCTGCCCGCAGTATAGGTTGCCGTTGTGGCATCTTTGTTCGTCGACCAGCCCAAGAAGGTATAACCCTTGCGGACAGGGGTCTCTGAAGGGAAGGTAAAAGCATCTGAAAAGTACTTATATTTCATACTGGTAGCTGTCGGCATACCCGTCACTTCCTCTGTAGTTGTCACACCGCCCACCGTCATGTAGCTGTTCTGGTCATAGGCGACTGTATATTCGCGCTCAGCGAACGTGGCGAAGGTGTAATAGTTGTCATCAAAGTTTGTCAAAGTATAGCTCTTTTCTCCTGGGGCATCTGTTGCTGCTCCTGTCAAAACAGAGGTTGTAGCTCCAGTGGTTTTATCCAAAAAGAGTTCTGACATATAGTAGCCCGTATTTGGCACGGCGGTGAGGACGATATCCACTCCAGATGACATAATGATACCACTAGAAGTTACGTTCTGACCACTGCTTGATCCATCCACCTTTGCTGTTATTTTTCCATTTGACAGTGAAGCACCAGATCTCAAATACAACTGTTTGACATTACCACTTTGAATAATCTGCACGTTTCGGATATAGCCACAAAGATAACCGTCACTAGTTGCTGAATTTGCACTATTATAGCCTGATCTACCTAAGAATACATTTTTGAACTGTCCTATAGAATTGAGCAAACCATTAAAAATCGTTGTGGATTCTGATAACGTTTTTGTATTTTGGCTTGCATCTGTAAGATTCGTATCGATTTCTCTTCCGTCAATATATATCACCGGAATAGCAGATGGCGCCATAACAATGGTGAGGTGATGCCAACTATCAGTCCAAATGGCATTAACATCGCTTTGATTTTTAAAGCGTTTATATCGAGCATCATCAGTCGATGTACTGAACTTTGCCATCGTTGTGGTTGGTTCTGCATTTACCCAACCACCTCCATCTTTATTACCTCCAACGGTGAAATTAAACATGGCTTGGGATGATTCTACAAACTGTCCTTTAGTGGCATTATTGTTAACATCAATTAGGCGTGCATATGAACCTGTACCTTTACCTGTATATCCACTCGCAGAGGTATGCGCACTCTGATAAATTTTAAAATCCATAGAAATGGAAAGACCTGAACCAGCCGTTACTTTGCTAAAAGGCTCATCATTAATAAATAAAAAGGGTCTGTTTTCATCTCCTCTACCACCAGGAAACCAAACGGCATTTTCATTGTCATCCCATTTCACAAGATTGCTGTTACCATTTACAATTCGCGTCTCAGTATTATTATTAAGTGTCTTCACTGTTGTATCATGGATGAAATCATCTTTACTCGTCAGATAATTCTGTACCAACTGTCCCGATGCCGAGGTACAGAGGCCCGTCAGCAGCACCAACGTCATCACCAGGCGAGCTGTCGCTGCCATATATTGTAATCCACTCCGTTTCATAAGCTTTCTTTTTTTATTCATTGTTTTATTCTTTATATCGTTATTTTTCTTTCGTTTCCACCACATGACATGACTGGTACGAAAGAAGAATTATCCAGCCCGACTGTTCACTCACTTCATCAGCGCTCGGCTCTGCCGCTTGTCTTGACAAGAACCTTTTTCCCATTCTTGATATAGAGACCCTTACGGGTAGGCTTGTTGATGCGGTTACCCATCAGGTCGTACCACACATCCTCCATGTTATCTCCAACATCTTCCGTCGGGATCAGGCCCGTTGTCTCGTCATCGCCGTACACGATGTAGATACGGGAGAAGCTAAAACCACTGCCATTGATGAAGGCCTTATGCTTTACCAAATGGCCACTGGTAGCCCAGACGAAGCTCTCACCGTCGAAGATAAATATCTTGTCGGAGGATGTCACCGTCTTACCTACCGAGTAGGTTTCTGATGATCCCACACCCGTCAGGGCATTCGTCCCCGTGTACGATGCATCAGCTTCGGTGGTAGCATAGAGTTTCACCGCCTTGGAGGTAGAGGACGTACGCAACATCACAGGCACGCCAACGTTGATCACGTTGGAGGTAACTGGTGTCAGCACCACATCGGTCTTGGTATCGTTCAGCGTGCAGAAGAACACTTCTCCGCCGACAGCCTTCAACTTCTCTGAAGGATGATAGTAGGTACAGTAATTATAGGCGGGAGTGGCCGAACGGCTGAAAGTCTCTGCCACGTAGTAGATGGTAAAGTTTTTAGTGGTCGTACCGCTATAGTTACCCTGGAAGGCGAATGTTGCGGTTGCTGTACCAGCCAAAATGTTGTTAGTATATTCAACAGTGTAGTCAGTACCCTTAATCAGTTTGGTGGCACCGTCATAGACAGCGATGTCACCATCGGGGGCCACCGCTGTAACACCGTCGCCTTCATACTCAGCGTTCAGGCCGGAGATGGTGAAGCCAGTACCGGCCTTCGCCGTGATGGTCAGCTTGCCACGATTGTTTTCAGGATAGGTGATGGCATAGTTGTCTGTGACATCATTGTCGGAGCCGTCCTTGATGTGTACGTCGCTGGCCACGATGGCGTTCACATGGTCACCTATACCCAGTGTATGATCTGCCGTCAGCGTTACCGACGAGATAGTATGGCCTGTGATGGCACCTATCAGCCCGGCTTTCTCTACGCTGCTATTGAGGGCATCGCCGTATGTGATAACCTGATCCACAGTACTCACCTGTATGGATTTTCTCAGGATCGTGAACTTCACAGCCGTCGAACCAGTATAGTTTCCGTTATTACCGTTGGCATAGAGTGTCGCCGAAGCAGTTTTCACGCCCGCGTTTATATTATTTAAATAGGTGATGTTATATGCAGAAGTGGGAATCTCGATTCCGTCGATTTTCACTTTTAACGCTGGCGATGCGGGCGTGATGGCCTCGGCAGTGTATGTCTGATCGGCAATGGTAGAAGCGACATAGGCATTCTGTAGGTTGAAGGGCTGAATGGTCAGCGTGGTGCTGACAGGTGCAGGTGCCGCATAGTTCGGATTGGTGGACGTCAGATGGGCAGTAAGAGTATAAGTACCTGCATTGACGGCCTCTGTCGCATCCGCATTACTACCATCCTTCAGGGTGTACGATGTGATTGCGACTCCCGCCGGCAGTGAACTTTCGATGAGTGTCAACTCGCTTTGGTGGTCCAGTCCGTCATAGATGACAGTGGAAGCCCCCTGCCACTTCAAGGTGTTCATATTGTATTCTGCCGGCGTGATATGGGCGGTAAAAGAACCGTAAGGCTCACTCTCGCTACCCATATCATAGTGGTTGTTGTCGCCCACCACGTACCAATAGATCTCATAGTCGCCCATGGGCATAGCCTTGGGTACTTCTTCCAGCCATTCCCCATCGGTACCGAGACGGTAGCGCAGTGTGCCGCCAGTGGCCGAACCGGCACTCACCAATGGTTGCTCGACACCGTTGAACACCTTTGTCAACGGTGTGGGAGCCGTATAGGCAGGAATATTCACCTTGCTGATGGTTACTGTTATCGGACCCTTGCGCGTATCCTCACCTGCACCACCGTAGTCGTTATAGGCTTTCTGAGTGGACTTCAGATACCAGTACACCTTATACGTTCCAGCATCGGTTTTCTCAGGAATCGCGTCAGAGTATCCTGCATCGCCTGGTATCCAATACATTGCCGTTCCACGCGACGACGTGGCCGCAGTCACCAAGGCTTGCGGCTCGCCGGTATAAACCAGTTCCTTGGCGGTGGGAGCCACCACGTCGGTCATCTGATAGCCAATAATCTCAGAGGTGATAGTACCTACGGGATTGTCTGCACTGCCAAATCCCAGACCATACATCCAGTCGAGACCGCTCTTACTCTTACTGTAGTTGGTGAAACCGCTATATTCCTCTACATACCAGTGCAAGGTGTAAGAACCTTTATCTGTGGCAGAGGTCGTCTCTTTAAACTTAAGATTACAAAGCGCACCACCCCATTGACCGTAAGGGCAGACATTAGGAGTGGAATTATATTTATAGAGAGTCTGGCTCCAGCCCGTATAAGTTTTCGTCACTCCCTCAGGACCAACAAAGTCGTCAGGACCCAAGCACCAGTTCAGGAAAACCTGCTCAATCTTCATATTGTCGCAGCCGCTGAACGTAAAGCTGTATGTGTTCTCCTGTCCTGCAACTGGCGTGAAGGTCGCATTGTTGAGAGCCTTGGTATTACCCGAACCAGAGCCCCACTTGGTTAATCCCGTATTGGTCTCACCATCTATACCTCTGTACGTCAGATGACTGTTGGGAAACTTGAAGGTGATGGTGACGTTGCCTTTGTTCTTGAAACGCAGAAAGCAGTTGTACCAATCACCTATCGATGCATTATAATAATGTACGTACGAGGCATTGGTCACTGTCATTACTGTACCTGTAGATGCATCTGTCACGGTGAAAACACCATTGACGATCTTACCTTTATCGAAATCAAAGTCGCTATCCCAAAGGTTTTCACGCGCGTATGAACCTATGGACACAAACAACATAACGTTTAGTACTAAAAGCCGTACTGCCAACCGATTAAAAGATATAATATTCATTTGTTTAAATTGTATTGTCTTTATGTTGGGCACAAATATACGACAAAAGATGCAAACAAAAAAAAAAAAAGGTGAATAAACGTTAATAGAGCGCAGAAAGTGCGAAAAAGTGTGTTATTAGGCCATTAAATGTTCCAATTTTGCCATTTTTTTATATATTTGCACCATCAAATTAAACTTTTAAAACCAACATGACAATGAAAAAGATAATCCTTTCGGTGGCAATCGCCATCATGGCAGGCGGAGCCACATCGGCTTTCGCACAGACTCCAGTGAAGAAAACTGCAGACAAGAAGACTGCTACAGCCCCCAAAAAGAGCGAAGACAAAACCACGGATAAGACCGCTAAGGTCACTGGCACCCTCTCCGAACAAGAGGAGGCCGAAATGAAAGCCTACGAAGAGAAAGAGGTGGCTCGCAGAAATGCAGTTGCCAAGAAAGGAAAGGAAATGCAACAGCAGATGGAACAGGAAACCAAGGATAATGAGTCAAAATAAACCCTACCCTCCCGCATTGCATTGATTTGGAGGTGGTGGCGAAGTCACACCTCCATCAGCCACTTCCACACCGGCACCACGGGTATTCCATCTTCCGTACCCTCCTCATCATAAATAATCAGCAGGCACTTCCAGTCGTCGTGCACCTTGGCATACTTCACCAGTGGCGGCACCTCCCTGTTGGGGCGCAAGGGGGTCAGGCACCTTTGCGCCTGGGACCTGTCCCCGTGGGTTTGATAAAGATGTCTCGGCAGATATTGGGGGAGTAAAGTGTCGGCGGCGTCAGAACAGGTCTGAGTGCGTACCTGTCTGCAGGAAGAGCAGCGTAAGCTCCATATCATTTTGCTCCCACGTCATCAGCCAGTCAGGCTCGATGTGGCATTTCCTTGAAAAACTCATCGACAGAGTTGTAGGTTGTCAATCTGCCATGTTTTGCGTCATCGAGAGCTTGCTCAATGTCCCTCACGGCTCTATCGTTCATATACTCACCTGTCTCAGGGTCGTAGATACGCGCCTTTTGTTTTGCAGGCTTTTGCACCTTTACCGAAGCCACGCCCACAATCATCTTGCAGGCCTGCTTTACTTTCTGCACGAGGCTCTCATCGGGAATCTGTAATACTATTGTTGCCATAATCGTACCTTATTTACGTTTCATGCCTGCAAAGATAGAAACTATTTCTAAGATTTCCAAATCTTTGGGGAGAAATCTTCAATATAAGCATGTAACCATGTTAAATATCGCATTCTGATCTAATGGTTTTATGTAAAATATCGTATATTACAGATTTTATTCGTATCTTTGCACTCGAATTTGATTGAAAATCCAAAGTACAACTTGTGATTTTAAATGAAAATACAAAGTAAAATATCCCCAAAGCCGCCGGATTAATGTCTCGTTAGACCGTATTAACCGGAGGATTGGGGATATAAGGTGTTTTTATATCAAAGATTTCCTTGCCCAACTATGGCAGGCTGGAATTATATGAAAAGTTCATTATTTTTTTAAGTTATTGCTTGTCATCTTCGGATTCGACTGCGCGCTCTCGCACCGGAACTCTTATCGGAACCACTGTCATCTTTCGAGCCGTCGGCAGACTCGTCTTTGGTTTCCTCTTTGGTTTCGTCTTTGGTTTCTTCGGTAGATTCCTCAATCTCGACGGTGATGTTACAGGTGTCGGAATACTTACCGTCGGAAGACTTCACGGTGACGGTACAAGTGCCATTGGCAACGGCTCTCACCTTGCCGGCGTTGACGGTGGCGATACTCTTGTCGGAAGACGACCAGGATACAGTCCTTCCCTCCGTGTTCGTGACGGTCAGCGCAGAGTCTTTTCCAACCTTGGTCAGCATGACGTCCGACTCCTTGATGTAGAGCGTCCGTTTCTGTGTCACGGTGACAGTCTTCGACTCGTTGCCGGCGGCATAGAGGAACTTCACCTTGCCCTGACGCTGATCGGTCTTGTTGGAGAACGACGACACGTTGATATTCTGGGTCCAATAACCGTCGCCTACGTCGGTCTTACCACCTACGGTCAGCCAGCTGACCTGCGGCTGGACACTGACGCTGACGTTGGACACCACATTGACGCCAAAGGTTCCACCCAGTTCGTCTACCTCTATCGCCGTGGTGTCGACGGAGAATGTGGATTCAAACTTCTGCTTGAAGGAGATCGCCTTGCTGACGTTCAAGCTGCTGTTGCCGATGGTGACAGTGGCGCTGCGTTCTTTTCCTGTGGTGTTCTTTGAGATCTTGAAGAGCAGTGCCGTGGTCTTCGAGGAACGTGTCCTGGCCCTGCTGTTGCTCTGCAGGGTTATCCAGTCGCAGTCGCTCGGGATCGACACGTTGTAACTGATGTTACTCTCCACGTTGACCGTTTTCGTGCCTCCTTCCGTCGCCACTTCGAAAGAGGTGGAATCGACATTGAAGGTGGTCGTGAACGGCTGGTGGACGTAGATCTTGGCTTCGGCACCGGCGTCCTTATTGCTGATGGTGATGGTGGCCTCACGTTCCTGCTCAGTGGTATTCTCACTGGCCCGGAACACGATGGCTGTGGTATCTATGCCTTTGGTAG
>Ga0310786_10002726_pt1 | contig 26560 bp, 39 predicted proteins | sample AusTroGonzalo_MG_FD_203881 | JGI IMG/M metagenome (GOLD analysis project Ga0310786, IMG submission 203881) | Bovine rumen microbial communities from tropical cattle in Woodstock, Queensland, Australia - Gonzalo_03 (v2) (version 2) | ecosystem: Host-associated > Mammals > Digestive system >...
TGTCTTTCATCTTCTGTCCTTTCATTTAGTTTTTTTTTACCATTCAACAGCAATGCCCCATGCTTTGCCGCTGTTGTCAAAGTCGTATTTAGTCTTGTAGCCATGCTCTTCAAGCTCATCTCGAAGAATGTCAAACCATTCAGCATTAGCCCATAGACTTTCTGGACCAGCTGGCTGCTCTAGCTTGCCAGCATCATTCAGCTTGGCAAACGGCAGAAACACATAGTTCTCATGTGCTTGCGCTGCTTGTCTGATCTTGCTGTCAACATGCTCAACTATGCTCTTGAACGTCAATGTCTCACGCATCTCTTCAAGCATGGCAATTCTGCTCTTCTCAGCAATCTCTCTTGCTTCACTCGCTTTAAGCATTCTGCACCTCCTGAGGCAGCTCTTCATCGACCGTCATATGCGCGTACTCTTCTGCATACAGCTTCAAGCCATGCTTCTCAGCAAGCTCAGCTGCTTCAAAGTACTTGTCTGCATCATCAAAGCTGGCCAAGCAGCCAATGCAGTTGGCCGGCTGCAGGCTGTCCATCAGCCCATGCCAGCCGTAGAAAGTGATGCCTTCATGCTTTCTAGCCTTAGCTGCATTGTCATACAGCTTCATGAACACATGAAGGCTCTCAAGCTCAGGCACAGCAGCTTTGAACAGCTCTACCTCAGCTTCAGACCCAAGACATATGACAAAGCCGCAGAAGCTCAAGTCAGTCTTGGGTCTAATGGTTGTTCTGTCTTTGATATGCTTCATGCTGCTATTATATCATATTCAGCATGACTTTAAACTGTCCGTTCTGCTGTCTTCAGAGAACCAGCGGACTAGAGTGGCAAGAGCATATCCAAGAGACTTTGCTGCATCATCAATCTGCAGCACTACGTCATCATTCCACTCTTCATCCTCACATGCCCACTTCAATTCTTGTGAAGTGGTCTCAAGAAGGTTGAGAGCTTTGGCAATGCGGTCTTTTGAAGACTCAACACGTGCTTTGTTCAAGCTCTGTATGTCTTCACGCTCATCTAAGCTCAGGCTGTCACTTGCTTTCATGGATCACCTCTCAGTAGTCTATGCAGATCTCACCGTCAGACTCAACGCCCTTGACAAACTCAATCTCCTTGACATCATCAATGGGCAGCCCTGTGCTCTTTATCTTCTCAAGCACTCGCTGCTTGAACTCGGCAAGAGTCTCATTGTCATCCATCTTGCTTGGGCTGATGCCGACTACCAAGTCGTCATCGCCGACTACAAACTCATCATACTCAAGATCTGCGTGCTCATCAAGCCATTCATACACACTGAAGTCATCAGCGTCTTCTGGCTTGACTTCAGAGTTCTTGAGCTTCTCTTCTAGCTCCGATCTATTGTAGATCTTGCCCCACAGCACAAAGCTGCTTGAGCTTGAGTTGCTCACAAAGTCTGTACGTATCTTCATCTCATTGTCTCTTTCTTGTAGTTAGTTTAAATCTTGCTTCGGCTGGAACATTGTCATAGCTGCATTCACAATCCCAGCTGGAACATCATTGAACAGCGCCATCTCTCGCTCAGACTGGCCATTGTCAACATCTACACCTTCTGACTTCATTGCCCAGTACAGAAGTGTCTCTCTCGCAACATTGTCTCTGCCGTCATCATTGTATGCATACACAATGATGTCTCTCATCTGCTTCAAAGCATCTGCATCAATCTGGCAGAAAAGCCTCTCTAAGTCACAAGTAAACTGCAGCTCTTTGCCTCTAGTGTCAGTCCATTGATCAATCAAGTCTTTGAAGATCCGCCGGTTCTCACTGCTGTTGTCAACTGTGAAGTTAGCTTTCAAGCCATACAGCCACCAAGTGTCAGTGCCAGACAGCTTCTCAAATGCTTTCATGAAAGCATTTATGTCATTTATCACAAAGCTGCAGCTTGAGCTGTTGCTGACAAAGTCTTCTCTGGTCTTCATGACTATATTCTACTTATGACTTGAATGTCGGTGCATTCTCATAAGTAGCTGTTATCTGGTGCCTGACTTTGTAGAACACACAATGCTTCTGGAAGTGCTTCATCTGGTGGCATCCAACATATGTGAAGCATGACCTTATGCCGCCTAAGATGTCATCAATGATCTCTTCTAGCGGCCCTTTGACTTCAACCAGCACTTGACGTCCCTCTGAGCTTCTGTACTGCTTCTTGAAGCCGCCGAACAGCTTGTCTTGTATGAATGCTGAGCTCATGCCGGCAAACTTCTTCATTCTCTTGCCGTCTACTTCAACTTCATCGCCTGAAGCTTCTTCTGCTCCAGCAAACATAGAGCCGCACATGACAAAGTCAGCGCATCCAAGAGCTTTGCATATGTCTCCTGGACAAGTGCAACCACCGTCTGACATCACATATCCATGTATCTGGTGGGCAGCATCTGAGCAGTCTTGGAGCATTGACACCATCGGACGGCCTACACCCGTCTGTATTCTTGTGCGACATTGTGAACCCGACCCGATCCCGGCGCGTATGATGTCAGCTCCATAGTTCAGAAGGTCTGTCACAATGTCACCTGTGACTACAGTGCCTGCTATTATCCAAGCTTCAGGAAACAGAGCTCTGATCTCTCGTATCTTCTCTTGGAGCATTGCCAGATAGCCGTTTGCAATGTCAATGTTGATGATGTATGGTCCATATCCAGCATATCTCAGCCGCTTCAAAGTCTCAAGTGAGTCTTTTGTCCCTATGCTTACAGCAACTCTCTGGGCTTCTTCTAAGCTTAGCTTTGAATATAGATCAACTAAGTCATTGTACTCAATGTGCTTCTCCATTGCGCATAGCAAGCCCTTCTTCACAAATATCTCAGCAGTCTTCGGCGTGCTTATGCTCCACATGTTTGCACAGCAGACAGGAATGCAAGAGAAAGTCTTGCGCCCCTTCTTTGAGAACTCTCTGAATATGTTCACTTCAGACCTAGACCTGAAGTCACTTCTAGCTGGGCGTATCAGCACATCACTGAAGTCAAGCTGCTCTTCTTCAATCACTCTCATATATGCATGCTCTTTTTGTTCAAACACAAAGCTATGCTGCTAGTCTGCAGCATAGCTTCTTCAATGGCAATGATGTCTCACTTGCTCTCTTGGATGAACAAGCTAGACTTGCCGTCAAGCACAACTGTCTTCGGCAAGATGCCGTCCCACTTCTCAATTGCATTGAGCATCATGACATCTTTGTTCTTGTTCAGAGCTTCAGCACGGATCTGGATGGCTTCAGCTTCAGCCTTTGCACGCACAAGTGCTTGCTTAGCCTCTTCCTCAACCTGAGCAGTCTTGTTCTTTGCTTCTAAAGCGGCCTGCTGTGCAACCTGCTTCTTTTCGATTGCCTTCTCAAACACATCACTGTAGTCAATGTTCATGATGGCAATGCTCTTCACAAACACAGGTTTGTCTTTGACAAGAGATCCAATCTTCTCAACAATGGCCTTAGTTGCCTCTTCGCGTCCATTTACAAGCTTGTCAGCTTCCCATTGGCCGACAACATCCTTCAAAGCAGCTTGCATGACCGGCTCAAGAATGACCTTTGCATACATCTTTCCATACTTTGTGTGCAGCTCAATGAGCTTTGTCTTGTCAATAGCATGGATGACACTTACTTCAAAGTCTGCCTGCTGCATGTCCTTTGTGTAAGCCTGCATTTTGATGTCAGTGCGGATGTCATTCAATGGATATATCCAGATGTCTCCGCCAATTGGACTTACAAAGTACAATCCAGGGTCAAGCACTGGCGTGTCTACTTTGCCGAACCAAGTCTTGAATCCAGCTTCATTTGCATCAATCTGGCCGCAGCCTGATGTGAAAAGCATGCCACTGATGATAGCAGCTCCAGCCATCATTGATAGAATCTTCTTCATGTTGATTTCCTTGTTGTTTTCTATAGTTTAAACTATATCACATTGTGACTAGTCTTAAACTCAGACGTTGTCATTGCCGCCTCTGATGTAGCTTTCATCAAACCTGAGGAAGTCATATAGAGCATCTTCTGACCTGAACATCTCCATGCAAGAGCCCTCAGAAGAGGCTGACTGGTGGTCAATGTAGAAGTTGTCATCTAGACTAAGCCAGCCAAAATATCCCTTCTCTTCATCATGCCAGATGTTCATCTTAGTGATGCTGTCATTCAGCTTCACATGGAAATGGAACTTCTCTAAGCAGACTTTCTTCACCATGTCATAGAGCCGGTCAAAGTCTTCTCCAGTGAATTCCCTGCACCATATGTCATTCTTCTTCTCTCCGCTAGTCTTGTCAATGAACTTCTCAATGAACAAGTAGAGAAGCTGAATTCCAATGAAGTTCATCTTTCCAGCAAATGAGCAAGTGTCTTCAAACTCCCAGCCGAACTCATGCTTGTCATTGTCATTTGGAAACTCATATGCCCGCCACTTTTCAGAGTAGCTTGACATGCTAGCTGAGATTCCGGATGTGCAGTCATTGCCTGCATTGGCAATCACAATGAAGCTGCTGCTTGAGCTGTTGCTCACAAAGTCTTCTCTTGTCTTCATAAGTCATCATCTCCATTTGGCATGAGTATGTCAATTGCGTCTTCTATGTCCATGTCTGTCAGTCCAGTCTTCCTGTTAGTCAAGATGAAATGGTCGTTTATGTCATAGTCAAATGTGTTCTAGAACATCTCTCTTGGATCATCATCAAACACAACAAACTAGCCGTCAAATGTGTCATGGTTCTGCTCTAGCCATTTGACTAGAGCAGATGACTTGTTGATGCCTCTGTCTTTTGGCAGATCTCCAAGATAAAGGCTGCCAAGCATCTTCTTCAGCTTTGGAAGCTAGTTCTAGAACACATGTGCTCCATCAAGTGAGCAATAGCTCCAGACACCCTAGTCGTCATATCTCCTCCAATTTGAAGATATGATGACTCTAGCTTTTGCCCTCTTGCATAGATCTACAAGCCTGCTATAGCAGTTTGGAGAAATGCCATAATCAGATGGAGCATGGTTCAAATAGCTTCCGGGAGTCTCAAGCTGTGAAGTCAGCACTCCATCAAAGTCTGCAAAGACTATGTTGCGGGTCTTCATCCATTGCTCCCAATGAATGACATCCCACTTGCATATGAGCCGCCAGACTCAAAGTTGATGTCTGACATCTTTGCCTTTATGCCGAGCTCTTTCAAAGCATCAATGATCTTCTGCTTGAACTCTTTCAAAGTCTCTTTGCTCTTCATGTCTGAAGGGTCTGCACCAATGACAGCATCATAGTAGTCACCATCATAGCCTGATGCTTCAGCTCGCAGAAAGCCCTTTGTCTTCTCCTCTAGCCAGTCATTTATAGCATAGATGTCAGCATTCCAGCCGCTCTCATCATCTTCATCTTTGTAGCCTGCTTTCTCAAGCAGCTTGAAGAACTTCTTAAACTCCATTGTCTTGCCCAAGATGACAAAGCTGCTTGAGCTTGAGTTGCTCACAAAGTCTGTGCGTATCTTCATCTCTTCACCTCATCTACTTTATACCAGAATGCACCATTCTCTTTCGTGTAGTTCTCTTTCCACCACTGCTCCGGCAATGATGTATCAGCTTCTAGCTTCTTCTTTCCGTCAACTGTCTTCTCAACCAATGGACATTCCCAAGAAATGACTTTATGCCCATTGACGACACCGTCATACACAAACATCTTGTCCATATGCTTCAATGCCTCACATTGTCTCTGAGTGGATGACTGAAATGCCGCTCATGCCGTCAAACACATCTTCACCGTCCCAGCCGCCAAAAGTGTACAAAGCATCTTCTTGCACACCGTCTCCACCGTTGCTGACCATTATGCCGAAGATGCGGTCTCCATCTTGAAGCATCTTCTCAAGTTTGTCAAGGTCCATCCAGTCTTCAAGCACAACTTTGTAGCCAGCAGCAATCAGAGCTCGAGTGTTCCATATAGTAGTGCGTGATATGAAGTATGTGCTGCTGTTCTGCTTAGACTTGTAGTCGCCATTGTCGGTGTAGTTCTTTGCAAACTCAGCAATAGCATCTGCTGCGGGCTTCTGCTTGCTGATGTCATTGCTGTAGCTGTCATTCCAGTGGAAGTCCATTGTCACATGCGGTGTCTTGTACTTTGGCAGTGCCATGCCGTCTGCAAAGTCATCAAACTCAATCACTATCCTGTCATCAGTGTTCTCAACAACCGTGTCTTCAGATGAGACATTTCCCCGAGCTATGTCTTCTCTCAAGGCATCAAACCACTCGCCATTTTGCTCTCTAGTGTATATGCTTCGCCTCTTTCCAAGACAGAGAGATCCAAGATACAGAAGCTCAGATGCACGAAGATGGTAGTTCAAGACAGCATTGTTCATCTCATTCTGCTCATTGGCAAACCGGTCTGGATCATCTTCATCTCGATGCTTCAAACATCCCTCACATGCTTCTTTGATGAAGTCATTCAAAGGAAAGCTCTTTCCTACAGTTATCACAAATGAACAGCTTGAGCTGTTGCTCACAAAGTCATTTCTTGTCTTCATATTGCTCCTCAGTCATATATGCATTTGTTTCGGTCAGCGTCAAGCTCTTCTTTTGTCTTGATGCGTTCTTCTCCCTGCCACAGCTCACCGTTCTTGATGTACTGGTAAGAAGACTTCTTTGCACACTTCTCACAGATGTAGGAGATCCAGCCAGTTGTCTGGCATCTTGGGCTCCAGTTTGTGCCTATCTGCCATCCGCACTCTTCACATGTGCTGTAGCACTTCTCTTCAGCTTCTCTGACAATCTTCTCAGCTTGCTCATGCATAGCTGTGATGATGACTTTCTGCTCATCCGTTGACTTCTTCTGGCCGAACTTGTACTGCATCTTGAATGCAAGCTTTCCAAGTGCTTTCAAAGTCTTCCATATGATCTTATGCTTAGTCGGCTCATAGTGCATCTTAGCACAGTGATGCAGCTTGTAGTCTCTATAGTACTTGCCGTCCTCTTCTCGAAGAGTCTGCTCAACATAGTTGTTCTTCTTCCAGTGGTCATACTCTTCTTTTGTCAGCTCTTGTGTCTCATCAGTCACATATTCTTCTTGGTCAACAACAGACTTCATCTTGAAGCTGACTTTTCTGTCAATCTTCCGGCATAATGAACGAAGATGAACACCAAGCTTCCCGATCAGATTGTAGTTGTCGCAGACAACGGAAAAATACCCTCGAAGAGTGCCGAACTTAGATTTAACCTGATCCATCTGTATTCGCACTTTCCACTTTGGATAGTATAAGATGTTCAAAGCTTCAAGTTGGCATGACATGTCTTTTATGTTCTCAAAAAATCCTGGTCCCGTCTCCCAGCCCCAGCACATGCATGTTTCTGTCATCGGCAAATTCTTGCTGCAATACAAGATCTTGCACTCTTCCATAGTCTGCTCATCCAGACCCTTCTCTTCTTTGTCTTTCTTCATGTTCATATCATACTTCTCCTCTTGCTGCTAGAGCGGCTTCTATCACTTTCTCAGGTATTGACATGTTGAACAAGCTGAAGCTCTGCTCAGAGCTGCTGTTGTCAACATCTATCTTGCAGCTCTTCATTGCATAGAACAGAAATGCCAGACTGTTCAGACTGTCGCTGTCACACATAGCAGCTTCTATTCTTATGTCTTTCATCAAAGCAAGATCTTCTTCTTTCGCACTAAGCAGCTGGTCAAACATCATTGATGTGCTGACTAATGCTGGCGGTTCATTGTCATTCTCATAGATGAAGTCAAAGAATGATGACAGAGACTTGAACTTCTCTCGGTTCTCTTCACAGTTGTCAAACTCAAACTTCACCGACAAGCTGTTGAGCCACCAGAGATCAAGAAAGTCTCGGCTGTCATCTCGGCATAGCTCTGCCAGCTTTGCTCTGAAGCTGGCAATGTCATTCACTACAAATGAGCATGAGCTGCTGTTGCTAACAAAGTCATCTCTTGTCTTCATGCTGTCTTCTCATCTCTATGGCAGTGATCTTCTTGACTATGGCATTCTGCATATGCATAGACATCTCTTGGACATCAAGCACGCATTCTAGTGATCTGAATGCAAACACTAGAGCCATGACTCCAGTGAATGCAGCAATGATCCCAAGCACTCCTATGGCAGCTATGCCGAAGGCAAATGACATCTTCAGCATTATTCCATGCAAGAACCATATAGCTGCTGCAAGCGGCACGAAAGTTGCAAGCATCACAAGTGCTGCTTCTAAGTTCCGTGAAGCAGCGCTCTTTGACACTTCAAAAATCATCTCTTTTCTCATCTTCTATAAAATACTTGTGTAGATCTTTAAGCTTTGGCACTTGCACCTCTCTGCAGCATGTTATTGCATTTGCTGGAATTGGCTGGCATGTATAAGCTGCAATGTACTTTCCATCATAGACTGATGATGTGTCTTGATATAGCTTCAAGTCTCCAGCTTTCTCTAAGTCAATCTGCATTAAGACAAACTTTCTGTCATCAACAACAAGCCCATTGCTGAAGCCTTGCTGGATGTCTTTGTACTCTTCAACCATGCTCTCTACTTCATCAGCTGGAAGCTTCTTCAGATGCTCATCATCTAGATGAGCCTTGTTCATCTTTCCTGACAAAATAGCATATCCCTTAGCTAGCTTCTCTACATCTTCTGTGTCAATGAAGACATACACTCTGTCAGGATATCTAAAGCCTTTGAGATTTGTGTTTCTTGGCAGCAGACCACTGGACATGATTTTTCTAGCTGCATTTGCTGTAGTGATATGATACACATATCTGTCAGCTCCAAGATCTATGCTGCCATGGCAAGCAGCTTCAAACTGCATAGTCAGCAGAGTGCATTCATATGTCTCTCCATTCCAGTCCATCTGCTGCGGCTCTACCATGTCATAGTCTACCATGTTGTAGTTCATCAAATGAGCTCGTCTAGTGAAAGCATCAACATAGTAGCTAGCATCATGCTTTGACAAATCAATGATGAAGCTCATCTTGACAATGCCATATGTCTTATGTGCTTTGTCAGGAAGAAAGCATTCAGCTTCAAATGAGCTGTCTAGACTGTCTTGGACCATCTTGTTGTGAGACATCAGCTTAGCATAGAAGCTACGCATAGTTGAAATGAGCTCTTTTGTCGACAGAGTCTTCTTCTCAGACTCAGACACATATGCTATTCCATGCTCAAGCTTCCGCATGACATTTGTCAAGCTGAACGGATTGAACACACAGACATTCTCATCTGAGAGCTTAGACTCCATAGATCCAGTCTTGAGAACAGCTTCTCTAATGCAAGCACTGTTGTCAAGCTTGTAGGGAAATGTCAAATGTCCAAAGTCTTTCCTGTAGAACTTCAAATATGCTTCATCTAGCTTCATGTCAGCTGGCTTTCTTCAAGTCACCCGAGTAAGACATGTCTTTGATGCCTTCGTTGTCTTTGATCAACACATTCATGAAGCCATAAGTTGCAGGTGAAATGCTGACTATGGTCCATGTTCTAGACTCTGGATCATCTAGATGAAGCCTGCGCACTTTGTCTCCAGGCTTGAACTGTGTGATAGAATACGGCTCACAGCCTTCATCTACGAGGTCATTGTCATAGATGTATATGGTTCCGTCAAAGTCTTTGTTGCAGTCAATGACTTCTTGGATAAACTTTGTGCTGCAGCCTTCTTTGCAGTTGGATATGTCTATGGTCGGCATGTCTTTCTCCATTTTTTATGATATACATTATATCATATTTAAAATGCCCATAAACTTTAACAATTTTGTTAAATGCTTATTTTATAGTTTGAAGTAAATAATTTTTAATATGTTGACAGGTCTTAAGTTTACAGCATTTCATGCAAAGCCTCTGGTGCATACATTGGCCATATAGGCTGAAGATTCATTTCATGGCAAAGTCATGTACTGCTCTTGCATATATGACAATAGAGTTGCTCAAGGCAACTGGTCTATAACTTCTGGCAGCACTTTTGCCACTATCAACTAGAATGGACGCATTGACATAGCGCCTGGTGCATCCGGCAACACAATCACTGTGCAGTGCAGATGCAATGGACTGTCAGCTGCTAAGAACATAGTTGTGACATATGACAACCAGCTGACAATTGAATGTGCTTCAACAATGACTGGAACACTTGGAAATGCCATTGCAAGATACAATGGTGAGACTGTCAGCCCAGTGTGGTCAATCACTTCTGGAGGCTCTCATGCCACTGTAGATGCATTTGGTGAGATAGTCATAGCATCTTCTGGCAGCATAGCACTTCAAGCCACATATGCCAGCATCACAACTACAAAGAACATCACTCTTGTCTATGAAGCCAACACAACTTCTCAGACAACCGTCAATGATGACGGCTCGGTGACAACAGAGACCGAGACAATCATAGAGAACCCAGACGGCTCTACAACAACTACAAGCCAGTCAACAACAACAGAAGAAGACGGCTCAATAAGCCAGACTAGCTCAACAACGGTCCAGCAAGAAGACGGCTCAAGTGAGACTCAGTCAACTACTGTCAACCAAGACGGCACTTACTCAGAGACTCAGTCTACAACAACTGCTCCAGACCAGTCTGGCTCAACTACAACAACAGCCAGCACAACACACTATGATGAGAATGGTGATGAGAGCGGCACGACAGAGATGGAACGCCAAGACAATGTTGACGGCTCAAGCACTGCGACAACAACAAACTATGATGTGAACGGCGACCCAACTGACCAGACAAATGAAGCTGTTGACAGCGACGGCAATGCATCTACTCAGAACATTGAGTATGACTAGAATGGCGACCCCAAAGTGACCGGCTACACTATTGACACATCTGACAACCCAGACGGCTCAAAAGAGTTTGACATGGACGGTGTCAACACTTAGTTCTACGGCTTCAACTCAGTTGAGGGCTTTGTGCTGAACCTCCACTTCACAATTGACTTCACAGACCAGCCAGCAAACCAAGACCAAAGTCTTCACCAAGTGCTGTGCATGAAGAGAGCAGACCCATCACCGTGGTATGGATGGCAGATCCGCTAGACTGGAACAACAAAGAATGTCATTCTTGGCACATAGTTTGAGTTCGGCAGCAACACTAACACCACTGTCAGCCCACAGGCAGTTAACTGGGTTGTCTAGAACTAGATTGCAGAGTACAACTTCTAGGTCACATATGACCCAACATTGTTCAGCAACACATTCGTGGCACGTGAGCTGTTGTCAAACAGAACTATATTCACTTCAAACTACTTGTTCCCAGACTTGCCAGAGCTCAGATATCTGACTGTCTGCATTGGATATGCTCTTGACCCCAATGCTCAGCCCTACCGCTACTCAAAGATAAATGTGATAAACTTCTCTCTTGAGAAGCTCATCCATCCACCAGCTGAGCCGACATTTGCATTCTCTGAGAACATCATAGCAATCGCATGTGAAACCGCCGGTGCGGAGATCTGGTACAAGATGGGCGGCTCAAGCACATATGTGCAGTACACTACACCAATTGAGATAGAAGAAGATGTCATAGTCCAAGCATACTCTAAGCTGAACAACCGCACAAGCGAGATAGTGACACAGTCCTTTGTGTATGATGACGGCATTGATGAGCCAGTCATCACATGTGATGGTGAGTATGTTGAGATCAACTGCTCTACATCTGGCTCTGAGATCTTCTACAGAGTCGGCACATCTGGCTCATTCTCAGTGTATGAGTCGCCATTTGAGATAAATGCAACCATCATTGTGCAAGCATATGCTAGACTTGATGACAAGCAGAGCGAGACTGTGTCTGAGACATGCACATATGTGCCGATTGTCCTTGCAACGCCGACAATTGCATGCAATGACAACTTAGTCCACATCTCTTGCACAACTCCAAGAGCTGCTATATACTACAGACTTGGCCCAACCGGCAACTTCTCATTGTATGAAGCGCCGTTCACAATCACTGCGGATGTAGATGTATATGCTTACTCTACATACAAGAACCAGACAAGCACAACAATCTATGAGACATGCACTTACACACCTGAGCATGACTACAGCCAAGACTATCTCACATTTGAAGTCCTCACTTCAGGCACGATCAACTGGATGGCATATGGAGGCTTGACTAAGACCATCGAGTACAAGAAGAACAATGGTTCTTGGACATCTATAACGTCAACAGCTGAAGGCACTACAATATCTGTAGTTGCTGGAGACAAAGTGAAGTTCAGGTCAAGCAGCAACACAGTGTATGCTACAAGCAAGAGCGCGTACTCTGGATTTGAGGGCGGAACTGCAACATATGACATCTGCGGCAACATAATGTCGCTGCTGTACGGCGATGGATTTGCATCTGACAGCTCTCTTCCAAACTACAGCTACATCTTCTGCTCAATCTTCAAGAAAGCACCAGTAGTATCTGCAAAGAACCTTATACTGCCAGCTACGACTCTGAAGACTTACTGCTACCGTGCTATGTTCAGCTGGTGCACAACTCTTGTTGCTCCGCCTGAGCTTCCAGCAACGACTCTTGCAAGTGGCTGCTACTGGTACTTGTTTGAGCAGTGCTCAATATCTAAAGCTCCTGTCCTCAATGCAACAACACTTGTCCAAGAATGCTATGGACATATGTTTGAAGGCTGTGCATTGCTCAACACGATACAGTGCTTTGCAACAGCTGGATTCAACACTACAAAATGCAGAGAAGACTGGGTCAAGAATGTAGCTGCTACTGGCATGTTTGTCAAAGACAGCAGTGCAACTTCTTGGCCGACCGGCAACAATGGCATACCGACTGGCTGGACTGTCAGCGATGATGTCCTCTTGTATCCGCCTGTCATCACATTTGACGGTGAGACAATTGAGCTTGACTGTGAGACAGAGGGAGCTGCTATCTACTACAGGCTAGACGGCACAGGCTCATTCATAGAGTACTAGATGCCAATATCTATCCTAGAAGACACTGACATTGAGGCATACTCTTCTTACCAAGGACATACAAGCACAACTATATCTCAGACTTGTGTGTATGTCCAAGAGACGCCATTCCAGCAGTCTAACAAGTCTCTGCCGCAGTGGCGCTATGCTGGCACTGTGATAGACACTCCATACTCTGTCAACCGCATAGACGGACATTCTTCAAACTACTCTAAAGGCACATTCTCATTTGACACTTCAATTGTGCTCAAAGCTGCTCAGCCGACATATCTCTGGTTCCAGCATGCAGACCAGAGCACTGATGTCTATGTTGATGACACAAAGGTCACTACTCACTGGGGCGGCTACAATGCATTCTTTGTAGACATCTCAAACTATGTCCACCGCGGCACAAACAACATCCGTGTAGCTCTCTGCAACACGACAAGAAGCTCTCTTGCTCCAGCTGCTGGTGACTTCAACTTCAATGCAACACTTGGCAATGTGAAGCTGTTCACAAGCCCTTGCTTGCCTGACATGAAGTATGGCTATGACGGCTTTCACATCACTTCTACAGTGACATCATCTTCTGCTACTGTCAATGTCAAGACAACTGTCCCATCTGGTGCACAGCTTGTATGCACAATATCTGACGGCACATACATATGGACGGACACAAAGACAAGCAACGGCCAAGAGCAGACATTCACAACTACAATCACTGGAGCAAATCTCCATCTATGGCATGGAACAGTTGACCCGCATCTCTACAATGTCAAGCTAGAGATCTACAAGAACGACGACTTGTACCATCGCTATGAGCGTCCATATGGCTTGCGCTACTACTCATATGTCATCAACTAGACAGTGAACGGAGCGACATACACAGGCTTCCTGCTCAATGGACAGCCCTACCAGCTGAGAGGTGTCTGCATGCATGATGACTTGGCCAACAAAGCAAATGCTCTCAACAATGCTGACTACATCTAGGAGTTTGCAATAGTCCAAGAGCTTGGATGCAACTTCATACGTCTTGCGCACTATCCACATCCAAAAGAAGTGTATGACTGGTGTGACTAGCTGGGAATCATTGTCCAGACAGAAGTCCCCTGTGTCAACAAGCTGCAGTCAACAATGCCAGAAGACTACTACACACATCTCACTATCCAGTACACAGACATGGTGCAGCAGCACTTCAACCACCCATGCATCATGTTCTGGGGCCTTAGCAATGAGACTTCAACTGACAACAAAGAGTTCGGCAAAGAGAAGATCGAAGAGTACTATGCTCTCATCAAGGGCATGGACACCGAAAGATGGATCGGCTATGTGATGTCTCACAGCTACAGCAATCCGTCATCTTACTACAACAACCCCAATGTAGACTGGTTCGGCTGCAACATATATGTCGGCTGGTACATTGACAAGGCAAGCAACAACCCGACAACACAGCTCAACACACGTGTCAAGAACATCATCACAGACCTCCATAAGCCGCTAGCTCTGTCTGAATATGGTGCTGGCGGCACACAGCACTGCCACTCTGATGATCCAACAACTACAACTACAACTGGCAACTATGCCCGCCATGACATTGAATACCAGATGTGGCTGCATGAAGGCCATATTGCTGCAATAAGAAACTTCCCACAGCTTATGTTCACTGCTCAGTGGCAGCTGTTTGACATTGCAGTGTCTAACCGGAATGAAGGCTACACAGAGTGCTTAGACGGTGAGAACACAAGCATAAATGATGACTTGAGACGCTTGAACAACAAGGGACTAGTTGAGCGTGACCACACTACAAAGAAAGACACATTCTACATCTACAAAGCCGAATGGAACTCTGATCCATTTGTCCACATCTGCGGCAAGGACTATACAAAGACTGTAGATCGTGTCTTGAAGTGCTACACAAATGACGGCAGCTCTCTGTCACTCTATGAGGGAAGCAATGCAACGCCGCTTGAGACAGTGCAAGTCACTGACCACATCGCATAGTTCACTTCTCGGACATTCACTGTCGGTGTAACTTACCGTGTTGCTGCTGCACACAGCTCAGACACAGTCACTTTCTAAAGAACAAACTTGTTAGCTATTAGCAATTGCTTATTTCAGTTTAGAAAATATAGTCAAACTCTGGAATATTATATGTTAAAATATAAGAATAAGAATAAGAATAAGGAGATGGTTTGATGTTAGCTTCAAAGAACTTCTTGTTCAATCTTCTTAAAATGTGTCTTTTATGTCCATTTTTCCAGCAAGAATGGCATATTAACACTATCACATTGTTTTTAAAATTATCTCTGATAGCGTCCTCTTGTCGTTTTTCATAAAAATTCAAATTGTTTCCTTCGCAATATTTCACTTGAATTTTGTAGTCAACACCGTCTTTTGACACTATTAGATCTATGCCGCCATCACCATATGGCAATTCTCCATCATTGTCTGAAAATAGTACACCGCTAACTATCTTGCAGCCAGACTTTGCTAATGAAATCATAGTCACTAGCTCACCGAACTTTCCATTCACAACACATGTTTCTTGTTTAGCTGGTGAACGACGAGAGTCTTCATTGTAGTAGTTTTTAGCAAAAGGTCTTTCTTGCTCAGCAATCTGCCAAAGCATAGATATCTTGATGTCTTCTATGCTGTCAACTTTTAATGTTTCAATGCAGTCTTTTGGTGTAATGTAATGCATATCGTAAAAACATCAATCATCTTTAGTGGTTATTAGTTTATTGTCCTATGTACTTCTTCATAGTCTCTTCAATCACCTTCTGCTCATCAGCAGTGATGTTGAAGTGCTTGTAGAATCTAGCATCATCCCATGGCTGAGTGTAGTCTTGCATCCATGGAATTACATTGTGGTGGACGTGAACGTCCACCACTGATGTCATTACAAAAAACTTTACAAAGTTTGTCTGCATAGCATTATAGCAATTTTCAGCTTCACTTGCTGTATTGAACACAACTGCATTGTCGCGTGATATGTCACCCCGTGTTGCACGTGTGTTTTTGTTTTTTGCTTCTCTATATGTCAAACCTTCGTGGTTTTTGCCATTTGTAAATACACCACACCATGTCTTCAATGCATCAAACATCGGTCTACCATATTTCATTGGTGGTGCCATTATGTTGATCAGCACAAAATTTTTCAAATTGTCATTAAACTTCTCAATGTGCTGCTTCTTAAAATTAGCATCATCAAGTATTTTAGCAAATGTTCTATCAATAAATTCATATTGTTTAAATTCATCTATATATGCAGTATGATCAATGTTTAAATCACATTTGTATATTCCCAATGGCTGTAGCAATTCTGCACCAAAAAGACTTCTAGAATCTTGAGTGCTGATGATTGTTGTTGATGCAATATGCTTTGATATAGAATCTTCAAATCGATGATAATCATTGTTTGCTTTGAACTTTGCAAGTGGATCTTGTAGCCATCTTACGGGTGACAAATTCACACAAATACTCTTTTCATCTTTTAAATGTCTGATTGCTTCTGCTAATATTTTAAGATGAAGATTGCCATCATAAGGCGGATTCATCACAATGCAGTCAAACTTCATGTCATTCTCCGTGAAGTCAAATTTCTCAACATATTCAACATCAATTCTCTTGTCAAGCAGCAGCTTCAAAGCTCTGCTGCAAGCTCTGCAGCACACAACAGCATGCTTAGCTTCTGGACTAAGCTCAATGATCTTCTTCAAGCATCCTAAGTTGTTGATCTCGTAAAGCAAGACTGTCTTGCCATCGCTCAAGCCTCTTGGCAGATGCTTCTCAAACAGCTCAAAGTACTTGCTGCTGTCAGCGAGCATCTTGCTCTGGACTATCCGCAAGCTAGCTATGTCAAGTGAGCTGCTCATAGCTTGATGAGCTTCACTCCTCTGCTCTTCAACTTTGCCAAGATGCTGTTAGCTTGAGCTTTGTCTGAGACAGTCTTCTCTTTGACAGCTTTTCCAGCTACAGCAGCATATATCTTCAAGCTGCCGTCTTCAAGCTTCTCAACAGCTGCAAAGCTCTTGCACTCTTCACTGTCATCTTCAAGGTCTTCATAGCTCTTTGAGACAAGAGCATCTCCCTGGACAAGATGATGCGGTGGAACACCAAGCTTCACCAAGCGTCTCTTTGCAATCTCAAGGATTGCACCGTCAAGCTCAATGCCATAGCACTTCCTAGGGTCAGCCCCTGCAATGACAGCTGCAGCAATGAGACCGCCTGCACCAAGTGTCGGATCAAGCATTGTCTTCCCTTTGATGCTGTCAAACTTCTCAAGCATCTTGATCGTCAATGGCGGAGGTGTGAAGAACTGTCCAAATTTGGCCCTTTGGGCCTTGTCTTTTCCTCCATACTGAATGTCTTTCCAAGCATCATACTCAGCTTGGATTGCTGCCTTTGTCTCTTCACTAAGCGTCATATGGTGTCTCACTTTGCATTGACGTCTTTGTCAACAATGATCTTGAAGCTGTTGTCTTTGAAGACATAAGAGCTGCCAGCTTCAAGAGCTTTTGCAGCTTCTTTTGCTTCAGACTGGCTTATTCTAGCAATAAGCGGCTTTCTAGTGAAAGCGCTGCAAACATCTAGAACAAGACATGCAATCACAACCGCTACAGCTAGCAGAGCTGCAGCAACTTCTATGGTCTTCTCAGCTTTTTCAGTGTTCATGTCTATATTATATCATAATCATGAAGTCTATAAACTTCAAATCATAGGCATCAAGCAATGAACACCTGCTTAAGATGCTTTGGAATGCCATTTTCATCAACAAGAACATCTGTTGGAAGATGAATGGTACGCTGAGTTTCAAATGATCCATTCAAGAAGTCTTCCATCATTTCAATAGACTTCCATTCTACTAAAGCATTGTCACATGAAGATTGTGAATGCTGAGAAGTCTTTTGTATGTTTGAGAATTCCGTGCCCATGCTTTATCTCGTCTTCATTCAACTCATTTACGTAGTCTTTGCCAGCAAACTTCTTCAATGCATTATATGCTTCAATGCTTAAGTCTGATATTGTTCCACATCCAGACTTCTTCACATTTAAACCATATTTATCATTAGCAATCTTCATCCATTTTTCAAAATTCTTGCCATGTTTGTCATAAGATCTTCCATACGCATCATCAAACCATTTGACAGAACATTCATCTTCAATCTCAAAATTATATTGATGCATCATTTCATGTGCTAGAAGGCTTGCAGCTAAGATCAAAGAACATTCATTTCCTTTGACAAGCTTAGATGAAAATGCATAATGAGGCGGAACAAACAACATATCATCTACTACAGTGTCATTAAGAACTACATAATATCGTTGCTCTTCAACATTAGATATCATGTCTGGCACATATCCACATATTGCATTTACAGCATTGCATGCTTCATCATCTATGATGAATGGCCATTTTACAAGCATATTAGAAAAAATGTTTTTATTTATGCTAGCAAATAACTTCTCAAACGATCGCAATGTTGCATTTACAGGCATATTATGAAAGACTATGCCATAGCCATATTCATCAACAAGATCATCTAGCAATGGGCTCGTATTCTCTAAGATGATTGTCCAAAAATTAATTGCCTCTTGTATCTACTTCTTTGTATAATGTCTACTCATAAAAATATTTTACATATAATTTAGCAAAAACATTAGATGTTCAACTTAGCATGCAAGTTTACTTGTCAACTTCTTCTTTCTTCATGCCAGCAATCAAGACATCCATCAAGACTGGAGCATAGTCCCATCTTTCAACACAGACACATGCAGATCTAGCAGTGAATGTCTTGTACAGCTCAGAGCCATGCACATGCCCAAAGATGTTTGCAAATGGCAGACTGTCTGACACCCATCCAAGCGGTGCATGGCTCAAGACAAAGAAGTCTTTGAGCACAACTGGCCTGTCATGCACTCTGTTGAAGCCGATGCTGTAGTAGAAGCTCAAGCTGTGTCTGTCATGGTTTCCCATCACTAAGTTGATCTGCCCATTCAGCTTCTTGAAGATCTTCTTTGTCTTGTCTTTGCTTCCAAGACAGAAGTCACCTAGATGCCAGACTATGTCATCTTTCTTGACTTTGGCATTCCATCTCTTGACTAAGTCTCTGTCCATCTCATCAGCACTGCTGTATGGCCTTTTGCAGTACTTGATTATGTTTGCATGGTTGAAATGGGAATCTGCTGTGAACCAGATCTGCTTTGTGCTTGGCACTTCTGGAGCTTCTTCACTCAAGACTTCTCTCCATCAAGATCATATATCGGACAAGACTTGCATGCTGGATTCTTGCAGAACCTGCACTTCTTCACTTCATCACTGTTCCACCAGTCATATGAATGCTCATAGTCAAGGACATTTATCGGCTTGATGAAGTCTGTGCCTTCAGCAAAAGAGCAGCTCCAGTACTCTCCCTTGACATTGATGTATAATGAAAGCTTGTTCGACTCGCATTTTTCGCATGAAGTGCAAAGCTCTGGCTTGCCTATCTCTTTCAGAATCTCCATGACAGGTGTTGCAGAGCAAGAGTCAAAGCCAAAGCTTATGCCATGCTTCAAGCAGAACTCAACTAGCTCTTTGTACATGCCATGTGTCACAACACAGTCCATGTGAGCAGCACGGCCCTTCGGCTTGATACGAAGCAGCACCACAGACCTGAGGCCGTCAACTTTCTTGTCAGCAATGTCTTTGAGCACTTCACGAAGATGCGGCATGTTGTCTTTGCTGACTACTATGTGCATATTGACATGCAGATCACGGTCATACTTCTCTTTAGCATAGTCATGCAGCTCTTTGATTGTCTTGTAGCAGAGCTCTTTGGCACCGGTGTAGCATGACACAGCAACAGCACCGCACCACTTGCAGAGGACATCCTTCATATGCTCATCCATGTCAGCACCGACTGTTGTGACATTCGGCACTATGCCGATCTTTCGGCAGTGCTCAAACATCTTCTCAAGGTCTGGATTTGTCTTAAGTCCAGTTATGCCGAATGCAATCTGAGACAAGTTCTCAGGAAAGCTCTCAACTATCTTCCTGAATGTCTCAAACGTCATGTTTGTCGGCGGCATGTTTGTGTTGTTCTTGTAGCAGTATCTGCAGTTTGTGCTGCCAGGGACTGGAACACAGCCGTGCACACTTACTTCAATGTCTGCAATCTCTGGCCCAAGGCCGCAGTACTCAGGGTCATCATCAAGAGTCTTGCCGAAGCGCAAGTTGAAGCCAGTTGTCTTGCTGAAGAAGCAGTGGTAAGTGCCGCTCTTGTTGAGAGTCATCTTGAATGTCTCTCCCTGGTACACCCACCATTCATCATTGTCAGCACTGTAGGTCTTCTTTGTGACTTTAGCTGGATCTGACTGCTGGATTGTGTTCATCACAATCAAGAAGTGAGCTAAGTCTTTCTCTTTCAGCAGCATCTGTGGAATGCGGCTAAACTCTTTCTCCTTGACATAGGGGTTCATGCTCTTGAAGTCATATGGCTTCTTGGTGTCTGTCTTCATTCCTGGAACTACAAAGTCCATGTCTAGTCCTTGCTTTTTGTTCTTAAACCTGCATATATTGTATCATATGTGCAGGTTTCTTAAACTGCTTACGTAGAAATGCACTCAATGACATCTGACTTTCTATGAGAAGTCCAGAAAGTGTTCCAGAAAGCCGTCTTCTTGACTTCATCTAAAGTCTTTCCCTTGAAGACCACTTTCTTCAAGCTTGAGCACATGTTGAATGCAAACCAGCCAACATCGGCAATTGAAGCCGGAAGTATGATCTTCTCTATGTTATGCAAGTTAGAGAAGCCAAAGTCTTCAATTCTGCAGACAGACTCTGGAATCTCTATGCATCTAAGCTCAGAAAAGTCCCTTTGAATCTTAGTTGAGCTGAACAAAAGTGGAAAGTCTACACAGTCTGCTTCATCTAAGCTGCCTCTCTTGAAGATATGCAGCTTGCAGTCATCTGTCACAACACCATTGATGCCAAGGCTCCACATATGCAGCACATCATTCTCTGTCAAGAAGATGCCTGGATCTTCAGCAAGATCAAGCTTCATCTTAAGCTCATATGGGCTCAACAGCTTCATTCATCTTTCTCCGCTTTGAAGATCGACTTATCTTCAACTCCCCATGGATAGTTGTCTATAGACCTAACTTCTTCAAGAGTCTTGTCCTTGAAAATGATGCTTTTCATTTTGTTACAGCAGTAGAATGCACTATCTCCAATGCTTTTGACTGAGCCTGGGATGATGATGCTCTTCAAACATGAACAGCCGCAGAATGCTCCCTTTCCAATGCTCTTGACTGAACCTGAGATAATGATACTCTTCAAGCATGAACAACAGAAGAATGCACAATTTCCAATGCTCTTGACTAAATCTGAAATGATGATGCTCTTCAAGCTTATGCAGTTGTAGAATGCATAATCTCCAATGCTTGTGACAGAGTCTGGGATAGAGATGCTTGTCAAGCTTGTGCAGTTGCAGAATGCACAATCTCCAATGCTTGTGACAGATTCTGGGATGATGATGTTCGTCAAGCTAGCACAATAGCTGAATGCATTTCTTCCAATGCTTGTCACTGAGTCTGGAATAAAGATGCTTGTCAAGCCTGTGCAGTTGTAGAATGCCTCTACTCCAATGCTCTTGACAGACTTTGTAATGTCATTTCCCTCATTATCAAAGACATGCATATGTCCATCATCTGTCACAATGGCATTCATTTTGTTAGACATAGAGTGCTCTTTGATGAACTTTGCTCTGTCATCAGCTAGCTCAAGCTTCATCTTCAGCTCATATGGGCTCATCAGACTCATGACATGATTATATCATGAGTCTAGCATTGCTTAAACTTGTCATATGACAAAGCATGGTGGAGCGCCTCGGCTTCTGCCATTCAAAGATGGAAGACCACTTGTCCCCTGCTAGAAGCCTCTGCTCATGTTCCAGCTGACAGGAGTTGTGTTCCATGATCCACCGTCATCATCACCGAAGTACGCATCAGGCTTCTCATACTGGAAGATGTCAGCTTCTTCATCTTTCTTCATAGCTGCCATCATGGCATTGCCCTTCTTCATAGCTTCAACTTTGAACTCTAAGAATGACTTGTATAGAGGGTCATTTGTCAAAGCAGCTATCTCAGCTTCGGTGTACTCATTCTATGGCTTCAGATGATGCGGATACACAGTGCCTATCTGTGTAGTTGATGTGTCAATGAGCAAGAAGTAGTCTTGGACTCGGTCATTATGCAGCATGTATGCCATCCAGATGAATGCCATCATGTGGTCATCATGTGAGTTTGGGCCTGGCATGGCATGATATATGTTCTATGCACCCTTAGTGTCTTTCTTGATGAAGTAGTTCATCTCATCTACAAGAGCTTTGTCATATATTGTGAAGCCGAAGCAGTCTGGCATTGTAAGCATGTCTCTGGCCCACAAGCATGCACGGCTCTTGACTTGCACATGAGAGTATATTCCAGCTTCTCTCTTCTTGTTCTCAGCTGCAATCTTTGAGTAGCCAAATGTTATCTTCAGCGAGTCAAGCATTCCAGCTGAAACACCGTTTCTCTCAGCAGCCAGCCATGGGTTTCCATACAGAGGCAGTATCTTGCTTGCAACATATGCAAACTGCACAAGTGAAGTGACATTAGATGAGAATCTAGCGCACATGATGATGTTCTTCAAGTCAGACACATCCCAGATGTACAGCACTGAGCTGTCTCCGCCGATGCCCTCTGCAATGTCAGCAGTTGCTAGATATGTGCGCTTTGCCTAGAACTCATGCCACATCTCAAACTCATACAGCTCATCTTGGTTCTGAGAGACTATCTTCTGCATCTTCGGCTCAATGCCCTATGCTTTGTACTCAGACAGCTTGATGCGCAGCTGCTCAATCACATAATCTGGAACAAGCTTCTTGTTCTCACTCTTTGCCAAGAACTAGTTGTCAAACTCCTGAGCAAACCGCTGTGCACCGATCGCTGCTATCTGCCGCTTCTTCCACTCTTCATCATGCCCAGGCACTTGCCACCAGTACATCTCAAACGGCTTCCAGCCGTCAAGATTTGCGCCGACTTCTTTAGAGTTAGCCTAGCACCAGATGTCATAGTACAAGTTGTCAGTGCCATTAGGCGTAGACACAATGATGAATTTTCCATTTTTTGCACTTGATATCACAGGATACATTGATGTGAACAGCTTGTCAGCTATGTTTTTCTACAAGAATGCAAACTCATCTAGGATCACACAGTTGTGAGACAGAATGCCATTTGCATAGTATAGATGGCTGCCAGCTAAACTTAAGTCAAACACATCTTCTTTTCTAGGCAGCATATCATATGACATGACTTCATCTAGACCGTCTTCTGTCTTTATCATGCATCCAACTGACTAAAATGCATACACTTCTTCATTATGCTAGTCTATGAGAATATGTCTAGCTGTGCATTTCAATGTCTTGCCGCTTCTGAAGCTCAATCTGCATATTGAAGCATTGCATCCAATGTTAACCCTCTCAATGTCATTCCATCCACTGTCGCATTTGACTTGCCATTGGCCATTGACAGCAATTGACTTCTAGAACTTCTTTCTAATGCATTCAGACTTTGTCTAGCATTCATCACTTTCTACGATGTATTCATCATAGTCATGTTCATCAACACTATTGCATAAAAACATGTCGGCAAACTCTTTGATATGCATTGTCTTCTATAAACATAGTGTATCTGCTTTTCTCACTGTTATGAGTGCATTGCTTTCAACACATGTACAGCTAAAGCCACGAGCAGCGTCTGAACTTGAAGCAAATGCTCGTATTGAAGACATGTTTGAAAATGTGATCTCGCCTTTGTTGAACACGAGGCAAGCTGACTTGATCCAATGCGGCAGATACTAATATCCAGTCTCAATGCGGCTGAGAAGCTCGAGCGCAGTTGCTGCTTTGTTGGCAAGTATCATAATCTTCTTCTCTGGGAAGAATGTCGCAAGCCAGAGAGAGTATATGCAGTAGATTGTTGACTTCACTATGTTGTCGCAGAGCTTTTTGTCTCTGCTTCTTGAAGTTTCCCTCAAGTTCGGCGTACATCATCAGCATAAGCTGTCGGGCACTCTTGGAAGGATTATATTTGTTCACCTTCTACGCTCTACAGTGCATTGAAGCCTTTCGAAATCTTCAATGTTACCTCGGTGTCAGCATGCACTTGAATATGTTTAGCTTTCACCGATTTTGCCCAATTTTCATAAGTCAAGCAAATGACTTATGGGGCAAATATCTACCCTGCTGTCTTCCACTGACACAGATGACTTTGTTGTTGTTGACAAGAAAGCGCAGAAACTCTTTCTATATGTCATATAGCTTTATGATGTGCAGTCCTTTGTCAAGACTTATCACTCTATAGTACTTCTCTGCAAAGTACACAATGTCTCGTTTGCATCGAGCTATCTCAAGAGCTCGTCTCTCAAACTCTTCTTCTGAGATCTTCTCGACTTCGCCTGGCTTTTTTATTGTAGCTAGCTGTAGTTGTTCTTTATTCATAGTGTCTTTATTTACACTTTGAATGTAGACTTCATATATTCTTAGACTTCATCTAGCTTGAAGACAGACTTATCTTCAACTCCCCATGGATAATTGACCATAAACTGCACTTCTTCAATAGTCTTGCCTTTGAAGACAACCCTCTTCAAGCTTGGGCACCAGCGGAATACACTATCCCCAATGCTTTTGACAGAGTCTGGAATGACAATGCTTGTCAAGCTTGTGCAGTTGTTGAATGCATCTGCTCCAATGCTTTTGACAGAATCAGGAATGATGATGCTCTTCAAGCTTTCGCACCAGCTGAATGCACTGTCTTTAATGCTTATGGTAGACTTTGTGATGTCATTGCCTTTGCTGTCAAAGAAATGCATATGTCCGTCATCTGTGACAATGACATTCATCACAAATGACATAGAATGCTCTTTGACAAACCTTGCTCTGTCGTCAGCTAAGTCTAGCTTCATCTTAAGCTCATATGGACTCATGCTTTCTTCTCCGCTTTGAAGACAGACTTGTCTGCATACCATGGATAGTTGTCCATAGACTTCACTTCTTCAAGAGTCTTGCCTTTGAAGATGATGCTTGTCAAACTTGTGCACCATCTGAATGCCTCTTCTCCAATGCTCTTGACAGAATCAGGAATGACAATGCTCTTCAAGCATGAACAGTGATAGAATGCACCATCTCCAATGCTCTTGACAGAATCAGGAATAACAATGCTTGTCAAGCTTGAGCAGTTGCCGAATAAATATGCTTCAATACTGGTCACTGAGTCTGAAATAGAGATGCTTGTCAAACTTGAGCAGCTATTGAATGCATCTCTTCCAATGCTTTTGACAGAGTCTGGAATTACAATGCTTGTCAAGCTTGAGCAGTTGAAGAATGCACTATCTCTAATGCTTATGACAGAGTCTGGAATGGCAATGCTCTTCAAGCTTGTGCACCAGTTGAATGCATTTTTTCCAATGCGAATGACAGAGTCTGGAATAACAATGCTTGCCAAGCTTGTGCACCAGCTGAATACATAATTTCCAATGCTCTCAATGGAGTCTGGAATTACAATTTTTGTAAAGCTTCTGCAGTTAAAGAATGCACAGTCTTTAATGCTTGCGGCAGACTTTGTGATGTCATTTCCTTCATCATCAAATAAATGCATATGTCCATCATCTGTGACGATGGCATTCATCCTGTCTGACATAGAATGCTCTTTGACAAACTTTGATCTGTCATCAGCAAGATCAAGCTTCATCTTAAGCTCATATGGGCTCATCATACTCATAGCATCAAATGCATATTAGTCTATGTCATTGTTGTAGAACATCAAAGTCATGCCGTCTTTATGCAGCCAGCCTGGAATGTCTCTTTCTCTTCTGTCCTGTATACTTAGTGTCAAGACGTTTATCATTTTTTTTTGTAAAATGGTTAACATTACTTTATTCATAATTATATAATTATTCACATGTATACTTTATTTTATATTTAGATTTTATATTTGTTAAAACACATTTTTAATAAGAATACTAATGTTCGTTTTGTTGATGGATAATTGTATTTTTTCTAAAAAACAGAAAATCCATATTTATCGTAAATATTTTTATATTCAATATATTGTTCCTTTGTTGGTAAACATTTATTGCTTTTACGTGTTATATCAAATCTTAATTGGTATGGAATATTATTCCTACGTAATAGAGCTCTAAAATTGCCATATGATGAAGTATAATTATATTTCTATTTTAGAATATTTAAATCATAGTTTGATTTTACAAAATCTATAAGCATTTTTTTAAGCGTCTATTTATCCCATTTAAATAAATGACAATTTTTTCCTGAATGCGTTTTTGCAAATGCGGCATCTGCCTATATTTTATATAGTTTTAATTGCGCTAAAATATCATTTGATAATTGATATATTTTTTCTGTTGAATGTATTCTCTTATAGAATGCTTTACATGCATATAATGCTTTATAATAATTTCGTGTATCATTAATACATTCATAATGTTTAACCAGCAAAAAATGCAAATTTACATGATCTTCATAAGTAACTCTAATAATATTATTATCTGAATTATCTATTTGAATTTTATTTGCAGTAAAATACCAACGTGGATTTATATGGTGTTTTTCTGAATAAAATTCTGGATTATATATGCACTATTCAAGTTTAACAAACTACATTGGTGACTTTTTATATTTGTTAATAATGTCAAAA
>Ga0310786_10002727_pt1 | contig 26541 bp, 19 predicted proteins | sample AusTroGonzalo_MG_FD_203881 | JGI IMG/M metagenome (GOLD analysis project Ga0310786, IMG submission 203881) | Bovine rumen microbial communities from tropical cattle in Woodstock, Queensland, Australia - Gonzalo_03 (v2) (version 2) | ecosystem: Host-associated > Mammals > Digestive system >...
GAACTCTATACCAAGACGATGCACGACAAACGTGTTCCGGTGTCCTTGAGTGAACTGCGAGTAGGATTGAAGTGCGGTGGCAGTGACGGATTCAGCGGTATAACCGCTAATCCGCTGCTCGGTTGCTTAAGCGACTGGCTCGTAGCACAAGGTGGAACGACTGTACTGACCGAAGTGCCTGAGATGTTTGGTGCAGAGACTATTCTGATGGATCGTTGCGCCAACCGTGAGCTGTTTGACCAGACGGTAAGCCTGATCAACGACTTCAAGGATTATTTCCTCAGTCACGGCGAGCCGGTGGGTGAGAACCCGAGTCCGGGTAACAAAGCCGGCGGTATATCGACGCTCGAAGACAAAGCCCTCGGTTGCACGCAGAAGTGCGGCACATCGCTTGTTCGCGGCGTGATGCCTTACGGCGAACGCCTGCAAGTCAAGGGACTGAACCTGCTGTCCGCTCCGGGTAATGACCTCGTAGCATCCACCGCACTCGCTTCATGCGGCTGCCATTTGGTGCTGTTCACTACCGGTCGAGGCACACCGTTCGGTACATACGTGCCGACGATGAAGATATCTACCAACTCGAATTTGGCAAAGAACAAACCGAACTGGATAGATTTCAATGCCGGCGTCATCGCTGAAGGCGAACCGATGGATCAGGTAGCACGCCGCTTTGCTGACTATGTCATAGCGGTGGCTAACGGTGAGAAGACAAATAACGAGAAGAACGGCTACCATGAGATAGCCATATTCAAGAATGGTGTTACGCTGTAAGAACGTGAAAATGAGAAAGTTCATACTGATAGCAGCTGTTGTGCTGTCGGCTTGCACGCCAAACACATATCTCCAGTTGGCGGAGCAAGTGGCGCAATCCGAGATGAAGCATCATCCCGAGTTGTGGACATGTGACGGAGCGCAAAAACCCAAATGGGAATATACGCCGACGCTGATGGCGCGCGCGTTCGTGGAGCTGTACACCGCCACGGGCGACACAGTATATCTATCTCATGCACAGCGGTTCGCTGATCAGTTCATCGGTGATGACGGGACGATCCTGACCTATAAGAAGAGTCTGTACAACATGGATCGTATTCAGGGTGGAAACTTCCTAATCCTGCTCAATGCCGTGAACCCGCAACCGCAATACGTCATCGCTATCGAGACCCTGCGTGACCAGTTGCGTGAACAGCCTCGTACAGAGGAAGGCGGATTCTGGCATAAGCAGGTATATGACCATCAGATGTGGCTGGACGGACTGTTCACCGGTACGACATTCTATGCCCGCTATGCGGCGTACAAACCCGAACCGGAGGCGTGGAGCGATATAGCCAATCAGTTCGCCGTAGTGGACAAGCATACCCGCAAAGCCAACGGACTCAATCATCACGGTTGGGACGAAAGCCGCCAGATGGCGTGGGCTGACTCGCTGACCGGCTGTAGCGCCGAGACGTGGGGTAGAGCAGAGGGGTGGTATGTAATGGCGCTATGCGATGTGCTGGAGTGCATGCCCGCTGACCAACCTCAGAGGGAAGAACTGATCGCTATCCTGAGTCGCGTTATGGAAGCTCTTCTCGCCGTTCAAGACAAGGATACACACCTCTGGTATCAAGTGCCGGACAAAGGCGATAAGGAAGGCAACTACCTCGAGTCAACCTGCTCCGCCATGTATGCCTATGCTATGGCGAAAGGCGCGAACTTGGGAGTGCTGCCTGACACCTACCGTGAGGAGGCAAAACGCGTGATTGAAGGGCTCAAAGTGAGCAAGTTGGTCACCGATGCTGACGGTAGCTTGTCACTCATCGACTGCTGCGCTGTAGCCGGATTAGGCGGTAATCCTTTCCGCGACGGTACGTACGATTATTATATTCATGAGCGCATATGCGCGGATGACCCCAAAGGTGTTGCCCCGCTCATACTCGCGTGTATCGAATTAAGCAAACAATAATTTTTTAATTATATCATGATGAAACGATTATTTTACATTTTAGCCGTAGCGTTACTGCCGATGATGGCGCAAGCCAAGGTGGTAACCGGTCAAGTCACAGACATGAACGGCGAACCGATCATCGGTGCAAACGTGTTGGTTAAAGGTGCTACAACCGGCACAATCACCGATTTTGACGGAAACTACTCCATTGATGTGCCGGAGAATGCGATTTTGGTATTCTCGTATTTAGGCATGACTACTCAGGAACTACCGGTTACAGGTAACACTCTCTCCGTTGTTCTCAATGAGGACAACCAAGTGCTGGAAGAAGTGGTTGTTACCGGTTACGGTACGACCAAGAAGCGTGACTTGGTTACGGCTGTCAGCTCTGTTAATTCTGACCAACTGAAGGACATTCCTGTTGCGAGTGCATCAGAAGCCTTGCAAGGTAAGTTGGCCGGTGTGTCCGTAACAACGACGGAAGGTGCTCCCGATGCAGATGTCAAGGTCCGCGTGCGTGGTGGTACATCGTTGACGCAAAGCAATGAACCATTGTACATTGTCGATGGTTTCCCTGTATCCAGCATCTCTGATATTGCTCCGGGTGATATCGCATCGATGGACGTGTTGAAGGATGCCGCTGCTACAGCTATCTATGGTGCACAGGGTGCAAACGGCGTTATCATCATCACCACCAAGGACTCAGGAGCAGAGGACGATAAAATGACGTTCCATTTTGATTATTCCGGTTATGTTGGCTGGAAGCGGATGGCTAAGCGTTATGATATGATGTCGGCGCGTGACTATGTGCTGATGCAGTATGAGTACGCATACCTTACTAACGGAGAGTCCGGATTGCGCAATAATTTCAATTTCTATTTCGATCCGCAAGTAAAAAGAGACAACAAAGGTAAAATACCTTCTTCTGCTACTCTTACTCCGGTTTCGACCTTGCTCACTTACTGGGATCAAGAAGCAACATCCATTGATTGGCAGCGTCGTACGTTTGGACCGACATGGGGTTCCAGTTTGTCAAGTGACGATCATGAGGCGTATAGTGAACATCAGGGCTTCACGTCTAATCACAGTATTAGTGTTTCCGGTGGCAACAAAAATGCAAACTTCTTGCTTTCATACAACCGCGTGGATGATGCCGGTATTATGTATGGAAGTAATTTTGCACGTAACAATGTCTCCTTTAAGGGAAAGTTCAAACCATTTAAGGGCTTTACCATAGGAACCAGTGCCCGTTACTCTAATACCAATGTCCTCGGTTCCGGAACTAACCCCTCTGAGGATGCCGGTAACAAGAACGAAAGTCGTGTGCGTAATGCAGTAGGTTATACCCCAGTGACTCTGGTTGCGCGCGATGCCAAGAGTTTGGATGATTATGATAGTTTCGGTTCGTTATATGACCCGATTACCACGATCAATCATAATTATCAAACCAAAAAAGATAATAAATGGAATATTCAAGGATACGCATCCTATAACTTCCTCAAGAAGTTCACTCTTCGTGTCGAGTTAGGATATGAGGCGCGTTATCGTGATCAGGATAGATATTATGGTCCGACAAGTTTTTATTCGCGCGATACACCGGGTCCCGGTATTATGAAGGATGCATTAGGAGATGAAGCAGGTGACGGAACCAACTATGGGCATATTATTGTTACTGATCAGCGTACTTCTAAATTGCGTAACACGAATACATTCAATTATAAAGACAAATGGGGTAGCCATAGTCTTGAATTATTGGTGGGTGAAGAGCAACAGTGGAACAAGGGATCGCTTGAGACACTCTACGGCTATGGTTATGATCCTTCTCTATACAATGGAAACAATGTGTTCAACTTCATGGGGGCAGCAGCAAAGCAAACGTTCAAGAATAAAATAAACGACACGGACAATATGCTTTCATTCTTTGCTCGTGCCAACTATGACTATAAAGGACGCTATTATTTAACCGCTACTTTCCGTGCAGACTGTTCTACCCGCTTTGCTCGTGGTCATCAATGGGGATATTTCCCGTCTGTGGCAGTCGCTTGGCGTATGTCTGATGAAGAGTGGATGCAAGGTGCATCGAACTGGTTAAGTAACTTGAAGTTGCGTTTCTCTTACGGTACGGCGGGTAATAATCAGGTTGAAACAGGATACCTGAATACGGCATTCCTCATATATCCGTTGAACGGCGCATATGTGGACAATGATCATTTTGCTTCAACGTATATTTACACGGGTGGTAGTGATGCTATTGCGCCCAATGCAGATCTTAAATGGGAAACAACTGTTACCCGTAACTTCGGTATTGATTATGGTTTCTTCAATGAGCGTTTAAGTGGTGCAATTGATATGTATTGGAATAATACTAACGACTTGATCTTGTTGTATAAGTTGTCCACCGGAGGCTATAAAAATCAATATCGTAATATCGGTTCTACTCAAAACCGTGGTATCGAATTTTCCATCAAAGGTGTTATCCTTGACCACAAATCCAAAAACTTGTCATATGGATTGACCGTGGATGCGAATATCGCCTTTAATGAAAACAAAGTGGTTAGCCTGGGTGGAATGACGGATTACGAAGTTGGAACACAATGCTTTAGTGGTAACTATCTGACACAATCCAGTGAGTTCTTGGTAGAGCCGGGTCAAGCTATTGGCCGTTTCTACGGTTATAAGACAGAGGGCTGGTATACACCGGATGACTTTGCTTCGTATAAAAATGATCACTGGTACGGAGCTGACGGTAAAGTGATTTCTACCGTTTTAGGTGAGGCTCGTCCGGGTATGGTGAAACTCGTGGATGATGATAAAGACGGCACCCCGGATAAACATGTGCTGGGTAATGCGCTTCCTCTGTTCAACGGTGGTTTTAATATTACAGCCTTCGTGGGAGGAGATAAATGGGGTAAGGTAGATTTCAGTGCGAACTTTACCTATAGCTATGGCAACGACGTGATGAATATGACTGCATTGGACTTCTCTACTATTTATGGAAGTACCAAACTGCGTAACTTAAATAATTCAGTTGCGTACGGAAATCGCTATTCTATGTTTGACGGTGACGGTAACTATATACCGAAATCCATTCCTGTTGATGCTTCCGGTTATGCTAATTACGCACTACTGTCAAGTCGTTTGGCTGAGTACAATGCAAATGCAAAGATGGCTAACCCGATCATGAGTAATATCGCATTAACAGATCAATTCGTAGAAGATGCTTCTTATTTGCGTCTGAACAACTTGACCATAGGTTATTCGGTAGCACCCAAATGGGTTGAAAAAGCGAAAATAACTCAGTTGCGTGTATTCTTCCAAGCGACAAATGTATTCTGTGCTACCAAGTATTCCGGTGCAGATCCTGAGGTGGATACACGTTCGAAAATCAATCCATTGGCTATAGGCGTAGATTATTCTGCTTATCCGAAATCCCGTGGATTTAATATCGGATTGAACTTGAAGTTCTAATCTTACATAAATGATTTCGTATATATAATAAGGAATAATTAAAACGTACAGATATGAAAAAGATTCAATATATAGCGTTGGGCTTAGTGATGATTTCCATTACAGCCTGCAAGGATTTCTTTGAACCGACATCTCCTTCTTCTCTCACAATGCAGGATGTCTATAGCAATCCACAACGTATTGAGAGTGCGATAGCCTCTATCTATGAGCAGTTTGGTGTAGATAGAAGTTATCGCAACAGATTAGCGTGTGGTTTCCAAGGCCTTAATACAGATATTGAGCGTAGCCCTAAGGACAAAGTGAAAGATCCTACAGCAGCGGCATATGCGACGTATTCCATGATTCTTGTAAACAAGGATTTGTCAAACTCTACCGGAAAGGACCCGTGGGGTTGTATTAACAGTATGATTGAACGGGCTAATCTGGCTATTGAAGGTATCGAAGCGTATGCTGATACTACCAAAGAGCAGATTGCGTATTATCTTGGAGAAGTGTTGTTCCTGCGCGCCTTCGCTTATTCCGAGCTTGTGAAATTATGGGGTGATGTTCCTCCTCGTTTCGTGTCGCTCACGAAAGACCCGAATGGAACGGAGATTGCTAAGAATGATCGAAATCTCGTGTTTGATCAAATCCGCAAAGACTTGAATCGAGCAGCGAAACTGTTGCCGTGGTCTGCTCAGTGTCCGGGTAAAGCACACGATTATACAGGTCGTCCCAGCAAGGCTGCTGCGTTAGCGTTGTTGGCACGTGTGGATTTGAATTATGCCGGTTATGCGCTTCGTCCTGATTTTATACAAGATGGTGGTGGTGCTCCCTACAAAGTTCAACTGAATACGAAGGATGAGACTTTGAGAGCGCAATTACTCACAGAGGCAATGGTATCTTGTGCCCAGATTATCAATAATGAGGATACGAAACTGCTGGATGATTACAGTCAGATATTCAAGAATCTTTGTGCTGATGTCACTACTTATTCCAAATCAGAGTACATCTGGGAAATTCCGTTTGCTGACGGGCAAAGAGGACAGGTGATGAACTATAATGTCGGTAAAGTGGATAACTGTCTCAAAGCCTTGAAGAACAACAGTTCCGGCTCGAGCAATGGCGCTTTGACGATTGTGCCCACACTGTTGTATGATTTCGAGAAGAATGATGTAAGACGGGATGTGACTATTTCTCCTTATCGCTGGTTCGCGAATAACGGAGATGATTTTAATAAAGATACAGCCAAGATTCACCAAGCTATGCCGGAGATGGATCCTACCAAGTCGAGACTTTATCAGCGTATTCAGAATGCAGGTGAGTTCTATTGTGGCAAGTATCGTGTAGAATGGATGACTCGTGAGCGTAACGGTAATGATGAGGGTATTAACTTCCCGATTATTCGCTATGCAGACGTGATTCTGATGTTCTGCGAGGCAGCAATTGGTGGTATTACTGCAACTTCGGTGAGCAATACTACCGGCCTTGATCCACAGGCACAGTTTAATCGCATTCGCACACGCGCTCATTTGGATTCTAAACCGTTGAACATGGAGAACCTGATGGAAGAGCGTAAGTTTGAGTTTGCCGGCGAATATATCCGTAAGTATGATTTACAGCGTTGGGGAAAACTTAAATCGGCTTTGACAGATGCTACAAGACGAATCGCTGATTTGAATGCTCACAGAGGTGATTTTGAAAACACCGGTGATACCGTTTGGTACAAATTCAAGATAGATAATTCTTATTTGTACACAGGTAAAGACGCTACTGTGGATACCTGCTATGTTATCGATTTCTCAACCGCTTGGGGCTTAAAGAAGGATGAAAATAAATGTCCTGCTGCGTATGACAAGAGTGCAGGTTGGGTAGCCAAGAATATCTTCCGAGGAGAAGAGGAGGATCATATCGTTCCGCCGGACTATCGTCTGTATATCAACGAGAGTGATATTGATAAACGCCATTTCTATCCTATTTTTGAGAGCAACTTAGCTACGTCAAATGGAAAGCTTTGGAATGATTATGATTATTGATCATATTAAAAAGACACACTGGCTCTATCTGCTCGTGGCTGTTGTCTTCTCGGCGGTGGCATGTAATGAAAAGAAGGAACCGGATGCTACTCCGCAGTTAGAAGAAATAGTCTGGATTCAAGGTGGAGGAAGTAATACTACGGGGGGAAGGAGCGGAACGGTCATTTATGTCACTTCTCTGGAAGACGATGTGAATCAACCGGGTACCTTGCGGAATGCTTTGGCGCAAACAACGGCGAGAACGATACTTTTTGCAGTAGCCGGACGGATAGACCTGAAGAGCGAGTTGACTATTCGAAGAGGCAATGTGTCTGTCTTCGGAGAATCTGCTCCCGGAGATGGAATATGTATCTCCGGATATCCTGTAGTTATCGATGCGGATAACGTTATCCTTCGTTTTTTGCGCTTCCGTATGGGAGACGAGAAAAAAGTGGAAGGGGATGCGCTCACATGTATCGGTCATAAGAATATTGTGATAGACCACTGTTCCTTCTCCTGGAGTACGGACGAGTGTGTCAGTTGCTATGGCAATACGGATTTTACTATGCAATACTGCATCGTTTCGGAGAGTCTGCGTAACTCCGTGCATGTAAAAGGGAATCATGGATATGGCGGTATATGGGGCGGCACGAACGCTTCGTTCCATCATAACTTGCTCGCGCATCATGATAGCCGTAACCCCCGTTTTGACCACTCCTATGTCAACAACACCTGCTTTGGCCCCGTTGACTACGTTAATAATGTGGTTTATAACTGGGGCGGTAACTCGACCTATGGAGGGGAAGGTTACACGCAAGTGCGCAAGATAAATATGGTGAATAACTATTACAAGTATGGTCCTTCAACCGATTCAAACAAGAGAAACCGACTCGTTGATCCAACTGTCAGTTGCTCCTACTGCTCCGACGGACACACCCTGATTCCCGGTAAGTTCTGGTTAGAAGGAAACTTGATGTTCAATGATCCCAATGTCACTGCCGATAATTGGAAAGGCTCGACGCAGAATGGAAGTAACGTCAAGGCTTCTGCCCGCTGGACAGAAGGACTGACGAGGCTTAATAACGAGCAAACAGCAGAACAAGCCTATGAGACCGTATTGGCAAAAGCAGGTTGCTCTTTGCATCGTGATGTCGTTGATGACCGTATAGTTAGCGAAGTACGCAATGGAACTGGCAAACTGATTGACGGGCAGTCGGAAGTGGGAGGATGGCCTGATTATTCCGGAGAGAAAGAATTGGATTCGGATTATGACGGAATACCCGATGCATGGGAGAAAGCGCATGGGTTGGATCCATATACATATAGTGACAGCGGCAAGCAGACTCTCGTCGCCGGCTATACCAATTTGGAGGCGTATCTCAATAGTTTGGTACAAGATTTGTTCTAAATAAAAAGAACACTAAATGGAAGTGATTATGAAACGTTTTTTTCTTTCAGTTATGGCGCTGGTCAGCGTAGCAGCCTTCGCGCAAACCAAGTACTCGCATTACTACACGAATCTGCCATGCGCGGTGGAGCAAGTACAAGAAGTCGTTATCCCTGACTATACCGTTACTTTGACAGACTTCGGCGCTGTAGGTGACGGACAGACTGATTGTTCTGAGGCCTTTGCAGCAGCACTTAAGGATTTGAAGAGGCAAGGAGGCGGGCATCTTATCGTGCCCGATGGTATTTGGCTTACCGGGCCGATCAGGCTGATTAGTAACTTCGATTTGCACCTTGCTGACAAGGCAACGATATTGTTCTCTACCAATAAGGAGTTGTATATCCAGAAGAATGACAGCCTGCGTGATGGATCGAAGAAATGCAATGCCTGCATCTATGGTTCCAAACTGGAGAATGTAGCGATTACCGGTCATGGTACGCTCGACGGACAAGGTATCTATTGGCGTCCTGTAAAACAGAAAAAAGTAGATGAAGATCAATGGAATGAATTGCTCGCTATGGGTGGTGTCTTACAGCAAGACGGTAATAGCAAAAACTGGAAAGTATGGTATCCCTTTAATCTTAAAAAGGAATATAACGTCCCCAATATCGCTGTAGATGCTATCACACAAGAGAAAATGCGACCGCACTTGGTTAATATCACCGACTCGCGTAATGTGCTGATGGAGAATGTACATCTGCTCAATTCCCCGAAGTTCCATTTCGTGCCGACGCGAATACAAAACCTGATTATTGATGGAGTCAACATCCGTTGCCCGCATTGGGCGCAGAACGGCGACGCTATGGATCCGGGTAATGTACAAGTTGCGCTTATCGTTAACTGCAATATATCCTGCGGTGATGACGGTATTTGTATGAAAGGCGGCGTAGGCGAGAAGGGTGTAGCCGCTGGTCCGCAACGCGACTTCCTCATTTGCAACGATACCGTCTATCGCGCACACGGCGGATTCGTCATCGGTTCCGAGTTCAGCGGTGGTATGCAGCGACTCGTTGTCAAAGATTGCCGATTCGAGGGAACAGACATCGGTTGCCGCTTCAAATCGGCTCCCGGACGTGGCGGCTGGTGCGAGGATATCTACTGCTACGATATTATCATGAAGGATATCGTTGAATCCGCTTTCCTTATTCAATCCGGCTATGCCGACCGCGGAGCAGGTGTCAGCGCAACCGACAAAGATAACAAGGATGCGTTCTTCCCTGATTGGTCAAACATCACTTTCCGCAATATAACCTGTATCGGCTCCAAACAAGCCGTGGATATTCAGGGACTCAAGGGTAAACCTGTACACGATGTACTCTTTGACCAAGTGACCGTCATTGGCAACAGAGGCGGCATCAAAATAGAGTGGGCGGAGAATATCAGGTTCGTCAACTGCAATATCAACCCCAAGCCAATTCCCATTGATGAGTACAAGAAAATCAAAAATGTCATCTATAACGGTAATATAGTGGAATAATTATTGGTATGAACAAGTTTCTTTCTCTCCTCCTTCCGGTGCTTATCTTTACCGCTTGCACTGGCAAACAGGAGTATCAAACGACCCGTCAGGCTGATATCGACGGTCTGACCCGTTCGGCTGCATTTGCTATGCCGCGCGTTATCCTGCCGCAGTTTGCCGACCGCACATTCTCCGTGTTGGACTATGGTGCTGACCCTACAGGTGTAGTGCTGTCCACCGATGCCATCCAACGTGCGATTGACGAGTGTTCTGCTGCAGGTGGTGGCACGGTGCTTATACCTGAAGGTATATACCACACCGCACCGCTTACGCTCAAATCCAACGTTCGGCTCTATACCGACTACAACTGTTTCATTCAGTTCTCGCACGATCTGAGTCTGTACGAGATACACGATGAGTGGTTCGAAGGTATCCCAACCAAACGTTGCACAAGCCCGCTCAATGCCTTGGGTGCCGAGAATATAGCCATCACAGGTCACGGTACATTCAACGGCAATGGGGATTGGTGGCGACCGGTCAAGAAACCTAAGATGTCTGAAACGCAGTGGAAAAAACACCTCAAGGAGAAAGGCGGCATAGTCGCCGAGAACAACATCTGGTACCCCGACTCAGGCTCTATTATTGCGCAATCTTACTGCGTTGACCAGAACGTGCCCGTCATCACCGATGATGCGCTGTGGCCGCAGGTCAAGTCTTTCCTGCGCCCTGTACTCCTGCATTTCGTCGGGTGCAAGAATATCCTGCTTGAAGGGGTGACCTTTGAAAACTCTCCCGGATGGAATGTGCATCCCATGTGCTGCGAGAATATAGTTGTTAACGATGTTACTATCCGCAACCCGTGGTACAGCCAGAACGGTGACGGCATCGACGTAGAGTCCTGCAAGAATGTCGTGATAGCTAACTCCACCTTCGATGTAGGCGACGATGCCATCTGTATGAAGTCCGGAAAGGATAAACCCGGACGTGATCGCGGCATACCTACCGAAAACGTGGTGGTTGATAACTGCGTGGTCTATCACGGTCACGGAGGGTTTGTGTGCGGTTCGGAGATGTCGGGAGGAATCAAGAATGTAGAGGTGCGCCAGAATCTGTATATCGGTACGGATGTCGGTCTGCGGTTCAAATCCACACGCGGACGCGGTGGGGTGGTTGAGAACATCTATATCAAAGATGTCAACATGGTCAATATCCCAAACGAAGGACTGATCTTTGACCTGTACTATGGTGGCAAAGGTTCCGGTGAGGAGACCGAGGAAGAACTGGCGGCACGTATGAGTGCCGAAGCACCCGAGGTCAGTGAAGAGACGCCGGCTTTCCGCAACATCGTCATCGAGAATGTCAAAGGTGCCAACATCAAGCGGGCGATCCTGTTCAACGGTCTGCCCGAGATGAAGATTCAGAATGTCACCCTACGGGATGTCACCATGAGTGCTAACGAAGGCGCATTGTTCCGTCAGACCGATGGATTGATGCTTGACAATGTACAAATATCGGTAACCAAAGGCGAACCGATTGTGTTTGCGCCTACTGTTGAGAATGTACAAATCCATTAAACTGACCATAGTATGCTGGGGTGTCGCTCTCACGGGTTGCGCTCCGAGAGTGGCTACCTCTTTCTGGCGAATCGGTACACCTGCCGACTCGACAAGGGTAGGCTATGCTGTATTGCATGAGGGCAAGAAAGTTCGTCACTGCTATCCCATCACCCGGTGGACAGACACCCCGGACAAGGATACCTACCATAGCCTGCATCATCACGGTGTGGCGGTGGAGAGCGAGTTGATGGCGTACCGCATCTATTTCGACAAGAAGCAGACCATCGACCCATATTGCAAACGCACACCGCAACTCGAGTTGGCGCAGAGCTATTGGTATCCCGATGACAGCCTTCTCAATGCCGGCTACGGTGATGATATACTGCGTGTGTCGGGTGCGGTAGGCGTAGGATCGGTTAAGTATTGGAATGGGAAAAAACACGTTCACATTGAACCCGTAGCCGAGCGCTCGCAACGTATAGTGCGTCAATCGCGCGACAAGGCAACCATTGAGGTGGCTGTCAACAGTTGGGAGGTAGAAGGCAAAAAAGTGGACATGGTAGTACAATATACGCTATGTGCCGGACATCGGGATATGCGATGCGATGTCAGCCTAAGCAGCCCTGTTGTGGGATTGTGCACTGGTGTACAGGCTATACCCGTCAAGAGTGCCACCCCCGAATGGGAACACCTTGAACTGCCTAACGGAGTGCTGCTCGCATCGTGGGGAACAGACTATCCCGTGAACGATACTGTCAAATATGCCAAAGAAACGGTCGGATTAGCCGTGTTCATCCCCAAGCAGTATGCCGGCGATGTAGTACATGACACATCCAACCAACTCTGTCTGCTCAAGCAATCCACTCCTCACTTCTACCTCACCTGCGTCGGTGCTACCAAGGAGGCTAACCCCGTGGCTACCAACATGACAGAATGGTTGACATACCTGCGCAACTGGGCTGCCAAACTGAAATAATAAATTATAAAATTTTAATACTATATGAACAATCCTTTTTCATTGGAAGGTAAGAATGCATGGATCACAGGCGCTTGCTACGGGATCGGTTTTGCTATTGCGAAGGCGTTTGCCGGAGCAGGGGCTAAGGAGATTATCTTTAATGCCCGCAGCGAAGAGGCTATCGCCAAAGCAATCGATGATTACCATGCAGAGGGAATAATGAATGTGCATGGATATGTGTGCGATGTAACCGATGAGAATGCAGTCAAGGCGCTTGTAGAACGCATCCATGCTGAAGTCGGACAGATCGATATCCTCGTCAACAACGCCGGTATCATCAAGCGCATCCCGATGCACGAGATGAAGCGCTCGGAGTTTCAGGCTGTCATCGACATCGATCTTGTTGCCCCGTATATCGTCAGCGCTGCTGTGCTGCCGGAGATGATGGAGCGCCGCGAAGGCAAGATCATCAACATCTGTTCGATGATGTCCGAGCTCGGCCGCGAGACAGTCAGTGCCTATGCTGCAGCCAAGGGCGGATTGAAGATGCTCACGCGTAATATCTGCTCCGAGTACGGCGCCTACAACATCCAGTGCAACGGTATTGGCCCGGGTTACATCGCTACCCCGCAGACTGCCCCGCTGCGTGAGCGTCAGCCGGACGGCAAGCGCCACCCGTTCGACTCGTTCATCTGCGCCAAGACACCTGCCGGACGATGGCTCGAACCCGATGAACTTGGTGGACCTGCGGTCTTCCTCGCCTCACACGCTTCCGACGCAGTCAACGGTCATATCCTCTACGTCGACGGGGGAATTCTCGCATACATAGGAAAGCAACCGGAGTAACCAGAAATTCCAGATAATCCAGAAATTCTAGAATATCCAGAAAATCCAGAATAATGAAAAAGCTCCTCTTTTTTCTCATAGCATTATTGAGCCTGGCTGCTTGCCAGACTCAGCAGGAAACCAAGGTTTACGGCCGTTATGTGCCGGAGCGTAAGGGTGACTTCGCGTGGGAGAACGAGTACGCGGCGTTCCGTATGTACGGTGCTGCCCTCAAACCCGAGAACCCAAGCAACGGTGTTGATCTATGGCTCAAGAACAGTCCCGCGCTCGTCATCGACACGATGTACGGACGTGAACTGAAGGATCACCGTCCATACCACATCAACTACGATGGTAACCTCGATTGCTATAAGGTTGCTCACACCTGCGGTGCGGGCGGACTTGTTGTTATAGCTGATGAGCAGACATGGATCGGTGGTCCTTACGATCGTTGGGAGATCATCGAACAGACACCCGACCGCTTCGTCTTTCGCCTGGAGTACGACAGCCTGCTCGTTGCCGGACAAATACTCCGCGAGTCGCTCACCATCACCGCTGAGGCGGGACAGTTGCAGAATAAAGCGGAGGTGGTACTCACGAGTGATCAGCCGTCAGCTATTAGCACTCAGCTCTTGGTGGGTGGCGGAATCTATCTGCATGACACGGTGGACTACTACCTGACGATACCCGAGGTTGGGTATGTCTTTTATGAGGAAGATGCGCTCAGCGACAAACAGGCGGCTCGCATGAACTACGAATACAACGGTAGTACCAGTCAAGGACGCATCCAGATCTCTGTAAAAACACCCGGCGCTACACTGACGGATATCGTGGACGGTAACTTAGTCGCCGTCCGCCCCTATGAGCTCGGCGACACGCTCACCTATTACTTCGGTGCAACGTGGAGCGAGTGGCATAATTAACAACTTAACAGTTTAACAATTTAACAATACAATGAAAACAAACTACGAAGTACGTTACGCCTCCAACCCTGTGGATGCCAAATCGTACGATACCAAGCGTCTGCGCCATGACTTCCTCATCGAGCGCGTGTTTGCACCCAACGAGGTGAATATGGTCTATTCGATGTACGACCGCATGATTGTCGGCGGCGCTATGCCTGCCGGCGAGAGCCTGCTGCTCGAGGCTATCGATCCCCTCAAGGCTCCGTTCTTCCTTACCCGCCGTGAGATAGGAATCTTCAATGTAGGCGGCAAAGGACGCGTCATCGCAGGTGACCATACCTACGAACTTGACTACAAGGAAGCCCTCTACCTCGGTCGCGGTGACCGTGAGGTGCGTTTTGAGAGCCTTGACGCTACGCGCCCCGCACTGTTCTACTTCAACTCTGCTACCGCTCACTGCACGTACCCTGACAAGAAGGTCACCAAGGCCGATGCCGTGGTTGCACACATGGGCAGCCTTGAGATGTCCAACGAACGCGACATCAACAAGATGCTCGTCAACCAAGTGCTGCCTACCTGCCAACTGCAGATGGGTATGACCGAACTGGCTCCGGGTAGCGTCTGGAACACTATGCCCTCACATGTCCACAGCCGTCGTATGGAAGCATACTTCTACTTCGAGGTGCCCGACGATCAGGCTGTATGTCACTTCATGGGCGAGGTCGAGGAGACACGTCACATATGGATGCGCGGCAACCAAGCCGTGCTTTCACCCGAATGGTCGATCCATTCCGCTGCCGCAACCCATAACTACACCTTCATCTGGGGCATGGGGGGCGAGAACCTCGACTACGGTGACCAGGACTTCAGCAAAATAACTGATCTTAAATAATTCCCTATGAGTACACAACAAAAACTTATGACCAATTGGCGTTGGTGGCTCTGCTCGCTGCTGTTCGTAGCAACGACCGTTAACTACCTCGATCGCCAAGTTCTCTCGCTCACCTACGAGGAGTTCATCAAACCGATGTTCCATTGGACGGATGCTGACTATGGCAAGATTACCGGGTATTTCTCCATCTTCTATGCCATTGCCTGCTTGTTCGCTGGTAAGTTCATCGACTGGATGGGAACCAAACGTGGCTACCTCATAGCCATCTTCGTCTGGTCAGCCGGTGCTTGCCTTCACGCACTCTGTGGATGGGCTACGATGCATATCGAGGGCTTCGAATCCATAGCAGCCATGAAGGCGGTTGAGGTCGGCTCGAATGCCGCACTCGGTATAGCTACTACCGGTGTCTATCTGTTCCTGCTCTGCCGAGGCATACTCGCGCTCGGTGAAGCCGGTAACTTCCCTGCTGCTATCAAGGTAACGGCGGAGTATTTCCCCAAGAAAGACCGCGCGTTCGCTACATCAATCTTCAATGCCGGGGCGTCTGTCGGAGCACTCGCTGCACCGCTCACTATACCCCCGTTGGCTGCTAAGTTCGGATGGGAGATGGCGTTTGTCATCATCGGTGCTTTGGGCTTCATCTGGATGTTCTTCTGGCAGTTTATGTACGACAAACCCGAGCAGTCCAAGCATGTCAATGCAGCCGAGCTTGAGTACGTTCATCAGGATGACGAGCGCTCAACCGTCAGCGCTCAACCGTCAGACGAGAAAGCTATCCCGATGTGGCAGTGTTTCACCTATCGTCAGACATGGTCGTTCATCACCGGCAAGTTCCTTACCGATGGTGTATGGTGGTTCTTCCTGTTCTGGGCACCATCGTACTTCCAGAATCAGTTTGGCTACAAAGCTTCTTCCGGCATGGGAATGGCGCTGATCTTCACACTCTACGCTATCGTTACCATCCTATCAATCTTTGGGGGGTATCTGCCCAAACTCTTTGTTGAGAAACGCGGTATGGAGCCGTATTCAGGACGAATGCTCTCGATGCTCATCTTCGCATTCTTCCCGCTTTGCGCATTGCTTGCACAGCCCCTCGGCGCACACTCCGCTTGGTGGCCAGCTATACTCATCGGTCTTGCCGGAGCTGGACACCAGGCTTGGTCTGCTAACCTGTTCTCTACAATCGGCGATATGTTCCCCAAATCCACCATCGCTACTATAACCGGCATCGGTGCTATGGCGGGTGGAGTAGGATCACTGCTCATCCAGAACGCTGCTGGTAAACTCTTTACGTACTCCGAGCAGGTAGGTGAGGCTTTCACTTTCCTCGGCTTCTCCGGCAAGCCTGCAGGTTACTTCATCATGTTCTGCTTCTGCGGCGTCGCTTACCTCATCGGATGGTGCATCATGAAAGCACTCGTACCCAAACACCAACCTGTTGTCGTAAAATAATCTACATTCATTATCACAAACAAACGGCTTACTTCGGTGAGTCGTTTTTTGTGCCTAAACAGAAAAAATTCCCTTGCTCTAAAAAAAAGTACGATTATTTGTTGCAAAAGTGGATTTTTTTTCGTATCTTTGCAGTCGCGTTCGGCAGATAGTGCTGTCGGATGCCGTGAGCGGCATAAAAAAATATATTGTAAATGAATAACCGATCATAATAATTATGGCAAGTTTCATCGTAGAAGGCGGACATAAGCTCCACGGGTCCATCACCCCGCAGGGCGCAAAGAATGAGGCATTACAGGTGCTGTGCGCCGTGTTGCTGACCAAGGAAACGGTGGTTATCAGCAATCTGCCGGACATCCTTGACGTGAATAACCTCATTGACCTGCTGTCGTCCATCGGCGTGAAGGTCGATAAACAAGCCAAAGGGCGCTATGCGTTTACTGCCGCCGAACTGGATACCGAGTACCTGCGCAGTGCGGATTTCCTCAAGAAGTGCAACAAACTCCGCGGTTCGGTGATGCTCATCGGCCCACTGCTCGCTCGTCTGGGCGAGGTGACCTACGCCAAACCCGGCGGTGACAAGATCGGTCGTCGGCGTCTGGATACCCACTTCCAAGGCATGGTGAACCTTGGCGCTACATTCACGTACGACAAGAAACTTCTTGCCTATCGCTTTAGCGGCAAACACATGAAAGGAAGTTACATGCTTCTGGACGAAGCCTCCGTCACCGGTACGGCGAACATCATCATGGCTGCCGTGCTTGCCGAAGGCACGACGACGATATACAACGCTGCCTGCGAGCCGTACTTGCAGCAGCTGTGTAAGATGCTCAATAACATGGGCGCCAAGATCAGCGGAGTGGGGAGTAACCTGCTGACGATCGAAGGTGTAAGCGAACTGCATGGCGCGGAACACACGCTGCTGCCGGATATGATTGAGGTCGGTTCGTTCATCGGCATGGCAGCTATCACGGGCTCAGAACTGCGTATCTGCAAGGTAGGTTACCGTGACCTCGGAATTATCCCTGATGCGTTCCGTCGCCTTGGTATCCGCATCGACGTAGATGGTGACGACCTCGTTATCCCTGCACAGGAACACTATCAGATCGAATCGTTCCTTGACGGCTCGATCCTTACCGTAGCCGATGCGCCGTGGCCGGGACTGACACCTGACTTGCTGTCTGTCATCCTTGTGGTGGCAACGCAGGCAAGAGGTTCGGTACTGATTCATCAGAAGATGTTCGAGAGCCGTCTGTTCTTTGTGGACAAACTGATTGATATGGGCGCCCAGATCATCCTTTGCGATCCGCACCGTGCGGTGGTTATTGGTCATGATCACACCCGCCAACTCAAGCACCACACGATGACAAGCCCGGATATCCGTGCCGGTATAGCAATGCTGATTGCAGCAATGTCTGCCGAGGGTACATCGCGCATTGACCATATTGACCAGATCGACCGTGGCTACGAGGATATAGAACATCGCCTTAACGCCATCGGCGCACGCATCACACGTGCCGACTAAGCCGCACAATCAACGCGCAGATGAAGTATCAGGTGGCCATAATTGATTGCAAAGGACTTGCCGAGTGGCAGGTGGATGTGCTGCAGCAAGAGTTAGCCGACGTAGGCTTCGACTCGTTTGAGCAAGACGGCACGACGCTCAGGGCGTATATTCCGCAATCAGACGCTATTAGCCATTGGCCGTTAGCTATTAGCCAAGAGCCAAGAGCCAAGAGCCAAGAGCCGGCAATCGGTGCGCGGTTGCTGTCGATGGAGGCGTGTGCAGATGAGAACTGGAACGCTGTATGGGAAGCCTCGCACGAAGTTGAACAGTTGCCGCTCGGCGTGCGTATCACGCCGCATTGCGCGTTTGGCGCGGGACATCATGAGACCACGGCTATGATGATAGATGCCTTAGTCAACAGCCAACAGCCAATGGCTAATGGCCAACAGCCAACCATCCTCGACATGGGCACCGGCACGGGCGTGTTGGCGATTATGGCAGCCAAGCTCGGTGCGAAGCATGTGGTAGCCGTGGATATCGACGAGAACAGTGTCCGAAACGCGCAAGAGAATGCCGCAGCCAACGGCGTCAAGATCGATGTGCGCCTCGGAGCGAACGTCCCCAATGGAGCCTATGACCTGATCATGGCGAACATCCACCGGAACATCCTTCTCAACCAATTGCCCGACTACGCACGTACGCTCAATCCGGGTGGGCAACTCTGGCTGTCAGGGTTCTACGAAGCCGACTGCGAGGTGCTGATTCGTGCCGCCGCAACGCACGGCTTGCACCACAGCGACACCCGACAGAATGGCGAATGGCGGATGCTACTTTTCGAACCCCCCAAACAGTACTAACCCCAACGAATGGATATCCTGTCAATCATACTGCTCGCTGTCGGACTTGCTATGGATTGCTTTGCCGTTTCCATCGCGCAAGGCATGCTGGGCTCACGTCTGCGCTCTGTCATCCTGATGGCAGTGCTCTTTGGTCTCTTCCAGGGAGGCATGCCACTCATTGCATATTTTGCCGGAGGGATCTTTGCGGACTTCTTTACCCGCTGGAGTCATTGGATAGCACTGATCCTTCTCCTGTTCATCGGCGGGAAGATGCTTTTTGAGCCAAAAGAAAGCAGCCCGAAGGCTGCTCTTACTCTGGGCACGATGCTCATCCTTGCCGTAGCTACCAGTATCGACGCGCTGTCTATCGGTGTGCTGTTCATCCCCGTGCCGGAGGTGTTGTGGCTCGCCATAGCGCTCATTGCCGCCACGAGCACGCTCTTCTCCCTTATCGGTTTCTGGCTGGGCAAGACGCTTGGCCGTCATCTTCCGTTCAATGCGAACATCCTCGGCGGCTGTATCCTGATTGCTATCGGCGTGAAGATCTTCGTCGAAGGATTGCTCACTTGAGCACTCCGAGTTGTTTGCCCACTTTGATGAACGCCTCTACACCGCGATCGAGTTGTTCGCGGGTGTGTGCTGCGCTGACTTGCACGCGTATACGTGCCTGGTCTTTCGGCACAACGGGGTAGTAGAAGCCTGTGACATATATTCCCTCTTTCTGCAACTCTGCAGCAAAATCCTGACTGAGCTTGGCATCATAGAGCATCACGGCGCAGATAGCCGATTCCGTCGGTTTGATGTCGAAGCCTGCGGCTTTCATCTTGCCGATGAAGTACTCGGTGTTACCGTGCAGACGGTCTTGTAGTTCGTTGCTGCGCGTGAGGATCTCCAGCGTCTTCAGTCCCGCTGCGGCAATCATCGGCGGCAGAGAGTTACTGAACAAGTACGGACGACTGCGTTGACGCAGCAGGTCGATGATCTCCTTCTTGCCTGTTGTGAATCCGCCTACCGAACCACCGAAGGCTTTTCCCAGCGTGCCGGTGATGACCTCAATCTTCCCGCGCAGGTTATAACGCTCCGTCACGCCGTGACCGGTCTTGCCGACCACACCTGCCGAGTGACTCTCGTCAACCATCACCATAGCGTCGTACTTCTGCGCGAGCTCATAGATCTGGTCGAGCGGGCAGACGTTGCCGTCCATCGAGAACACACCATCGGTAGCGATGATGCGGAATCGTTGTGCCTGTGCGGCTTGCAGCTGACGCTCCAAGTCTGCCATATCGCCGTTGGCGTAACGGTAGCGCACGGCTTTGCACAGACGCACGCCGTCAATGATCGAAGCATGATTCAATGCATCGGAGATGATAGCATCATCAGCAGTCAGCAGCGGCTCGAATAATCCGCCGTTGGCGTCAAAACATGAGGCATAAAGGATCGTGTCCTCTGTGCCGAAGAAGTCGGAGATTGCTTTCTCTAGCTGTTTGTGGGTGTCTTGCGTACCGCAGATGAACCGCACACTCGCCATGCCGTAGCCGCGACGATCCATGCAGTCCTTGGCGGCAGCGATGAGCTCCTTGTTGTCCGCTAACCCCAAGTAATTATTTGCACAGAAATTAATCACCTCGGCCGGTTTGCCGTCTGCGGCAACCTGTATGCCGGAAGTCTGTGGGCTGACGATGATACGTTCGTGTTTGTACAGACCCGCAGCCTCAATCTGCTGCAACTCGGTCTGTAAGTGTTGTTGGAATTTGGTGTACATGGTATGATTGTTATTTGTTATTTGTGATTTAGATTCGCTCCAATGTGTTGACGGGAATCCAGCCGTTGTAGTTGCCCACCTCGATGTTTGCGTATCCGCCAAGCACCTCGTGGATGGTTACTTTCGTTCCCTCATGCAGGGTGAAGAGTTCTGTGCCCGAGCGATCGGGTGAGGCCTTGGCGTTGACGATACCGCGGGTGATGATGGCTTCGGCACGTACGCTGTCGCGGTGGTTAAGCGACGCGGCGTTGGCGAAACCGATCACCGAGCAGATGATAAAGATTATGCTCAGATAGAATCCCGTCTTGCGTACGCCAATCGCGCGCGAGAATGCAAACAGCAGCAAGCAGATCAGCGTAAGGCTGAACAGGATGATTGAACTCCACATCCAAACGCGGAGCGGCAACATGTTCCTGAGGGTAGTGACCCACTCGCGTAGGAAGAACACCTGCGTGTCGGCAATGTTGTCGATGATCTGCGTCTGTGCGAACTGCAAGTTATACTTTGCGTTCTTGTCTGTCGGCTTGAGGCGCAGACAACGCTCGTAGGCAAGGATAGCTTGCGAGAGTTCGCCCTGCTTGAAGTGGGCGTTACCTAAATTATAATACACGGGCGCGTAGGCACGGGTGATGACCGGCGCTGCGTCAATAATCGCACTATAATCAGCCGCCGCATCGGCGTAATTGCCGTCGGTATAAGCTTGGTTGGCGCGAGCCCACAACTCTGTCGGCGATTGCGCAAAGCCCATGACAGCCATGAGCAGCGCTATGTATATCATTGTCAGTCTTTTCATAACTTGCAATCTTCTAAGTCGTTGATAAGTTGTTCGGTCTGAGCGTAGAGTTCGTCAGGCTTGATGCCCATAGCCGGAGCGTAGCGAGCGAACGCGGCGTCGGAGAGCACGCGGTTGGTGCGCTCGATGAGTTGGTCGTCGATCGACTTGCCGCGCAGGGTAGAGGTGATCGTTTCTTTGTTCAGGTCGGCTGTCGGGATGGACAGACGATCGCTTAGGTACTGCAGCGATGCGCGCTCTATCTCCTCAAAGAACTGCTCTTTTTTCTGCTCGCCGAGCAGTTTCTTGGCAGTCTTCAGACGCTTGCGGGCAACGCTGTTTGCCTGGCGCTTGCGCACGCCGATGATATCCGCATTCTCGCGTATACGTTTGCGGAAGATAACGAACAGCCCTAATGCCAGCACGAGCGGGCATCCGTACAGTAACCACATCTGCCACGAGCCGAACTGCACGCGCAGTACTTCATTCTCACCTGCGGGAACGAAGTTGGCGGCAGAGATGTAACGGATATCCGAACCTAACTCGCGGATGTCTTCCTTGTTGACATAACTAACGGCCGTTGGCTGTTGGCCATTGGCTGTTGGCTCTCCTACGCCGCGGGCAATATGCAGCGTATATTCGGGTGTAGAGAGCACTTCGTATTTGCCTTTCTCTGTATCGAAGTAGCCGAATTGAACTGCCGGTAGGGTATAATCGCCTGCGGCACGCGGAATAGCGAGGTATTCGATGGTGCGTGTGCCTGACATGCCTCCTGTGGAGGTTTTGAAGTTGTTTGTGACCTTCGGGTCGTATTGCTCAAAGCCTTCCGGCCACTCCACGCCGGGAGTCTTCAGCAGTTTCATGTTACCCGCGCCGCGAATCGTCAGTGTGAGGGTAATAGCCTCGTTCGCCTTGACATCGGTCGCAGAGATCTTGCTCTCCATCGTGAACTTACCAACGCCTCCGGCATACGCAGCAGGTTTGCCTGCGGGTAGCGGTGTGACATGGATCGTTGTCCCCGGTGCACGCAGCGTGCGTGTGGCGGTAGTGTAGGAGTTAAAGAAGTCGTCGAAAATCGAACGGGAACGTGCCTGATTCGGTACGAGTAGCACGGCTTCGAAGGAGGCCGGTTCGATCTGTATGTCGCCGGATTTCTGCGGATAGAGCAGAGTGGAGTAGATCGTTGCCGTCTGGTAGTTGCGGCCGTTGTAGTTCTCCAGTTGGAGTTGAACGTCGCTTAGGTCGATCTTCTGTTGTAGGAACGAGGTGAAGTCCGGCAGCGTGATGTTGTTCGTGAACTGCTTGAGATCCACACCGGCTACATAGACCTTGTAGGACAAGAGCACGGCTTCTTGTTCATAAACCTTTGTCTTGCTGACCAGTGTTCGCACGAAGATGTTGCCTTGCTCCGGTCCGGAAGACTGCCGCGCGGTTTGCTGACCACCTGACTGCTGGCTGCTGCCTGCTGATTGCTGAGTGCTTGCCTGCTGCGGTTGGTCTTCGGGAAGGACGGTGATTTTCACTCCGTTTGACGTATAATGCTCGCCTCCGATGTTGATCGTTGCAGGTGGCAGACTGAATGTGCCTTCCTTCTGCGCCATCAGGGTGTAGGTAAACGTCATCTGGAACGATGAGGTGCGTCGTCCGTTGACGAACGAGGTTGATGACGACTGCGAGGTGTACGGGCCGGCAATGTAGTCAAAATCCGTGAACTCCGGTGCACGCAGATCTTTGCCTCGCTGGTTGACTGTATAGCTGAGTTGGAACGGCCTGCCGACAATCACCTGTGCCGGTGCTTGTGCACGGAATTGTACATCTTCTGCACGCAGCATGCCTACGCCCAGTAACGGGAATAGGCACACGGCTATCAATATATACGTTAGTCTTCTCATATCTTATCACCAATCATTTTCTAAGCGACGTTTCTTGCCTTGCGGCTTTTGGGCTTTCTCTTGGGTTTCCTGTTCGTCTTGCTCTAGGGCTTGGAGGATCTGTTCGGCAGTCTCTTTGTCCATATTGTCCTGATCCTGTTGCTGGGCTTGTTGCTGTTGCTGCTCTTGCTGTTGCTGCTGTTGTTGCTCTTGCTGCTGTTGTTCTTGTTGTTGCTGCTCTTGCTGTTGCTCCTGTTGCTGCTGATCTTGTTGTTGCTGCTGATTCTGCTGCTGTTGTTCTTGCTCTTGCTTCATCTGCATGGCTTTGATCAGATTATAGCGCGTCTCGTGATCTTTCGGGCGCAAGCGGAGCGAGCGTTTATAGGCATCAATGGCTTTGTCGAACTGCCCTTGCGCGAAGTAGGAGTTGCCGAGATTGTGGTAGTTGTCGGCAGCTTTATCAGGATCCTTTTCGGGATCAATGAGTTTGCTTGTTTGCTCGAACGCCTCGGCTGCCTCTTGGGGTTTCTGCTCCTTGTAGTACGCGCAGCCCATGTTGTAGTTTGCAGGCACAGACTTGTCATTCTTTTCGAGCGCACGTTTGTAGTGCAGTTCGGCATCGACATAGTTGGAGTCCACGTATTGCTTGTTTCCCTTGCGGATATCCGGCGCCTCTTTCTGTGCGAAGGTCGGCAGCGAGAACAGTAGGAACAATGCTACTGTTGCCGGTGTGCGGAAGATGTTCCAGCGTGCTGCGACTTTGTTCTTGCGCGGGAAGATGAAACACTCGATCACCAATATCAGCAACGCGAGGATAGCGAACGACTGATACTGCTCGTTGTAGTCGGTGAAGGTGGTTGTTTCGATCTCTTGCTTGGCAAGTTTGTCGAGTTCCTGTTCGAGGGCACGGTAGGCGGTGTTCGTGTTGTCGCAACGGACATAGAAACCTTTGCCTGCCTGTGCAACCTCGCGGCACATGTCTTCATTGAGGTGAGTGATGACCACATTGCCCTGACGGTCTTTGCGGAACTCGCCTGTGCCGGCAATAGGAATAGGACTGCCTTCTGGTTTGCCGATGCCGATGACATAGACGTGCATGCCGAGTTCGGCAGCTTTCTGTGCGGCTTCCGTTGCACCTTTCTCATGGTTCTCACCGTCGGTGATGAGAACGATCGCGCGCGAAGCCTTGGCATCCTCACCGCCAAATCCGCGGATGGAGGTGTTGATGGCTGCGCCGATGGCTGTGCCTTGCGTGGGGATGAGGGCGGGAGTGATGTGTTGGAGGAACATCTTCGCTGAAACGTAGTCCGCCGTGATAGGCAGTTGGGTATAAGCCTCACCGGCAAACACTACCAGACCGACTTTGTCGTCGGACATATTGTCGATGAGTTTCGACAACATCTGTTTGGCGCGGTCAAGACGCGAAGGCGCCACATCCTCGGCGAGCATGGAGTTCGAGATGTCGAGGGCAATCATCACTTCGATGCCCTGACGTTTCTCTACGCGCTCTGATTTGCCGTATTGCGGACGCGCGGCGGCTACGATGAGCAGTGCGAGTGCAGTCATCAGCAGACTGAACTTCAGGTGTACACGCACCGGTTCTGCGTTAGGCATGAGCGACGAGACGAGCGTCGGGTCGCCGAACTCACGAGCCTGACGGCGTTTCTTGCGCGTGAGGATGATATGGGCTATCACCATAGCCGGAATAAGCCACAGCAGCCATAACAATTCTATATTTGCGAATCTGAACATGATGTTAGTTACTTATCGTTCTAAGTCCAAAATATCTTACTAATATCTCTGCGATGAGCAGCATCAATGCTGCGAGCAGGTAGGGCATAAAGTTCTCGATGCGTTTGCTGTATTCGCGCACACGGAGTTTGGTCTTTTCCAGTTGGTCTATCTGCTCATAGATGTTCTTGAGCGAGTTGTTGTCCGTAGCGCGGAAGTACGCGCCTCCGGTAGTGTTGGCGATGTTCTTGAGCGTCGTCTCGTCAAACTGCGAATCCATCATCATGTACTGCATTCCCATCGGTGTCTGTACCGGCACGCGGGCTTGCCCGTAGGAACCAACGCCTACTGCATATACGCGGATGCCGAAGGTCTTGGCTATCTCGGCAGCCGTCTGCGGATCAATATCTCCGGCGTTGTTCGAGCCGTCGGTGAGTAGGATGATCACCTTCGACTTCGTCTTCGAGTCTTTCATTCGGTTCACGCAGTTCGCCAAGCCCAAACCGATAGCTGTTCCGTCGTCAATCATGCCGAACTCTACGGCTTGGAACAGATTCACTAACGCCGTGTGATCCACGGTGAGCGGACACTGCGTGAAACTCTCACCGGCAAACACCACGAGGCCTATCTGGTCGTTCGGGCGGGCAAGGATAAAGTCCGAGCCGACGTTCTTGGCTGCCTCCAGACGGTTAGGCTTGAGGTCTTCGGCAAGCATTGTACCGGAAATATCGAGCGCCATCATGATGTCAATGCCTTCGGTGGATTCCGACTGCCAGCGGTTGGTCAGTTGCGGACGAGCCAGCGCTATTGACAGCAACACTATGGCTGCCACGCGCAGTGCGAACGGCACGTGACGCACCCACGATGGCAAGGCGTATTGGCGCAGGGATGAGGTGCTCGACACGCGCAATGACGCGTCGGCATTGTGCATCCGCCAAACGTACCAGCCGATCATAGGAATCAGCAGCAGTAGCAGAAATAAATATGCAGGTTGTGAGAACATGAAACTATTTACAATTTGTTCATTTACGATTTACCATTTGTTTGGTCATTTTCCTCTTCTTTTGGCTCGGCGGGGATGGGTTTGGTCTCATTGACAAACTCGTAGGCGATATGCAACGCTTGCTCGTTTTCGTCGGGCGTAGCTTGCCACTTGGCGAACTTCACGAGGTCGGCGAG
>Ga0310786_10002728_pt1 | contig 26539 bp, 19 predicted proteins | sample AusTroGonzalo_MG_FD_203881 | JGI IMG/M metagenome (GOLD analysis project Ga0310786, IMG submission 203881) | Bovine rumen microbial communities from tropical cattle in Woodstock, Queensland, Australia - Gonzalo_03 (v2) (version 2) | ecosystem: Host-associated > Mammals > Digestive system >...
CGGTCATGGGAGGGAGGATAGCGGGCGGGGGCGGGGTTGGCAAGGCGGGGAGGGGCGCGGGCGGGATTACCGTCTCAAGATTTAGGAAAACAAAGGAAATTCCGCCGTGTTTCCGTGGCGGCACGGCAGGCGGAAACGGGGAAATCCGGGGGTAGGCGGGGGGCGGCGGAGGGGGAGCTTGCTTTTTGCGGGGGAATGGGGGATAGATGGGGCAGCATTTTTCCACCACACAGAGGACTTGGATCATGTTAGCCGAACTTTCTTCGCGCATCGACGCGCTCAAGGAACGACTCGCCGGAATGCGAGGTTATCTTTGACATCGCCGGGAAACTGGCGGCCATCTCGGATTTGAGCGCGCAGATGGGGGGCGCGGATTTCTGGAACGACGCGAACGCGGCGCGGGCGGTCATCGACCGGAAGAACGCGCTGGAGGCGGTGACGGGGCCGTTCGGGAAGCTCTCGGCGGCGGTGGAGGACCTGGGGGTGATGGGGGAACTGCTGGACGCGGAGGGGTTGTGCGACGACCTCGCGGGGGCGGAGGCGCGGGATTTCGAGGCGCAGATCGCGGGGGTGGAGGCGGAGTTCGGGCGGTTCGAGGTTCAATCGCTGCTGAACGGGCGGTTCGACGGGAACAACGCGTTCCTGACGCTGCACGCGGGCGCGGGGGGAACGGAGTCGTGCGACTGGGCGGCGATGCTGATGCGGATGTACGAGCGCTATTGCCAGCGGCACGGTTTCGACGTGACGATCCTCGAATACCTGCCGGGGGACGAGGCGGGGGTGAAGTCGGTGACGTTTTCGGTGGCGGGGCCGTGGGCCTACGGGTACATGAAGGCGGAGCGGGGGGTCCACCGGCTGGTGCGGATCAGCCCGTTCGATTCGGCGAAGCGGCGGCACACGTCGTTCGCGTCGCTGGACGTGGTGGCGGAAATCAACGACGACGTGGAGGTCGAAATCAACGAGTCGGACCTGAAGATCGACACGTTCCGGGCGAGCGGGGCAGGCGGGCAGCACGTGAACAAGACGGACAGCGCCATCCGCATCACCCACCTGCCGACGGGCATCGTGGTGGCGTGCCAGGCGGAACGGAGCCAGCACGCGAACCGGCTCAAGGCGATGAACCTGCTGCGCGCGAAAATCTACGAACTGGAGCAGGACCGCAAGCGCCGCGAAATGGAGAAGTTCTACGGGGAAAAGGGCGCGATCGCGTGGGGGCACCAGATCCGGTCCTACGTGCTGCAACCCTACACGATGGTCAAGGACCTGCGGACCGGCGAGGAAACGGGCAACGTCCAGGCCGTCCTGGACGGCGAGCTGGACCCGTTCATCGAGGCGTGGCTGAAGCAGAGCCGGGCGGGGAAGCAGTAGGCCGGCGGAATGGACGGCGACCGGGCCCAGGACGAGGATTTCCGCCTCATGGCGCTGGCGGCGGAGGGGTCGCAGGAGGCTTTCGCCGCCCTCGTGGAACGCCACCAGCGGCCGCTTTTGAACTTTTTCATGCGGATGGGCGCTTCCACCCACGCGGAGGACCTCGCGCAGGAAACCTTCGTCCGCCTATGGAAATACCGCGAAAAATACAAGCCGGAAGCGCGTTTCACGACCTTCCTCTACACGCTGGCCCGCCATGCGTGGCTGGATTCCGCCCGCTCGCGGCGGCGCTTCGCCCTGTTCACCGCGCGCTACCAGGAGGAAATGCCGGCGTTCACGGACGGCGGCATCGGGGAAATGCGCAAGGGACTCGACATCCGGGCGGCCTTGGACCATCTGCCGCCGCGGTTGCGGGAGGTGCTCGTGCTGGCCGTCCTGCAGCAGTTGCCCTACGGCGAAATCGCGGAAATCCTCGAAATTCCCGTCGGGACGGTCAAATCGCGCGTGTTCACGGCCTTGCAGATGCTGAAGGAGTCGTTCCATGACGAAGTTTGAAGATTGGCGGCGCGGCAACGCGGCGGGCGACCCGGACCTGGCCGGATTCCGCTCGCTGATGACGGGGTTGCAGTCGGGGGGCTTCTCCTCCGGCGGCGCGGGCGGCTCCTCCCCGGCCGGGGAGCCGGGCAAAACGGACGACCCGCTCGAAGCGCACGCGGATTTGGTCCGCGCCATCCGCGCGGCCCTGCCGGAAGAGGACGTCCCGAAAGATTTCACCGCGCGCGTCATGCGGCAAATCCGGCATCCGGCGGCGCGCTGGCGGGAGCAGGCGTGGGGCGTCGCCTGGCGGGCGGCGGCGGCTGTGGCCCTGTTGCTGGCGGCGGGAGCGTTGCTGGTCCGCGGCCTCGGCAAGGCCCCGGCGTGGCGGGCGGCGGCGGATGCCGCGTCGGCCGCGGCCACCGCGGAGGCCGGAAGCGCGGACGATTCGCCGCTGGCCTATCTCGCACTGGCGCAGCGCGCGGACGGCAGCTGGGGCGACACCGGGTCGCAGGCGGCGGATTTCCGGCCCCGCTACGGAACCGGCATCTCGTCGCTGGCCCTGCTGGCCGTGGTGATGGCGTCGCCGGACGCCCTTTCCGGCGAACACGGTCCCGTGGTGCGGCGCGGTGTCGCGCACCTGATGGCGGCGATGGATGGCGAAGGACACGTGGGCGCGGCCTTCACCGGGGCGGATTTCAACCAATACCTCGCGGCAAAGGCGCTGGCGGCGGCGGCGGCCCTGCCCGGCGCCCCGGAAGAATGGGGACGCGCGGCGGCGCTTGCCCTACGCAAGGTGCCGGACGATCCGCTTTCGCGGGAACGCCTGGCGGCGATGAACCGGCGGCTGGCGCATGAAGAAGCTTCCGGCGCGGCGGCGTGGGAATCCATCGGCGGCCCGGTCCTCGCCGCGGCCCTCCAGGTCATCCGCAACCCCTCCGCCCGCCGCAGCTGATCCGCTTCCTGAATCGCGGATTGCACGGCGGGGCGGCGGCGGGTATCCTTGGCGCGAACCGATACCCAAGGATTCGTCGCGCCGTGAACCCCGATTTCGTCCATCTGCACCTCCACTCCGAATACAGCATCCTCGACGGGCTCTGCGCCCTCGAACGCGGCAAGGACCACGCCAGTCCCCTGATGGAACGCGCGAAGGAGCTCGGGCAGGACGCCATCGCGCTGACCGACCACGGCAACCTCTACGGCATCATCCACTTCTACGAGCAGGCGAAGAAATACGGCATCAAACCGATCCTCGGCTGCGAGGTCTACGTCACCCCCGGCGACCACACCAAGCGCGAACTCCACGAGGGGCGCCAGGCCAACCACCTCGTCCTGCTGGCGGAAAACGACGAAGGCTTCGCCAACCTCCTCCGGCTCGTCTCGACCGCGCATCTGGAGGGGATGTACTACAAGCCGCGCATCGACCGCCCGCTCCTCGCGCAGCACCACAAGGGGCTGATCGCGCTTTCCGCCTGCCTCAAGGGCGAAGTCGCCGAAAACTTCATGCTCGGGCGCGACGCCGAGGCGGAGCGCATCGCGGCCGAATACGCCGACATCATGGGGCCGGGCAACTTCTACGTGGAAATCCAGGACCACGGCCTCGACGAGCAGCACAAGGTCACGCCGAAGCTCCTCGCGCTCGCCAGGAAGCTGGCGCTCCCGCTCATCGCCACGAACGACGTGCACTACCTCCGCCCCGAGCACAAGGAGGCGCACGAAATGCTCCTCTGCCTCCAGACGCAGGACAAGTGGAGCAACCCGAACCGCATGAAATACGGCTCCGACCAGTTCTACCTCAAGAGCGCCGCCGAAATGGATTCCCTGTTCGGCGCCCTCGCCCCCGAAAGCCTCTCGAACACCCGCGCCATCGCCGACCGCTGCAACGTGACCCTCAAGCTCGGCGGCCAGAAAAACCCGCATTTCCCCAGCTACGTGTGCCCCGACGGCCTCAGCCACAAGGAGTACCTCGTCCGCATCGCCTCCGAAGGCATCCGCCGCCACTACGGCGTCCAGGACCTGCACCATCCGAAGGACGAGAAGGAAAAGACCGTCGCCGACCGCTTTTTCCACGAGCTTTCCATCATCGAGCGGACGGGGTTCGTCAACTACTTTCTCGTCGTCTGGGACTTCATCAACGCCGCCAAGAAAATGGACATCCCCGTCGGCCCCGGCCGCGGCTCCGGCGCCGGCTCGCTCGTCGCCTACGCCATGGGCATCACGGGCCTCGACCCCCTCCGCTACGGCCTCATCTTCGAGCGCTTCCTCAACCCCGAACGCGTCTCGCCCCCCGATTTCGACGTCGACTTCTGCCAAACCCGCCGCGGCGAGGTCATCGAATACGTCAAACGCAAATACGGCCACGAAAACGTCGCCCAGATCGCCACCTTCGGCACCCTCGGCGCCAAGACGCTCGTCCGCGACATCGGCCGCGCGATGGAGTTCCCCCTGTCCGAATGCGACCGCATCGCCAAGCTCATCCCCGAAGGCGCCGGCGTCACCCTCGCCTCCGCCCTCGAATCCAGCAAGGAATTCGCCGACGAATGCAAAAAGCCCGGCTACGCCCGCGAAATCATGCGCTACGCCCCCTACCTGGAGGAAATGCCCCGCCAGACCGGCACCCACGCCGCCGGCGTCGTCATCGGCGAACAGCCGCTCATCAACTTCATCCCGCTCATGCGCGACAAGGAAGGCTCCGTCCAGGCGCAGTGGGAAGCCGTCCCCCTCGAGGAAATCGGCCTGCTCAAGATGGACTTCCTCGGGCTCAAGACCCTCACCGTCATCAAGGAAACCGTCGAAAACATCAAGGCCACCACCGGCAAGGCCCTCGACCCCATGGCCTTCCCCCTCGACGACGCCGAAACCTACGCCATGCTCGCCCGCGGCGACACCACCGCCGTCTTCCAGGTCGAATCCGAAGGCATGCGCAACCTCCTCCGCGACCTGAAAATCAACAAGATCGAGGAACTCATCGCCATGATCGCCCTCTACCGGCCGGGCCCCATGAAGATGATTCCCTCCTTCATCGCCCGCAAGCTCGGCCGCGAACCCATCGCCTACGAGCACCCCAAGCTCGAGCCCATCCTCCGCGAAACCTACGGCATTTTCGTCTACCAGGAGCAGATCCAGCAGGCCGTCGGCGCCCTCGCCGGCTTCACCATGGGCCAGGGCGACGTCCTCCGCCGCGCCATGGGCAAGAAAAAGGCCGACGTCATGGCCCGCGAACGCGAAAACTTCGTCAAGGGCTGCATCAAGCAGCAGACCTGCGACCGCGCCAAGGCCGAGCACATCTTCGACCTCATCACCGAATTCGCCCAGTACGGCTTCAACAAGTCCCACTCCGCCGCCTACGGCATCGTCACCTTCCAGACCGCCTACCTCAAGGCCCACTATCCCGTCGAATTCCTCTCCGCCATGCTGTCCAGCGAAATGGGCAATACGGACAAGCTCCCCGTCCTCATCGCCGACGCCCAGGCCTGCGGCATCCAGGTCCTCCCCCCCGACGTCAACGAATCCGGCCTCCGCTTCACCCCCGTCCGCGGCACCATCCGCTTCGGCCTCGGCGGCGTCAAGGGCGTCGGCGCCGCCGCCGTCGAATCCATCATCGCCGAACGCAAGGCCAACGGCCCCTACGCCTCCTTCACCGACTTCTGCGAACGCATCGACACCGCCGCCGTCAACTCCCGCACCGTCGAATCCCTCGTCAAGGCCGGCGCCTTCGACTTCACCGGCCTCCCCCGCGGCTGCCTCGTCAACGGACTTTCCACCGCCATGGAACACGCCGCCCGCGCCCGCAGCGACCGCGCCAACGGCCAGACCGCCCTTTTCGACATGCTCGGCGCCGCCGACGACTCCGGTCTCCGCTTCACCGACGAAAACCTCCGCACCCCCGACCCCTGGACCCTCGTCCAGCGGCTGAATTTCGAGCGCGAAATGACCGGATTCTTCATCTCCGGCCACCCCCTCGACTCCCGCGCCTGGATCCTCAAGGCCTTCAACCTCGTCACCGCCGACCGCTTCTCCTCCCTCCCCTCCGACACCCGCACCCGCATCGGCGGACTCGTCGCACGCCCCGCCAACCGCACCACCAAGAAGCAGCCCCCCACCCAGTGGATATCCTTCGACCTCGAAACCCTCGAAGGCACCGTCTCCTGCGCCGTCTTCGGCGACGCCGTCTCCGCCTTCCGCTCCCAGATCGTCGCCGGCGCCCCCGTGATGGTCGTCGGCTCCGTCCGCAACAACTCCATGGGCTCCTCCCTCTCCGTCGACGAACTCCACCCCCTCGACGAAGTCCCCGCCCTCTTCACCGCCGCCCTCAACCTCTACCTCGCCCCCGACGCCACCGCCCCCGAATCCCTCGCCAAGCTCGACGACATCCTCAAACGCCATTCCGGCCCCTCCGCCGTCCGCCTCGTCGTCCGCACCGCCGAAGGTGCCAACGTCGTCGTGCGCCCCGACCGCACCGTCCGCGTCACCAACGACCTGATCACCGAACTCCGCCCCTTCGCCCACAACATCCGTTGCGTCAAGATCGACGACGTCGGCCTCACCGTCCCCCGCCGCCACCGTCCCTCCGGTCCCCCCGCCTGATTCCCCGCGCGGGACGCTTGGATTCGGAGGGGAGGGGTGTGTTTTCCGCGTCCGGTGGAAGTCGCAAAATACTGAAAAACAAGAAAATAAGGAATGTGGAAGGAGGTGGATTGTCGGAGCGCGGATCTCGCAGCCTGCGAGGGTTCCGCAGGCTGGGGGAGTCCACACTCCGACATGGGCTGTTGCGGGGGCGAGGATGAGGGCGAAAACAGGATGGATGATGGACAATTTTGGACAGAAAATGGGGTGGGTAATGGGGTGGTTTGGGCTTGCGGGCGGGGGAGGGGAGGGATAGAGTGGAAACGCTTGTCCCGGACTTTGGACATCCGGGACGGGTGCGTCCAACCGTCCTCCAACCAAAGGAACATCCCATGAAAAAACTCGCCTATTTCGCTCTTTCCGGTTTGTTGCTGGTTCTGCTGTGTGTTCCTTTGGCGTTGGCGGGAAACCAGAACGTTCCCGAATCGTATTTCGGCGACAGCCCCGTGGCGGCAAAGCCGGGGTCCGGCTATTCCAACCCGTACGCCTTGGTTTCGCGGGAGCTCGATCCCAATTTCAAGGGCTTCACGCCTTCTCCTTCCGACTGGCGCGACCGGAACATCTACCAGCTGTTCACCGACCGTTTCGCGACCGACACGAACAACAACCTGGCCGGCTACCGGGATGATTGGTTCTACCGGAACAAATGCACGCAATGGGGTGCCATCCCCCGCAACTTCCACCAGGGCGGCAACTGGAACGGCCTGCGGCAGCAAATCGGCTACCTGCAGGAAATGGGCGTCACGGCCGTCTGGATTTCGGGCGTCCAGCTCAACGAGCAGGCCGTCCGCTACGGCGGCAGCAAGGAATGGCGCTGGACCCCGTACCACCAGTACCACGTGGACAACTTCTTCGTCTGCGAACCGGCGAGCGGCACCTTCCAGCAACTGAAGGACCTGATCGACGACCTCCACGCGGCGGGCATCGCCGTCATCCTCGACGTCGCCCCGAACCACATGTGCGACAAGAGCGGGCGCCAGGGCAACAACGGCAACGACGACAAGCAGTACACGCCCAACCGCGACGGCTGGTGGTGGGACGAGAACAACAAGCACCCCTATCCGTTCAACGACCTCGACCGCTTCCACCTGAACGGCACCATCAACAACTGGAACGACTCCCCCGAAAACCTGTGGGGCCAGTTCAAGGGCACGGACGACCTGCGGCAGGAAGACGCCGAAACTTCCCGCCTTCTCTACATGGCGTTCAAGAACCTGATCGACGCGACGGACTGCGACGGTTTCCGCGTGGACGCGATCAAGCACATTCCGTACGACTGGTGCCAGGGCTGGGCGAACGAGATGCGCAAGTACGCGAAAGAGCACTGCGGCAAGAACAACTTCCTCATGTTCGGCGAACTTTTCGTTTACGACCACCCCTCGCTCGCGGGCTGGTGCAACTCGGCCGACAAGGGCTTCAACTCCTCCCTCGACTTCCCGCTCGTGCTCGTGATGAACGAAGCCTTCGGCAGGGGGTTCAACCTTTACAGGCTGGGCGAGGAAATGAACGCCCTTTCCCAGTACGGTCCGTCCGCCCAGAACGTCATCGCGTTCCTCGACAACCACGACCTCGACCGCTTCGCCTGCACGTTCGGCGGCGGGTCGAGGGATTACGCCAAGGCCGTCATGTCCCCGGCGATGACATTCCTCTATCTCGCGCCCCCGATTCCCCTCCTCTACTACGGCACGGAACACTGCTTCAACCAAGGCGGCCACGGCAACGGCACCGAGCGTTACGGCACCGACAACGATAACTACTACAACCCCGACGACAGCGACTGGCAGCGCGAATGCATGTTCAATCCGGACGCGACGTGGGGTGGTGACAACGGCTTCCAGCCCGGCAACGCCTGGGGCAACATGTTCGACGAGTACTACAAGGAAAAGGGCCTGTACTACCACATCCAGTGGCTGAACGGCCTGCGCAACAAGTCCCGCGCCCTCCGCCGCGGCGGTTTCGCCCAGCGCGCCTGCGTGGGCGGGCAGGGCCTCTACGCCTTCACCAAGTGGTACGACGACGAAGTCGCCCTCGTCCTCATTAACACCTCCGACAGCGAATACAAGCTCGAGTGGTACGACGGCGGCTGGCTCGACGTCGGCATCTCCGACCCCAACGGCGGTTCGATCAAGTTCTACGAAAACGGCAACACGGGCGCCGAGCTCGTCTGCGACTCCTGGAACGGCCGGATCAATTTGAACGGTGTCACGCTGCCCGGCAAAGGCAGCAAGGTCCTGATCTGCAATCCCAAGGACAACAGCGCCGACGTCTACGGCGAAGGCGGCGGTGGCGGCGGCGGGTCCTCCGACCTCTGGGTCCGCAACACCTACGGCTACCCGACCGAGAACGCCACGCTGGCCGACAAGATTTACATCAACACCGAAGCGGGGCCTGCCGACAAGGTCGAAGACGTGGTGATCTACTACGCGGTCAACCCCGTCCCCGGCGAGGACTGGCCCGGCACGAACATGGTGGTCAACGCGGAATGGGATTCCGACGGCGGCCAGTGGTGGCACCTCGAAATTCCCGCGGAGGAGCTGGCGGTCGGCGAACTGCAGTACTGCATCCGCGTGCGCGAAAAGGACAACCTGACGCATGAAATCTGGGACAACAACGGCGGCGGCAACTACGTGTTGCAGATTCTCCCGCGTCCCGCGGACATCGGCGCGACCTTCGCGAGCGTCGCGGCCGATCCGACCGCCCCGACCAACGGCGAAACGGCGACCATCACCGTGGCCATGGCCAAGACCGGAAACGACATTTCGCAACTCGCGGTCAAGATGAGCTACGCCTTCGAGAGCGTCAGCGGCGCCGTCGGCACGTGGACGACCGTCTCCATGGCCAAGGGCAACACGTACGAGGACAAGACGTACTTCACCGCCTCGGTGGAAAACCTCCCCGGCGGCCAGACGCTCCTCTACAAGCTCGAAGCGACCAACGGCGGAACCGACAAGATCCAGGCCAACAACGGCAACGCCTACCGCCTCAAGGTCTTCGGCGATTCCACCGGCACGGTCGGCAACTGCTGGCACTGCCCGACGAACCACGAGCCGCCCGAAGCCTTCGGATGCATGCGCCAGCCGGTCACCCCGAAGGCGGGCAACAAGGTCACCCTCTGGATGGGCAACTACCAGGGCGGCAACGGCCAGCTTCCCGAAGGCCAGCACGATCCGTTCGACATGACGGGCGGCAAGGTGTGGTACCGCTTCGGCACGAACGGCGCGTGGAGCAACTGGGAAAGCAAGGAGCTCAACTGGGGCGCCCGCGGCGGAAACAACAACTTCAACAACTACTGGAACAACACCAACGACCTCATCACGGTCCCCGCGGATGCCGCCGGCAAGTACCTCCAGTACTTCTTCGAGGCCTCCTACACCAACAACGCGGAACTCGCGAGCCCGACCTACCTCTACATGAATCCGGACAACTCCGGCACGTCCCTGACCACGACCAAGTTCGCGGATGCGAAGGAGACGCCCTTCGAAGTCGGCATCGCCGCCAACGCCGAAGGCCAGGAGCCCGGCTTCATCCGCCACGCCGGCAATCTCACCCGCGTCGCGGACAACAAGGTGCAGATCTGGGCGCGGATCGGCTACCAGCCCGACAACGGCACGGCGTGGGCCGACGAGGCGGTCATCCGCTACCGGGTCGATCTCAAGAACGAGGGCGCCAAGCGCTCCTCCGGCGTCAAGGCGATCAGCAGCAAGGCGGCCCGCGGGGCGAAGTCCTGGAAGGCCCTCACGAACCAGGTTTCCATGTCCATTGCCAGCACCGAGAACGACACCTCGGGCAAGGGCAAGGTCATGGTGTGGGTGGGCACCATCGAGGACGACCTGATCGCGGATCCGAATTCGATCCTGATCTACGAAGTGTACGCCCGCAATACCAAGGGCTCGGGCCTCTGGAAGCAAGCCGAGTACAACGCCGAGAACGGCTCCTGCACGTTCGAATACCGCATGTGGTCCGACGGCTCGGGCGACCTGACCGTCGACGGCGTCCCCGCCGACTACACGACGAGCAAGTTCTTCATCGACGAAACCAAGGGCGAAACCGTCTCCGTCAAGGTTGAATACCACGCGCCGGACGACGCAGACCTAGTGGAACTGTTCACCAACTTCGGCCGCCGCGACCACGCGGACGACGATACCGACGGCGACGGCTGGCCCGATGGCATGATTCCGCCGGCCGGGACGAACGTGACCGCCGCCGCCACTTACGAGGTGGACGCGGGCTACTGGCAGGCCGTCCCGATGACCAAGGGCGCCGGGGCGTACGTCAAGACCCTCACCACCACGAATTGCGGCGTCTACCGCATCACCGCCCGCTACGGGTACGTGAAGAACGGCGTCACCAACTGGACGTGGTACTCGCAGAACCCCGACCCCGAAGGCTCGCCGCGTCGCGACCACGTGGTCGTTATCTCCCCGAAGAAGGCGATGGAACAGCGGATGTACGAACTCAACGTTCTCACCACCAAGGCGAAAGAGAGCACCAATACCGATTCCGGCAACTTCGAAGACCTCTCCGAGCGGTTGACCGCCACCAAGGACGACCCGTACGGTGAGTTCTCCATCGACTACCTGAACCGCATGGGCATCAACTGCCTGTGGTTCCAGCCGATCCACCCGAATCTCGGCTACGCGCGGGGCAACACCTACGACGAAAGCGGCGATTGGGACAAGAAGTACTGGCCGGGCTCCCCGTACGCGACGAAGAACTACTTCTCCGTCAACTACGAGATGACCAAGACCAAGAACACCGAAGGCCTCACCGAAGCCCAGAAGGAAGCCAACGCCGTCGCCGCGTTCACGAACTTCGTGCACCTCTGCGACATCGCGCAGACAGGGGAAGCGGTGGAAGGCGCGGCACCGAGCGTCGGCACCATCAACGTCATGCTCGACGGCGTGATGAACCACACCTCGTTCGACGCGGTGTTCGGCGAAGGCATCGAGCTTGCGCTCGCGGGCCTGAGCGACAAGGCGAAGGCGGAACTGACCACCTCCCTCGGCGCGGGCTGGGACAACGTGACCAAGGACGACACGATTCCGGCGACCAAGCTCGGCATCCAGTGGTATTCGCACGTCGTCGACGCCACCCACAACCAGGCCGATCCTGCGGACTGGAGCGCAAACTACGACATCACCAACAACACTATCGCGAACGCCCCCGAGCGCTACGACTTCGGCAAGTGGAACGACGTGGCGGAACTGCTCTACGGCGACTACTCGACCATGGTCAAGTACGACGACCGCATCAAACACGAGTGGACCGACGCGGAAGGCGATCACGTCTACTACGAGCTTGGCGAGGAAACGAGCCGCATCTACTCCGAAGAGGACCAGTACTACTACGACAAGATGCGTCCGGCGACGAAGCTGCTGTGGAAGTACATGGCGACCTATCCGGAATACTGGATCAAGAAGACCGGCAACGACGGCGCGAACCACTGGGACGCGACGGACGACCTCGGCATCGACGGCCTCCGTTGCGACTACGCGCAGGGGCTCCCGAACCAGTTCTGGGAGTACACCATCAACCGCACCCGCTCCATGAAGTGGAACTTCCTCTTCATGGCCGAGTCCCTCGACGGCGGCAAGGTCGGCTTCCGCAGCAACCGGCAGTTCGACATCCTGAACGAGAACATGGTCTTCCGCTTCACGCAGGACCACGTCTCCGATCCGGGCCAGCTCGCGAAGGAACTGGAAGACCGCCGCCAAGCCTACGGCAACGGCCTCATCCTCCTCAACGAGACCTGCCACGACGAAATCATCCCGTGGGGCGACCCGCAGGCCACCGCTTCGCGTTACGCGATGGTCTCCGCCGTCGACGGCATCCCGATGATCTTCTACGGGCAGGAACAGGCCATCTCCACCTTCGTCCGCTGGTGGGACAAGGACTCCCAGAGCTGGAAGGGCAATGACGGGATGGATCCCGACAATCCGGACGACGCCGACAAGTGGAAGGGCTTCCAGAAGTTCGAAAGCAACTTCGGCAAGTGGATTCCGCACTTCAAGACGTGGAACAAGATGCACGTCTGGACCAATCCGCCCTATACGGACGCAATCGACAAGAACAACTCCCGCGACATCGCGGCGTTCTACGGGAAGATCAACCTCGCCCGCCTGAAGTCCCCGGCCTTGCAGTCGAAGAACCGCTGGTTCTGCTACAGCGACAAGAACACCGGGGAATACTGCCCCAAGATCTTCTTCTGCGCGAAGTGGGAAGAAGAAGGCAAGAGCCCGAACGAGCAGGATGCGGTCTTCGCCGCCGTGCTGTTCCTCAACGACTTCGCGCGCGGGGACGAAGACGGCCATGCCGGTGCCATGTGCACCTACGACATCTCGGCCTTCGCGGGCAAGATGGGCATCGAAAACCGTGCCGACCGTCTCTACAACATCAAGAACATCGCCTCCACCAATGACGCCTACATTTGGGACGAGCCGAAGAGCGGCAAGGAGCTTTGCGACGACGGCTTCTTCGTCTGGCTTCAGGGTTCCCACGACAACGGGGCGGACTTGCCGGCCTCGCAATGGACCGAAAACGGCCGCGTGGTGCAGTACCTCAAGGTGTTCGACGTGACCGGCGAAGTCGAGCCCGTCGCCCCCGACGGCCTGACCATCACCGATCCGGTCGAAACGAAAGAAGTGCCGTTCGGCACCGCCAGCTACGACGTGGTCGGCATGGCCGGAAAGGACATCGACGGCAAGGTCGCCTGGAGCAACGCCGCCAACAGCGCCACCGGCTCCTTCGACCCCGCCAACGTCTGGACCAACACGGTCACCCTCGCGGAAGGCACCAACGTCGTCACCTTCACGGCGACCAGCAAGACGGGTGGCGGCTCCGCGGTCGTGGCGTCGGATGATGCGTCCCAATCCGCCTATGCGGACGGTTGGGCGGCCGGCGACAACGGCGGATCGGGCTTCTCGGCTTGGGCATTCGACGGGTTCGTCCAGGGGTATGCGGGCACGTTCATCGCTACGAGCGGGGACAATCCTTCCATTGGCCACCCCGCCTTCGGGCTCTACGCCAACACCGAAAACACCATCCATGCCATCCGGCCCTTCGCCAAGGCGATGGAAGCCGGGCAGACGATCCAGCTGGCTTTCGAGAACAACAGTGTCGACAGCGGCAAGAGCGTCGGCTTTGCGCTTGAGAATGCCAGCGGCAAAGTCCTGTGGGAGTTCTACTTCCCCGGCGGCCAGAGCAATTACAAGTACGGGTACGGCGAAGGAACCGTCTCCGATATCGGATTCACGGATGCCGGTCTCGACATCGCGTTCAAGCTGACCTCCGCGACGGCCTACAGCGCCACCATCACGCCGCGCGGCGGTGCGGCCAAGACCTATACCGGAACCTTGGCCAATCCCGAAGGCGGGCAGGCCGTCGCCCGGATCCGGTTCTGGAACAACGCCGCCGGTGCCGACAGCGGTTGCAACTTCTACGTCAACTCGCTCTCCATCTCGGGCGAAGGCGAAGAAGAAGAAACGACCGTCAGCGCGACCGCGACCATCGTGGTGCTCCCGGATGCCCACGCCGACGACGTGATTGCCGAAATCACGGCGGTCCCGCAGGTTTCCTACGACCCGGCGACCGGCAAGATTTCCGTCACGCTGGAAGTGGAAGGCGACGGCGTCGAGGCTCTCACGACGGTCACCGTCTGGACGGCCGACACCCTGCTCGAGAACGGCAACTGGAACTGGGCGCCCGAGACCGCGCAGATCGTCGACGGCGAACTCCAGTTCACGAAGAAGATGCCGGCCGACAAGCCGTTGCTGATTTCCGTCGGCAAGCCGGCTGGCCTCGACGAGGAGTAAGGCCGGAGAAAAACCGGAAAACCACCGGACGCCCGGCGGCGGATTCCGCCGCCGGGTTTTTTCGCGAAAAGGCCCGGTCCGCGGAAGGGAGGCGCGGGCGGGGCCGGAGCGGAAAGGCGGGGGAAAGGAGCGGACAGGATGCAGGACGCGGCGAAGGGGATGGAATACGTGGCGGTGGTGGACTTCGGGGGGCAGTACGCGCACCTGATCGCGAACCGGGTGCGGAACCTCGGGACGTTCTGCAAGGTATGCGCGCCGGAGGACTTCGACGGGAAGGCGGAGGGGCTGCGTGGGGTGATTTTGTCGGGGGGACCACGGTCGGTCGGGGAAGGGGACGTGGAGGCGATGAAGGGGCGCCTGGCGGGGCTGGAAGTGCCGGTGCTGGGCATCTGCTTCGGGCACCAGCTGCTGGCGGCAGTGTACGGGGGGAAGCTGGGGAAGGGGGAAAAACGGCAGTACGGGGACACCCTGCTGGAGGTGGAGGAGGGGGCGCGCCTGTTCAAGGGGACGCCGCGGCGGCAGCACGTGTGGATGAGCCACGGGGACCACGTGGCGGAATTGCCGGCGGGATTCCGGGTGGCGGCGCGGGCGGCGGATTGCGCGGTGGCGGCGTACGAGGACGCGGAGAAGGAGCTCTACGGGGTGCAGTTCCACCCGGAGGTGGTGCACACGCGGTGCGGGCTTTCGCTGCTGCGGAATTTCATCGGGCGGTGCGGGGTGCGGACGCCGTGGGAGAAGGAGGGCATCCGGGAGCGGGTCGTGGCGCGGACGCGGGAGGCGGCGGGGGATGAGACCCTGTTCCTGCTGGTGTCGGGGGGGGTGGATTCGCTGGTGACGCTGCAGGTGTGCATCGAGGCGGTGGGGGCGGACCGGGTGCGGTCGCTGCACGTGGACACGGGCTTGATGCGGAAAGGGGAATCGGACGACATCCTGCGCTTCCTGGCGGAGACGGGATTCCGGAACATCGAGGTGGAACGGGCGGAAGGGGTGTTCCTGCAGGCACTGAAGGGAGTGGCGGATCCGGAACAGAAGCGGGCCATCATCGGGCGGCTGTTCGTGGAGGTGTTGCGGGCGCGTCTGCGGGGGATGGGGCTGGGGGACGGCTGGCGGCTGGTGCAGGGGACGATCTATCCGGACACGATCGAATCCGGGGGGACGAAGCAGTCGGCGAAAATCAAGACGCACCACAACCGGGTGCCGGAAATCCAGCGGATGATCGAGCAGGGGCTGGTGGTGGAGCCGCTGAAGGAGCTGTACAAGGACGAAGTGCGGGAGCTGGGGCGGGAGCTGGGGCTGCCACGGGCGTTGCTGGAGCGGCATCCGTTTCCGGGGCCGGGACTGGGCATCCGCTTCCTGTGCCACGACCCGGAAGGGGCGGAACGGGAAGGGACGGCGTACGGGGCGGCGGGGCTGGACTTGCCGGAGCTGGGGGAGGCTTCGGCGGCGCTGCTGGCGGGACAGCCGGCGGAGGCGGCGCGGGTGGCGAACCTGCGGGGGCGGATCCTGCCGGTGCGGAGCGTCGGGGTGCAGGGGGACGAACGGACCTACCGGCATCCGCTGGCGGTGTGGCGGAAGGGCGGGACGGGGGAATGGCCGCTCTGGGAGGTGGCCAAGGCGCTGGGCAACCGCTGGGTGAACGAAGACGCGCGGATCAACCGTGTGGTGGCGACGGCTGACGATTTGGACGCGGAAGGGCTGGAAATCCGGCCGACGTCGGTTTCGAAGGAGGGGCTGGACCGCTTGCGGGAGGTGGATGCGGTGCTGTCGGCGGCGTTGCGGGACGATCCGGACGTGTGGCAGGCGCCGGTCATCGCCCTGCCGATGTTCGGAGCGGACGGGCGGCAGGCGTACGTCCTGCGGGCGGTCTGCTCGCGGGACGCGATGACGGCGGACGCGTTCGCGCTGGGGTGGGAGCGGCTGGCGGAGCTTTCCGCGGCGGTGCGGCGCATCGACGGGGCGGGCGTGCTGTTCTACGACCTGACCACCAAGCCGCCCGCCACCATCGAGTGGGAGTGAGGGGAGCAAGGGGGAACAGGGAGGCCGGCTGACAGCCGGCCATCAGGAGGGGGAGGAACGGCGGCGGTAGCGGAAGTAAAGGAGGAGGTCGGTGGCGACGAGGGAGGCGTCGAAGAGGTAGACGAGGCAGAGCCAGTGTTTGGTGCCTTCGACGAGGTGGGCGGCGATGCCGCAGGCGTAGCCGAAGATGACGAGGCAGAGGAAGACGGGGGATTTGCCGTCGACGCGCTTGGCACGGAGGGTGCGGGCGATGGCGAACGGCCAGGAAGCGCCGAAGGCGACGAGCATGGCGCATTCGAGGATTTCGGGGAGGGGCATGGGGTCAGCGGTTTTTGGCGAGGAGGGCGAGGCCGAGGACTTCGCAGAAGACGACGGGTATCCAGGGAACGAGGTCGGGGCGCCACTGGGGGAGGTAGTCGACCATGGCGTCGGAGATGATGATGAAGAGGTAGAAGAAGAAAATCAGGAGGAGGGCGAGGCCGATGCCCATGCTGCTCTGGCGGCGGTGGTTGGTGAGGCCGAGGGAGACCGAGAGGAGGGTGAAAGCGAAGCAGGAGAGGGCGAGGGCGAGGCGCTGGGCGGCGTCGGTGGCGAGGTTGGCGCGGAGGCGGGGGATGTCTTCGGGGGAAGTTCTGGGGAAGTAGGCGGAGAGGTGGCGCTGGGCGTCGACGAGTTCGAGGAAGGTGAGGTCGGCCGGCTTTTTGGAGGGGGCGGTTTTCTTGAGCATGGTGGTGAGGTCGAGGTGGAGGGGGTAGACTTCGGCGGAGAGGTGGCGGGCCTTGGTTTCGTCGGCGGGGTCGTCCTCGTCGTACTGGGTCATGCGGGCGTGTTCGAGGAGGATGTCGAGGGTGCGGGAGGCGGAGTCGTAGCGGATTTCGCCGGAGCGGGCGCGGACCTGGCCCTTGATGCCCTTGGGGCCGAACTGGTGGATGACGATGTCTTCGAGGCGGGGGCCTTCCTTGCGGCCGACGTAGACCTGGATGCCGGGGAAGGAGTTGATGGTCTGGCCTTCCTCAATGAGGGCGGTGGGGTCTTCGTCGCCGAGGGTGGTGCGGACCATGTTGCGGCGGGCGTAGTGGGCGCGGGGGGAGAGGTCGGCGTTGACGTAGAGGCAGACGAGGGAGAGGAGGACGGAGGCGAAGAGGACGGGGGAGGCGATTTGCCAGAGGGAAAGTCCGGAGGCTTTCATGGCGGTGATTTCGCCGTCGGCGGAAAGGCGGCCGAAGTGGAGGAGGGTGGTGGTCATCACGGACATGGGGATGACGAAACCGAGGGTGTAGGGGATGTTGTAGGCGAAAATCCGCATGATGAGGGCGCCGGAGATGCCGCGGCTCATGAAGTCGATGGCGCGGACGACGGTGCCGATGTACATGACGAAGGTGAGGACGCCGAAGGTGACGAGAAAGCTCTTGAGAAAGTCGCCGAGGATGTAGCGGTTGAGGACGCGCATGGAAACCGGGAGCAGGGGTCAGGGGACGGAAGGTGGCGGGGTTGCGGCGGGCTTGGCCTTTTCGGTGTCGCCGGAGGAGGATTGGGAGCAGACCGGGAGCAGCGCGAGGGCGGCCAGGACGGGGAGGAAGGGTTTCATGGCAGGGAGGGAATCATGGGGTTTCCGGTGGAGCGAGGGGGGTGCTGCGGAGATAGCAGTTGTCCTTGCAGAGGTCGATTCGGTTGTTCCAGTGGACGGAGGAGTCGACGGCGGGGTCGATGTCCCAGGCGGGGTTGCCGGATTCGTCGAGGAAAACGCGGGCGAAGGCGGCGGGGTCGCGGAGGGCTTCGAAGGCGGAGCCGGGGTTGAAATAGGGGGTGCAGTCGAGGCGGCGGCGTTCGCCGTTGTCGAAGTCGAGGAGGAGGGCGTAGCCGGGGGCCGGGGCGACGGCAATGATGCGGCGGGGGCCGTTGGCGAAGTAGCGGGCGGCGGTTTCGTCGACGCCGTGGGCGAGGTACCAGTCAACCGGGCGGGATGGATTTGGCGTGGTCGGGGTCATGTCCGTTCAGTGAAGAGGGTCGATGGGGAACAGCGCTTGGCGGCGGGCGGCAAGGTCCCAGTTTTCGAGAAGTTCGTCGCGGCGGAGGACGGCCCAGGCCAGAACCATCTTTTTCTGGCGGGAGGGAAGGTCGCCGGCGAGGGGTTCGGCGGAATCGATGAGGACGGACATTTCGGCATCGCCGTAGGTGGCGTGGAAATGGGGCGGGTTGTGGTCGTCCCAGTTGATGAAGAAGCGGATTCCGCGGAATGAACAGATGGTGGGCATGGGCGGATGGTCTTGGTTCAGTTTTCCGCAGGCGGGTCGGCGGGCAGGGGGACGCCGGTGCGCCGGGAGGCGGCGAGGAGGGTGTTGCGCAGGAGCATGGCGATGGTCATGGGGCCGACACCGCCGGGGACGGGCGTGATGGCGGAGGCGACGGGGAGGAGGTCCTCGAAATCGGCGTCGCCGACGAGGCGGTGGCCGGAGGGGCGGGAGGGGTCGGGGATGCGGTTGACGCCGACATCGACGACGACGGCGCCGGGGCGGACCATCCCGGCGGTCAGGGTGTGGGGGCGGCCGGAGGCGACGATGACGATGTCGGCGCGGCGGGTGTGGGCGGCGAGGTCGCGGGTGCGGGTGTGGCAGAGGGTGAGGGTGGCGTCGACGCCCTTTTTGGTGAGGAGGATGGAGAGGGGGCGACCGACGATGCGGGAGCGGCCGACGAGGACGACTTCAGCCCCGGCGAGGGGAATGCCGGCGGTGCGGAGCATGTGGAGGATGCCGGCGGGTGTGCAGGGTTCGAGGGCGGGGAGGCCGAGGGAGAGGCGTCCGGCGTTGACGGGGTGGAAGCCATCGACGTCCTTGTCGGGGCGGATGGCTTCGATGACTTCCTGTTCGACGGAGGGGTCGGGGAGGGGGAGCTGGACGAGGATGCCGTCGACGGCGTCATCGGCGTTCAGGGCGCGGACGGCGTCGAGGATGGCGGCGGCGGGGGTGTCGCCGGGGAGGTCGATCTGGCGGGCGTCGATGCCGGCCTGGGCGCAGGCCTTGCCCTTGGCGGCGACGTAGGACCGGGACGCGGGATTGTCGCCGACGAGGATGACGGCGAGGCACGGCGGGCGGCCCGCGCGGGTGGTCCAGGCGGCGGCTTGGCGGGCGACTTCCGCCCGCAGGTCCGCGGCCATCGTTTTACCGTCGAGGAGGCGGGCGGTCATGGCGGGCCGTTCCGTGGGGCGGAATCAGGGCGTTTCGAGGAGGTCTTCCGCGATTTCGGCGGCGGCGTCCATGGCGAGTTCGAGGCGGTCGGCCTGGTCGGCGCAGGACGGGGTCTGGCCGTCGGCCCAGGCGATGCGGATATCGTCGACGCCGATGTAGCGGAAGGCGGCGCGGAGGGCGGGGGTGAGGCCGTCGGAGGGGTCGTCTTCCTTGTAGATGCCTTCGGAGGAGACGAGGAGGACGACGGAACGGAGGTTGTGCTTGGGGACGACGGTGCCGCCGGAGATGTCGAAAATGACGCCGGGGAAGAGAATCTGGTCGATCCAGGCGGCGAGGATGGCGGGCATGGTGTTGAGCCAGACCGGGGTGGAGATGACGAGGACGTCGGCGGCGGCGAGGGCCTGGACGTTGTTGCGGGCGAAGTTGGTGGCGGTTTCCTCGTTGCGGGTGGGCTCGTAGGAGGGGTCGGCGGCGGCTTTCCAGGCGCCGTTGAGGAAGTCGTTGGAAACGAAGGGGGGCTTGTTCTGGTAGAGGTCGAAGTTGTTGATGTTGACGTCCGGGTTCTTCTCCATGAGGGTGCCGAAGAAGCGGAAGGCCATCTGTTTGGAAATGGATTCCTCGGGGGCGCGGGGGCTGGCGATGACATGCAGTATGTTCATTGGGATCTCCTGTGGGGATGGGGGCGCCGGCATGGAAAGGGAGTCGGCGGCAAGATTCGGCCACGATGCCACGCAACGCGCGCGAACTCAAGAAAGAAACAAACGGGAGAGGGGAGGCGGAGAGTCGGACGCCAGAAGGGAGACGGCCGGAAACAGGCGGCGGTGGCACGAAAAAAGTTGCCCAAGAAGGCAACTGCAGTTCCGGCGGATTCGGGGATGGTGGGCGTTACTGGACTTGAACCAGTGACCTCGTGCATGTGAGGCACGCGCTCTAACCAGCTGAGCTAAACGCCCGTCCGACCGGAATGGCGCGGAAGATAGCGGTTTCCCCTCGCGGTTGTCAAGCGGCGGCGGCGCGCGGAAGCGTTTTTTCCGCGGATGGAGGATCAGACGCCGGGAAAGGCGTCGTGGAGGAGGCGCCAGGCGATGCTGCCGGGGGGCGGGGTGGGGGGAAGGGCGTCGGGGGGGAACCAGGCGGCTTCGAGGAGTTCTTCGGGCTGGATGCGGATTTCGCCGGAACGCCAGCGGGCGGTGTAGGCGAGCATGAGTTGGTTGGGGTAGGGCCAGTGCTGGCTGCCGACGTAGCGGAGGTCCTGGATTTCGAGGCCGGTTTCTTCGCGGACTTCGCGGCGGACGCAGTCTTCGGCGGATTCGCCGGGATCGACGTGGCCGGCGATGCAGGCCCAGAGGTGGGGGGTGCGGTAGGCATGGCGGGCGAGGAGCCAGCGGCCGTCCTTTTCGATGCGGACGATGACGGCGGGGACGGGGTCGGGGTAGGCGGTGAAACCGCAGGCGGGGCAGAGGGAGGCGACTTCGACGGGATGGGGGGCCATGGGGGCGCCGCAGCGCCCGCAGAAACGGTGATCCTTGCGGTGGCGGAGGAGGGAGAGGGCGCGGGCGGCGGCGGCGGCCCAGGGGCGGCGGGCGGCGAAGGCGTCGCGGAGGGCGAGGGGTTCGGTGCCGGGGGGGAGAGGCGCGTCGGGGGGGAGGGCGACGACGCGGATCCCGGAAGGGCGGAGGGGGAAGTCGTCGAGGAAGGCGGCGCCGTCGGGGGGCGGCGCGGGGGAGGCGGAATCGCCGGACGGGACGAGGAGGTCGCGGCCGCGGAACACGAAGCAGGAAGGGAAGGAATCCATGCCGCGAAGATACGGCTTGCGGAAACGGCATGCAAGCGGTTGAAAAAAGATTGGACAGGGCGGGCCGGATGGGCTACAACGCGCGGGCAAATCGCCTGACCCGGACTCCTTTTGGTTTGGTCGCGCCGGGGCGGCAACTTTCCAACCCTCAACTCCAACCCCAAACAACAGGACATCCCACATGGCCGTCAAACTCCGCCTGCGCCGCATGGGCGCAAACAAAAAGCCGTTCTTCCGCATCATCGCCGCCGACACCCGCAGCGCCAACCAGGGCAGCTTCCTCGAGGAAATCGGTTGGTACGATCCGGGCAAGAAGGGTTGCACCTATTTCCTCGACCTGCCGCGCGCCGAAGCTTGGCTGAAGAAGGGCGCGCAGCCGTCGGAAACCGTGCAGGCGTTCATCCGGGAAAGCCGCAAGGCCGCGAAGCGCGCGCCGGCGGCGGCTCCCGCGGCCGAAGCGGAATCCGCTCCCGCGGCGGAGTAGTCTCGCGCGTTTCCCCCCCCGGTTTCGGTTTCCCCCCGGATTCCCCGTTTCCCCTTTCCCCCCTCCACAAGGAATTTCCATGAAAGAACTGATTGAATTCATCGTCAAAGAGCTGGTCGAGTGCCCCGAAGAAGTGCGCATCACGGAAATCGACGGCGAGCGCACGATCGTTTTCGAGCTCCGGTGCAATCCGGAAGACGTCGGCAAAGTGATCGGCAAGAGCGGCAAGACCGTGGGTGCTATCCGGACGCTGCTCAGCACCGTGGCCGCGCGGCAGGGCCGCCGGGCGATGCTCGAAGTGGTGGAATAGCCGCCGAAGGAGTGCCGTGCGATGGCGGGCGCTCCGCTTGAAATCGACATCATCACGATTTTCCCCAACATGCTCGACAGCGTGCTGGGGGAAAGCATTTTGAAACGGGCGCAGGCGGCGGGGCTGGTGCGCATTTCGTGCGTGAACCTCCGGGATTTCGCGGAGGGGGCGCACCGGACGACGGACGACCGGCCCTACGGGGGCGGTCCCGGGATGGTGATGAAGCCCGAGCCGGTGTTCCGGGCGGTCGCGGCGGTGCGGCGTCCGGAGAGCCGGGTGATCCTGATGACGCCGCAGGGGCGGACGTTCCGGCAGGAGACGGCGCGGACGCTTTCGCACGAGCGGCACCTGGTCTTCATCTGCGGCCACTACGAGGGGGTGGACGAGCGCATCCGCGAGGGGCTGGCGGACATGGAGCTTTCCATCGGCGACTACGTGCTGACGAACGGGGTGTTGCCGGCGGCGGTGGTGGCGGACGCGGTGGTGCGGCTGCTGCCGGGGGCGCTGGGGGGCGAAGGGGCGGCGGACGACGAATCGTTTTCGGCGGGGCGGCTGGAGTATCCGCAGTACACGCGGCCGCCGGTGTTCGAAGGGCGGGCGGTGCCGGAAATCCTTTTTTCGGGGGACCACGGGGCGATTGCGGCGTGGCGGCGGGAGCAGGCGCGCCTGCGGACCGTGGCGCGGCGGCCCGACCTCGCCGGGGCGATTCCGGAACCGCCGGCGCCGAAAAAGAAACGCAGGAAGAAACCCGCGCGGCCGTCCGGGGACGGTGCGGAGGCGGGGGAGGAGGCCAAAGTATGAGCGAAAAACGTTTTCCGCTGGACCGCGATGCGCTGGAAGCGCTGGCGCGGCGTTTCCCGACGCCGTTCCACCTCTACGACGAGGCGGGGATGCGGCGGAACGCGCGGGCCATCCGCGAAGCGTTCGCCGGGGTGCCGGGATTCATCGAACATTTTGCGGTGAAGGCGCTGCCGAATCCGTTCATTTTGCGGATTCTGGCGTCGGAAGGGTTCGGGGCGGACTGTTCGAGCCTGCCGGAGCTGCTGCTGTGCGAGTGCGCGGGCATCACGGGGGACAAGGTGATGTTCACCTCGAACGAAACGCCGGACGAGGAATTCCGCAAGGCGTACGAGATGGGGGCGATTCTCAACCTCGACGACGTTTCGCACGTGGAGGCGCTGGAGCGGGCGCTGGGAGGGAAATTCCCGGAGACGATTTGCGTACGCTACAACCCGGGGCCGGCGCGCGGGGGGAACGACATCATCGGGAAACCCGAAGAGGCGAAGTACGGGATGACGCGCGAACAGGTGTTCGAGGCGTTCGCCGCGGCGCGCGAAAAGGGCGCGAAGCGGTTCGGCCTCCACACGATGGTGATTTCCAACGAGCGCAACACGGACTACCACGTCGAAACGGCGCGGATGATTTTCCGGCTGGCGGTGGACGTGAAACGCGAGCTGGGCATCGCCGTTGCCTTCGCGAACAACGGGGGCGGGCTGGGGATTCCGTACCGGCCGGAGGAGGAAGCGGCGGACTACGCGACGCTGGCGGCGGGCGTCCGGCAGGCGCGGCGGGACATCCTCGAACCCGCCGGGCTGGGTGAAATGGGGTTCCGGCTGGAGTGGGGCCGTTGCATCACGGGGCCCTACGGCTGGCTCGTGACGCGCGCCATCCGCCACAAGGACATCTACCGCAAATACATCGGCGTGGACGCCAGCATGGCGAACCTGATGCGTCCCGGCATGTACGGCGCCTACCACCACGTGACGGTCTCGGGCAAGGAAAACGCCCCGGCGGACCACGTCTACGACGTGGTCGGCTCGCTGTGCGAGAACTGCGACAAGTTCGCCGTGGCGCGCGCGTTGCCGCGCATCGACGAAGGCGACTTGGTTGTCATCCACGACACCGGCGCGCACGGCCACGCGATGGGTTTCAACTACAACGGAAAACTGCGCAGCGCCGAACTCCTCCTCCGGGAAAACGGCGACGTGGTGCAAATCCGCCGCGCGGAAACCCCCGACGACCTCTTCTCCACCCTCGACCTCGCCGCCGCCTCCCGCTTCGCCTGACGCCGGGGCCGGGACCGGCAGGGTGCCCGGCGGTCAAGGTCGGAATGGGTCGTTCTCCGGCCGCAAGGCATGCACGAGCCGCCCGGCGGCCGGTCTCACAAAGGGGTGGATGGGATGGAGGGCGGATGGCGTGTTCCGGCGTCTCCAGGCGTGGTTCACCACTCGTACATCATTGTTTTCACTGCTTGCCGGAAATCTTTTTCGTCCTGTGCGTCCCAGTATGCGGCGGCCTCTTTCACGATGGATTGCATGCTGTCTTTGTCCAGAGGGGAGCCGGGTTTCTCCGGAGGCGGCTGGACCTCTTCCCGCTCCGGCACGGGTTCCGGAGGCGGGGGCGGGACCGGTTTCCTGCCCGATGCCCACCACCATGCCGCCAGGGCCGCCGCCGCGCAGGCGAGCAGCGTCCATGCGGCCCGACGCGGCCAATGGCGGCGGCGGATGGCTTGCGCCATCGCGGCGGCGGTTGCGTAGCGCTGGCGGGGGAGGCTGCCGGTGGCCCGGCGGATGATGCGTTCCCAGGCACGCGGCGGGCGGCCGCCGAAGCATTCGTCGGCCAGGATGCCCAATGCGTGGACGTCCGTCGCGGGCGTCGCCGCGCCGCCGGCGAACTGTTCCGGGGCGGCGTAGCCGGGCGTGCCGACGCCGACCTCGCGGCCGTCCACCACGGAGGGGGAGGTCCGGCCCGCCGCGGTTTCCGCCGCCGCATCCTCGCCCGCGCGTTTGAGGAGTCCGAAATCGACCAGCACCGCGTGGCCGTCCGAGGCGCGCTTGAGGATGTTGCGCGGCTTGAGGTCGCGGTGGACCCAGCCGCGGCGGTGGAGTTCTTCCGCGCCGCGCGCCACGTCCAGGAGGTAGGCGGCCGCGGCCCGGTCCGAGGCGGGCAGGGGATATTCCTCCAGCAGCTCCATCGCCAGCCACGGGCGGCCTTCTTCCACGCCCGTGCCGAAAAATACGGGGAAGGACGGCCCCGGGCCTTCCATCAGGAAGCGCGTTTCGCGGTCGAATCGCGCCCGGGCGGCGTCATCGCCGCGCCAGAGCACTTTCAGGACGGCCGCCGTGCCCAGGCGCCGGTGGCGCGCGCAGTAGACTTCCGCGCTGCCGCCGCGGCCGACGAAGCCCGCCACCGTCCATTCGCCGACTTCCCGCCCTTCGCGCCACAAGTTTCCGTCCGGCCGTGCGGCAACCGGGCCTTTCCGCGCCAGCCAATCCTCCAGTCCGCGGGTGTCATTCGCCGTCGACACGTTCCAGCCTTTCCACCAGTTCGCGCAAACGCGCGGTCATGCGTTTTTTCGCTTGGTCCACCGCGCCGCGTGTGGCGAGGAGGGAGGCCGCCACGTCGGCGGCTTTTTCGCCCATCAGGGCCGTCCGCACGAACATCTGCTTGTGGCGGGCGTTGACGGAGGGATCGGCCAGCAGCTGCTCCAGCGCCGCCGCGTACACCGTTTCGCGCCACGCCGCTTCGTCCGCCGCGTCCGGGGCGGTTCCGGCGCAGGCCGCTTGTTCGGCGTGGTTCCGCTCCAGGCGTTTGCGGCGGTCATCGGTGCGCAGGACGACCAGGGCCTTGTGGCGGAGGACGCCCGTCAGGAAATTGTGGAAGGCGCTTTTGCCGCCGGGCGTCGCGACGTAGCCCGGAAGGGCGTCCATCAGCGCGAGCAGGGTTTCCTGGATCATGTCGTCCGCTTCCAGCCCGGGGAAGCGTTCGCGCATGTAGCCCTGCATCATCGGGCGGTATCGCGCGACGAATTCCGCCCAGCGCGGATGGTCCGCCGACCCGGCCAGTTGCTTGAGGAGCGTCGTGGACGTCCGGGGGACCGGGAATCCGTCTTTGTCCGGAGTCCCGTTCCCGCGTGTTGCCCTGACCTTCGATTTTCCGCTCATTTCGAGAAAGGCATTGCAAGCGGAAGCGGGGGAAAAGTCAAGGACATCCGGTGGGGGGAAGATGCAAAGGCGGGGGGGAAGGGGCCGGAGTGCCGGGGGGAGGACGAGTCGGGCCTTTCCAGGGCGGGGCGGATTCAAGATTTAGGAAAAACAAAGGAAAATGAATGGATCTTTTGTGGCATGGAACGGGGCGGATGGGCTTGGCGGGACGGGGCCGGGGGGACAAAAAGGGCGGGGACGGGGCCTTCCAAACGCCTTCCGGGCGGGTCATTCGACGGTGAAGGAGAGGGTGGCGACGCGGCCGGAGGAGGTGGCGCAGGTCAGGGCGTGGGTGCCGCGGCGGAGGGGCCAGGGGAACGGGGTGCCGAGGCGGGATTCGCCGAGGGGGAGGTCGTCGAGGAACCAGTAGAGGCGGGTGCCGGCGGGGAGGCCGGCGGCGTCGAAGGGGATGGTCTGGGGGGCGGGG
>Ga0310786_10002729_pt1 | contig 26537 bp, 27 predicted proteins | sample AusTroGonzalo_MG_FD_203881 | JGI IMG/M metagenome (GOLD analysis project Ga0310786, IMG submission 203881) | Bovine rumen microbial communities from tropical cattle in Woodstock, Queensland, Australia - Gonzalo_03 (v2) (version 2) | ecosystem: Host-associated > Mammals > Digestive system >...
ATAGTTTATGCAGGCTTTGTGACAGGCTCTGCGGATATGACAGCGGGTGCAGCTTTGGCTCTTGCGCTTGGTATTGCAATACAGAATTTTCCTGAGGGAGCTATAATCTCCATGCCACTTCAAGGTGAGGGCAAAAGTAAAGCAAAAGCATTTGCCGGAGGTGTTTTATCGGGAGCAGTTGAGCCTGTCGGAGCACTTCTAACTATATTGTTTGCAAGTAATCTTCTGCCTGTAATGCCATATCTTCTCAGCTTCGCCGCAGGAGCTATGATATATGTGGTGGTAGAGGAGCTTATCCCCGAGATGTCTGACGGAGAGCATTCAAACATAGGCGTTATAATGTTTTCAGTAGGATTTACACTTATGATGACGCTGGACGTTGCGCTTGGCTAAAGTTAGGGCTGTAATAACAAGGATTAACCCATAAAAAATTCAAAGCATTATCAAAAATGTTTGTATATGATAACAAATTTCATTATAGTATATTGACATTAAAGGGGCTCTGTGATAATATATACAGCGGTGCAAATACAGCAAAGAGCGGTGATAAGCTCTTTGCTTATTATTTGACTTTAAAGTTAGTTAAACATAACAAAAGGAGAATATTAAATGAAAAGATTGCTAACTATGTCAGCAGTTCTTGCAATGGCAGTATCACTATGTGCCTGCGGCTCTGAAGCAAGCAATTCAGACTCTGCTAAAACAGAGATTACGACTATTGCTGAGAATCTTTCACCTGCTGATCAGCTTCTTGAAGATGTAAAGGGTACATATGACGAATTGTTCACTGTTATCTGCAATCCAAAATACGATCAGATATGGCTCGATAACTGCGAAAAATTCGTAGGCAAGGATATGGCTGAGAGTACAGCTGAAATGCTGAAAAATTCCTGCACTGGTACAATATATGGAGAGGAAGCTGTAAAGGCTTATACAGATGCTGAAAATATGCAGTTCGACTGCTTTTTTATAAACGGCATAAAGCAGTTTGTATTTAACGGCAGCAATATTTCGGGACTTGACGACAGCGGCAAAAAGGTGTTCGAGCACGAATACAAATTCGTTAAGGACTTTTCTTTCGGAGGAATGATGGACGGTTATCTCTATGAGACCTCAGATAAGGACGCAGGCGAGTTCAGATACTTCTTAATGATGCCAGATACTCCTGCTACAACATATCACATTGAATTCCGTTACGGAAGTGATATAGACGCACTTGCGGAGTACAACAAGGGTGCTTACGCATACTGGCTTGCCGCAGGTATCCCTGCTGATTGTGATGAAAAGCTCATCACCGATTGTATCGCACTTTTCGCAGAGGAAAATCTTTCAGAAATGGCTGAACAGAAAAGTGATGATAAGATTGAAATAGGAACAGCTGAGGAGCTAACAGCCTTTGCAAAGAGCGTCTCTGACGGTTCAAAGGACGGATATGCTGGAAAAACAGTTGTACTCACCAATGATATCGACTGCACTGATATTGAATGGACTCCTATCGGCACAATGAACCTTGAGAACATGGAAGATCATTCCTGTATGTTTCAGGGAGTATTCGACGGTCAGGGACACAAGATATCAAACGTAACTTATGCAACGGATACTCCTGTTTGCGGTGCAGGCATAATCGGTATGAATCTTGGCGAAGTAAAGAATCTTACTGCCGAAAACATCAATATCCACTGCACTGATACATTTTCAATGGCTGTTGGCGCTGTTGTAGGCTATAATATGGGTGAAATACACGATGTTGTCCTTACAGGCGAAAATGAAATTGCAGGTGTAAATGCTGTAGGCGGTATTGCAGGTGGTTCTACAAAGCACGTTCACGACTGCAAAGTAGACGGCACTACAGTAAAAGTCCTTGGCGATAATGATTTCTCATCAGGCAGGATAATCCAGTGCGATATTGCAGAGTGCGCCGGCCTTATCATAGGGGGAAGCTTCGGCGGCACTATGGAAAATTGTACGGCAAAGGGTAAGATCGTTGCAGAGGGCAATGAACCTGTAGGCCTTGGCGGCATTGCGGGCTGCCTTGAAATGATGGACAGTGTCAGCGATTGTACAGCCGATGTTGAGATAATCTCAGAAAAGGGCGGTCACGCTATCGGCGGCCTTTGCGGATACAGCGGAACACATTCAAAAGGCGATATAGTCCTTGCAACCGAGGGCATCGAAACTCATGAATATCCTGGTATTATCAGGAACTGCAAGGTCACTGTGAAAATGAATGTGCCGAATGCAACTCATGTTGGGGGACTTATCGGTACAGGACTTTATTACTACGGAGAAGAAACTGCTTTCAAGATAATTGACTGCTCTGTAAATGGTGAGATCACAGGTGCAGTAACTCCGGGAGCAGTTGCAGGCCGTGCTGAGAACAGCGTTATCGAAAGCTGTGAGGCAAGTGTTACATATGACGGTTCCGAACTTACAGAAAAAATAGGAACGACCGATAAGATGTACGAAAGTGCCGATCAGATTGAGAATGAAGAAGAAAAATCAGCAGCGTGACCTAAAGTATTTTATAAACGAAAAAAGAGCTTATGCGGAAGTATAAGCTCTTTTATCTGATTACGAAAGGAGAAAAGCATGAAAACAGAAAGCAACCCTAAAGTAATGAAGATACTGAACGAATATGCAGGCGGACACCGACACCTAATCACTGTCGGACGTATACTTGCGGCAGTCAGTGCGTTTATGGGACTTGTTCCTTTTTATGACCTTTGGAAGATAATCCGTATCGCTGTCAAGGGTGAGGAATTATCAAAGATCGCAGGTATAGCATGGCAGGCAGTAGGCATAACCGTAGCAGCTCTGCTTGTTTACATTGCCGCTCTGATGTGTACACATATCGCTGCATTCAGAGTTCAGGCGAATATGCGGAGCAGACTTATGCGCCGTATCCTTGCTCTGCCACTTGGAGTATTTGACGAGGACGGCACGGGTAAAATACGCCGTACCGTCAATGAATCAACTGCCGCAACAGAGAGCTTCATTGCTCATAATCTTCCTGATAAAGCTGTTGCAGCGGCTACGCCTGTGGGACTTCTGATACTTCTCGGAGCATTCAACTGGAAACTTGGACTTATCTGCCTTATCCCTGCGTTTATCGGCTTCGGTTTTATGATGAGCATGATGGGGAAAGGAATGCAGGAGAAAATGGCAGAGTACCAGAACGCACTTGATACCATGAGCAGCGAGGCTACGGAATACGTTCGCGGAGTGCCTGTTGTAAAGGTGTTCGGACAATCCGTGCATTCATTCCGCCGTTTCAAGGAGGCTATCGACGGCTACAGCAAGTGGGTAACTGCCTACACTTTAATGCTCCGTATGCCTATGACCATGTTTATGACCTGCATAAATGCGGTATTTGCCTTTCTCGTTCTCGGAGCTTATGTGCTTTCAAAGGGCAGTGTTACCTCGTATATGATACTCAATGTAATGTATTATATCATCGTAACTCCGCTTCTGACAGTTACTCTCACAAAGATAGCCTATTCGGGTGAGCAGGAAATGGTGGTCGTAGATGCCCTGAAGCGCATGGACAGTATACTCGATATACAGACGCTTGCGGAAGCAAAAAAAGCAGAACTGCCCAAAGACAACTCGGTTGAGCTTAAAAACGTGAGCTTTAAGTATAAGGATTCTGCGGATTATGCCGTAAAAGATCTGAATATCCGCATAGAAAGCGGAGAACACATCGCACTTGTCGGACCTTCCGGCGGCGGAAAGACCACTACAGCGGAGCTTATCGCACGTTTCTTTGACGTTACGGAGGGTTCTGTACTCATAGGCGGTGCGGATATCCGAAATATCCCGCAGAAGGAGCTTATGAAGCAGGTGTCATTTGTTTTTCAGGACAGCCGTCTGCTGAAAGCGTCAATACTCGAAAATGTTCGCCTTGCCCGTCCCGAAGCCACAGAAGCAGAGGTAATGAAGGCTCTCGAAATGGCACAGTGCACGGATATCATCGAAAAGCTGCCAAATGGCATACATACAGTCATCGGTGCAAAAGGCATATATCTTTCTGGCGGTGAACAGCAGAGAATATCAATTGCGAGAGCGATACTGAAAAATGCTCCCATAATCATTCTTGACGAGGCTACAGCCTTTGCAGATCCCGACAACGAGAACAAGGTGCAGGCGGCTTTCGGTGAGCTTGCAAAGGGTAAGACCGTTATAATGATAGCGCACAGGTTAAGCACAGTTGTGAACACCAACTGCATCTATGTACTGAAAGACGGCAGTGTCTGCGAACAGGGCTCTCACAGTGAACTCATGGAGAAAAACGGACTTTACAGGCAGATGTTTGACGAATACAGTCGTTCTATAAACTGGAAGGTGGGTGCATGAAATGAAGATAATTGAAAAATTACAGCATACATTTGCTCTTTCACGTGAGGGCGCTGTTGACATGGTGAAAGCCTGCATCAGCGTTACGGTCACAAATATGTCATTTATGATGACAGCAGGCGTGCTGTACACGCTGATAAAGGATATGCTGGATGATAATCTCACAAAAGGACGTATACCTTTTTATATCATCGCTTCGATAATAGTTCTTGCACTTATTGCACTTACAAATTTTATCCAGTACAATGCTACTTTTCTTTCTACCTACAAGGAAAGCGGAATAAGAAGAACTTCTCTTGCTGAGAAGCTTAGAAAGCTGCCCCTTTCCTACTTTGGCAAGAAGAATATTGCCGATCTTACCACCACTATCATGGCGGACTGCGCTATGATCGAGACGGCTTCCAGCCACTGGATACCTGAGCTCATAGGCGCGATAATATCAACTTCACTTGTGGGCATAAGTATGTTCATCTTCTTTGACTGGCGCATGGTTCTGGCAAGCTTCTGGGTAATACCAGCTTCGTTCCTGCTTGTATGGGCTTCGGCAGGCTATCAGAAAAGAGCTGTGAGGAAAAATAACGGAGTTAAACTTGAGCTTGCTGACGGCATTCAGGAGTGCCTTGAAGCTGTCCGCGATCTCCGCGCAAACAACGCGCAGGACAGCTATATGGAGGGACTCGACGTTAAGATAAAAAAAGTTGAAAAAGAAGCTCTTTTCACGGAATTGAAGCTTGCGGTATGCGTAAATTCGGCAGCGATTATTCTGAAACTGGGCATAGCGACTACTGCCCTTGTAGGCGGAGTATTGCTCGCAAACGGAACTATCGACCTTTTGACATTTTTCATGTTCCTTATGCTGGTATCGAGACTTTATGATCCTATGCAGATAACGCTTCAGAATTTTGCGGCTATAATCGCAACAACGGTACAGTGCGAGCGACTTGACGAGGTTCTTTCACATGAGGTGCAGACAGGCTCCGAGCAGATGACGAACAATGGCTATGATATCATATTCGATCACGTTTCATTTGCATACAATGACGATACGGCAGTCCTTGAAGATGTGTCGTTCACCGCAAAGCAGGGGGAGGTAACTGCGCTTATAGGGCCGTCGGGAGGCGGCAAAACAACGGTTTCAAGGCTTGCGGCAAGATTCTGGGACGTTACAGGCGGAAAGATAACTCTCGGCGGCATGGATATCTCCAAAATTGATCCTGAAACGCTTTTCTCTGCATATTCTATAGTATTTCAGGACGTTACTCTGTTCAATCAGAGCATAATGGACAATATTCGCATAGGCAGAAAAGATGCAACTGACGAGGAAGTTATGGAAGCTGCAAGGCTTGCCAACTGCGAAGAGTTCGTAAGCCGCCTGCCGCAGGGCTATGATACTGTTATAGGCGAAAACGGCAGTGAGCTTTCGGGCGGCGAGCGCCAGCGTATCTCCATTGCAAGAGCATTCCTAAAGGATGCTCCCATAATTCTTCTTGACGAGGCTTCGGCAAGCCTTGACGTGGAGAATGAAACTGCAATACAGACGGCACTTTCGCGGCTTATCAAGGACAAGACAGTAATGGTCATAGCTCACAGAATGAGGACAGTTTCCGGAGCTGATAAAATAGTTGTCCTGTCAGGCGGAGTGGTAAAAGAGTCGGGCAAGCCTGTGGAGCTTATGCAGAAAAACGGCATATTCGCACAAATGGTAAGAACTCAGACAGATGGACAGGAATGGGCATTCTGTTGAGAAAACAATTATTCAGGAGGTTTTAAAATGAACGAAAATAAGCTTAAAGCAAAGGATTTTATTACAATAGGCATTTTTTCTGCACTTATTATTGCAGTTGAATTCGCCTGCGGAATGTTGGGCTTCATTCACCCGTATATCGTTGCCGCTTATGTGGTGCTGATACCGCTGGTAGGCTCGATACCCATGATGCTGTTTTATACCAAGATTGAAAAGTTCGGTATGCTGACTATCATGTCTGTACTGCTTGCAATTGTTATGTTTGTTACTGGTATGGGCTGGCTCGGCGGACCGCTTATAATCGCAGCAGGCTTTGTTGCCGACCTGCTTGCTAAAAAGGGCAATTATAAGAGCTTCAAGCTCATCGCCATCAGTCACGGAATATTCTGCTTGTGGATATGCGCTAATTACTTCCCTGTAATCGTTACAGCAAAGGACTACCGCAAGAATATGCTTGAGGGAGGATATTCCGCAGAATACTGTGATAATCTGTTCAGAGCCATAAACGAAAAAACTATTGGCGTACTGCTTATTCTCTGCTTTGTTTTCGGCGTTATCGGAGCATTTCTCGGCAAGGCAGTTGTCAAAAAGCACTTTGAAAAAGCAGGAATAGTATGATAAAAATAAGTCTTGACCCGCGAACCAAGCTGTTTATGATATTTGCGGTATCATTCATAGTTATGGTAAACGCGGTAACACCTCTTGAATGGGGTATACGGATTGTTGTGACGCTGATACCCATATTGCTGCTTGCGGCTGAGGGAAAATACGCATCTGCATTTCGGTTTACGGTATTTTACGGAGTAGCATTGCTTCTGCTGAAATACTGCATTTCGGAAAGCTCAACAGGCATATTCTCAGCAATATTGGTTGGTTATTGTGGGATAGTAGCGCAGTTCCTGCCTGCTATGATAACAGCATGGTATGCAATAAGAACCACCAAGATAAGCGAGTTCATGTCAGCTATGCAGAAAATGCACGTTCCCGACGGAATATCAATTTCACTTGCAGTTGTTATGCGCTTTTTTCCGACTATCAAAGAGGAATCCTCTTCAATAAATGATGCTATGAAAATGCGTGGAATATCAATGGGCGGTGGAAAGGTCACAAAGATGATAGAATACCGCATGATACCGCTGATGTTTTCATGCATAAGCATAGGCGAGGAGCTTTCAGCGGCGGCAGTAACAAGAGGCCTCGGAGCACCTGTAAAGCGTACAAGTCCATATGAGCTGAAAATGAAAGTGGCTGATTTCATTATGATAGGAATATTTGCGGTGAGTGTTATATTTTTGATCACAGCCAAGCATTTAAGGTGACAGTGTATGATAGAGATAAAGGATTTGAATTTTCAGTATAAGGGCTCGACGGAAGCAGGTTTACATGACGTTTCACTGCGTATTAAAGACGGTGAGACAGTCCTTCTATGCGGCGCTTCGGGCTGCGGAAAAACAACTATAACAAGGCTTATAAACGGACTTATACCACATTATTACAAAGGAGAACTGTCGGGCAGTGTTACTGTAAACGGCAGGGATATTGCCAAAACAGAGCTTTACGACCTTGCAAGTGTAGTTGGAACTGTGTTTCAGAATCCACGAAGTCAGTTTTTCGCAGTTGATACTGACGGTGAGATAACCTTTGGTACGGAAAATATCGGACTGCCGTCTGCGGAGATATGCCGCAGAAAAGCTGAGGCCGTAAAGGAACTGGAGCTTGAAGCTCTGCTTGAAAAGAGCCTTTTTGCTCTTTCGGGCGGTGAAAAACAAAAGATAGCCTGCGCCAGTGTATCGGCATTGATGCCCGAAATCATCATGCTTGACGAGCCATCTTCCAATCTCGACTGGAAAGCAATCGGAGAGCTGAAAGACGTTATCCGAAAATGGAAGAAAAGCGGCAAAACTATAATCATATCCGAGCACAGGTTGTGGTATCTGAAAGACATTGTTGACCGTGTTATCTTCCTTGAGAACGGAAAAATAGTACACGAATGGGATAAAAATGAATTCAGTTCACTGACATCGGACGAGTTGCAGCAATACGGTTTGCGGCCGATAACTCTTGAAGAAAAGTACATACGTGAATTCGGCGGAGATGTGTTTGCTCCCGAAAGCAGAAGTTCCGTGCCTGCTCTCGAAAATGCGGTCACTGTACGTGATTTTTATTTCACTTATGAACCACAGAAATATGTGTTTTTCAGAAAGAAACTCACGGCAGAAAACTCAGACCAATATACTCTTTCAATTCCGGAATTGCAGTTGCCAAGGAACAGCGTAATCGGGCTTATAGGAAGAAACGGCGCAGGAAAATCAACATTCCTGCGCTGCCTCTGCGGACTTGAAAAAAGCTGTTCCGTAAAGCTTGACATTGATAATGAAAGCATCTCTGGCAAAGGCATACTGAAAAAGTGCTACATGGTCATGCAGGACGTAAATCACCAGCTTTTTACGGACAGCGTCGAAGCAGAAGTGCTGCTTTCAATGAAAAATGAAGATAAGGAGTATGCGGACAAACTGATAGCAGAGCTGGGACTGGCAGGCTATGAAAATACTCACCCAATGGCATTGTCGGGCGGGCAAAAACAGCGTACAGCTATATGTTCGGCACTTGCTGCAAATGCTGAAATAGTGCTGTTCGATGAGCCAACATCAGGACTTGACCACAAACACATGAAAATAGTTGGTGAATTGTTGAAAAAGCTCGCAGAACGAGGCAAGACAGTAGTTGTCTCCACTCATGATCCCGAGCTGATCTCACTGTGCTGTCAGTACCTGATATGCCTTGAAAACGGGCGTATCAAGTATTTCAGTGAAGTATGATCATAAATAAAAAACTCGCCTGTGCTGGAAAGGTCAGGCGAGTTTTTATATGAAAGGAAGGGTACATGAAGATTAACTATTTATTAGAATCACTTTTTAACGTTGAATGCGCCCATACCCGGATAGCATGCTGAAGCACCGAGCTGTTCCTCTATACGGAGAAGCTGATTGTACTTTGCTACACGCTCGGAACGTGATGGAGCACCTGTCTTGATCTGGCAGGTATTGAGTGCAACTGCAAGGTCTGCGATAGTTGTATCTGCTGTCTCGCCTGAGCGGTGAGAAGAAATAGCTGTATATCCTGCCTTGTGTGCCATTTTTATTGCTTCGAGAGTCTCTGAAACAGAGCCTATCTGATTGAGTTTGATGAGTATAGAGTTGCCTGCGCCGAGGGAGATACCCTTTGAAAGACGCTCTGTATTTGTAACAAAGAGATCGTCACCGACAAGTTGTACCTTATGACCGATTTTAGCAGTCATCTTCTGCCAGCCTTCCCAGTCTTCCTCATCGAGACCGTCCTCAATAGAGATGATTGGGTACTTGTCGACAAGAGCTTCCCAGTGAGCGATAAGCTCGTCGGATGTGAACTCCTTGCCGCTCTTAGGCTGCTTGTAGAAGCCCTTGCCCTTTTCGCTCTTCCACTCGGAAGAAGCAGCGTCCATAGCTATCATGAAGTCCTTGCCCGGCTCAAATCCTGCTTCCTTTACTGCCTCGAGTATCTTTTCGATAGCCTCCTCGTCGCTTGTGAGCTTGTTTGGAGCAAAGCCGCCCTCGTCACCTACAGCGGTAACATCGCCCATGTCCTTGATGAGCTTCTTCAGTGTGTGGAATACCTCAGCACACCAGCGGAGAGCTTCGCTGAAGGAAGGGGCACCAACAGGCATTATCATGAATTCCTGAGTATCAACTGCACTGTCTGCATGAGCACCGCCGTTGAGGATATTCATCATAGGTACAGGGAGTTTAGTTCCCTGAATACCGCCGAGGAAACGGTAAAGCGGGATATCCAGTGAAGCTGCAGCTGCTCTTGCGCAAGCGATAGAAACTGCAAGTATTGCATTAGCACCGAGGTTTGACTTGTCCTTTGTTCCGTCAGCCTTTATCATAGCTGCATCAACAGCATATATATCGGAAGCGTCCATGCCTGTGATAGTCTCGGTGATAACAGTGTTGATATTTTCAACTGCCTTTGTTACGCCCTTTCCAAGGTAACGCTCGCCGCCGTCTCGAAGCTCAAGTGCCTCGAATTCACCTGTAGATGCACCGCTTGGTGCAGTTCCTCTTGCAACTGTACCGTCAGCAAGTGTGATCTCAGCTTCAACGGTAGGATTTCCTCGGGAGTCGAGTATTTCACGTCCCACAACTTTTTCAATTTCTAAATAGTCCATAGCTTTCTCCTGTTAAATATATTTAATGTGATTTTACCCGCCCGAAAGGGCGCATCAACATTATTGACGCAGCAGGCTCGTGTATGCAGGAAAGGAGCCTGCTATAATGATTTATTTATGTTAGAATAAACTAACGTATATTATTATATCATTGCACTGCCTTTGTGTCAATTAAGAAATATATTATTTGTATATACAAACAAATTTGTATTTATAAACAAGAATTATAGTGTAAAAAATGACCAATCGTTGAGTCTTGTGTATATAAAACGTCATGACAGCAAAAACAAATGTTGCTGCAGACTTACAAATAAAGCCGTTTAGAGCGCTTTGGCCTGTGATTTTTTATTTAGCAACAAAAATAATGTTAGATAGTTCTTACATTTTGTTATTATATACAAACTTATAATGTATGATCTTTCAAATCATTGACAAATCAATATTAAGGTGATATTATTTATTCGTTATAAAACACTAACATTTTTGGAATATACTGCAATATAAATCATAATAAAAATCAATTGAAATGGAAGGATGAAAATGATGCCGCTAAGTTTGGCAGAGCCTGAAAAAGAGCTTACAATAAAGAAGCTGGGAGGAACTCCTGCAATACGTCAACACCTTGAAAATCTCGGATTTACTGTAGGCGGAACGGTAACGCTGATAAATGTACTCGGCGAAAATGTAATTGTTAAGGTCAAGGAGTCGCGTATCGCTATTGGTGCTGATATGGCTCGCAGAATAATGGTTTGATAGGAGAGAGAATATGAAAACACTCAGAGAAACAGCTGTGGGTTCTACAGCAAATGTGAAGAAGCTTCACGGAGAGGGAGCCCTAAAACGCCGTATCATGGATATGGGAATTACAAAGGGCACAGAGGTATTTGTTCGTAAGGTTGCACCGCTCGGCGATCCTATTGAGATAAAGGTTCGCGGCTATGAGCTTTCACTCAGAAAGGCAGATGCTGAACTTATCGAGGTCGAATAATTTGAAAGGGGACGTTAAGTCCTTGAATTTTTGATTATATGTTAGCTTTAAATAACCAGAAAGGAAGATATAAATGGAGCTGCGAATAGCACTTGCAGGAAACCCGAATGCTGGCAAGACCACATTATTCAATGCACTCACGGGTTCAAACCAGTTTGTAGGAAACTGGCCCGGAGTTACAGTTGAAAAGAAGGAGGGCAAGCTAAAAAAACACAATGATGTTATCATCACAGACCTTCCCGGAATCTACTCATTATCACCTTATACTCTTGAAGAAGTTGTTGCAAGAAACTACCTTATCGAAAACAGACCTGATGCTATACTTAATATCATAGACGGTACAAATCTTGAAAGAAATCTTTATCTTACTACACAGCTTGTTGAGCTTGGTATACCTGTTGTCTGTGCGATAAACATGATGGACGTTGTGCAGAAAAACGGCGACAAGATTAAAATTGATGAACTTTCTAAACAGCTTGGCTGTAAGATCGTTGAGGTATCCGCACTGAAAGGCACAGGTGTTGAAGAAGCTGCTGAAGCCGCAATAAATGCTGCCAAAAACAGCAAAACTATACCTCAGCATACGTTCAGCGGACCTGTCGAGCACGCCATTGCTCATATCGAGGAGGCTGTGCTTCACGATATGCCGGAGGAACAGCAGCGTTGGTACGCTATCAAGGTTTTTGAGCGCGATGAAAAGGTACTTGAAAAGCTGAATATCTCTGAAAGCACGCTGAATCATATAGAAAGCGACATAAAAGCTGCGGAAGAAGAACTTGATGATGATGCTGAGAGCATCATAACAAACGAGCGATATATCTATATTGCTGATGTTATCAAGGCTTGCTACAGAAAGAAGAATGCAGGAAGTCTTACGGTTTCAGATAAGATAGACAAGGTCGTTACCAACCGTTGGCTTGGACTTCCTATCTTTGCGGTAATTATGACGATCGTATATCTTATTGCTATGAAGGGACCCGGTGCATGGGCTACAGATTGGACAAACGATAATCTTTTCAGTGACGGCTTCCATTTGCTTGGTATCGGTTCTTCAAAGTATTCCGAAATTGCCGATGAATACGTAGGTGCACAGCAGATAATCGACGGCTATGACGCTTACGTTGAGGAAAACGGCAGTGCTCCAGAGAGCGAGTTTACTTACTCTGTTGAGGACGAGGAAACTCTTGAAACAACAGATGAAATAGCAACTATTGAGGATTACAATGAAGCTCTTGCAACTGTTGAGAGGATAGGCGAGGAACCTGATCCGGCTGATTATGGCGTTTTTATACCGAGTATACCTGAACTTGTTGAGAAAGGTCTCGATAAAGTGAACGCTGCTGACTGGCTGAAAGGACTTGTCATTGACGGTATCGTTGCAGGTGTGGGTGCAGTTCTTGGATTTGTTCCGCAGATGTTAGTCCTGTTCTTCCTGCTTGCTTTCCTTGAAGCAAGCGGATATATGGCAAGAATAGCATTTGTGCTTGATCGTGTGTTCCGTAAATTCGGGCTATCCGGTAAATCCTTCATACCTATGCTTGTTGGAACAGGCTGCGGAGTTCCCGGTATCATGGCAAGCCGTACGATCGAAAGCGAACGCGACAGACGTATGACTATCATCACAACGACATTTATCCCATGCAGTGCGAAGCTTCCGTTCATTGCTATGATTGCAGGTGCTATCTTCGATGGTTCTTGGCTCATATCTGTAGCGGCTTACTTCATCGGCATGGCATCTATAATCGTATCGGGCATCATGCTCAAGAAGATATCATTGTTTTCGGGAGAGCCTGCACCATTTGTTATGGAGCTTCCTGCATATCATATGCCGACTCTCAGCAATGTTCTCCGTTCTATGTGGGAGCGCGGCTGGTCATTCATAAAGAAGGCTGGATCTATCATACTTCTTTCTACTATCGTTATCTGGTTCCTTTCGCGTTTCGGAACTGTTGACGGCAGCTTCGGTATGCTTGAAGAGGATCAGCTTGACAGCTCTATACTTGCAAGCATCGGTTCTGCGATCGCATGGATTTTCTCGCCTCTCGGCTGGGGCAACTGGCAGGCATCTGTTGCTTCTATCACAGGTCTTGTTGCCAAGGAAAATATCGTCGGAACTATGGGTATTCTTTACGGCGGCGGAGACGGTACTGTATGGCAGACGCTTGCTGTTAAATTCACAAGCATCACAGGCTTCTCATTCCTAATATTCAATCTTCTCTGCGCACCGTGCTTTGCGGCTATCGGCGCTATCAAGCGTGAGATGAACAATGCAAAGTGGACTATTTTCGCTATTGCATATCAGTGCGGTTTTGCTTACGCTATCGCACTTATGATAACACAGTTCGGCGGACTGTTCACAGGAGAGTCAAACATCATTGGTGTTATCGTATCAGCACTTATATTTGTGTTCATGTGTTATATGCTCTTTGTTAAGAAGTATCACGAGGCTTCAAAGTTCAAGGGTAATGTAAAGGTAAAAGCGTAAGAAAAAGGAGTGGTAATATGCTCACATGGCTTGCTACAAATCTGGGAACTATAATCATTTCTATTCTACTCATAGCTGTTGTATCGCTTATTATCATAAAGATGATAAGTGACAGAAAGAGCGGAAAGAGTTCAGGTGGCTGCGGCTGTGGCTGTGAGCACTGTGCAATGCACGGAAAATGCCATAAGTAAATATCATCAAAACAAATATCGGGGCGGTTATATTACCGCCCCGCATAAAAAATATAATGTTAGTAACTACTAATAAATAAAAGGAGGAATTTATGAGCATAGTTATCGTTGGCGGCAATGACCGCATGGCAACACGTTATCAGGATATCTGCAAATCGTTCAATCACAAGTCTAAGGTTTTTACGCAAATGCCTGCGGACTTCGAGAACAAGCTTGGTACTCCTGATCTTATGGTTGTTTTTACAGGGACCTGTTCCCATAAAATGCTTGGAGCAGTCAAGAAAAGCTCCGAAAAAAACGGCGTGCCTGTTGAGCACGTTCACAGCTCAAGCGTAAGTGCACTGAAGCAGCTGCTTACAGATATAAAAAGGAGGAAGTATGTCCGAAGTTGAACGCAGAAGTATTGACAAAAGCTTAGCATTCCACAGTGCGCCCACGCTTTTGGGCGTAAAGTGTGCTAATCTTATATCATTCGATATGTGCGAGAATACTATTGCCGAATATTTATGTAAATTCGGTGATAATCTGCATTATAACGGACTTAGTGCGATGCGGCTCTGCAAATGCCGCAAGCGCACACTGGTTTACATTTACAATGAGAAAATGCTTGATGCATGGCTGAATATGCCGCAGGTCCGCGAGCTTCTTGCGGAGTACGGCTATACAGACGGTATGAGTATCAGGGACAAGCTTCAGAGACTTGCAGGACGCATGAGCTGCGAAGGCTTTCCACATGAGATAGGCGCATTTCTTGGTTATCCTGTGGAGGACATACGCGGCTTTATAAACAACAGCGGAAAAAACTGCCTGCTGTGCGGTTACTGGAAGGTTTATGAAAACGCCGATGAAGCAAGGCGAATATTTAAAATTTACGATCGTTGCAGGAATATCCTGTTCGATAGATTAAACTTAGGTCTGGATCTATTTCAGGCAGTAGGAGGAAATATATGAAAACAGCAGTAATTTATTGGAGCGGCACAGGCAATACCGAGGCTATGGCTAAGGCAGCAGCTGAGGGCGCAAATGCAGAGCTTTTTGCAGTATCAGAGTTCAGCGGCAATGCAGCAGACTATGATGCATTTGCATTCGGCTGCCCTGCAATGGGAGCAGAGGTCCTTGAAGAGGAGGAGTTTGAGCCGTTCTTCACATCAATAGAGGGTTCACTTAGCGGTAAGAAGGTACTTCTTTTCGGTTCATACGGCTGGGGCGATGGCGAGTGGATGCGCAACTGGTATGATCGTACAAAGTCAGCTGGCGCTGAGATGATCGGTGATGAGGGCTTTATTGTAAACGAAGCTGCTTCAGATGACGATCTTGCGAAGCTTAAAGAGCTTGCTGCACAGCTTGCATAAGGAGATACGAACATGAAGAAGATTACATCAATGATTTGTGCCACAGCCTGCGCTTTATGTGCAGTTCCATTCGCAGCAAGTGCAGCTGACAGTGACAAGGTTTATGGTACAATGAATATACCATATGCTGATTTCTATGCAGCAGAGTTGAACAACAGTGTTTCTGTTGATGCAGTTTCTTCCGCAACTACTAATAAGTGGAAGGGCAATACAACAGGAAAAATGGGAGATGACGGAAAGTGGCAGAGCGGCGGACTTGCAGCGGGTACTTTCAATGAAGAAGGAGAAAACGGCGGCGGTACGATCCTCGGCGTTACATATCCTGTTGAGATCGCAAAGGCTGACCTTGAAAAGCTCAGCGACAAGATGAATTTTACTGAGCTCTCTGAGAAGCCTGTTGCATATAAGCCTGTTACTGTTGAGAATGGTAAGGCAGTATTCGGCAAGCTTGTCGACAGTGACGGAGCTGAGACTCTCAGCGGCGAAATGACTGTATCAACCCTTTCGAGCTGGGGAGACTATCAGATAAACGTCAAGGGTGTTCCTGCAAACTGTGATATATATGGCGTTATCGTCAAGACAAAAGAGGGCGGTGACTACGGTATGCGTGCTCTTGAAAATATCTGGAGAAACGGTGCTATCTCATGGGGCGCTGGTGTAAAGGAAAAGGAGCCTCATGGCAACGTGCTTTCTTCAGAGCATTACAAGTCCTCACAGGGACAGACTATCACAGATGTAACATTCATCACTCTCAACGGATACAGTACGCTTTCGGGACAGAACGGCTATCTTCCTGTAAAGTTTGCAGACAGCATTACTGTCGAGAACGGCAAGGCAGGCAAGGGGTCAACAACGTTTGACAACTCTGTTCTTCCTGCAGATTTCAAGGTAAAGGGCGAGGTTGCTGACGGCTTTACTGTATCAGGAAACACTATAAGCTACAATAACGCACAGCCCGGAAACTATACTCTTACAGTTTCGGATGAAAGCGGCAAGTATTCATCAGTAAGAGGAAGCTTCTCGCTTACAACAGACGCTATCCCCGTTAAGTATTCCGACGGAAAGCTTGTAGCTGCTGACGGAGCTTCTCTTTCAGACGCTGCAAACTATCTCAAGAATATCTCAGCCGTAACAGTTGGCGAAAAGAGATACGCAGCAGGCAGACGCGGAGCTACTATCATCGACTCTCAGACAGGTGAGATCAAGCTTGACGCAAAGTCGGGGGAGGAAAATGTATTTGACGGTTCCGGCAAATACAAGCTCACAGTTGAGGCAACAGGATATGAGAAGAATTACGAGTTTGAGATTGACAATAATGCTGCTGTTACAACCACTACAACAACTAACACAACAACTACTAATACTGGTTCAAAGACAACAGTAACTAAGGCAGCAACAACCACAACAGCTAAAAAGACAACATCGGCTGCAAAGACAGACAGTCCAAAGACAGGTGTTAGCGGCGCAGCTATACCGCTTTCATTTCTTGCATTTGCCGGTGTATCTGCATTGACATTCAGAAATAAGAAAGATTGATCCATTTTCCATAATAAAAAGTATGACCTCTGCGACAGCTGCCGCGGAGGTCAAATACTGCAAAGAGGTAGATTATATGTTATTTTTGACCGCTCTTTTTATAGCGATCCTTATCGCTTTTTGTCTTGACAAGCCACTGAAAAAATGTCCTGCGGCATTTTATATTTCAGCGGCTGTTCTGACTGTGACATCTGTAGTTATAACTCAGACCGACATAAATATATCAAGCAGATTTGTACGTGATTATGTTCTGGGTATATTCTCCCGCGGAGCTCTCGGTACTGCATTCTGGGCAGTAGTAATGTGGGCAGGTGCACTGCCTAACGGTTCGGCTCCCATCAAGAAGCTCATGCCTATACGCGGCGAATTATCCATAACTGCGGCTATACTCACATTCTCACATATCATCACGTACGGTGTGCAGTACATAACAAATCTCATCAAAGGAAGGACAGGCTCTGACTTCGTTATCACAAGTATAGTATGTCTTGCAATGGTATTGATAATGACACCGCTGACAGTGATGTCATTCAAAAGGATACGCAAGAAGATGAACGCTAAGACATGGAAGAAGATACAGCGTTTTGCATATGTTTTCTACGCTTGTATCTATGTACATATCCTTGTGCTGTTCCTGCCTAAGGCACAGAAGGGCAGGGAGGGCTATTTATTAAGTATCATTGTATACAGTGCAGTTTTCATCGGCTATGCGGTAATGCGAATCAGAAAGTATTACATTGTAAATAAAAAGCCTGAAAACAGGTTCGTTCCAAATACTATCTGCGCCTGTTCATTTGTTGTACCCATGGTTCTTGTGGGAGTTATTGCGCATATTTCCGATGAAAAGTCTGAAAAGTCAAATGCGGTTGCTGAGGGGAATGCTGCAACATTTACATTTGCTCCAGAAACTACAGCTGCATCAGGAGCGGCAGTGACTACTGCAAATGACGATAAAAAGAGTACAGAAACTGCTGCGGTTACAGATAAAGCTTCAAAAACGACAACATCATCAGCTGAAACAGGTAAGAAAACTGATGACAAGAAAAAAGACGAAAACAAAACGGACGAAAAGACATCTTCCGAAGAAGAGGAAAAGCATGAAGAAAGGCAAGAGGAGCAGGAGCATAATGACGAGACTGCACAGGAGCAGCATGAAGAAGAACCTGCAACCGAGCCACAGCCCACATATAAATACAAAAACGGTGAATACGAGGCAGAAGCTGAGGGCTATGCAGGAAAGGTACACGTTAAGCTAAGCATTGAAAATGACAGAATAACAAGCTTTTCCGCAAGTGCTGATGAAGATGATCCTGAGTATTTCAGTGACGCTATGAATACGGTTATACCACAGATAGGAGCAAAGGTCAGCGCAGAAGGTATCGATGCATGCTCAGGTGCGACCTACAGCTCCAACGGTATTATCGAAGCGGCTCGTAAGGCTCTTGAACAGGCGATGAACTGACATGAAAAAAGAAATCCGACTTTTCCCTGATATAAGGCTAATATGCGGAGATATTCCCAATATTGCAGATGATGCTATGGTGATATGCTGCTGTCTGAATGGTATCTGCGAATGTCGTATGAATGATAGATATTACTATCTTACAGGCGGCAACTGTCTTATATATGGCAGCAATAATGATTGTCTGCTTTCATGCTCGGCAGATTACAGCGGTATCACTATTATCATCGAGCCGCGCTACAGCGCAGCAGCGTTTGCGGAGCTCTTTGAGCTGCCTGATATACTGAAAAATTTGCAGAGAAGTGAACAATACATTTTTGGTGCAGACGATAATATCCAAAGGCTTATCGAGGATATATATAAGGAATCTGATACTTTAGGAACGCCGATACTGAGATTAAAAGTTCTTGAGCTTTTAATGCTGACAGGCGAAAAAAAGAATGAGAACAGCGATAAAAAAGTACGTATCATGGATATCGGCAGCTTCATATGCGAAAACCTGTGCGAGCATTATACTATTGCACAGCTTTCCAAGCTTTTTGAGATAGATCCTACAACGCTTAAAAATCTTTTCAGACAGAACTTCGGCTGCCCTGTTTACACCTATGCCAAAAGCAGAAAAATGTTCCGTGCGGCGGAGCTTCTGAGAGATACAGATATGAAAGTGATAGACATCGCCGAGGAAGTGGGGTACTGCAATGCGAGCAAATTTTCAGGAGCTTTCCGTGACGTAATGGGAACGGCTCCGAGAGATTTCCAAACGGAGTATAAGAGGTGCAAAAAGCATAAAGATCTAAGTATTTCGGCACAGATCACCTATTAGTATCGTATATCAGCTTTTGACTTTTCGGAGCGGAAAGAGCGCACTATATATGGTATCATAAAAACAACGAAACCAAATATTTCGACATTTATACTGAGGTGATCTTATGAAATTCAATGATATTCCATGGAAAAAAATAGGACTGTTCACAGGCGGAGTGCTTTTCGGCACAGCTGGCATCAGAGTTCTTTCCAGCAAGGATGCAAAGAAGTGCTATACTCACGCAACTGCTGCTGTTCTCCGTGCAAAGGAAAATGTTATGGAGACCGTAACAACAGTACGTGAGAACTGCGATGATATCCTTTCAGACGCAAAGGAAATAAACGAGCAGAGAGCACTCGAGGAAGAAGTTGCTGTTATCGCAGATCAGTGCGAAGAAATTGCAGACACAAGTGAAGAATAAAACCTAAACAGACCGCTTTGACGGTCTGTTTTTGTAGAGGTGATAAATATGAAATGTAAGATATTACATGAGGCGACCGGACGCATGAGGGTGCGCTTATGCGTAAGTCGTATGACGCTTAAACAGGCTGATACTGCGGAGTATGCACTGTCCGCAGTAGCCGGAGTAACAAGAGTTCAGGTCTTTGAGCGCACCTGCGATGTGGTTGTTACATACAAATGCGACAGAGATAAAATAATACAGAAGCTTTCATGTTTTTCTTTCGATGATGAAAAGAGTATCGCTCTTGTACCTGAGCATACAGGCAGGGGACTGAATAAGCAATATGAGGAAAAGCTTGCGGCAGTAGTTATCAAAAGAGCGGTGAATAATCTTATTATTCCTTTGCCTCTCCGAAGGATAATATCTGTTATCAAATCCGCAAAATACATTTTTCGAGGACTTAAATGTCTTCTGAAGGGAAAGCTTGAGGTATCGGTGCTTGACGCAACTGCAATAGGAGTTTCACTCCTCCGCGGCGATTTCAGGACCGCAGGTTCGGTTATGTTCCTGCTGAATGTGGGAGATATTCTTGATGAATGGACTCACAGAAAGTCCATAGACGACCTTGCAAGAACTATGTCTCTGGGAGTTGAACAGGTGTGGACAAAAACTGCTGACGGACAGGAAGTTCTCATGTCTGTGAATGAAATGAGAAAGGGAGACATGGTCGTTGTTAGAACAGGCTCTATGATACCTCTTGACGGTAAGGTAGTATCAGGCGATGCGATGGTTAATCAGGCTTCAATGACAGGTGAATCCGTGCCCGTTCACAAGACTGTCGGTGCTTACGTCTACGCAGGTACAGTTGTGGAGGACGGCGAGTGTACCATAACTGTTGAAAACACAGCAGGTGGTGGCCGCTATGACCGAATCGTTAAGATGATAGAAGAGTCCGAGAAGTTGAAATCCGTCGCAGAGGACAAGGCTTCGCATCTTGCGGATAAGCTCGTTCCGTGGAGCTTGGGTGGAACACTTTTCACATGGCTGCTTACAAGAAATGCCACAAAGGCACTGTCAATACTTATGGTCGATTTCTCATGCGCTTTAAAGCTTGCAATGCCTATTTCTGTCCTTTCTGCTATGCGTGATTGCAGTCGTACAGGCATAACCGTAAAGGGCGGCCGTTTTATGGAGGCTGTTGCAGAGGCTGACACTATAGTTTTTGACAAAACGGGAACTCTTACATATTCCACTCCGAAAGTGGCTAAGGTAATATCCTTTGACGGGCGGGATGAGGACGAAATGCTGCGCCTTGCAGCTTGTCTCGAGGAGCATTATCCGCACTCCATAGCCAATGCAGTTGTCGCTGAAGCTGAACGAAAAGGCCTTGTCCATGAGGAGTTTCATTCAAAGGTGGAATATGTCGTAGCCCACGGCATATCAAGTATGGTAGAGGGGGAGCGTGTGCTCATCGGAAGCCATCATTTCATAATCGAGGATGAGCAGTGTGCTGAGCCTGACGATGAGCGTTATCGTGAGCTTCCTGCGGAGTATTCTCACCTTTATCTTGCAATAGGAGGAGAAGTGGCAGCGGTTATCTGTATTGAAGATCCACTTCGTGAGGAGGCAGCCGATGTTATTGATAAGCTGCATGAATACGGTATTTCACGTGTAGTTATGCTGACAGGCGACAATGAGCGAACAGCAAGGGCTGTTGCGGAAAAGGTAGGCGTTGACGAGTATCACGCAGAGGTGCTTCCCGAGGACAAGGCTGCCTTCATACGCGCAGAGCACGAAGCAGGACGCAAGGTCATAATGATAGGCGACGGCGTCAACGATTCGCCTGCACTCAGCGAAGCCGATGCAGGCATAGCCATAAGCACGGGAGCGGCCATTGCCCGCGAAATAGCTGATATCACTATATCTGCCGACGATCTGTATGCTCTTGTGGAGCTGAAACGTCTGAGCAACGCATTGATGTCACGCATCGGTTGGAATTACCGTACTATCATCGGCTTCAACGGTGGACTTATATGCCTCGGAGTTCTTGGTGTACTTCCGCCTGCTACTTCTGCACTGCTGCATAATGCATCAACGCTGGCGATAGGCCTCAGAAGCATGACTGAGCTGAAATAGATTATAAAATGATTTATTATCGACCGGACGGAAAGCGGCACGAACTACGATGACCTTTCTGAGGAGATACTCCGGCTGCGGGAATTGCAGGAGCAGACAGACATGGATGAAGCTGCCAAGAACGAGCGTAAGAAGCGAATCCGGGAACTGGCGAATTTCATCGATTCTCAGCCGAGAACCATCACGGAGTTTGATGAGGCTCTGGCGAAGAAGCTGCTGGAGAGAGTCCGTGTAGGCGAGACTTATCTGGAATTCCAATTCAAGTCGGGCGCAAGAATGGTCGTTGAAAATGAATAATATAGAGCAAGCCCCGCATCACTGGTGATTCAGTGGTGCGGGGCTGTTTTTCGTTACGGTAAATCTTTCAGCAGAGGCTGGAATTGCTTTATTATCTTGCTTACGTTTTCACCGGGGATGATTTTACATAGTTCGCTGTTAACTTGCTGTCTCGTGGTGGCATTTACGAGGATGCTGATTATTTTGTCACGTTTTTCTTTGTATACACCTTTTTTGAAGTGCTGCCCGTAAACTGATCTGAATTGTGCTTCACGCTTCTCTTTATCGACCTTTGCCGCCGATTTCGTAGACGGCAGATTCTTTATGAATTCTTTGAACGCTTTATATAACGCAGGAATGTTGCTGCTGGGGATAAGTTTAGTCAATTCTGTATTGAGAGATTGCTTGTCTTTAGCATTAAGGAAAAGAGTGATAATGGCTTCCTTTTTCTCAATGTATGGTGATTTATTGAATTTTTGACCGAACAGAGAGCGAATCTGAGCTTCTTTTGAAGTTGATGCACTTACCTGAGCAGTGCTTTGTTTTTTGACAGTTGTTCCTTGTAGCTTTTTCTTCCCTTCTTTCTCAATTATTTCAGGTATATTATCTCGTATAAGTTTATCATAATATATTGTTTTCATAATTAACACCATATTAAAAGGATTAGATTATAATCTAATCATCGATATTTACGGTTAAACTCTTCTAGTATTCTATTGAATATAAAACGGTTTGTTTTATATAAATTAACTACTTCATAGTCTATTTTTCTTGGTACACCGCTTGGGCTTCCTTTTTCTCCGTTAGAAACAGTCTTCAAAACTCGAAAATAGTATTGTTTACGAATACCAGCATAATTACGAAACTTTTCATCATGAATAATATTAAGTATATCTGCACGCTTATTGAGTACCTCTGATAATTCATGTAGTTCTATATCTAATTCTTCATTACTGATTTCATTGTTTTCCCTTCTGAAACAAAGATCTACTAATGCAACTACTTCTTCAATATCCCATTCGACTTTTATCATGTGAGTTTCCTTCTTTTCCAGTTATATAACATTATATATCGCAAAATGGTTTATTATCACGTATTAATAAACTAATAATTGCTTCAAGTTAAAATAGCCATTTTAACTATTCTCATGTTGTTAAGGAATGCTTATGCTATAACACGCAAAAAGTGAGAAGCACTAAAGAATTAATCCCGAATTTGTTGACCACATTCAGAAGGAGGCTCTGCCATGAGGCTGAAGAACGTACTGATAGTTGTAAAAGATATTGAAAGAGCCAGACGATTCTATCATGATCTGTTCGGTCTTGAGTTGGTTCTTGATAATGAAGGAAACATGATTCTTACGGATGGGCTTGTCCTGCAGGAAGAGAAATACTGGAAGGAGTTTCTCGGACGCGAGATCATTCCGGAGAACAATTCCTGCGAGCTGTATTTTGAAGAGCCTGACATAGAAGAATTCGTTGAGAAGCTGGAAAGTTTCTATCCCGAAGTCAGGTATGTGAACCGCCTCATGACGCACAGCTGGGGACAGAAGGTGATACGATTTTATGACCCTGACGGCAATCTTATCGAAGTGGGAACACCTGTTTAAGAGCAAACAGAAATTCGGAAAGCTTTCTATATTTTTTCATAATGGAACCTCCTTTATAATGGTCTGGTGTTGGTTTGTTTTCTATGATTTTATTTTACATCACAAGTCTTAAAATCAGCTTAATCAAAGGTGCGAAACTAACGAAAATACGGCGAAAACTAAGTGAAGCTTTCCTAGAGAAACTGGTGAAAAAGGTAACCGTCCACAGTAATTTCTTGGAATTCCGGTTCAAGTCATGTGTGACGGTCAGCGTGGAAAAGTGAATAGTATGATATAATCCCCCTCATCATTGGATAACAATTATCCTTTGATGAGGGGGATTTTGTTATTCTGCTATTTCGGGCTTCCACATAAACAGTCCTTCTGCTTCTGCCAAAACGCCAATAATCTCGGTCAGGCTGTCACTGGGATTGTATACTGTAATATGTGTATCGTCTTTTGCAATGACGATCATGGATTCCTTAATGAAAATCTGTATTTCATCCCGGTTTGAGCAGATCCATTCATCAAGCATCGCAGGCTCCGGATTTGAGATCATCTCATCCGTAGAGAGGTTGTAAACCTCTATCCCATAGTAGCAGTAAAGCTTCAGGATAATATCTGCAAATTTTCTGCGAAGTTCTGATGCTCTCGGTTCCTTCAGGAACAGCAGTTCCACATCAAAGAAGCTGCCGTTGTTCTCAGCCGTGACCTGCTTCGGCAGAAAGTCCACAATGATGTATTCTTTTTCCAGAAGCTGTTCTGTTTTGTTTTCGTCCATGGTTTATGCCTCCAGCAGATTATAGATTCCAGCTTTCGTATTTCTGTTCGCTCATTTTTAAAATAATACCCCTATAGCTATACAATTTCTGGATTTGCGCTATCAAAAACGAAAATATGATTATCAACATTTATTGGTAAAGAACCATAAGCAGAAATACCGCATGCCTCGCGAAAGGCACGTTTTATTTCATTTTGAATGACAGCAAACTCATTTTTCAATTCATCAGGCAGTTTAACCCAAAGTTTTGGAGGAGTATAGTTTATATCTGTTTCAGGAAGTACAAATTCAAATAAATAAGTTTTATATAGCATTTTGAAAATAACAGGCGTTTCAACTCCGTGCTTTCCTAAACAAACAATATAAATATCATTTTCTCTGTCAATACACCATTTCGACCATTTTTTATCATAACAACGTTCTGAGACTTTTTCGTATAATGCTTTATCTCGCTCATCAACTTTTTCATAAATAAACATAACTCGAATACCTCTAAGTTCCAATTTCATAGAACGTTTTACTCTGAATCTGCCCTGATCAGAAGTCCCTCCTGAATAGCCGCGAATGTTGCCAGAGCACTGATGATAGCTCCGCTGTATTTTATGTCAATGAATGATAATGTCAGCGGCAGGAGAAAAAGGAATAAGCCGGTCACTTTGTTCATTACAGTATGCAAAGCAACGATTTCTTTTCGAGTAACATATCCTGAAATCATATTAGCTACCCTAATCACTGCAATTACTACGATCCAGATAATGAGCCAACCTGGTAAATGGATAACCGGAATCAGCTTTATCAGGCATACGACTACAAGCACAAGATCAGCGACAGTATCCAGTTTTGATCCGAATTCACTGACGTTTCTGGTTTCCCTCGCAACTGTACCGTCAATCATGTCTGTTATTCCAGCAGCGATATACAGAATGAGAAACGGAGGGGAGAGAGGCTTCAGGAATAGCAGGACAATGCACAATACGATTCTCAGACTGGTGATCAGGTTTGCAAGTTGCTTTTCCATTTCCTTATATACTTTTCATCGCTGCCCATTTCCTCGCTGACGAAACGCTCAGCGGTCATGTGCAGGTCATATTTCTCACGAAGCTCTATGATCTTCTGCATCATGGGGCTTGCGTGATGTGCGTCGATTGCAGCCTGATCTGTCCATGAATCAATCAGCAGCACCGTTTCCGGATCGTCCAGCGGGGTGAAGTACTGATAGCGGAGATTGCCCGGTTCGTTTCTGATCTCATCGGCAATACCTGATGATTCCATTTCAGCGGCAAATGCCCTCGCACTGCCGTTTGTGCCTGTGTAGTAAAGATTGACGGTAATCAAATTTCTGGCGACCTCCTTATATCAGTAACACCGGATATTCAGTGGTGTGGGGCGTTTTATTCATCCAAAAGCGTGAATCCGTATTCCTTTTTATTAGAACTGCTGACAGTTCTTATCCACTCCAGACAGCTTGTGGAGCAGAATGCTGTTCGATCGGAGAGACCGCTTAAGTTTCGTCGAATGCCCTCTTTCAGTGCCGGTAGCAGCATTTCCAGATCAATGTGAACTCCTGCAATATTGAGTTCTTCGTTCAAAAGGCTTTCCTCAATATATGCGAAGCCCAGAAATACATCATCCGCCGAACCTGAGAGTAGTATTTTTAGTGCGTCTTGAAAAACACACTTACAACACGACCTCTCGTATATAAAGTCTCTCAGAACAACGGAAGGTTCAGTTGGTAGATTCAACGGCTCATGGTCAAATTGTGACCTGATGACGGTGCGCACAGGGTATTCGCCTCTCAGCAGTTTGAGCATTTCGTTGATATCGAGCAGATTGATGTTTTCTGACATCTGGATTACTCCTTTCTGTGTGACAACCTTTCCGCACACTCAACCCTATTTTGCAAACACCCGAATCGCAATTTTTGATTGGTGCGTTTCTCTCCGATTTTACGTTGTTTTTCGCTGTGACATTCAATCTGCACACAGAAAAATCGGAAAAAGCAGTTTCAAGCACCCTAAATCGAGTGCTTGAATTGGTTGTCAAAAATCAAAGTGTGCAGATTGGTTGTCAGATGTGCCGTGTATGTCATTCGGATTATTCACCTGTTTGCGCATACAGAAAAATGAGTGCGCAGGGGAACAAATCCGAAAAGGTCAAATGCCGATTATCCGCGATAAATCGGCATTTTAGGATTTCTGCCTTGACAGCAAAACTACGCACTCAACGTGTC
>Ga0310786_10002731_pt1 | contig 26530 bp, 23 predicted proteins | sample AusTroGonzalo_MG_FD_203881 | JGI IMG/M metagenome (GOLD analysis project Ga0310786, IMG submission 203881) | Bovine rumen microbial communities from tropical cattle in Woodstock, Queensland, Australia - Gonzalo_03 (v2) (version 2) | ecosystem: Host-associated > Mammals > Digestive system >...
GGGCCGCTGGCGTGGACGACAAGACGATTCGCCGCGCGTTCCTTGAGTTTGAGCCGTTGCCGCATCGGATGCAGACCGTCGCGGAGATTGGCGGCGTCCGCTACGTCGACGATTCGAAGGCGACATCCATCGCCGCGCTCATGGCCGGGGTGCGCATGGTTCCGAAGCCCGGACTCCTTCGCTCTGCCCGGAATGTCCGCCTAATTGCAGGCGGGCTCCCCAAGGGCGATGACCCGAAAATCGCCTTGCCCATCTTGACAGAGCGGGTGAAAAAAGTGTATCTTATTGGACAAAGCGCGGAGTTGTTCTGTTCGGCCTGGAAGGATGCCGTAGACTGCGAGGTTTGCGAGACTCTCGACAGAGCCGTGGAGACAGCGAGGCGCGAAGCGGAGAAGGGTGATACGGTGCTCCTTTCGCCTGGAACCGCGAGTTTCGACCAGTTTCAAAGTTTCGGGGAGCGCGGAGATGTCTTCGCGTCACTCGTAAAAAAAGAAGGACAAAAAACAACATGAACAAGCTCGGCATCGTTCTCGGAATCGCCGCGGTCGCTGTGATCGCCGGCTGCAAGGACCCCAACTATCAGCGCAAGACGCCGAAAGGCGAGGTGAAGGACATCGGGACGCAGGTCGAACAGACCCCCGAGCCAGACACGCCTGTCGTCACGGAAGAGAAGCACTGCACCTGCCCGCCCGGCACGAAGCACACCGAGCCCTGCCAGTGCGGCGCTCCTGACTGCCAGTGCGTCGTAGAGCAGAAGATAGTCGAGAAGAAGGACGTGAAGCCGCTTCCTCCGACGGAGCCCGAGTACACCGTCTACATCGTGCAGCGCGGCGATTATCTCGCGAAGATCTCGAAGAAGTACAACGTGACGATCAACTCGATCAAGCGCCTCAACAACCTTAAGGACGACACCATCCGCATTGGCCAGAAGATCAAACTCCCTGGCAAGCTTGAGATTGGCGAGCAGAAGGTCCCCGAGGGTGCGTTCGCAAAGGACACGAAGGCCACGGTCAAGAAGCCCTACGCCGCCTACACCGGTGCGACGAAGGAGTATGTCGTCAAGTCCGGCGACACGCTCGGCGGGATTGCCTATGGCCATGGCATCAACATCCGTCAGCTCAAGGAGCTCAACGGCCTTACGTCCGACGCGCTCAAGATCGACCAGAAGCTGAAGGTGCCTGCCGAGAAGGTCGCTCCAGTCAAGAAGCCTGAGACGAAGGCCGTCGAGCCAGAGGTCAAGGCGCCTGTCGAAGCACCTGTTGAACCTGTTGCGGCCCCTGTCGAGCCGACGGTCGAAGCGCCTGTCGCACCCACCGTCGAGGAGACCTCTGCCCCCGCGCCGACCTACACTGTCCAGGAGGGGGAGGATCTTACCGACATCTCGATCCGCTTCGGCGTGACCGCCGCCGCGGTGCGCGAGCTCAACAACCTCGGCGAGAACGACAAGCTCGTCGCTGGCCAGATCCTTAAGCTTCCTCCCGAAGCTCAGCAGCAGTAACACGAAGTGCGCAAGTCCGCACTATTTGCCTTCGCCCTGGTTGTCGCGGCTCTCGTGGCGCTGGGGCTGATTGTTCTCTCCAGCGCAAGCGAGGCGAACGGAGTCCGCCTGCACAAGGACGCCTACTTCTTCCTCAAGAGGCAGTTCCTCTACATTGGCGTCGGAATTGTCGTCGCCGTTGTCGCTGCGTTCGTGGATTACCACACTTGGCGGGATATTCCCGGGCTTGCATGGTTATTCTACGCCGCCGTCGCGATTCTTCTCCTTTTCGTCTTTCCGCAATTTGGCGGCCGTGCGGTCAACGGGTCGTTTCGATGGATAAACCTCGGCCCAGTCAACATACAGCCGAGCGAGTTCGCAAAGCTCGCGATCGTCATAGTCCTTGCCGTGTGGCTTGACCGCGCGGCATGGCGCGTAGAGCTGTTTACGAAGGGCCTTGTCGTACCGTGTCTGCTTATCGCGGTCTACGCAGGACTTGTCATCAAGGAGCCGGACTTCGGGTCCGTCATGGTCATCGGCGCCGCGGGCGGGCTCGTGATGTTTGTCGCGGGCGTGCGGCTAAGGCACATAATCCCCGCGGGGCTTCTTGGCGGTGCCGCTGCCGGAATCGTCATGTGCTTCAACGCAAACCGCATGAGGCGCATCATGGCGTTTGTCCATTCCGTCTTCGGCGGCGGTCAGGAGGTCGTGGAGAAGGTCACTACGGCGAACATGGACCCTGCCGCCTATCAGGCGCATATGGCGCTCGTCGCGATCAAGAACGGCGGGCTCTGGGGTGTGGGCCTTGGCGAGTCGATGCAGAAGCAGTACTACCTCCCCGAATGCCACACCGACTTCATCTTCGCCGTCGGCGCCGAGGAGCTGGGGCTTTTGTTCTCGATAGCCGTGATCGTGCTCTTTCTTGCGTTCTTCTGCATTTCGGTCTACATCGCGCGCAACGCCTCCGACAGGTTTGGGCGCTTTCTCGTGATCGGCATGGCGTTCATCGTGTTCTTCCAGGCAGTGTTCAACCTCGGCGTTGTGTGCGAGGCGCTCCCGACGAAGGGCATGGCGCTGCCGTTCTTCAGCTACGGGGGAACGAACCTCCTGAGTGCGTTCTTCGCCGTCGGCACCATTCTTTCCGTCGGCATCCACTCCTATCGCGACAAAAAGCGCGTTCTCGCGCGAAGCGTCCTCATGAGGTGACGCCATGCCTGCCGCGCATCCCGAGTTCACAGTCTCGTCGCTTACGTCCGCGCTGAAGCGCACCATAGAGGGCGGCTTCTCAAAGGTCATCGTCGAGGGCGAGGTAAGCGGCTGGAAGCGCTATCCGTCTGGCCATTGCTACTTCACGCTCAAGGACGAAGGCGCGCAGATTTCCGCAGTGATGTTCGCGGGGCAGTATGAATCGAGCTGCAAACGCCACCCCGGACTTGCCGACGGGCTCAAGGACGGCGCCAAGATCAAGGTCTTCGGCAACGTGACCGTCTATCCGCCTCGCGGCAACTACCAGATAGTCGTCCTCTCCGCGACGCTCGCGGGGCTTGGCGACTTGATGCAGAAGTATCTCGAGCTCAAGGCGAAGCTCGAGGGAGAAGGGCTCTTCGACCCTGCGCGAAAGCGCACGCTCCCCTCGATGCCGAGACGCATAGGAATCGTCACGAGCGAGGCCGGCGCCGTGATACACGACATGTGCACCGTCCTGACGCGCAGGTTCCCAAATCTCGAAATCCGCCTCTTCCCCGCCCAGGTGCAGGGCGCGGACGCGCCGAAGACGATCATCGCCGGCATCGAGTATTTCAACCGAGAGGCCTGCGACTTCAAGCCAGACGTGCTCATCGTTGCGCGCGGCGGTGGCAGTTTCGAGGATCTTTTCTGCTTCAACGACGAAGCGCTCGTCCGTGCCGTCGCGGCGTCGAAGGTCCCGACTATTTCCGCAGTAGGCCACCAGACGGACTACACTCTCTGCGACTTTGCGGCTGACGTCCGCGCCGGAACTCCGTCGATTGCCGCCGAAATCGCCGTTCCCGTGCTTGCCGACTTGCGCGACCGTCTTGCGTCGTTCGACTCGCAGCTTGCAAAGGCGCTTCGCGCGAAATACGAATGGTTCGCGCAGAGGACGGACCATCTTTCCGCCGCGCTCGTTCCCGCACTCCAGGCGAGGGCCGCCGATGTCGCGCACCGTATAGACACTCTGTCGAACGCGCTCGGCTCTTCTGTCGTTCTCGGCTTCACGAGGCGAGAGGCCGCTTTCGACAGGGCAAGGGAGAAACTCGCGCTGCTCTCGCCGTATTCTGTGCTTGACCGCGGTTATTCGCTCACGACGGACAAGGATGGCGCTGTTGTGAAGTACGCTGACCAGGTTTCTCGCGGCGATGTGCTGCACACGCGCCTCGCGAACGGGGAAATAGTGAGTGAAGTTAGCTACTTAAAAAGGAGTACATAGACATGCAAATTACAAAACGCGAATTTTTAAAGAAGCTCGGCATTGGCGGCGCGGCGCTTGCGACCGGCGCGGCGCTTGGCGATGAATACGTTCCTGACAAGAGCCGTCTCCCGGTTGGCAGCTGCGGAGACCCAGAAAACGTCTGGTTCGGGAAGCACATCTTTCCGCTTCCCCACACGCTCGAAGACGGGCCGAGCGCCTTCCTGAAGGACGGAAAGGTGTTTCAGCCGGCGCGAGAGCTGCCGATTTTCCACGAGACAGATGTCGTTGTCGTCGGCGGAGGCCCTGCCGGATTCGCTGCCGCCGTGTCGGCTGCGCGGACCGGCGCAAAAGTCGCCCTCGTGGAGCGCTATGGGTCGCTTGGCGGCCTTTTCACGAACGGCATGGTGCTGCTCGTCCTCGCGACTTGTGCGAACAGGGGCGGCAAGTGGGATCTCGTCACGCGCGGTGTATGTGAGGAACTCATGCTTCGTGCTGGCAAGCTCGGGAAGACATTCTGCAGCCTGCCGGAGCCGGCCTATCCACAGAAGCACTGGCAGCCGACTATTGATCCCGAAGCGGCCAAGGTGATTATGGACGAGATGATCGCCGAGAACAAAGTTGAGATGTTCTTCCATTCCTGGGGGGTCGACGTTATCCAAGACGGAAACGCCGTGAAGGGCGTCGTGTTCGAATCGAAGCAGGGGAGGCAGGCAGTCCTCGCACGCGAGGTCGTCGACTGCACTGGCGATGCCGACATGCTCTTCCTCGCTGGCGGCGACTATAGCCAGGTGACATGCCCCATTTCAACCGTGTTCCGCTGGGCAAACATGGATACGATCAATCCTCCGCAGGGCTCCAATTCTCCGTTCCCGCAGCACGGCAACGAAGGCAATCCCGACGCGCGCTGGGGCGGGGCAAGCATGATCACCGGCAACGGGCTTTCGGTACGCGACCTCTCCGCTGTGGAGGTGGAGCAGCGCCGGCTCAACTGGAAACAGGTCATGAAGATGCGCTCGACGCCGGGTTGGGAGAACGTCTATACGTCGAATTCCGCCTCTCAGATCGGGTTGCGCCAGTCGCGGCTTATCGCGGCGGAATACGTCATGGGACGCAAGGAGATTGTCGAGGAGAACGACAAATTCTCAGATTGCATTGGCTGGTGCGGCGTAGACGGTCCTCACAAGGCGTTTCGAGTGTCTTATAGGCAGATCCTGCCGAAGAAAGTCGACAATCTCCTTTGCGCCGGCCGTTGTCTCGGGAAGGGCGACTCAATCGACACTTTCCGACTCATAGCGCCGTGCTTCATGACTGGTCAGGCCGCCGGTGTCGCTGCTGGCCTTGCCGCGCAGAAGGGCGTTGCGCCACGCGCTCTCGCGTATTCAGACATTGCAAAGGCACTTGATGCGCAGGGCGTATATCACGAATAGGTAGCCGTGTAGAACGTGTAGAACATGTAGAAAGTCTGCATGATCTACATGTTCTACATGGCTGCAACTGGTCCAAGTTGGAGAGATTACAAAGAAAAGAGGCGTCCGCATGGCGGGCGCCCCTTTTATTGTTTTGACCTTGAAAAATTCTTAGGCCTCGGGTTTGGTCTTCTTGAGACCAAGGCCGCGGCTTCCTTCCTTCCATTCCCCGCGCTTCTGGAGGAGGTCGACGCGTTCGAAACGCTTCAGGACGTTGCGCCTCGAGACGATCTTGCCGGAACCCTTAAGAGATGCATGCTGGCTCATTTTCTGCTATTCCTTTCGATTGCGGGAAAGTATATCATTTCTCGGCGGCGGTTTCAACCGCCTTTTGGGGTTCGGCGGCTTTTTCCGGTTCGGCGGCCGGGGGCTCTTCCTTCGGGAGTTCCGGGGGCGGGAGCAGGAACTTGTATTCGTCTGCCGTCTTTATGTTGGCTTTGCGGAGAATGTCCTGAAGGAACTCGCCGATCTGGGAGCGCTCGTCGCGGTCTTTGAGGAACTTCACGACCTCGGCCTCGTCTGGAATCTTCTCTGCAGTAGGCGCCTTGACGAGAATGTGGCTCGCCTTGACGGACTCCGGCTCGGCGGGCGTCTCATCCTTTGCCTCGGTTGCGGGCTTCTTTTCCGTGACGAGGATGATGTGGTAGCCAAAGCTGGTCTTGACGATGTCGGAGACCTTGCCGACGGGCAGCTCAAATGCCGCCTTGTCGAATTCGGGGACCATCTGGCCGTGGGTGAAGAACCCGAGGTCGCCGCCCTTGGCGCCGGACGGGCATTCGGAATTCGCCTTTGCGAGCTCGGCGAACTTCGCGGCCTTTTCGGCTTCGGGAGTGGCGTCAATCTGGGCTTTCAGCTCCTTGATCTTCTTTTCCGCCTCGGCCGTCTTTGCAGGAACGTCCTTGTTCTTCTCCTTGATGCCGTCGACGATTTCCTTCGCCTTGGCCGTGTAGTCCGTCTTGTTCTTTGACGAGACTTCGCCTTCAATCATCTTCTCGATGAGCGCCTGGTTCTTGAGCTGCGCCATCACGTAGTCCTTTGGCAAAGGCATCTTCGCGGCGAACTCGTCTATTGTCTTGGGCGCGTCCGGACGGCCTTCGAACCTCTTCAGGATCTTGTCGGTGAAGGCCTTGTAGTCGTCGTCGCTCACCGCGTAGCCGAGTTCGGTCGCCTTGGTTACAACGACATTGTCAAGAATGAACGATTGTGCGATCTGCGCTGCAATCGCGCGCTTCTGGTAGGCAAGCTGCTCGGCGGGGATCTTGTCACCTTCCTTAGCAAGGCATGCATCGACCATTTTGCTGATTTCGCCGCGGGTGAGATCCTTTCCTCCGGCGGACACCATCACCTCGTTCGGGTCTTCTGCGGACGCGGCCGCAATGTCTGGGGCGACGTCAGTCGTTTCGTTCTTCGAGCATCCGGCGACGAGCGCCGCGGCGACAAGCGCCGTGCCTACTATCTTAATCTTGGCCATCTTCTGTTCCTTCTTCGTTGTTGGAAATCATCCTTAGGACTGTCCGCCTCGTCTCCGGGGCAGAATCCAGGTGGAATGCATAGAATACACCAATTGCCCTTGCCGCGTCCAGTAGAATCTGCAAGTTTTTTTCGCTTTCAGGATCGTTTATGCAACGGGCGACCTCTTGCGATATGGGCATCTGGCGTTCGCCGCGCAGCGAAAACGAGCCAGATTCTGCCTCTATTTCCGGCGAAAGCCCCGAAAGGGCGAGGATTTTGAGCTCGAAGTCGAGGAGTGCCGCGACGAGTCGGCGCGGCGAATGTGCCGCGCCGCTGGCAAGCGAATCGAGGGCGGTCTCGAGGGTGGAGTGCCATGCGTCAGATTCGCCGCCGTGCGGTGCGAGCGTCGCGACCTGCGCGCGCATGTGCTCGGCGAGAACGAGCGCGCGGTAGTTGGAGCGCAGGTTTTCGCGTGTAGCCAAAGGCGAACACTCGCGCAGAGCGTGGAGCTCGCCTTTTGCGCGCGAATAGTAGACGATTTCGCAGGTGTAGTTCAGGTCGTATTGCCCGAGAAACGCGCTCTTCGGCCTGACTGCGCCCTTGACGACAGTCGTGACGGGGCCTTCAGAGGTCATCCACCGCACGACATGGCTTGTGCGAGACCATGGCCTTATGTCGAGGCAGATGGCCTCCGTCTTCGTAGTTTCGCCGGCCATATCAGATCGGCGTCCCCGTGAGCTTGTGGCCGCTGGCGCCCGTTATGCGGACAGTGACAAGCGACTTGCGTGGCTGGTGTGCATGCGGACAAGAGCACCAAAGGTATTCGGAAGTCCATCCAGAACAGGTGTCCTCGTCCTCCACCACTATTTCAGTCGTCTTGCCTATGAAGCGCCTTGCGAACGCAGTGCGCTTTTCATCTGCAATCTTTGAGAGCTCCTTTGCTCGGGCCTTGCGGATTTCCGAAGGAATGGAGCCAAGCATCGATGCCGCGGCTGTTCCGGGCCGCTCGGAGAACGGGAAGACGTGGACGCGGGAGAATGGTTCGCGTTCGAGCAAGCCTTTCGTCGCCATAAAGTCGAGGTCACCTTCGCTTGGAAATCCGGTCATTAGGTCGCACCCGATGCCTGCGCCGGGAATTTGCCTGCGTATTGCGTGTACGAGATCCTCGACTTCCTTTGTGGTGTAGGGCCTTTTCATTGCAACGAGAAGCCTGTTCGACGCGGACTGCACAGGGATGTGCATAAAGCGGCATATATTTTGCCTGCCGGCCATCGCCGCGACAGTGTCTGCTGCGACTTCCGATGGCTCGAGCGAGCCGAGGCGTATTCTGCAGTCGGGAGAGAGGCCGGCGAGTGCGTCCATAAGTTCGGGAAGTCGCTTGCCGCCGGAAGCGTAGAGCGAGAGGTTGCAGCCGGTGACGACTATCTCGTGGTAGCCGACGTCGATGAAGCGCTTCGCCTTGTCGAGAATCGCGTCAAAGTCGATTGAAGATGACTTGCCCCTGAATTTCGGGACTATGCAGAAGGTGCATTTCCCGGAGCAGCCGTCCTGCACCTTGAGGTAGGCGCGGGCCGTTCGCGTCGGAACGATGGCAGAAGACTTGTCGCTTGCCTGGACTGGCGCATGGCGCACGGCTATTTTCTCGGTGCGGCTTGTCGCAAGGCACCCCTCGATCAGAATCCGCTTGTTCGGATACTTCTTCCTGATGTGGGAGATTAGGTGTTCGCAGTCGCGTTGGGCGTGGCGCGTCACGGAGCAGCCGCGCACTATTATCAGGTCTGCGTCGGAATGGCTGCTCGTGAGTTTCCAGCCGTCAGCGAGATACTCCGCCTCCTGGTCGAGCGCCTCCGCGCGGTTCAACCTACAGCCGAATGTCTCGAAGCAAACTTTCATTGGCCATAGATTATACCATAATTCCCCCGCTCGAAACGCCATAGGATTTTGCAGCCGATTTTGGTATAATCTTGCACATGGACAAGCGTCTTAAGGAATACATCAAAAGCGGCGGGACTCTCGGCAGTCTCGCAAAGCTCCCAAAGGGCCGCGCGGCGTCCGCCCCGTTCCCCTGCGATCCCGCGAAAGTCTACGCAAAACAGGTCGATGGCCTTGCGCTCCGTCTCAAGCGCATCGGCGTGAAGGATGTCGTTATAGGCGTCTCGGGAGGGCTCGACTCCGCGCTCGTCCTTCTCGTCGCCGTCGGCGCCTTTAAGAAGCTTTCGCTTCCTCTCTCCGGCATCCACGCCTACACGATGCCCGGCTTTGGCACCTCGAAGCGCACGAAGACGAACGCCGACCTTCTCTGCGAAGGGCTCGGGGTAAAGATGGAGACGATCTCAATTGCGAAGTCTGTGAGGCAGCACCTCAAGGACATCGGGCACGACGGAAAGACTCCCGACGCCGCCTACGAGAACTCGCAGGCGAGGATGCGCACGCTGATATTGATGGACAAGGCCAACATGGTCGGCGGCATAGTCCTCGGCACGGGCGACATGTCGGAGATCGCTCTCGGCTGGTGCACCTACAACGGCGACCACATGTCGATGTTCGGCGTCAACTCCGGCGTTCCGAAGACAATCGTCCGCAAGGTCTGCAAGTGGTGGGCAGAGGAAAGTGGTCAGGGGTCAGGAGTCAGGGGTCAGTGCGGAGCGGGCAGGAAAAAGGCGGCGAAGGCGCTCATGGATATCGTCGCTACGCCCGTGAGCCCAGAGCTCGTGAAAGGCCAGGTCACAGAGGACAAGATCGGCCCCTACGATCTGCACGACTTCTTCATCTGGAATTTCTGCAAGAACGGCCTTGGCCGCAAGCAACTCTACGACGCCGCGGCGAAGCGCTACGGAAAGACGTTCGGGCTCGAACTCATCGGCCGCACGCTCGACACGTTCCTCTATCGTCTTGTCTCGCAGGCGTTCAAGCGCAACTGCGCGCCTGACGGAATAAGGGTTTTCTCGTTCGACTTCTCAAAGGAGAGCTGGTCGATACCATCTGACATGCCAACGGGGATACTATGAAAAAAGTCATTGTCCTTCTTTCCGCGTGCGTCTGCGCGACAGTCTTCTGCGTGCTTGCCTTCGCAAACAACGTCGTCGCCATATTCAACTGGTGGTCCTCGTTTATCGCTGCCGGCGGCGATTCGTCGGCGTTCGCGGCAAAGGCGTCGGGGTTCATCCCTTGGCTCGACTGGGCGGTCGTCGACTATTCGGCGGTGACGACGTTTATCCCGATGCTCGGCTTCCTCTGCATGACGCTTTCGCTGTCGCGGATGCTCGCTGGCCGCCGTGCGCGCGCTGGCGACTTCCCGTTCTTCCGCGGGTCCGACCAGCTGAACGTCGCGCTCGGGCTTCTCGGCACGCTCTGGGGAATCATCGTAATCGGCTACTTCAAGCTCGACACGGTGACGATGGCCGACCTCATGCAGTGCCTCCACACTGCGCTCTTCTCGACCTTGGCCGCAGTCGTCTGGGTGTTTCTCATTGACCGTCCGCTCGTGAGGCCGTATTTCACGCGGCTTCTTGAGGAGACTGGTCTCGCAGAGACGGATGACGGCGATCTCGCGGCCGCAGTGGACCGGCTCGTCGTGCGCCTTGGCGCGGCGTCTGATGCGTTCGAGAAGCGCCAGCAGGAGTTCGAGGCAGAGTTTCGCAAGCGCCTCGACGACTACGCGGCGGAAGCGTCGCGCAGGGCGGCGGCCGACGCGGCGGAATTCGAGAAACGACGCGGCGAATATGCCGCGCATTTCGAGAAGCGGCTTTCCGACTACGAGCAGTCTTTCGAAACGCGCCAGAAGGAATACGTCGAGTTCTTCAAGCGCGAGATAGAGGCGCTCGAGCGCCGCGCAAAGGCCGCGGACGAAGCTCGAGTAGAGACGGAAGCGCGCCTTGCGCGTATCGCAGCGGCGCTCAGGGGATAAGCCATGACGGAATCTGACCGCGCTGCGCTGAAACGGCTTCTGGGGAGCGATGGCTCACGTCGGGCGACGACCGACGACTTGCAGGGGCTGCTTCTCCAGGTCGTGTTCGCGCTACTGATGGTCTTCATGATCGCCTACTTCATCTTCGTAGAGATGTCGCGCAAGGAACGCGCCGAGGAAATCCTCGAGGTGAACAGGCAGAAGCTCGTCCTTGCGCTCGAGAAGGTCGCAGAGGACCATCGCGTGAAATACGGGCTCAACGCTCTAATGACCCAGGGGACAGACGGCCGCCGCTCCTTCGACGCAGACGAGCATGTGAAGGGCGGGCGCATCGAGCTCGCACCTGCGGCAAAGACGGCGTTTGCGTCTGGGTCGGCTGCTGCATGCGCCGACTACCGCGATTCTGCCGCGCTCTCCGTTGCGTGGAAGTCTGCCGTTCTCAACGAGGCGAAGCTCGAGGAAGCCGCGCTTACCAACGACGAAAAGGCGTGGCTTGACGACGAGATTGCGCGTTCCGTCGAGGAAGTTCGCCTCGACGCCCGCGGCGTTCAGCGCGCTCTTGCCGCGCGTCTGCAGCGCCAGTGGATCGAAAACCCGTCTGCGCTCGGCGACATAGCCGACCCAAGCGCGCTTGCGGACGCATTAAAGGCAAGGTCGCTTAAGCTCGTCGCCGAGGCGACTGGCGCGGAGGTTCTGCCGTGAACATGATTGCACTGATTTTAGCCGCGACGCTCTCGGCCGGAAATGCCGAATTCGACGCGACGGCGCGCGACGGCGCGCGCGACATCTCGCTTTCCCGCGTCCGCGATGAGCTGCGCGAGAAGGGCCCAGCGCCGGGGGCGCTTGAAAAGGCGATGCTCGCCGATCCAAAGAAGTTCGAGAAGCCGGCAGAGGCCGAGGCGCTTTGCCGCGGCGTCTTTGCCGACGAGCTGCGCGCGCAGTTCGCCGCGAAGGCGCGTGCCATTGCCGAACGGCTTGGCATAGAGTCGGACAAGGTTGAGTTGGATGCAGGCAAAGCCGACGAAATAGCAAACAAGCATTTTGCCGCTGCGTTTGCCGCCGAGCGGAAGGCCGCAGTCGACGCGCAGGCGAAGACGATTGTCGCCGCGACTCGCCCCACCGAAGCGGAATTCGACGCGAAGGAGGATTGGGAACTTCGCGAGCAAATGCAGAAGCGCATCATTGACGAGCAAAAGACGGCCGTCTTCTCAGAGAACCGCCAGTTCATCAGCGAACGCATGGTGGATCCCGTCATAAAGGACGCCCGCCACGAGCAGAAGCGACAGGCGGAATACTTGATGCGCGCGCGGTGCGACACCGCCGCGCCGTCGAAGCTCGCCGCCGACCTAAAGACGCGTCTCGAGGAAAACGTGAAGGAGCGCCGCGTAAAGGCGGATGATCCGTCGAAGGCGTGGGGCGTATTTGCTGGAACCTTCGAGAAATCCGTCGGACCCGCCGTTGAGCGTCGCACTCTCGATCGCCTCGAGAAGAAGATGGAAGCGACCAATGTCGAGGTCGACGTCGATTCGATACTCAAGGAGATCGTAGAGACACCGCAAAAGCACGTGAAGCAAGCGGAGAGCGAAAAAGTCTTTGCGACCCGCTATTCCGCGGCGCTTCTCGCCCGGGCGCTCGACGGAACTTGCAACGATGCACCGCAGTCTGAGCGCGACGAACTGCGGGGATACCTTTCCTCGCGTCTTGGCGGCGAGCGAATTCAGAAGGCCGCCGAGGCAAAAGTCAAGAAAGAGGTCCTTCCAAAGTGGCGCGAGGCGCGTGCGACTGCGGCGAAGCGCCAGGCAGACGACACATGGCCCACACTCGCGGACGGAACTTGGTTCCCGCCTGCCGATCTCGCGGACGACGTGACGGCAAGAAGCGACTATGCGAAGTCGGTCAAGGAATGGCGTTCGCTTGCCGCGCTTAAGTCCCTCGCGGACGCGCCCAAGGGCAGGCCGCTGATGGAAGAAGCCGACAGCCGCGCCGATTCCGAGGTGGCCGCGGCGTTTGACATCGCACGCAGCGCGATCGCTGCGCAGAACGCCATCGTCGATGGAAGCCACGCGCAGGTGCTTGCCGAGGCGAAGAAGCGCAAGGACTCGTTCTGGACGCGCACACCAGATTTGAAGACAATAGTCGGGCTTCTTACCCAGGCGACCGAGGAGTCGTGGGAAGCGTCGCGCATTAGCACGCTCTGGCCCGACGAGGCAAAGCGTCCCGCGAACGCCGACGAGCAGCACAAGGCGCTTTTCCCGAGCGTCCGGCGCAAGATCGAGCTTCTCGCAAGGACGATTCTCGAGGAGATGAACGAGCCGAAGCCGGAAAACGAGGAAAAGCCCGAGGAACCGCCGCCAGAGGAACAGCAGCCCGACGAGACACCAGAGGAGCCGGAGGAGGTCGTCGAGTTCGAGATATCCGTCCGCCGCGCGGGGAACGAAGTCGAGGTCTCGCTGAAGCAGGGCGAGACTGTCGTCGAGAGCGCAACGGTTCCGGCGAAGAAGGACGATTTCGAGAACGCGATGTTCAAGGTAACAAGCGCGATTTCACGCATCCTTGGATTGAAGTGACGAAGGTGGGGAAACAATGAAGATAGGATGTCATCTTAGCGCGTCGGGGGGCTATCTCGCCATGGGGCAGACGGCCGTCTCAATCGGAGCAAATGTGTTCCAGTTCTTCACTCGCAATCCACGCGGCGGCGCGGCGAAGCCGTTGGACAAGGGAGATGTTGCCGCGTTCCTCGACTTTGCCGCGGCGAACGGCATTGGCCCGATTCTCGCCCATGCGCCCTATACGCTGAATGCGGCAGGCGCCGAGCCGCGCGTCAGGGAGTTTGCCGAGGAGGTGATGGCAGACGACTTGGACCGCCTAGAGCATACTCCGGGCGCGATGTACAACTTTCATCCAGGTAGCCATGTCGGGCAAGGCGCGGAAGAGGGAATCAACCTCATATCTGGAATGCTCGTGCGCATTCTCGGTCGCTGGCGCGATGCGCACGACGGAAAGTTTCCCTCCACTACAATCCTTCTCGAAACAATGTCAGGAAAGGGCAGCGAGGTCGGCAAGGATTTTGCCGAGATCCGCGCCATCATCGACCGTACGGAGTCCAGTCTGCTCCCCGTTCCCCTTATTGGAGTCTGCCTCGATACCTGTCATGTCTGGGACGGCGGCTACGACATAGTGAACGACCTTGACGGAGTTCTCGCGGAGTTTGACCGAATCGTAGGTCTTGATCGTCTCAAGGCGATTCATCTCAACGACTCGATGAATGTCCTTGGCGCGCACAAGGACCGCCACGAGAAAATCGGCAATGGCAAGATCGGTCTTGATGCACTTATGCGCGTAGTGAAGCATCCGAAGCTTAAGGACTTGCCGTTCTATCTTGAGACGCCGTGCGACCTGCAAGGATACCGCGACGAGATTGCGCTTATAAAGAAAATGAGGAGTGCTTCATGACTTCAACGGTTTACATAGCGAAGAATGTCTATGGCGGCGATGGACTTGGACGCCTGGGCGACGGACGCGTCGTTTTCGTTCCAGGTGCATGGGCGGGCGAGCAGGTCAAGGCGGAGATCGTCGAAGAGAAGAAACATTTCGTCAAAGCGCGTCTTGTCGAGGTCGTTGAGAAATCTCCCGACCGCGTCGAATGTGCCGCGGAGCGCGTTGTGCCCGGAATGGTCTACGCCAACCTCTCCTACGAAGGCGAGCTAAAGGCGAAGGAGAGCCAGCTTAAGGAATTCTTCGAGCGCGCCCGCATAGATGTTCCGGAATTTGTTTCAGCGAAGGGCGGCTCCGAGTTTAACTACCGCAACAAGGTCGTTTACCACTTTGCGAAATACGGGAATGTCTGGCGCATCGGCTACCGCACCGAGCCGTCGCACGAAATCGTCGACGTCGCCGACGACCCTCTTGCGCGTCCTGAGATAAACGCGAAGCTCGGCGAAATCCGCCGCGCCGTCACGACGCTGTTGACGACGGGTCCGATCCAAGTGCGCAAGGACACCGAGCGCAAGGGAAGCGTGACCGTTCGCTGGACGAAGAAGAGCGGCGTCAAGTGGTGGATAGGCGACGCGTCGAAGGACTTGGTTCTGAAGGAGACGACTTGCGGGCTTGACTTCGAAGTTCCGGCGGACGGCTTCTACCAGGTGAACACCGATGTCGGCGAGGAGCTTGCGAAGGCGATCGTCGCCGAATACCAGAAGGGCGCGGCGGAAGCGCCGGAAGTCCTCGACCTCTACTGCGGTGTCGGCGTGCTGGGGCTCTGCTGCAAGCCGCCGCGGCTGACGGGCATCGAGTCCGGGCGTCAGGCGATAGAGTTCGCAAAGCGCAACGCCGCCGCGCAGAAGGCGGTGGACGCGCGATTCTTTTCCGAGCAGGTCGGGCGCAACGTCGGCCGCATAAAGATCGGGCCGAAGACGACTGTGATCGTCGATCCGCCGCGTGGCGGGCTCGAGACGAACGTCCCGAAATGGCTTGCCGCGTCAAATGCGCCGCGCATCCTCTATGTCTCGTGCGACCCTGCGACGCTGATGCGCGATCTTCGTGTAATCTCGAGGGGCTATGAGGTCGAATCGGCCCGCTGGTTCAACATGTTCCCCCGCACCGCCCGATTCGAGACTCTCGTCTCGCTAAGGCGGCGATAGAATTTCTTGAATTTCACCCCTTGCGCGTTGCGGTGAAATTAGGTATCATTCCCCCCAACACCAAAGTTGTCCTAATGGAGGCACACCTGAATTGAGCAACGAATTTCTCGTCTTCGACCATGTAACGAAGCGGTTCGGCGCGTTGACGGCGGTCAACGACGTCTCTTTCTCTGTCAACAAGGGCGAGTTCTTTTCGCTTCTCGGGCCTTCGGGATGCGGCAAGACGACGCTCCTGAGGATGCTCGGCGGCTTCGAGAAGCCGGATTCAGGCCGCATCTTTCTTGAGGGCAAGGACATTACCGGGCTCGCTCCGAACGAGCGGCGCGTCCACACGGTGTTCCAGAACTACGCGCTTTTCCCCACGATGACGATCTGGGACAACATCGCGTTCTCCCTGCGGCTTGCGAAGCTCCCGAAGAAGGAGATCGAGGAGAAGGTCGACGCAATACTCGAGATGATCCAGATGAGCGAGCACGCGTGGAAGTATCCGAACCAGCTCTCGGGCGGACAGAAGCAGCGCGTCGCGATCGCGCGCGCCCTCGTCGACCGCCCGAAGGTGCTGCTTCTCGACGAGCCGCTCGCCGCGCTCGACCTGAAGCTTCGCCAGCACATGCTCCTCGAGCTCGACACGATCCACGACCAGGTCGGCATCACGTTTATGTACGTCACGCACGACCAGGGCGAGGCGATGTCGCTCTCCGACCGCATCGCGGTCATCAACCGCGGCACGATCGAGCAGCTCGACGGTCCAGCGAAGATATACGAGGCGCCTGCGTCGCGCTTCGTCGCCTCGTTCATCGGCGACACCAACTTCTTCTCCGGCGAGATCGTCGCGACCGAGGGCGACTACTGCACGATTCGCCCCGAGGGGTTCCCGGACATCCGCGCCTACAACGACAAGCAGCTTAAGGTCGGCCAGAAGGTCGATCTCTCCGTCCGCCCCGAGAAGATCCGCGTGACGCTCGCGCCGCCTCCGCCAGAGAAGGGCGCGTCGATCAACGTCTACCCCTCGACAGTCCAGGACATCGTCTACCAGGGCGTCTACACCAAGTACTGGATCAAGAGCTCCGACTTCCGCATTGCGGCCCTTAAGCCGCACTCGCGCTTCCTTCTTGACCAGGAGCCGATTACGTGGAACGACAAGGTCTTCGTCTGGTGGCATCCCGACGACGGCTACATGGTGGAAGCGAAGCAATGAACAGTCCGCTTCGCACACGTAGGGCCGAATGGCTCGTCACTGCGCCGTCGTTCCTCTGGCTCGCGCTCTTCTTCGCGGTGCCGGCTGTCATCGTCCTCGCGTTCACCTTCCACGGGCACGACATCTCGGGCGGCGTCGGCGAGTGGTCGCTTTCGACGTGGCGCGAGCTTGTCGACCCGGACTATCCCACGATCATCTGGAACACGATCCGCATTTCCGTCGAAGTCACGATCTGGTCCATCGTCCTCGCCGTTCCCTGCGCCTACGCGATAGCCCGCATGAACAAGCGCTGGCGCGCGATTGTCGCGGGTTCCATAATGCTTCCGTTCTGGACGAGTTTCGTCGTCCGCGTCTTCGCGTGGAAGACGATGCTTCATCCCGACGGCTGGCTTCAGGCGTGCTACAACTTTCTCTCGATCAGTGGCGAGCATTCGACAATCCTCGACTCCGAGACGGCGGTCGTGCTCGTGTCGGTCTACTCGTTCCTCCCGTTCGCGATCATGCCGATCTACACGGCGGCCGAGAAGTTCGACTTCTCGCTCCTCGAGGCGGCGCGTGACCTGGGGGCCAAGAACTTCTACGCGTTCCGCAAGATATTCCTCCCCGGGATCAGGCAGGGGCTCGTCTCCGCCGTTCTCATGGTGTTCATCCCTGCGATTGGCTCGTACGTGATCCCGCAGATGCTCGGCGGCACGAACTGCGTCCTAATCGGCAACAAGATATTCATGCGCGCGATCCAGAACCGCAACATTCCGCACGCGTCGGCGCTCGCGACGGTGATGGCCGTCAGCGTCCTCATCCCGATAGGGCTTTCGATGTGGTGGAAGAAGCGGCAGGACATGCGCGACCGCCAGCGCCTCGAGGCGCAGACGGCGCGGCTCTTCACTGCAGGAGAGGGGGCGGCGAAATGAAGCGCTCGATGGTCTCGGTAATGATTCTCGCCGCGGTTCTCGCGTTCCTTTACGTGCCGATCATCCTCGTGGTCGTCTACGGGTTCGTCCCCAACGGCATATCCATGAGCTTCTTCGGGTCGGACGGCTCCTTCCTCGGCTTCACGGGAAAGTGGTACAAGTACATTTTCACCGGACACCAGTCCGTCAGGTCGCTATTGGAGAGTTTTTGGCTTTCGCTTATCATCGCAGGGCTCTCCACCCTCGCCTCGTGCGCAATCGGCACGACCTCGGCGCTCGCGCTCCACAAGTGGAAGGACCGCCTTCAGTCGATACACCATGCGCTCGTCTACACGCCGCTTATCATGCCCGACATCCTGATTGGCATTTCGCTCCTGATGCTCTTTGCCGCCTGCCACGTGAACTGCGGCTTCTGGACGATCCTCATAGCCCACATCACGTTCTGCGTCTCCTATGTCGCGATGACGGTTCTTGCGCGTCTCCAGGACTTCGACGACCGCATCACCGAGGCGGCGTACGACCTCGGCGCAGGGCCGTGGTATGCGTTCTTCCACGTCGAGCTGCCGATACTGCTCCCGGGCATCGTCGCAGGCGGGCTTCTCGCGTTCACGCTTTCCATCGACGACGTCGTCATAACTTCGTTCGTCAATGGCGCGGGCACCAACACGTTCCCGACATACGTCTCGTCGATGACGAAGCACTCGCGCAACTTGCCGTCGGTGTTTGCGCTTTCGACCCTCATGCTCGTCTTCACGTGCGTGCTCGTCGGCCTCTCGAAACTCATCACTTCGAAGGGCCAGGCGAAGCTCAAGCCGAAGGCGTCGTGATTTGCCGCGATTTGCGCGTCACAAGTCGCCTCGTTTTTGTTATAATGTCCCCCAAACGCGGCAATGGTGCCGTGTCTTGAAACAGGGAACTACGAAATGAAGAACATGTGGAAAGTTTCTGCCGTCGCAGTGGCGGCCGTTGCCGTCGCGGGCTGCACACAGTCCGAATCCATTGACCTCTCGCCTTGCGCGCGCGCCGCGGCGGAGTCGAGCGGGATATCTCCAGAAAGCGTCAAGGGCGGCGAGCTCCACATTTACACCTGGTCCGACTACCTCGCGCCCGAGCTGATAGTCGGCTTCGAGAAGGCGCTTGGCGTCCGTGTGGTCGTTGACACCTTTGACTCCAACGAGGCGATGTACGCGAAGCTCAAGGCCGGCGGCACCGGCTACGACCTCATGACGCCGAGCGCCTACCAGATTCCGCAGATGGCGAGGGAGGGCATGCTCGACAAGATCGACCATTCGAAGTGCCCGAACGTGAAGAAGAACTTCGATCCCTCGTTCGCCAACCAGGTCGTCGACCCCGAGTTTGTCTACAGCGTGCCGTACTCGGTCACCTACACCGGGTTCATGTACGACAAGGGCAAGATTCCCGAGGGCGTCGACGTCGAGTCGTGGAAGATCCTCGAGAATCCTGCGATGAAGGGCCGCGTCACGCTGCTCGACGACATCCGCGAAGTTATCGGCGGCGGCCTCATGGCGCTCGGCTACTCTATCAACTCGACAAACCCCGAGGAGATCGATGCGGCAGTCACCGAGGCGCTCAAGTGGCGCCACAACGCCCGCAAGTTCGACGCCGAGAGCTACAAGACCGAGGTCGCGGCGGGTTCCATCTGGATTGGGCACGGCTACTCCACCGACGCCGCGCAGGTCATTGTCGGCGACGAGGAAGAGGGAATGGAGCCGCGCGACGACATCGGCTTCGCGCTCCCGAAGGAGGGCTTCACGATTTCGTTCGACGAAATGGTGATCGCGAAAGACGCGAAGCGCAAGGACCTCGCCTATGCGTTCATCAACTTCGTCTACGAAGGCGAGGCGGCGAAGGTGAACATGGAATATCTCTGCGGGCCAAATCCCGTCAAGCCGGGAATCGACCTGCTTGACGAGGAAACGCGCAACATCGTGCTTCTTGACCCCGAGATACTCAAGCGCGGGCAGATTCTCAAGAGCATCGACGATCCCAAGGTCATGGAACTCTACAACAAGGCCTGGGACAGGATCAAGGCGACCGAGACGAAGTGACCCTCGACAACATACGCAACTTCTGCATCATCGCGCACGTCGACCACGGGAAGACGACGCTTTCCGACCGCATCCTCGAGCTCACGCACGCTATATCCGCGCGCGAGCTCAAGGAACAGACTCTCGACGCGATGGACCTCGAGCGCGAGCGCGGCATCACGATCAAGTCGCACCCCGTCTCGATGCACTACACCGCGAAGGACGGCACGGAGTATCTTTTCAACCTCCTTGATACGCCCGGTCACGTCGACTTCGCCTACGAAGTCAGCCGCTCGATGGGTGCGTGCGAAGGGGCGCTTCTCGTTGTCGACGCCGCGCAGGGCGTAGAGGCGCAGACAGTTGCCAACACATACTTCGCGCAGGACGCGAAGCTCGAGATTGTCCCCGTTCTCAACAAGGTAGACCTTCCCGGCGCCGACGTTAAGGAGGTCTCGCGCGAGATCGAGGACATTCTCGCGATTCCGATGGACGACCCGCTTCTCGTATCTGCGAAGACGGGTGTGGGTTGCCCAGAGGTCCTCGAGGCAATCGTCCACCGCATACCGCCGCCAACGACGCTTGGCGTAGATGCGCCGCTGAGGGCGCTCGTCTTCGACTCCGTGTTCGACGAGTTCCGCGGCGTGATAACCTATGTTCGCGTCATGGACGGCTCGCTGAAGGCGGGGCAGGGCGTCGTCTTCATGGGGAGCCACGTCTCGACTACCGTTCACGAGGTCGGCATTTTCTCGCCGACGAAAAAGCCAGTCGACCATCTCGAGGCCGGACAGGTCGGCTACATCGTCGGCACGGTAAAAGACCCGAGCGAGATCAAGATTGGCGACACGGTGACTACTGCAAAGCTCGGCGCGACGGAGCCGCTTCCCGGGTTCCAGGACATCCATCCGACTGTGTTCTGCGGAATCTACCCGATGTCGACGGACGAGTTCCCGAAGGTCTCTGCGGGGCTTGAGAAACTTCACCTCAACGACTCGGCGTTTACGTTCCACCACGAAAGCTCGCTTGCGCTTGGCTTTGGCTTCCGCTGCGGCTTTCTCGGGCTTCTCCACATGGAGATCGTCCAGGAGCGCTTGCGTCGCGAATTTGGTCTCGACATAATTTCGACCTCTCCCGGCGTAGTCTACAAATTGAAGCTAAAGAACGGCGAGGAGAAGGATCTCGACAACCCGCTTCAGATGCCTGATCCTTCCGCGCTCGAGACAATATCCGAGCCGATCCTAAAGTCGCGCATCATCACGCCGTCGGAATCTATAGGCGACGTTATGCGCATTGTGATGGACCGCCGCGGGCAGGTCGAGGGAACAGAGACGATTGACGCGAAGCGCGTTATGCTTCACTGCATGCTCCCCCTCAACGAGATACTTATCGACTTCCACGACACGCTGAAGTCGGTGAGCCATGGCTATGCCTCGATGGACTACGAGCCAGCGGGCTATCAGGTCTCCGATATCGTGAAGATGGACATTCTCCTCAACGGCGAGACGGTCGACGCGTTCGCGACGATGGTACATCGCGCCAAGGCGCGCGCGAGGGGGCTGCAGATGTGCAAGGCGCTTGCCGACACGATTCCTCCGCATCAGTTCAAGATCCCTGTGCAGGCCGCGATAGGCAAGGAAATCATAGCGCGCGAAGACATCAGGCCTTTCCGCAAGGACGTTCTCGCAAAGCTTTACGGCGGCGACGTGACGCGCAAGATGAAGGTATTGGAGAAGCAGAAGCGCGGCAAAGCGAGGATGAAGGAGTTCGGCCACGTCAATGTCCCGCAGTCTGCCTTCATCGCCGTTTTGAAGGGCACCATCAAAGACAAATAACGCCGTGCGCGATGGCAAAGGGGCGCATCAGTTTGGTATAATATGCGCCATGATGAATGTCTACAACTCGCTGACGCGCAGGGTCGAGGAGCTCAAACCCCTTGAAGGGAACGAAATCCGCCTCTACACCTGCGGTCCTACCGTCTACAATTTCGCGCATATCGGCAACTTCCGCGCCTATGCGTTCGAGGATATCCTCCGCCGCGTAGTCCAGTTCAACGGCATGAAGATCCGCCAGGTGATGAACTTGACGGACGTCGACGACAAGACGATCCGCGGCGCAAATGCCGCGGGCATCGCGCTCACGGACTACACGAAGACGTACAAGGACGCGTTCTTCGCCGATTTGAAGAAGCTCAACATCCAGCCGGCAGAGGTCTATCCTGCGGCGACGGACCATATCCCAGAGATGATTGCGCTCGTCCAGAAGCTGATGGACAAGGGCGTTGCCTACCAGAGCGAAGACGGCTCGGTCTATTTCAAAGTGCGCGAGTTCCCTGGCTATGGCAAGCTCGCCCACATCGACTTCGACAACCAGCGTACCGGGCTTCGCTGCGCGGCGGACGAATACGACAAGGAGAACGTCGGCGACTTCGCGCTCTGGAAAGCATGGGAGGAATCGGACGGTCCTGTTGGCTGGGATTCGCCGTGGGGACGTGGCCGCCCTGGCTGGCACATCGAGTGCTCCGCGATGTCGATGAAGTATCTCGGCGAGACGTTTGACCTTCATACGGGCGGCATAGACAACCTCTTCCCGCACCACGAAAACGAAATCGCGCAGGCAGAGGCCGCGACAGGCAAAGAGTTCGTAAGAACTTGGATGCACTGCGCGCATCTGCGCGTGAACGGCGAAAAGATGTCGAAGAGCGCTGGCAACTTCTTCACGCTCCGCGATCTTCTCGAAAAGGGATACACCGGGCGCGAGATCCGCTACGTTCTTATCAACGCGCACTACCGCACGGGGCTCAACTTCGCTTTCTCCGCGCTTGAAGACGCGAGAAAGGCGCTCGACAAGATCGATCGCTGCGTAGAGGGGATTTCGGGTAGCCGTGTAGAACATGTAGAACGTGTAGAATCTGCAGGGCAGATTGTGGTGCCAGAGTGGGCTGAGAAGTGCCTCGCAGAATTCACTGAAGCAGTGAATGACGACTTGAATTTGCCGCGTGCATTTGCCGCAGTCTTCGACCTCGTGCGCCAGACGAACGGTGCGGTGGCTACGATGACAAAGGAGGTGTCGAGTGCCGTTCTTGGCGTGTTCAAACGCATGGACGAAGTGCTTGGCGTCATCTTCTTCGAGAATGAGAAGAAGCAAGAAGAGATTCCTGCCGAAGTTAAGCAACTTCTCGATGCCCGCGCCGAGGCCAGGAAATCGAAGAACTGGGCCGAGTCCGACAGACTCCGCGACGAAATCGCCGCGCTCGGCTGGACTGTAAAAGACTCCCGTGAGGGACAGAGTGTCACGAAGAAGAGTTGAAAGTTAAAAGTTTAAAGTTCAAAGTAGAAGGTCTGAAGTGCGGGCACATGGCTAAGCGGATTGTCATCTTGGGCGCTACGGGGTCGATCGGCAGAAACGCGATTGATGTCGCCCTGTCTCATCCTGACGAATTCAAGGTCGTTGCGCTTGCTGTGCGCAATTCTCGCGAGCAATGCGAGGCGCTTGCCCGAGAGCTTGGCGCGAAGGCGTATTGCGGTGAAGATGCCGCGGTTCACGCAGTCGAGGAGAATGATGCAGACGTCTGTCTCGTCGCGACTGTAGGTATGTCTGGCTTAAAGCCGACTATGGCCGCTATCGAGAAGGGTATGGACGTCGCGCTTGCCACCAAGGAAGTCATGGTGATGGCGGGTGAGTTCGTCACTCGCCGTGCGAAGGAAAAGGGCGTGCGGTTTCTTCCCGTTGACAGCGAGCATTCGGCGATCTTCCAGTGTCTGCAAGGGTCGCCGCGCGAATCGGTTGAAAAGATTGTCCTGACCGCAAGCGGCGGACCGTTTCTCGACGAGCCCGCCGATCTTTCGTCAGTTACTGTTGAACAGGCGCTCAACCATCCGCGCTGGAAGATGGGCCCAAAGGTCACGATCGACAGCTCCACGATGATGAACAAGGGCTTTGAGATCCTTGAGGCGCGCTGGCTCTTTGACGTACCTGTCGATAAGATCGACGTCGTCGTGCATCCCGAATCGATCGTCCATTCTCTCGTCGCTTTCTCCGACGGCGCGACGCTTGCACAGCTTTCGCCGCCCGATATGCGCGTCGCTATACAGTACGCGCTCACTTGGCCCGGACGCCTTGCGTCGAACCGTGAAAAGCTCGACCTCGCTGCGCTCGGCTCTCTTACGTTTCGCACACCGAATCCCGTGCGCTTCCCCTGCCTACGGCTCGTAAAGGAGGCATGCGCGCGCGGCGGATGTGCCACGGCCGTTCTCGCCGCAGCAGACGAGCTTGCAGTGCAGGCGTTTCTTGACGGAAAGATAAAGTACACTGACATCGCGGTCACGGTCGCCGACTGCCTGGAGCACGCGCCCGAAATCCCCTGCGACTCCCTCGACTCAGTTTGGGCGGCGACAGATTGGGTATCGAAGCATCTGCGGGCTTAAGAATCTAGCGTCAGATCTTGAGAAGCTGCTTGCGAAGGGCTGCGGCTACGGCCTCAACACGATTTGAGACGCCGAGCTTTTCAAAGATGATCGTCGTGTGATCCCTGACAACGGTTGGGCTGATGCCGAGGGCGTTTGCGATTTCGGTATTGGACTTGCCGGCTACGATTCCCTTGAGGATGTCTACTTGACGCGGCGAAAGGTGTTCTGCCGGAGGGTCACACTTGAACTGGCGGTCGATGGCTGGCGATACGAACTTGCCTCCGCTCGCGACAGTGCGTATGGCCGTGATAAGCTCGTCATTCGCGTCGCTCTTGAAAACCGCGCCGCCAGCGCCGCTGTCGATGGCGGACGCGATGCCGTCGGTGGTCGTGTATGTCGTGAGGATGACTACGTTGGTTTTGGGCAGTTGTTCGCGTATCTTCTTCGTTGCCTCGGTTCCATCCATGACGGGCATCATCAAGTCCATGATGACGACGTCCGGTTTGAGCCGTAGCGCTTCCTCCACCGCCTCCTTGCCGTTCTTCGCTTGGCCGACGACATGCATGTCTTGCTGCATGTCGAGAAGCGCCGAGAGCCCCATGCGGACTACCGTGTGGTCGTCAGCGACAAGTATTCTAAGCTTTTCCACCTGGCACCTCGTTTTCCCTTTGCATGCTTAGCGAAATGGTGACTTTCGTTCCGCGCCCAGGAGCGCTGTCGATGTTCATCTTGCCTTCAAGCCCCTCGATTCGCTCTGTGACGCCGAGAAGTCCGTAGTGACCCTCGGCAGGACCGGGAGCGGCTTTTGGGTCGAAGCCGCATCCGTTGTCCGCGACCGAGAACTGAAGTTGGCTTGCGACCATTGCGCCGGCGACCCTTATCTCCGTCGCCTTGCCGTGCCTTGCCGCGTTGACGGCCAGTTCGCGCACGATCTTCAGTATTGCGTATGCCGTGTTGTCCGTGAGTCGACGCCGTGGCACATTGAATCGAACGGCGAGGTTGACGTCGCCGATCTGCGGGCGAAGCGTCTGCCGTATTGCCTCGTTCATGTCGAGCGATTCGAGTGTGCCGTGCCTCAGGTCCCACAGGCAGTTCCTCAGTTCGCCGTGGCATGACGCGAGCGATCGTTCGGCAATCGCGAGGTGCGAGAGCGCCGTCGGCATGTCTTCCCCTGCGGCAGTCTGCGCGGCTTTCAGCTCGAGCGCGATGCCAGTCAGGTTCTGGGAGATTGAGTCGTGCAGCTCGATTGCGAGGCGGGTGCGTTCCTGTGTGCGCAGGTTCGCGCTAACGTGTGCGACCTGTTCTTTGAACAATTCGCGTCCGCGCCGCTCCACCATTCGACGCAAGATGCGGTTCCACGTGAAAAACGCGAGAAGCGCAACGGCAAGTCCTATGATTACAGCGAGAAGCCGCTTTGGCGTCCACCAAGGCGCATGAGCGAGTATCCTGATGTCGTTCTGCGTCCGCGCTACGAGCGTGATGCCGCTGATCTTTGGAAAGGGGGCATGAGTGCGCCAGTTTGGAACGTCCATTATGCATGAGCCGGTCACTTCGACGATGCATCCTGCGTCAAGTTGCAACGGAAGTTCGTCGCCAAGTGCGCTTATGTCCACGGTGAGGGTGAAAGCGCCGTCTGCGATTTTCATTACACCGTCGCGCGGCATGTCCTCTGCCCGTCCCTTGAGCCGAAGAGTCTTGCCGTATAGCTTTTCCTGGAAGATCGGCTTGCCGGAAGGGAGGTCTTCGAACAGTTCGCGAAGCGTCGTGTCGCGCACTGTTTCCACCGGCGCGTCGGGAAGTGTGGCCGGACGCCACCGCGCGCGAACGAGGTTTAGGTGATAGAGGTCGGTCTCTGGAAAACCGACGGCTTCCAGCGATTCCCCGAAGCGCGGCGGCTCTGGGTCTGCGAGTTCTATGCGCATGAGACGGTTGGAGGGTGTCAGGATAAGCACGTTGTTGCCGTCCCACGCCGCGAGGACTCGCCCGACTGTGCGATGGCGCCGAGAGCTTGCGATTTCTTCTGGGCGCGACGCGTCGAGGGAAAGGCAGTCTGGCGCGTCGAAGATGTCTGGAGCCGGGGTGATGACGGATATGCTGTCTGGTGAAATGACGTTGAACCTGCGACCCATGTAACGCCGCATGTTCCACTGCACCGTCGAGTCGCACCGTCCGGTGAACGTTGCGGTCGCGCCGACTAGTTCGCGAAGTTCGCGGTATCTCGCTTTTGCGTTGTTGACTGGCACGAGAATGCTGTCGCCGCCTTGCCGAACGAACATGAACACGTGTTCGGGATCCGTTTCGTCGTCGAGGACGTCAGCAATGGTTCCCGTAAGCGTTGCGTCTTCATAGTCGTGCTGGCCGCTCAGGATTTCGGGTATGGCAAGCGACGGCACCTCGCACAGCGCCGTGTGAGCAAGTGTCGCCAATGCAAATGCCAGCCGTAGTCCGTTCATTTGCGAAGATTATACCATAAATGGAGTGCGCTACAAATCAGAAGCTGTTGCGTTTCGTCTCGGGGAGTTTGATGGGAGCGCCGAACCCTCCGTAAAGAAGCTGAACCTTGCGCTTGTGCTCTTTGAAGTTCATGCCAATCGCCCAGG
>Ga0310786_10002732_pt1 | contig 26527 bp, 32 predicted proteins | sample AusTroGonzalo_MG_FD_203881 | JGI IMG/M metagenome (GOLD analysis project Ga0310786, IMG submission 203881) | Bovine rumen microbial communities from tropical cattle in Woodstock, Queensland, Australia - Gonzalo_03 (v2) (version 2) | ecosystem: Host-associated > Mammals > Digestive system >...
TGTCTGCTTATTTTGATATTATTGAGTATCTGTTCACTACAGAAGATATCTCTGATGAAGATAAGAAGGTACTGCTATATCTCTTATATAATAATATCTTTGCTATTAACAGGTTTATGATTCCTGGTGGAATTATTTATAATGATATGGATATCTATTATCTTAATGATATATTTGACTATTTTATCGCTAAATGTGAGAATAGTAGTATTAAGTATCTCAAGTGTCTTGCAGCCTGTATGTATCTATTTACATTTAATGCTTGGAGATATAATATCATTGATCCAGATACTATTAATACTCAATTGAAGACTAAGGGTATTGAAGAGATAGCTAAGTCTATTAATGAAGAGTATTATAAGCCTATTATGGTTAATATCATTAGAAGCTGTTATTACAACCATACAGATTTTAGTGATGATGAAGAATATGTCGATCATCTAGCTGATATGTATAAAGATCTATTATTCTATAATAAAGAGTCTAATGATATCTATGATGTATTAATTAGAGCTAATGCATTTAGATTTATGAGATTTAATCTATATAAATACTTCAGAGACTTTATCAAGGATATGCCTGAGTGTAAAGATATTCCTCAGACTCTATATATGTACGTAGAAGAGAACGTATTCTATGAATGTGAAGCAGATTGTAATATTCCATATCATAAGAAATTAGAAGATGGTGGATATCTTGTATTTAGTTATGCTATTAATGCTATGGCTTATGAGAAGGAATGGTTTGATAAGCATCCTGAATGTGATTCTATCTATATATATGAAACTCCTGAATTCTATGAGTATATTAATGTGGGTATGTTTGATATGGCTTTCAATAGTGATCCAGCTCTCTTTGAAGAACCTATGGTATTGTATGCTACCAGAGAAGAGGCTAAAGCAGCTTTCATGAATAGAAACAATAAGTAATATTTTAAAGGTGGGATTTTATTATCCCACCTTTTTTTATTTTTAATCTTTCAGCACCTACTATTCCGACTATTTTTATCAAAATAGAAGTGGTACTTATTATGCTTGTCGCGGTGGTGCCTCCGGCTCTGGTGCTTATTGTGGGTCTTTCTTTGTTGCTGCTGACGTTGGTGCCTCTCGTGCTAACTGGCCTCTTGGTACTGCTCTATCATATAAGCCTGTCTCTTATTATTTTTTAATATGGTTATATATTATAATATTAATAAGTCCATATATTAAGAAAGGGGATTATAATGAAAGTACAAGTAAGAGCTCTTGAAACAAAAGAACAGCTCATGTCAGAACTTGAGTACAAAAACTTCCTGCTCAATCACTACAGAGATGTGATTGATCATCTGAAGAAACAGAATCAGGAGAATAATGCTCTTAATGATGATCTTCAGGAAAGAATTAATAATGCTATAGATGAAATTGCTGAAAATGATACTATTATTGAAGACCTGAAAGAGCAGCTTAAGAAGGCTACTATTGATTATCAAACTCTTGTTACTGAGAATAAAAGTCTGAAAGAACAGCTGAATGATAATAGTGGAAAATATACTGAAATTTGTGGTGATTTTCAAGATACTGCTGATGAGCTTGGTGCTACTAAGATGATGCTCTCCACTCTCAGGAAAGAGCATGATATGCTGCAGAAGCAATATGATGGTCTCAAAAAGACTCATGAAGAGACCAAAGAGAAAGATGCAAGAGTTGCATTTGAAATGGGTCAGAGTCATGCTGAACTCTATAGAGAACTTCATGAGAAAACTACTGAGTTAGAAGAACTCAAGAAGAAGTATAAGTATGAAGAGCTTCAGAAAAAGAATAAAGATTATGATAATCTTCAATATAAATATGAAAAGCTTCAGAAAATCTATAATGAACTCCATGATAGAAACAGTAGAATTATCAATCATGTTGATACATATATGAGTGATAATTTCTATAATACAATAGTAAATTTCTGTGAACTACTGAAACTTCTTGAAATTGGTGATAGTAGGTTTAAATTTGAAAATCATTAGTATATTGAAAAGAAAGGGGATAAAGAACAATGAGAGTTAGTTCAGCAAAAGTCTACACAAAGAAAAGTAGAGAAGAAATCCTCAAAGAAATTGAGGATGATTTCCTCACCAGGTTCGATTATAAAGTAGATCCTGACTACATGAGATCTATCCTAGAGGATGAGCTGATCAATGCTTATCTTAACAGAACTTATATGAGAAAAGATTTTATGGATGCTATCATCTATGCTATCGCAAATATTGAAACAAATAATGCTATTGTCATGAAACTGATGCAGAATCCTGATATTCTGAATTATATAAAGAATGGTTGATAGTATGATTAATGATGATGTGATCTCTTATAAGTTATATCTCATCCAGAGAGGGACTTTCTTAGATCCTTCTAAGAGGGAATCAGAGAGACCTTTCAAGGGTGTTATTGACTTTGATTATATGGGCTCTGCTGAGTTTGAGTTTGGATCTGTTAATAGATCTTTTGGACGTATTGTAAGAGCTTATAGAGAAGATAGATTAAAACTCATTGTAACAGATCTTGTGAATCTGAATGGAGTACCTCTTAATATCTTCTATATAAGCAAGTATAGTCCTGAAGATGCTGGTAATCTGAAACCATATGATATTGTAAATAAACTCGTTAGGAAGCCTGATAGAGAGTTTAATATTAGTGCTTATATTAAAGAGATTAGAAAGTATATTGATGGTAATAATCCTGAGAAGGTATCCACATACTATCTCAAGGAGAATATTACCCTTCATGAGAGATTCTATAAGAAGTATGCAGAGTATAATAGAGAGGACTATATAGCAGCTCTTAATTATGCTCATAGTATTGGTCAAGATAAGCCATATATTCATAGAGATGATTTCTGGATGGATATTCAGAATGATACAATGATGTTCTTCTCTGCTCAGGATAGAATCAATATGATCTTCCATGAGCTGGATAAGTACAAATAAAAGGAGAAAGAGTAATGAAAGTTATTCTTAAGAATAAGAAGATAATTACAATTACGCATGGAAAATACAGCAAGTTTGAAAGTACTTTTGAAACTTTTGATATTGTAAAAGAAGATGGAACTAATTTTGAATCTTATGATCCTCATACTGCTATTGATGAATATGGTGGATTGGAATGGAATTTCTCTGATATCACCAGTCTATTGGAGTTTCTCGGTATAGAATATGAACTTCAAGAAGATATAGAAATACAAGAAGAGAAAGAGTAACGGGCAAGAATAAGAGGTAGAGTCTAAACAGCTCTACCTCTTATTTTTTATTTTACTTGTCCATGCTTATTGAGATTCATATACTCACTATTATAGATAGCAGTGAGATACTTCTGCATAGCTTCTCTTGATAGTAACTTAAGAATCTTACTATCAAACTCTCCCTCTTCCATCATATCATTTAAGATTAGAATGATATAATAAACCTCAGGATTACCATACAGATCAGCTGCTAATAGTTTAGGTTTATACTTATATCTCTGGAACTCATCATCACTCAGCTGAGTAGTGTAAGAATCTTTAATCATATTCTCCTGATAATCCCAGATTACATTATATACTGGAAACACTGCTGTAGTACCATCTTCTAGTGGTAGATCCATCTTATATGAGAACTGGTTATAGTTGGGGTCTTTATTTACTTTACCAACTGATACCATTAACTCTACTGTGGTTGTATCTTTGACTTTCACCTCTATATCAACTCCTATAAATATTTTAATATATTATTAAAAAGTTAGATTATATATTATAGATATAGAAGTCTATATCTATAAGGGGAGGTTCTTATGGCTACTAAGAAGAAACCAGATACAAAGAATGAGGATATAAATAAACTATTTCTACAAGAAGTAGGACTGGATGTAACAGAGGATGGTCATATTGTAGACCAAGATACTTTTAATACTATTCAGATCAAGAAGACAGATACTGTCTTTAAAGGATATGGAGATCAGCATAAAGGATCTATTGAGCTAGATCCTGCTAAGAATAGCAAACATGCTAAGATCTTATTTGATTATTATGTAAATAAGTTAGCTGATACCGATGATATTGAAGCATTCTCATCATATAATTCTTATATCACAGATGAAGAGAAAGCCAAGGGTATTATAGAGTGTAAAACTCCTGATAATGAGATTATGAAAAGTGGAGAATATGTAAACGAGTCTCTACGCTATCTGGATACTATCATGAGACTCAATGGTGATGATGATCCTGATATTGCTAAGTTAGATAGAACTAAAGAAGAGTTTGATAAGATCAGAAGAGCAGAAGATAGAGCTAGAAAAGCTGAGATAAAGAAGAGGATGGAAGCTCGTAAACCTAGATATGAACCTGGCAGTGAGGAACAACGTCAAGCACAACTTAGAGCTATTCGTAGAAATATAGCTGCTAAGAATGGGAAGTGAGGTAATAAATGGGTCTTGAGAATAGAATCCCTTGTAAGACATGTGGATGTGAAATATATAAAGATGAAATGAAATCAAAAGAGAACGGAGAATACTCTTGTTGTGTATGGTATATGGACAATTGTATTCTGGAAGGAACTCCTGTAAATGATTGTCCTACATATAAGAAGAATATTGTAAAAAGAATATTAAAATTATAAGAAGGGGGTACAAATATAATGGATGATGAAAATAAGACTACAGTTGAAGAAGATATTACTGTAGAGTCTGTATTTGCTGAATGGGAAAAAGCTCTTAACGCTGATATGAGAAGAAGGGAGCTTAGAACTCAGATTAGTTATTCTAGGCTCTATAATATTGCTCATAAGATGCATACATGGATATTTCTCAATACTGCTGATCATGAAGCTATATTCAAAGAGATTGGTTTATCTCCTGAGGAAAATGAGTTCTTAGGAGATCTTGGTGATATTAGAGTAGGCCTTTAAATGGATCATTATATTAAACTTAGTGAAGCAATTGCTGTAATAGATAATATGGGAAAGTTAAGTCCTTCTTGGGAAATAAAACAAGAATTACAGAATATTCCACCATCAGATGTAAAAGAAGTAAAGCATGGAATGTGGATAGTAAAAGGCGATGCACAACCTATATCTAAAGACTTGCTTTATGGATGTAGCTTATGTAATGATGGTGGAAAAAGATATTATAGTTGGCAATGTGATTCTATTAAATACTGCTCTAATTGTGGAGCAATAATGGACGGAAGGAGGGTAATATAATAAATGCCAATAAAGTTTAAAGTAATAGATTATTACAATAATGGCTTACATAAGCCTTATTTTCTTAAGATAGAAGAACCTGGTATCTATTATATAGTAGGGCCAAATGGTTCTGGTAAAACTACTCTTCTACATCAACTAAAAGGTTATGCGGAGAAGAATAAGTACAAGATATTATCATATAGTGATATTACTGATGGTAGAAGTAATGGTGTAGATAGAGCTGCATATAAAGGTAACTACGATGATCTAGCAACACTGATGATGAGTTCTGAAGGTGAGTCTATATATTATAACTTTAGTTTATTTATATCATCAGTAGGTAAAGCTATAAGAGAAGATAATAACATCTTTGTTCTTATAGATGGTATAGACTCTGGTATGTCTATAGATAAGCTTAGAGAAATAAGATGCTTCTTTGATGATATATTAGATAAAGATATATATGAAAATTGTAAGTCATTTTATAATAAAAAATTTAAACAGATATATGTATTTGTAACAGCTAATAACTTTGAGTTAGTTAGAGGAGATGTATATCGTATTAATCCCTATAATGGGAAGAGAGTAAACTTTAAGTCATATAATGCTTTTGAGAAGTATATTATAAACTACAGAAACAAATTTCCACTAATAGAGAAAGGGGATGGTAAGTAATGTTTAATGTGACATTTAATGAAAAAGAAAGAACAGAGATCAGAAATAAAGTTATACCTGAACTAATAAAGACTCTCACAGATATCCCTGAAGAGGATATGACTGAAGATATTCTCTTTGAGAAAGTACATGAAATTATCATGAAATACAATAGTCTCTATAAGAGACTTCGTATTGTAATAGCTATAGTTAAGATTAGTAATAGAATGGGATATAACTTCCCATTCTCTAAAGATGTATATGCTAAACTGTTTGATCGTAAGTATCTTGATGAAGATGACTATAATAACTATGAAGAGAGATATCTCATTGATCTGAATGATCTTGAGAAGCTCTCAAAGAATATTTATAGTGCATCTGTAATTGATCCATGGTATGATACATATATCTATACATGGAAGAATCTTGGTAAGTGTAAGACTTGTAACAGAGATATAGAACTCGATAGAGGGGAATATTTAAAAATTAAAATGAAAGTAGAGGAGAATCCTAAGTATAGATTCCCCACTCATTGTATTCATTGTAGAAGACTGAAGAGAGAAAAGAAGCTCTATAAAATGCCTATGAAAAGAAAAGATGGGAAGCCATTAAATGATATTGAATATAAAATGCTGAAAAAATATAAAGATAGAGAGATGAAAATAATCAAAAATATGAAAGAGTATATTGACTTAGTATAAAAAATTACAATTATATAACATATATATGAAGTACATCCGGGCAGTATTCTAGATAGCAATTAATCTATGTTAAGTAGGTTGAGATGCTCTACACCCTATACGCAAGATTGATTGTGGTGAAAAACCACCCCCCGATGTAACTTATTGAAATCTCGTAAATGAGCATCAACTCAACAGACGTATGGCGGTCTTCTGTTGAGTAAGGAAAGAAACTTTAGTCTAGCCAACTAAGACTTCATGCAAATGGTTATGCTTAATCCATAATATGCACGAAGTATAATACTTATAAAAAGGCAGAGAGTTACATATTGGTCTGCGTGATGCAACATATAACTCTCAGGGGTGCTGGGTACCCGTAAACCAGTAAGAAAAAGAAAGATTGACGGCTGCGGTTATTGCCCGTGGCCGTCTTTCTTTTTTTTTTTCTTATGCTATAAAATTACCACATTCTTATTAAGTATCAAAATCGAAATGATACTTCATATTATTCTACTCATGGTGGCGCTTCCGGCTATGGTTCTTTTTGTGGAGCTTTCTTTGTCTATCTGAACTATGTTGCTTCCATTGCTTACTGGATCGTTGGTGCTGCTCTATCTTATAAACCAGTTTACTACTATTCCGACTACTTTTATCAAAATCGAAGTAATTTAAGATATTCAGTACATGGTGGAGGATCTGCTAATGGTACTAGTTGTGGTATATTTTTTATATCTTTAAGTCAATATGATATATCTACTAATTGGGGTATTGGTGCTGCTCTATCTTATAAACCCGTTTCCATACTATTCCGACTATTTTTATCAAAATCGAAGTGATCAAAAATATTCAACTCGTGGTGGTGCTTCTAATTATGCTACTTCTTGTGGTATTTTCTATGTATCTCTACGTAGTGTTATTTCATCTACTGCTTGGAATGTTGGTGCTGCTCTTTCCTATAAGCCAGTTTCCTGCGTTTTAAGAATAGAATTGGTAGAAGAGTTATTACACTCTTCTACCAATCACAGTGAAAGGACGAACAAAATGGATAACTACGACAATCTCAAATATATGTTAAGATGATTGTAATGGTTTACAGTTATAATTATATATCATAAAATTGATAGAAGAGTACGGTCTTACTCTTCTATCAATCTTTTTGAAAGGTGGTGAATCAAATGCCTGAATACCACACTCTCAATGAGTTTCTTCCTGTCCATAAAGACCAAAACCAGGAAGATAAGGGTAGTGTTAGCTTTCAAGATGCTTTCGGAATCTTAATATTAGCTACTATAATGTTTAGATGATTGTTATGTTCTTGATTTCTTTTTTATTGGATATATTATCTTCTTTATTGATACTCTTAATAGTACTGTCTTGGTTAGGAGTCAGATAATAGACTAGATTCTTAACACCATTGACTATAGGTAGAATAATCTTAGCCTTTGTGAGACTCATTACTCTGATAGATGTACCAGATACTAGATCACTCTTAATATTAACTATATCTTTATCTATCTGAGGTTCACTGGAGTTACTAAGTCTTACTCCAGTAGACTTCTCTATATTATCTAGAGCTTTATTGATAGTCACTGCTTTAGTGTCAGTATTAATATCTTCATCATCGTCTTCATACTCAATAGGCTCAAAGTTCATCAGCATTCTAATAAACTTCTTAAACCTATTAATATTAGCCATACTGAAGGTACCAAAGTCCATAGTAAAGAATCCCTTGGTACTTACAAAGAGGATCTTCTTATTATCCCACTTATGTAGTTCCATAGGATTACTTCTTAGAAGTCTTACTATAGTAGATATAGGATTAATACTAACTCTGAAGTTGAATAGATCCTCAGGATTAGTTACACCCCAAGAATTAGCATTCACTGGAATGATAATAGTCTGCTTATTATAGTTCTTATTGATCTCTTCTGTATCTAAGAGTCTATTAATAACGTCCCAGTATACACCAACACCCTTGTCATTCTTGATCATATTATTCTTCAAGAAGAGGGAATGGTAATAAGAGAAGTCAATATAGATATTGAATCCCATGTATCTATTAATATATGGATAAGTTCTCTTAATCCATGGGTTTCTAGCCTTAATATCAGCATACATAGCAGTTAGATCTCTATTAGTTCTGATACGTTCTTTGTAGAGATACTTCCTGAGAAGAACGTCATCAAACTTCTTATTGATCTTAATAGCTTCTGTGATATACTCAGGCTGATTGAAGAAGGATACTACAGTCTCTTCATTGATATTCTTATAAGCAAAGTAGTCATCTTCTACAATATATCCATCTCTATCCAGAGCAGATTCATTGAGATTAGATCTACTATTGATCTCAAATCTATCTCCAGACTCTGTTAGAGTAGTCTTATTAGAGTTACCATTAAGAGGTAGTCTGATCTTGAGATTATTACTCTTTAGATAACTCATTACAGCAGCTTTATGTACAGGATTCAGTAGCTTATAGACATCTTCTATCTTATAGAACTTACCAAACTTGTACATCTCTGTATCTTTATCTATATCATCAATACGACCACTATACTGACCATCATAGTCAGCAACATATACTCTATTGATAGCTCCAGACCATTTAATAGGATAATCTTTCATCCACTCTGGAGTACTATCATACTTAACCAGATAGATCAGTTCAGTATTCTTCTGGTTCTTAATATTGATTCTAGCCTCTTCTCTACATTCGTTAGCCACTTGATCATCATTAGATACACCTTTATTTACAGATCCACCAGGGATATCATATATACCATCTTTTCTAAAGTATAGATAGACAGACATATCCTTCTTATCAAATACTAGAGTCTCTACTCTATCTCTATATAGATCTCCATTGAATGCAATGATTGCATTCCATCTCTCATCATAGAAATATCCATGAGCTTGGATTGCATCATTAATAGAGATCTCATTGAGTACAGAACCTGTGGACTTAATAGAGTTCTTGATATAGTTTACAGTATTACTGTTCATATACTTATAAGCAGGTTCTATAGTACCCTTATAGATACTGGAGAAGATAATAGATTCTCCAAACTCTGCTTCTAGTTTATCCAGTCCATTGAAGATATTAGTATACTCTACTACATCGTAGTTTGGATTCTTCATAATATAGGAAGCATATACATGAGATAAGAAGAGATTGATTCTAGGATTCATCTTCTTGATCATATAAGAAATAAATACTGTCCTGATATAGTCAGTATAACTCTTATCTTTACAATTAGCTTCCCAAGAAGACTTAGAGAGTAGATGTATCTCTTTATCATTATAATAACTATAGGGAATTACATCACTAGTCTTACTGATAAAGTCATCAGGATCTTTATGAGCAAAGACTGTAATGACTATAGGATTCTTATTATAGTTATTAAAGCGAAGCTTATCAGTATACTCTAGAATAAATCTATCATTAAGAGCATCCTTGAAGAATGCTATATCATATGTAGAACAAGACTCATTATCATACTTAATCTTAGGGATTCTATTCTTAGACATAATAACAGACTCATTCATGAGCTCATCCATCTCTTCAGTACTGAGAGATGTATCATCATCTAGATCATTTGTATCAATCTCTACATTACCACCAGACTTAATGTAAGCATTTACATTCTTGCTGATATAGTAGGATACAAATAGATTAGGATTATAAATATAGGGTAGATTCATAATCATCTCTGACTCATCAGTACTACGAGTCAGCAGTAATATAGCAGCTCCCTTTCTTTTGTTCATTACATTAACAGGAGCATATAGCTTAGTTTTAGGTGAATACATTCGTAATGGCTTGAGATCCTCGATAGTTTTCATATATAATAAACCTCCAGTTGGTTTCATTCTCTATTTATTAATTTGTTAATATGATCTAAATTAACCTTTTAAAACAACTAATACATACTAATAGTTCCTATTTAAATGGAATTAGGATTAAATACTATAGAATAGAAAGGGGTTGAACTAGTTTGACTAAACCTAAAAACCCTATACTAATGAAACTAGCACTAGAGTATGAATATAATAAGAAGATAGAAGATGTAAAGAAGAATATTCAAGATAGAGATTTCATTATTGCTAAGATTAGTCTAGTAGCTACTATCAATATATTTGGCAGTAGTCAATATGTAGCATCTAAGTTTAATCTAGCAGATAAGTTTGCTGAGATTTATACTATGATTAAAGATAAAGACTCTACAGAAGATATGATTAAAACTATTAATGAGCAATATAACTCCTCGTTAGCCCTACAAGATCTTCAAGTCCTATATCCCAAGGACTTCATGACCTATTCTTCTATGTAATAAAATAATATACAGTAAACTAAAAAATAAAAAGATGGAGGTATAGAATGCCATCTAAGAAACTCACAGAGGAAGAACTGAAAGAAAGAGAAGTCAATAAGACTAACTTCTTGACCCTCTTAGCTTCAATGACTCCAGAAGAAGTCAACCAACTAATCTTAGAAAAAGGAAAAGAAAGAAAGTTGATTGATCCACTAGTACCAGTAATTACTAATTAAAAATTTTTGGGAGGTTTAACCACAATGGCAAATGAATCAGTAAACGCTTGTATCGCTGATATTCAGAAGAATCTAACTCAGAAGGGCTCTTCTAAGAAGGATGAGTCTAGAGTTATGAAGGCTATGCTCAATGATACAAGTTATAAAGTAGGTGTCTTTGGTAAGGATGGTCTTGAAGGTGAATATTGTCCTGCTGAAGACTATAAGAATATGTGTGTAGAGATCGTAACTGATACTACTCACATCAGTGCTGATGAGGCTATTAAGCTCATCCAGAAGCGTGATGCTTCTAAAGTAGAATCTGATGCTATGGTTCGTCTGAGTAAGGAGTTCATTCTCACTTACATGCAGACTAATCGTAAGCTTCCTCTTGGTTGCAGGGAACACTCTGACGTATCCTTTATTCGTAAGGAAGTTCCTGAATCCACTAAGAGTTATCCCCGTAAGGTTGGTGTTAATGAGGATGGTACTCCTCGTTACTCCAAGGTTCCCACTACTGTTCCTGCTCACGATACCATCAAGGTTCAGAGTGGCTGCCCCATGTACAAGAAGTAAGAAACTATATGGAGAGGTAATTTAATACCTCTCCATTTCTTTTTTATCAAAATCGAATTAGTATAAGATATTCTATTCGTGGTAGTTATTGTAATCATGGGTTTGAATGTGGTGCATTTATAATGCTTTTAACACGTAGTATTATAGAATATGATTGGTTGTCTGGTGCTGCTCTAGTTTATCAAAATCGAAGTGCTCCAAATTATTGTAAACGTGGAGGATATTCTAATTTTGGTAAAGGTTGTGGATGCTGGCTTCAAGATATATACTTATCAACTTCTACAGGTTGGACTGTTGGTGCTACTCTAAGTCAAAATCGAAGTTATAATTTATATTATCCATATCGTGGTGGTGATTCACACTATAGTTATCAATGTGGAGCTTTCTTTATCATTATAGTATATGCTGCTTCTTATACTGGATGGATTCTTGGTGCTGCTCTAGTTTATCAAAATCGAACAGCTGGCGAAAGATATTCTGCTCGTGGTGGTCATTCTAATAATAGTTTCAATAATGGTATATTTCTTGTTAGATTATATGATAATAGTTCTAATATTTATTGGATATTTGGTGCTGCTCTAGGTTTATCAAAATCGAAGTGTAAATCAACCATATGGTAGACGTGGTAGTTTTTGTTATACTGGTAATTATTGTGGGGCTTTCTCTGTCGCATTGCTCGATGTTACTTCTGATACTAATTGGGCCTTTGGTGCTGCTTTAGTTTATCAAAGTCGAAGTGATACAAGATATGCTATTCGTGGTAGTACACCTTATAATGGTTCAGAAAGTGGATGTTTTCTAGTTAGTTTAAGTAGTTTACAAATTAGTGGTTATTGGCCTATTGGTGCTGCTCTATCTTATAAGTTTATCAAAATCGAAGTGGTAATTATGGATATCCTTTTCGTGGTGCTACATCATATTATGGTTTTTATTGTGGATCTTTCTTTATTCATATTGCTCATGATATTACAAGTATTGGATGGAATATTGGTGCTGCTCTAGGTTCATCAAAATCGAAGTAGTGGGCAATATTATGCTTATCGTGGTGGTTACTCGGGCTATGGTGTCCCTTGTGGGGCTTTCTATGTTAATCTCTACGACGCTTCCAGCGTTGCGTACTGGCTTCGTGGTGCTGCTTTATTAAAAAAATAAGAGGTTGACCAGTAGATCAACCCCTATATATTTTTATCTTATTGGATTTATGTATAGATTCTTACTGTCTATAGTCAGTATAATATAACCATAATTCTTTGCCAGTTTAAACTCATCAAAATCAGTAACTAGTTCTACAGATAGTCTATATTTTAATGGTTTATATTGTACTATATGCTTATTTATGAGATCTACAAACTTGGAGAAGTTCTCTACACTCCAGAGTTTATTTCTCTTAATAATTACGGAAGGATTCATTTTAATTTGTTCTATTGGTATACCATTTGGATTTTGACATCCTGAGGGCATTAAATTGTGAGTACTCAGAATGTCATAAATGACGAAAATGACGTTATCTACACTTTCCTGGGTAAGTAGCCAGGAAACTTCAGAATTTTGCATTATTCCCTCATTTTTGAGTATTTGGATATACATATCTTCTATAGTATCAAATTTGTTGAGGTTATCATTGTTGTTAAAGACTGAGGTGTAAGTATTATAATTTACATTCTGCAATATCATACCAGGTATATTATCTATACCAAAGTTTACATTAAAACCAAATAGATTCTCCAGTTCTTGTTTATGTTTTAATACATAATCAAATGCTACAAGTTCTGCATGTAGTTCTAGTTGTGTCTTATATTTAGTATCTTTCTTATATAGAGTATTATCCAATGCCTGTTCTGCATGTACCAACTCATGTATACAGGATATAATAATCTCTGTAACTATAGCATCATGATTAAGAGTACCAAAGAATCTATAAGATCCTTCTATTATTTCTCCTATATAGATATATACTATATTAGGAGACACATAAGACCCATAGTTTCTATACAAATAATCATAATAATCTATGATTAGTTGTACACTACTATTTATTCTATTTATTCTTCCATTAAAGTAATTGAAGATTAGTTTAGTCTTCTCTATATAGAACTTAAATATATTATCTGCATTCTCTATCTTACCAACATTAAACACAGAATAATACCCCTTTCTATTCTATCATTCTATTATAATTATATACAGTTGAAAATACAATTTAATATCATCTAAAACAATTAATTAGATCAAATCTAATTAAGTTAGGAAGATCATATAATGTTTTATAGACATATATACTTAGTATATCCATGTAAAGCTGTTAGAAGAGCAGCTAAGAATGATAATGTAATCTATTTGAGAAAGTATCTAATGATAGATCATCAAGCATTAGAAGAGAATTATCCTATAGTGATGGCAGAACTTGCTAGACAAGGTAATGCCGTTATAGGAGACTTAGACTCTTCAACAATATGGTGGTTTTATGATGCTCAGAGATTTGGTAAATTAAATTGTAAAGATAGAAAGACTCATGAGTTAATGCAGATTCCTTTAACTCTAATCTATCCAGATCCTGCTTATGGAGTATTGTGGAAGAATGAGTTGAAAGATATGGCAGATAAGAATATGCTATCTCATAGAGAAGAGACTAGTTTCATAGCAGATTTTGATTATAATATAAATAGATTGGAAATTAATCAAAGATATATGTATGGTAAAAGAAATATAGAGATGTTTCCTGGATTGATGTATAGTGGAGATCCTAAAGACTTGGATCTCATGCAGATTATTAAGGGAGATTATAAAGCTAGTAAGTGAGGAGGATAAATACTTGAAAGGTATAATATTTGGTTATCCTGGTATTGGTAAATCTACTCTAGCAAGGAATAGTAAAAATTTTATAGATCTTGAATCATCTGTATTTAAGATTGATGGAGAAAGAGATCCTGATTGGTTTAAAGTATATGTAAATATGGCTCTTCATATTGCTGATCAAGAAAGAATAGTCTTTATGTCTACTCATCCATGGACTAGAGACTATCTATATGATATATATGAAGCAGATAATGCTCTTAAACAAGAGATACCAGCTATGATAGTATATCCTGATATCTCTCTTAAAGACTTTTGGTTATATAAAGTAGAGACTAGATATGAAAAAGATAAGTCTTCTAAGAATCTAGCTGCTCTACTCAAAGTAAAGAATGACTATGAAAGAGATATTATAGATCTAGAATCTGATGATAGATTCATGCACTTAGTTATAAAAGACAAACTCTATAAACTAGATGATGAAATAGAGGACACTCTTTTTAAATACTCATTAAAGAATATTCATATGGAGGGTTAAAAAGCATGAAGGAGTACTTTGTTTACGGCACTAATCTGGCAGAGACTTATCATTGTTCTCTGGTAGGTCTTCAGAAGGAAGGAGAAATTGTTCCCTGCCCAGATTATAACACTAATCAGAAAGAGATCTCTATGACTATTGTCACTGAGCGTCCTACTCTAGAGCCTCGTATCTCTGCTCTCTTTGCAGGTGGTCCTGATGATCTAGAACAGTATATTCAGGAGATGGTAGATGGTATTCTTGACTTTGAGGTTGAGAAGGGTAAGTGGAAGTATACTTACCATCAGAGGATGACAAATTATCCTGTTGTAGAAGATGGTAAGGTTACTGTCAGGGATCAGATTCAGTTTGTAATTGATGATCTAACTCGTAATCCTGATAGCAGGAGAGCTGTTATTGATATCAGGAATAACAGTGATGATATGTATAGTCAAGATCCTGCTTGTCTACAGCATATGCAGTTCTTTATTAGGAATGGATCTCTCCATCTCAAGGTTCTATTCCGTTCCAATGATGCATGTAAGGCTGCTTTCATGAATATGTATGCTCTGGTAGAGATTCAGAAGAAGGTAGCTGCAGCTCTCAATATCCCTGTAGGCTCTTATACTCATAGGGCTAACTCCTATCATTGTTATGAGAAGGATTATGATCTTCTTGATGGTTATGTAGAGCGTATCAAGGATAAGAATGGTAATATTACCAGCTACTATAATAGGAATAATACCTACTTCTACAATGGTGAGTGGGATGAGATGATGGATGAGGCTAAGCCCAAGATCGCTGCCAAGGTAGAAGATCTAAAGAATAAGTAAATACGATTATATATAATTAAAGAGAGTATACTCCTCATGGTATACTCTCTTTAATTACAATATGAAAGGAAGATATACATTGGATAATCTAGTAAAAGAGTGTACTCTTAATAAGAGTAGAGCAGAATGCGCTAATACAGATTGCTCTAAGTGTGGATGGAATGAGAAAGAGATTGCTCGTAGAAAAGAGAGAATTAGTACTAAAGGGTTAATTAGAGTTAATTCAAGTAAGAGTAAAGTTCCTATCTATGGTATTAAAGTAAATAAGGGGAGGAAGAAACAAAGTGATAAATAAAACATCTACAACACTTATATCTATTGAAGGACTAGATTGCTCTTTTAAAGAGACTAATGTAGCAGCTCTTAAGAAACAGCTGGAGAAAGATGGTTATTCTGTATTATCATATGACTTCCCTCAATATAATAGAAACAGTTCTTACTTTGTAAGATCCTTTCTGAATAATCCTATCTATAGAGATCCTGAACCTCTTACTATAGAGGATTGTTGTAAGTATTGTATCTACTATGGACTGGATAGATATGATACCTATCTCAATGATATTAAAGATAATATGGGTAAAGTAGATGTAATTCTATTCGATAGATACGTTACATCTAATCTCCATAATGCAGCTAGGATGCTCCCAGATAAATATAGTGCTCTGGAAGTACTAGAATGGTTCTATAGATTTGATTATGATATCCTCAGACTTCCACAGGAAGATCTCAGTATCTTCCTGAGAATGCCATATGAGACTTCTAAGATCATCAGATCTGCTAAAGCAGGTAAAGATCTCAATGAATCTGATGAAGAGTTCTGTAAGAAATCTTATGAGATGTTTGATATGGTTTATACTCGTGAGATTAAAGAGAGTAAATATGATAAAAACTTTTCTTATACTACAGATTTTATAAAACAGTGGATTAACGATATTATGCATGAATCTATTCTAGGAAACGATATTATGCATGAATCTATTCTAGGAATAGCTCCTATGACTACTGGATATGTAGATCTAGATGCTGATGGTATTGACTACGTTAAGACTCTCACTGATGTAGAGGAGAGGAATAAGAGTAAAGAGATTATCTTTAGTAAGATCATGGATCAGTTCTATGGTAGTATTAAGACTATTATAGACTATAGGAGAAAAGAATATGGCAAACCGATCTAATAATCCTTTTGTGACTAAGAAGTCTATTCTTAATCTTATGAAAAAGAAGAAGAATAAGACGCTTCCTATAGCTAAACCTAAAATTCCTAAGAAGGATAAAGAAGTAGTAGAAGAAACTTCTGTCTATACCAGACCAGGAGAACCATATAATGTGATTGCTACAGTGATTAGTTGTACTCCTGTAATTCCTGTAATGTATAAAATATATGCTACAACTGCTCTTGATTGTGTAAGAGATAGTGATCTTAGACTATCTTATGCCGATATGTATAAGCTCTATAATACTATTAAAGAGCGTATATGTATATATTCACAATATATCAATATCATTACTGGTGTAAGAGTAGAGATTGATAATACAGATAAAGATAGAGTAATCACTATCAAGAAAGCTCTTGATAGATTTATCTCAGACTGGTCTGCTTATTATTGGGAAGATCATAATCATTATGTATCTATAAGTCATAAGTATAGAGATGATGATATAGAAGAGATAGATCTTCTTGTATACGGATCTCTGGAGTTTTATCACTATTACTTCAATACTCTATTTGATGGGATCAATTCTATAGGTAATGAGATACTCAGAGCTATAGCATCTTCTAATCTTATCTATAGAGATATTATATTGGATGAAGAGTCTGTAGCAGGAGCTAAGATGACTATTAGGTCTATGTTTATGGATCCTGATATTCAATCCAAGATAGATGCTGAGCAATATGACTCTTCTGAGTTAAAGAACTATGTAGATAGCTTTTATAACTCTACCATAGAAAATTATTTTATTAGAATTATCTATATTGATGATATAAATCTTATTGAGAAAAATATCAAAAACTTCTTTGGAGAGAACTATGATATTCTTTTCGATACTATTAATCATATCTATGGTATGATAAATATTTTAGCATATGTAAAAAGTTATGGTACTAAAAAAGAAGAAAAACTCAATGAGTTTCTAAGTATGTGGTTCAATCCTCAACAGACTGATGAGAATAGAGAAAACAATGTATTTCTAAATACAATTAAGAAATCACTTGAAGATCATTTTGACTTTAAGATTGATATGTTTAGCAAATACTCTTTCTATCCATCATACCGTGAAACAGCTTCCTATGATGACGTAGATGAAGTGGTTGAGGAACAGGAAATTCTCTAAATATGCATTATATAGAGGATGGTGGGTATTTACTCACCATCCCCTTATTTTTTAATAAAAATGGGATGTACCCATATAGAGTACATCCCATATAGATTATTACTCGATCCAGCTGGCATCGTTGCCAGAAGCAGCAGTGAGGTGAGTCTCCTGAAGAGTGCCCTTGTAGACATTCGTGGAATTACCCTTGAAGTCGGTGGGAGCAACACGAGACCACTTATAGTCATAGCTGTTGCGAGCAACGTGATAGGTGTTCTGAGCTTCGTTGTTCATCCAGTCCAGGATAGTCTGAGCACGCTTGTCAACCTCAGTACCATAGATAGGATAAGCCATGAACTCTACACCAATCTCAGCAAACTCGATAGAACCCTTATCGGCATTGTACAGAGTGCTGAAAGGAGCATTGGTGGGCTGAGCACCAACCAGGAATACTGCTCTCTCAAGCATCAGACCAGTGTTGTCGGTGTGCATGTACAGGAAACTGAAGGTCTCCTTCTCGAAACCGATGCTGCCACTGATCTCAGGATTGTAGAGGGAGTCACCAGACTTATTAATCTGGCCATTATAGTGCTTGAAGCCACTGTTGGGGTCGCGGACACCACGGAGATAAAACTCCTGGACCTTAGCCAGTACAGAACCAGACTTTTCAGTGTAGTTGAAGGTGAAGGTCTCAGAACCCTGCTCCTGAGTACGGGTGATTACGTTGAAGTCATTGAAGCCGTTGGTAATGGGAGAGGTGTTAGCAGTGAGATCTGCCAGACCACTCATACCACGGAACTCATACTCTAGAATATGAACGTAGTTCTTAATCAGGTTGCTCATACGCTGATCTTTCTGAGCAGCAGTACGAAGGAACTCTGGGATACCTACAACGATAAGGAAGGGATATCCTTTTTCATACAGATTGAACTGTTCGAGCTGAGTCCAGTCTGTAGTACCACGCATTAGAGTGTAACCGAGTAGATTACGGGGCTCTTTCAGATATTCAAACATATTATCTTCATTCTCCTTTCAGGATATAGATATCCCAGTAATTTATGCTTCGCTATTGGTGCCAAGAGCAATGACCTTGAACCATTCAGTCTGGACAAAGTCCTTGAACCTGACCTTGATAGCAGCATAGAAGATCTTGTTTGCAACATAAGTATCATCACCAAGATACTCCAGCTCAAGAGAGACGAAGTTGTTGGTGTAATTGGCCAGTACTGCATTGACATCGGCCTGGTAAGCATCGAAATCTCCACCAGTGATGAAGGAGTACCGGATAAGAGGACAACGAGTACGTACAGCACGAATGGCTTCCTGAATACCAAGAATATTGTTCAGGTAGGAGAACTGGCTGAACTTCTCGTAGGTGTTGTACTCAGTCTCGATTACCAGCAGGTCACCGAAGTAAGATGCATAGTTGAGACGGAGATCATCGAAAGCTTCCTTCTGGTTGCCAGAGGGCAGATTCAGAGGAGCAAAGTTTAGAGTACCATAAATAGCCTCAGGAATAGTGACACCATACTTCTGACCAGCAAGAGGCAGGCTAATGCCATTGTTGAACTGGTTGATCAGTAGACGTACCAGGCTATAGCCGATGGTTACAGTGATCTGCTTATAGGTGTAGGGATCCTTGATGTCATAATACTGGCAGTAGAGAGCAGTGAACTTACTCTTATTGGTTACAGTAGCGGCTGCAGTCTCAATTGCAGTAGCAGTATCAAGACCAGTGGTTCCCATATCACGCAGGAATACGCAGTCCTCACGGATTGCAGCGAACTCAGCAAGACTATCCTTAACCTTGCCACCAGTTTCGTTGGGGTAGTTGGCGTCAATGATAGCCATAATCTTATGCTGATCGAGGTCATAGATCTCAGGATAAGCCTCAACTCCAGTGGAGGAGTCAATGCTGAATACAGAAGCCATGGCAGATGCATAAGTAGCAGCGTTGATAGGACGATTACCGAAGCTACCATTGCTACCACCAATCAGGCCAAGGTTAGTGTAATCATTAATGTTGATGCAGGGATCAGAAGCAGCATCACTATGAATGATGTGCTCGATGTTGGTGGAATCGCCACCATCGTTATAACCCATCCAAGACAGATCACCCTGTCCTGCACGAGTACGAGCGAATACGAAGTCTTCGTCAACGATCTGAGCCTTAGTCTTACCAGTGTAGCCAGAGATGCACTCAATCAGAGCATCGAACTGCTCAGAATCCTGATAAGCATCGAACTGGACAGCACTACGAGCCTGCTCGTTAAGACTCATACTGGTAGTCCCAGAAATAGCACTGGGATCCATGGAGAAGTGAATAGTCTCACTTACATTGAGACCCTCATGAACCTCAATATCATACACAGCAAAGCTGGTATTCTTACTAAGCTTGGAGTTCTCCTTAATGTCGTAGGACTTAGTGGAAACACCACGACCATTATCGGTAATGGCAACCAGGGGGAACCAGTGCTCGTTAGACACGTCTTCGAGCTGAACCTGGCCATATTCGTTATAGAGGTTTACATAGTAGGTGGTGCTGGAGACAGTGAAGTACCAGCTGTTAGCATTTGCACCTTCATTGCCACCGTAGTTGACAACCTTACCACCAACGACGATCAGACGGCCTTCAGAGTCAGTCAGATCCTCTACACTCTTAGCAAGATGAGACTCATCAAGATCCTTATTGGTATATACCAGAGTACCCTCAAGAGCCTTGTAAACATCCTCAGTCTGAGCCTTGGTGAGCATGAGCTCGTTGCAGCGGTTCAGAGTGGACTGAGAAAGAGTCTGGGCATCAGTGGGAGCCATACCAGGATTGAAAGGATAGTGAGTGATTACGATGTTACCCTCAGTGGGCTTATAGATTTTAGCAATGATGGACCTGTTAGCAAGAGTGGAGTTAGGAGCAACAATACGCTTGCAGAACAGCTCAGCACCAGCATTAATAGACATAGCAGCCTGAAGAAGAGGCTGACCATGCTTCTCAAATGAAATGCTATCACCATAGAGATTGAAGAAGTCCTTCCCGTATACACGCTGGAAAGACTCAGGTCCCTTATCAGAGGTGAATAGAGCAAACAGTAGAGGTCTATTAGCTACAGTTTCTATAGTAATAGGCTCAATAACGCTTTGATCTACGTATTCAATAATAGTACCTGGATACATATATTACTTTTCCTCCTTCTTATCAAAAACCTTTCTAGTAGATAGATTTAAATAAAAAATATTAGGTAAAAATAACTACCAACTTTACTGGTATGTTATAAATTACCCCTCAGATTGGCTCTCCATTAGCATTTTTTCCATTGGAGATTTTGCGTCACTTTGATTCAGAATTGAGCCCATTACAGCATTATCCCAGTTCTCACTTGTAAGGGATGCATATGGTGTTGTATACTTTGGAATGTCTACAATATTGAGTGGTTTATATGCTGTCATGTTCTTCATATCTGTATATCTAAAAGGCTCTTTAAGATCTGCAGGGTTTCTACAATACTCACTGACTACCACCCCAAAGATCTGTAGAGAGAGCTTGAAGTTGATATTATTCATAGCTCCACCCTCAATGAAGTAGAATGGTAGTTTATCATAGGGAATAGTAGTAGGTAGCTTACCTGATTTAAATACCTTAAAGAAGTCCTCTACATTAATAATATCTTGAGTAAGTCTAATAGTAGTAAATATAGGATCATTGTTATAATAAGTAAGAACTCTATAGTCACTAGGAGCAGTAGTCTTAGTGAGTCTTACATTCTTCAGCTTATCAATAGTAGAAGGTCTAGTCAGAAATCTAGTAGGAAGATCAAAGTTCTTAAGACCAGTAATAGACTTACCATCCTTATCAAAGACAGAATAGTCTATAACTCCAATAAGATTTACATACTCTCCCTCAATCTCTGCATTCTTTCTATCAAAGTAAATCTCTGGTACATAAAAAACAAAAGATCCATCTCCACTATATACCAGAGTATCATCAATCAACTTAGTAAACTCAGGGAATTGGTACTTCAAAATATATCACTTCCATTTCATCTTATTATATTAAAACTTTATTAAGATGTGGAATCTATTAACTTAATAAAATAGGATATAGGAATGGAACCTATATCCTAAGTTTGGTTTCTATAGATAGCAGTGGTGTTTTGATTATTGTTTCCCTTTTTCATTTTCGTTTGTGCTTTGTTTTATCTCATCCGGAACTATCTCTTCAACCCTACCCATTATAAAGTCAGCATCACCATTACCATGAAGACCTTCATGGTATACGTTATGCATTTCCCTTAATATCTTTCTCTCTTCCATAGATATGGAATTTCTTCTTACGTACTTAGCTCCAAGAAATAGTATCTTATCCAGTAATAGATACTTAATCCCTTCACTAATAAATTTAACTTGTGCTTCCAGAGCCTTCAGTCTTTCTTCTTGAGATTCAGTAGCATTCTGAAGTCCTTCTACTTTATTTTCTTTTTCTTCTTTACGATCTTCTACTGTATTTTTTCTTTCTTGTTTCAGCTCCCACCTTTTTTGTAGATTATTTAAAGCTACAGTAAGAGCTGAACTTCCTAGAATAATACCTACGACGGCAACAATGAATTCTAATAATGACATTGTTTCGGTATCCCCTTTATAATACCATACTAAAACTTTTTATCCATTAATAATAAGAGAATCTATTTTATTCAATTGTTAAAAGATTTTGTGCATATATTCATACAATTATGCATAAATAAGTGGGTAGTAGATTAGTACTACCCACTATTATTTTTAGATTACATAGTTAATACATACAGGAATATCAATAGATCCAATATGGCCAATATTCCAAGTACCACTTACATTGAACAGATTAGATTCTGCATAAGTAGTAAGCTCAGGATAGTAATAGTTTACCATATCACTATCATTGAGAATAGTAGTAAAGAGATTCTTAAAAGCAGAAGTAAGCTTATAGAATCCCTTGGGATCATAGGAAACATATGAGGTATCAATAGGCTTCATATCGAAGATCTTACAAGGATCAACAATAGTAGTATTGGTACCATCATTCTTATACAGCTTAGTATTCTTCAGATTGCAGAGGATATGACAGATAGCAATATTATTCCTCTGGATAATCTTCAGTAGATCATTATAGATAGTACTATACTCATTACCATTGAGTACATCAACAGTATCAAAGATATCCAGAAAGCTACCAATATCAAAATGATTGATAGCCAATCTACGATTAGAGTTGATATTATCCAGATATCTTCCAAGATTAGCTCCAGTATGGAAGTTAATCATTAGAATCTTATCATTCTTGAACTTATTGAAACCAACAGCTGCACCACTAGCAGCTTCAGAGAAGGTTACAAACTCAGTGATAGCTTCCAGCTTATCATCAAAGTCATTCTCATCATCTTCAGTGGCAAAAGTGATCTCATAGTCAATTTTATAATTATCAGTGATAGTAAGATCATCCTCATGAAGTAGATAGCTTCTACCAACAATAAGAGTCTTATCCTCACAGTCACTCTGTAGTCTTACAATAATAGACCTGATATAGGTATAGAGATCCTCTAGAGAGAGTACTCCATCAGTATATACAGGAATATCATTGATAACTAGATCTTCTGTATTAATACTCTTCTGTACTACCTCAATTAGGAAGCTATCAATCTCTTTAGGATCCAGAATCTTCAGTAGCTCAGGAGCATTGCTATACTTATTGGTATTATAATAATTAAAGTTAATATGGATAGTACTCTCCTCACTATCAAAAGCAGCTTCAATAAGAGGCTTAGTATTATCCCCAGCATGTACAAAGTGGCCAATAGCCCAAGAGTTTAGTCTAGTAATAAAGCTATTGATCTTCTGAATCTCTGTAGTAGTCTCTCTCATGAAATCAATAGTCTTGAGAGCTCTTGTATCATCTACAAACTCAGAGAATACAGTATACTTACCATCAGCATACATATTGATCAGAGAAGGAATATAGCTATTGGGATAGAGAGCCTGTACATCTACAGCCTTAATATCTCCATCTTCCCAACTCTCATATTCTCCTCTCTTAATAGCAACAATACGTGAGTTCTTAGCATATACAAATAGAGTACTATTAACAGCCTCTACTTCTAGATTTGTGCTAGCAGGATCTTCATATAGATATAGAGAGCATACATCTCTAATCTGAGATAGATAGATCTTCTTATATACAGTCTCAGTATCATTATCAGTAGTAACATCAAAGGTCAGTAGTACATCAGCTACCATATTCTCAGGAAGTCTGAGGAACCTGTCCTTATCATATGTATTATTATAGAAGGAGATCTCTTCTTCTGTGGAGCAATTCCCAGCAATGGGACATCCATCACAGCAGCATTCTCCTTCTCCAAGATAGTACTTATTATACTCAGGATACTTACACTCACCATCTTCTCTTACAAATCCACAGTTGGGATTGTAACCAGTGGCAAATGCCTGATCCAGATTAGGAATCTCCAGCATACCTGTCAGAGTTCCCTTAAGACAATCTAATTCATTACCAGTACTATTATAGCAAACCTTATACTTATTACCAACGATCAAGGAGACTTCCTTAACTGCCTGATCTAGTTCGTCATCGTTGATCATCTTGAGATTAATAATTAGAGCTCTAACCTTCTGAGCACTTATTCCTAGAATCATGAGTTTGTAGTCATCTCCTTCATCAATTGGACTTTCATATGGTGTGATATCTATAGCGTTCTGAATATTAGCTATAGGGATTCTCTTAATATTGGCATATACCTTTCTTTCAATATCAGCTTCATCTACATAAGCTTTAACTTCCACATATCCACTATCAGGATATGCAGGATCACACTCTATATGAGTAACTTCTCCTATCATATTCTCATAGGAGTATCCCTCATTATAGTAGGTGAACTTATAATATCTTCCCTCAAATATATGGATAGTTCTCTCTACCTGATAAGCAGAAGAACAACAGCTACAAGTAGTCCTGGGATCTGTATCACTATCACTCTTCAACTGTAGAACAGTGAGTACCAAATCCGGCTTAATACTTGCTTTAATAAGAGATTTCGCTATATATACATTATCTTGACTTATTGGCATTAAAACTAGCCTCCTTATCGCGGATATAAATTAGTAACTCTTTTATATTACTAATTAGTTCACCGCCAAAAGGAGTCTTAGCCTCTTCTGGATTGGATAATTCAACAATATTTTTCATAGTATAATACATATAGGCAGAATCTTTAAGATCATTAGCATTAAGGTTCTCACAAGTCTTAAAGAAGAGTACTAAGAACTTTCTAACGTCTTCTACGGTGAAAGTATTCTCTTCTTCATCTAGAGTGAACTCCTTAGAATGTAGAACAATATCAAATAGAGCTCTACCAAACTGTCCAGCTTCACTCATCTTATATAGAGACTTCTCATTCTTGTAATTAAACTCATTGAAGTACTTAGTATATCTACTCTTATCAGCAATATCTCTTCTAAGAGCCTTTCTAGTTCTACTGTCAGTATCAAACTTCTCATACATTAGTTTAAATGTATAAGAGTTCTTAAAACTCTCAGCAATATCGAATAGTCTACTCTTAGTAAGATCATCAAAGCTATCATTATTTACAGTATACTTCTCTACTTGTTCCATATACTGTTTAATATAATCCAAATAAAGATCTTCAGTAGAAGGATTCTCTCCAAGAGCATCTAGAAATAGATGTTCAATATCAATAGCATTATTCTGCTTAACAGCTGTATGACTGAAAATAGACTTTAGAATAGTCTTAGTAGCTTCATTAGGGCTAATATGCATATAGGTAGCATATTTCCTGATATCTTTCTTAACCTCATCAGTCAGCTTATTATACATTCTATCATCACCATTAGAGAGATAATCTCCATAGGCTTCAATGATAGAGTTTAGATTCTCCTCTTTAGAAATATCTGTAACACTTTCTAGATTCTTCTTTACTACTTCTACCTCAGCTAGCTTTCTCAGATCACTCTTAATATCATTATCAAAAGCTTCTACAGATAGATTAGTTACAGTAACAGTAGATTCTTTCTCTCCAATAAGATCAGTAATAGTAGTAGGAAGTAGCATACCATTCTGATCTACTTCTACTTCTTTATCTTCAGGATCTAGATTGGGATCATTCTCAATCTCTTCATAGTCTACATCAATAGGCTCTTCTTTATCTCTATTCTCTTCAAGAGCTTTAGTGATAGTATCCAGTTCTTCTTTGGTGAGAGTTGTATCTCCTTTAATGATGCTATCCATTGAAATCCTTTTCCTTTCTATTATTCTTCTACAAAGTCAATCTGTACATCATCAGATCCACTGATCTGTCTTAGCTTAAGAGTAATCTCAGATAGGATAGGTCCCTTCATATCTGTATTCAATAGACTCACATAATAATTATGATAGAAGTCTGAGTTGGATAGAAT